>Ga0256876_1000048_pt1 | contig 20034 bp, 23 predicted proteins | sample MC6MC0419MT_FD_186340 | JGI IMG/M metagenome (GOLD analysis project Ga0256876, IMG submission 186340) | Metatranscriptome of enriched soil aggregate microbial communities from Iowa State University, Ames, United States - MC6-MC0419-MT... | ecosystem: Environmental > Terrestrial > Soil >...
GCGTAGAACTTCAGGGCGTTACCACCGGTGGTGGTTTCCGGGCTGCCGAACATCACGCCGATCTTCATACGGATCTGGTTGATGAAGATGACCAGGCAGTTGGCGTTCTTGATGTTACCGGTCCTTTTACGCCGCGCCTGGGACATCAGACGGGCCTGCAGGCCCACGTGCATGTCACCCATTTCGCCTTCGATCTCGGCCTTGGGTACCAGGGCTGCCACGGAGTCGACGATGATCACGTCAACCGCGTTGGAGCGCACCAGCATGTCGGTGATTTCCAGGGCTTGCTCGCCGGTGTCCGGCTGCGAGACCAGCAGGTCGTCGACATTGACGCCCAGCTTGCCGGCGTATTCAGGATCGAGGGCATGCTCGGCGTCGACGAAGGCACAAGTAGCGCCATTTTTCTGGGCTTCGGCGATGACCGACAAGGTCAGCGTGGTTTTACCCGAAGACTCCGGGCCGTAGATCTCGACGATACGGCCTTTTGGCAGACCACCAATGCCCAGGGCGATGTCCAGCCCCAGCGAGCCAGTGGAGATAGCCGGGATACCGGTACGCTCCTGATCGCCCATGCGCATGACTGCGCCTTTGCCGAATTGGCGTTCGATCTGACCCAGGGCCGCAGCCAAGGCGCGCTTCTTGTTGTCGTCCATTGAAATCCTCACGTGATCGACTGGCCCTGTATGGCCGGAATAACTGTATAAGTAGCCAGTATTATTCCACAGGGATGCATTTCCGCAAACCCCTGTTGTCGAATTACTCGGCACCAAGCTGTAACAAGCCGTCTAACGCGGCGATCACCGTTTGTCGGCGCACCGCTTCGCGGTCGCCGTCGAAGTGGCGGCGCTCGCTGCATACACGGCTGCCGTCGGCCCAGGCCAACCACACGGTGCCTACCGGTTTGGCCGGGGAGCCGCCGTCGGGCCCGGCCACACCGCTGACCGCCACGGCAAAGCGTGCCCCGCTGGCGGCCTGGGCGCCACGCACCATGGCCTCGACCACTTCCTGGCTGACCGCCCCAACCTGGCCGAACAACACCTCGGGCACGCCCAGCTGGCGGGTTTTCTGTCGATTGGAATAGGTCACATAACCTGCTTCGAACCAGGCCGAACTGCCGGAGACACGCGTGATGGCCTCGGCGATGCCACCGCCCGTGCACGACTCAGCCGTGCTCACCTGGGCATTGAAGCGGCGCATGTGCTCGCCAAGACGGGCGGAAAGAACAGTGATCGGGTCCATGACGAGCTCCTGGGAAGATTGGCCACTACCCTAGCAGAGAGTTTCCGGGCTGGTTACTGCCAGGTCTTGCCCACACGCTGCGCCAGCCAGCGGGGCCGGAAAATGAATGAAAAGCAGGTAACTGATTAACCCAGCGCAGCCAGGCGAACAGTCACTAGGGCGCGCCATGGTATCGCCCGCCGAGGCCTTGTCAATTGACGCGCAAGGATCAAGCCCCCAGGCGCGTAATAATGCTCGACGCGCAAGACTGATCAGTGCTGCAAGCCCCGAATGTAGTCCTGACAGGCGCGCAGGGCGATCAGTCCGCGATCGCCGTCGTCGCTGATGGCGATAATTCGTCGAGCATGCGCCGGGTCAAGTCGGGCGCGTACGGGGCCATGATCCATGCCGCCGGGGTCGGCGGTGGCAGGCACGCCGGCACAGGCGGCGTCGCGCTCGACCAAGACCGACAAGCGCAGATCGGCAGTAGCAAGGCGATCACGCAGGCGTGCTTGAGTCTGTTGCACATCGGCAAGCTCCTGGAAATGTCTCGATTCACTGTCATGCAGGCGTTGTTCAAGCCCCAGGCGCTGGTCACGCTCGGCCAGTAACTGGCGATTGACCAGCAGCGCCTGCTCGCGCAGCTGCTGCTCATGCCGCTGGGCCTGCTGCGCCAGTTGCCCGCCATAACGCCAGGCCTGGACTTGCCAGGCAAGCGTCACACAGAACACAACCAGCAGCGCGTACAGCCCGAACTGCACACGGTTCAACACAGCACCTCGCGGGCACGCGCCCATAGCTTGAGGCGGTCATCCAGGCCATTGAGGCCGCCGTTGATGTGGCGGGTAATGCGGTTGAATTCACTTCGATCAGCCAGCGCATTGAGCCCACGTGAATGCCAGAACCAGGCCGCCGACTCACAGGCCCAGCGTGGCTGCTCGAGCATCTGCGGTTGTGCCAGCAAGCGCTCGTCGCCGAACAGGGCTCGGCTGCAGGCTTGGTAATTGTTGCGCCCGGTGACCTGGATCAGGCCACGGCCGCAATACAGCTGGCCATCGCCATCGGCTTGGGGCGTATTGCCCAGGCGCAGGGCCAGGCTGCCGGTGTCATAGCGTGCCAGATAGCGATCGCTCCCCAGCTCTTTTACGTAACGCAGCTGGCCGGACTCATGGCCAACCTGGGCGAGAAACGCGGCAATTCGCTTGGGATGATTGATCTCCCAACGGGCCATGGCCTCGTTGAGTGGTGCGAGAAACGCGCCGGCTCGTTGGCCGGCGAGAGGATAAATCTGCTTGAGTTGGCTCTCCGTGAGCATGGGGTACCTCCTGGTTTAGTTCGAACTCCAGTTGAAGCCTAGAGCCTTCATGTGACCCTAAGTGCTCGACAATAGAGAGCAGTGGCTTCTTCGGGCACAGGGAAACCCGTACTGGGGATAAATGATGAGAACCACTTAACCTAAAACGAAAAAGCCCAGACGAGGCCTGGGCAAAAGTTGCGACTTTAACTTTCAGCCGCCTTAACTGCATTATCCGATTTAAGAACCTGAACTTAGCACGCATTATTCCTACATCACGCGCAGAAATCACCTACAAACAACAACTCAACACCAAAAATATGCAAGCCGCAACTCATTAACTATTGGCCTCTAGAGCGCCATGCGACCAGGGCAGCAAAAACAAAGCAGGGTATTGCCACGACAATACAGAAAATCGCTAATCGTGTAGACTGCTCATTGTACAAGGTAACGATTTGACGATTCATTCGATCATCGAACAAGATTCGCCCTTGCTGGGTAGCCATTTGGCGAATTGTAACACCCTGCTCTGTGTCTTCTACGGTCAGCCTTACTTTGTAACCTATTCGCAGCCCCAATTGATCGAAGGCGTCTTTGTACGCAAACATGGCCTTACCGTACAGCACACCTTGTAGCCTGTAGGACACGCCAAACTGCAACAGCGACTTATCAACTCTCCATTCATCAGCGTATCCACTAACCCATCCATCCAAAGTAATCTGACTAAGGGGATCTGGCGCTATGTAAGTTTTTTTGTCGTAGCAATAAAATGTAGCAAAGACCATCATCGTCACACTTACACATAGCAGGTAGACTATCTGCATTCGTGTCGTCTTCGGCGGGGGATTTTCGCAGGAATACTCCATTGGCTTACTTTAAGCTTCCGTAAAATTAATGTGTCCTTAGCATGAAGAAATCAGTGATAGCGATCAATACCCCCAAAGCTCCATTGCAAGCCAGGATGTTCGAAGGGTCCGATATCTATGTTCCAGCCACGAGAAATGGGGAGAGGAAAAATCATCGGAAGCGAATCAACCTCGACATAACCTGCGCCGCCACTACTAGCACGCGTGTCTACGTAGTGAACAACCTCATCGCTGGCAAGCACTACAGCCTTGCTAACAGGGTTCCAACGAGTGACTGCGATACGGCTCTTGTATTTGGCTTTAATCTGCGCCAACGAGACGAGCTTCAGGTCAGGCGCGATCCAATACTGCGGGTAGACCACATTTGAATTGGCCCTCAGGTGCTTCTCCCAAACCGGCTTCACCAAGGACTGATACACATTACGTGCAACGTCAGATGTAATAATTCCCGCAACCCCAGCGCCTACACCTATAGCGGTTAAGGGCACAGACAAGCTCGAAGCTCCGGCGAGAATGGTTACACTGCCCAACACCCCAGCTACATTTCCTACCAAGCTGATAACATCCCCCACTTGGAAAGTGCCATGATTACGGTACTCTGCGGTAATTTTCAGAAAGACCGTAGTGCCCGCCAGCAGATTGGTTTTAATGTTGAGAAAGGGCGTGAATCCTGCGGTCAATTTGACGATCGAAGTCACTCCCGCCACTGCGGCGCCAGCCTGTGCAGCCTGATTGACCAAAGCAAAGCCACGTTTATCACTATTGTACTGGTCAACCAGCGACGTCCCCGCGACGCCAACACCAATGGGTTTATCGACATACCCAAGGATGATTTCCACTTTCTTTCCCATGCCCTATCGCTCCTTGATAATGGTCTTGAACGCCACACTCATGCGCAGCCGGTTACAGCTTGCCGCTGGCGCCCTAGCAGCGTGCGGTACTTCACCATTCATGACGACAACGCGCCTTGGCTTGGGCTGAACCGTCATGACGATGCTGTCCTTGTCATCGTCGTAGAACACTAGCTCGCCACCCCAGCAGCTTGCCCAGTGGTCATTACAAAATACGATGACGCTTTGTCCCGGCTCCTCGGGAGTGTTGTCCCGGTGAATTGGTCCGTCCTGCGCACTGGTCTGACCATTGGCATAGACACCTAAAAGAGTAGCGTTGGGCATATGCGCCGCTTTGATACGCGCCCAGAAGTCGGCAAGAAAACCCCAGCCGGGCCGCTCGCGTAACTCCTGCTCACAATCCTCCAGTTCGTTTCGCCGTGAGCCTGCAATGAAACTGTGCCAGGAGGGCCGCTCAAGTGGTCCATACGGATAGGGCCAGCCATATCGCCAGATAGACTCACTCAGTTTTTGATGGAGCTGGGCGTGATCTTCTGCACTAATACCTTCATCGATCACGCAGATATCCCTATAAGCAATTACACCACTCATTCTTCGACTCTCCTTTGTCGTCAGATTCCTGGTACGGGATCTGACAATAGAGAGCATTGCTTTCAAGGGGCATAGGGAAACCTCACCAGAAGTTGGGTGTTCCTTCCCTATGCCTGGATAAAATCAGCATGCTCAGGTGCCCTACCCTTGGCCTGCGCCTTGCCTGCCTTGCCACCATTGCACTGCACCGTGGTGCGCCAGCCGGAGCTGGTGAACACCTGCTCCACCGACTCGATCAGGTACAGGCCATCTAGCCCGGCGATAAAGCCCGTGGCCTCGATGCTGCGCTCGGCAAACAAGTCGGTGCGCCCGGGCATGTCCAGGCGCACGCTGGCAGTGGCGCGATTGAAGCTGGCCAGGCGTGCCTTGGCGGCCTGCTCGGCAGCGTTGCGGTTGGGGTAGACATGGCGATCGGTGTGCACCGGCTGATCACCCGGCGGCACCTCGCTGTTGTTCAGCTCGACCACTTGCAGGGCGCCGCTGGCACTGTCCTGGTGACGCGTACGCACCGCTTTGTGGGCGTGTTTGTTATCCAGCCTGAACTGCCACTGGCTCACCGCGCTGCGTTCAAGGGTAACCACCCCCAGTGGCTTGCCACTGGCGCTCTGCCCGGCTTGGCGGGGAAGCACCAGCAGTTGGCCGTTGGCAAGCTTGGCGGTACAGTCGTACAGACGTGCCAGGCGGGTGATGAAATTGAGATCCGACTCACTGTATTGATCGACCCGGTCGACGTGGCTGAGCACCGGGCACACGGCCTGCCAGCCGTTGCGCGCGGCGATCTGGGCGACGATCTGTTGCACTGAGACGAACTCCCAGCTGCCGCTGCGAATGGTCTTGCCGCTGCCGCACAGGTCACTGGCCTTGCCACGGATCACCAGGCTGTCGGGCGGGCCGGACAGCTCTACCTCGTCGACCGTATAGCGGCCCAGGCGAGTCAGTGGCTGTCCGGCGTACCCCAACTGCACCTCGATCGAGGCCCCCCGCGCAGGCAGGGCCACGGCGCCATCGCGGGCATCGATGCGCAACTCGAAATCATCCGATTCCATGCCCGGTTTATCCGTGGTGCGCAGCAGGAGCAGGCGATCGTTGATCAGTGCGGTGATGTCGAGACCGTCGGCGACGATGCGAAAGATCGGTTGCATGGCAAGACTCCTCTATCAGTCCCACAGCAGCAGCGTGCTGCTGGTTTGCGCCGCCAGGGCTGGCAGCCGGATGAGCACACCGGCGCGAAACGGTTGGGCCTCGTCTGCCAGGCCTTGATTGGCGGCCAGCACGGCCTCCAGCGTGCCATTGAGATGGCCGTAGTAGTGGTGGCAGAGGCTATCGAGCAGATCGCCCTCAGACGTCATGCAGGTCTTGGCCATAGCTGACGAACTCCAGTGAGAATCCTTGTTTGCGTGGAATACCGCCGGCCAGCAAGCTGGCCTGGTCTTCCTCGATACTGGTCAAGCACCAGGTGCCAAGCACCTCGCCGTAGCCGGTGATCAACGACAGCGGCAGCAACTGGCGGCCAATACCGCGCAAGGTCTGCAGCTGGCCCAGGCCACCTTTGAAACCAGGGAAGATCGCACCACGAATGCTGATGGTCTCCTCGCCGCGGCTGACCGCCTGCTGCGCGTTGTCGCGGCTCAGGCGCTCCTGGCCGGCCCAGCGAAAACGCGTCTGCCGGCGTAGTTGATCGAACGCGGCGGTATCGAGGTTGAAGTAGTACGGTGCAGCGCCAGGCTTGAGTGGTTGCAGCACCAGCAGGTGGGGAAACGGTTTGATCGCCTGCGCCGCGGGTGTGGTGTCAGGCGCAAAGCCCAAGGTCGACAGCGCGTCACTGACCGTCGTACGCACCTCGCCCACCACCCGACGAATCGCCGCTCCCGCCTTGCCCGCATGTTCGGCAAAGCTATCGATGCGCTCGCGCACTTGGCGTACCACGGCGAGCGTCTGGTCATATTTGCCAATCGCCTTGTCGACCCTGGCCTGGGCTGCGGAGATCGCACGCAGGGTGCGCTGCAGCCGCAGTCCAATCGCCGGCCCGACCACCGGCAGGCCTTCAAGATCGGAGGCCGCACTCTGCACGTGATCGATTGCCTGGTTGAGCGGGTCAAGCATGGCATCGGCACGCTGGCGCCCGGCCTCCCCGGCCTTGACCAAGGCATGCAGCCCGGCTTGTAGCTGTTGCAGGTAAGTCATGAAGCGTCCTCAGGCAACGTGGGGGGTGTCGGCCAACTGCACCGACTGCGCCCGCTCCATCAACTCGCTCAGGGTGCGCCGGGCAATTGCCTCCATTTGCTGCAGCACCGAGGGGTCATCGAGGGTGGTGTTCAACGTCAGGGGCATGTTGGCGGTGAAGGTGAACTGCTGATTGATCGGCGGGCGGGGGCTGGTTGCTGGAGTCGGCACTGTCGTAGCGGGTATCGATGGCTGCTCAGTGGCGGTATCCAGCCTGCGCGCCGCCTCACCCACGGAGGTAGGTGCCTTGCGCTGCTCGCTGACAGGGGCTGGTGGATTTTGGCTGGAACCCATGGACAGGGTTCTGGCCAGCCAGCCGCCGACGCTTTCTCCGCCCATGCTGCCCAGCGCCCCACCGATCAGGCCTCCGATCGCCGTACCAATGACGGGCACTACCGAGCCGATGGCGGCGCCGGCTGCGGCGCCGGCCAGGGTGCCGCCCAGCCCACCCACGGCAGCGCCGTAACCTTCGAGCTTTTCTTGCGAGCTGCCTTCACTGCTGAAGGTTTGGGCAATCTGCAGGCCGGCATCCACCAGGGCGCCACCTGGGACACGCTTGAGCAATCCTTTTGCCAAGGGGCGCGCGCCACTGACCGCCTTGAACATCGATGGCTGGCCTGGCACAGGAGACTGGCTGCCTGCACCAGGGATTCTGGGCACATGGGTTTGTTGCATAGATTGCGCCGGGATGATGTCGCCAGCGGCAGTATCGCTGCCCATCTGCGCAAGCCGGTTTGGCGCAGCAGAGCCAAGCCGTGGGCTGCTTGAAGCGTTGTTTCGGTTAGCCTCACCGGTAGGGGTAGCATCTGCGAAGACGCTTACTGGCGGTTGCGCAAGCGCGTTGATCGAAGTGGAGTTCTGCGCCCGTTCCTGCTCTTGGCCGCCCTCCTGGTCTTCGATTTCTTCCTCCTCCTCCTCTTCTTCTATTGCCGGTCCGGGTGTGTCCGTTTGCTGTCCTTCAGCAACCCGGGAAAGTGATGTCGGCACTTTTCCTGGGCCTTGCGCTGGATCAGGCGAATCCTTGCCAGCAAAAAATTCGTAGAGACTCTCACCGGCCATGCCACCGAGCTTCTCCCCGACGTAACCGCCGACCAACTCGCCGATGTCGTCAGCCTTTTTCTTGCCGATCACGCCACCCAGTGCGGCCCCTAGCAGGCTGCCGCCCAACTCACCCAGTGCGCCGCCAACCCCCTTGGCGGTCTCTTTGCCGTTTTCAGCAAAGGCCAACGAGTCAACGACTTTCAAGCTGGCTGAAGCCGCAGCCATGTTGCGCCTGCTTTTTACCGCTTCTGTGGCTCGCTGTTGTTGATCAGGTGAAAGCTTCTGGTAAGCCTCGTACCCTCCCCAACCAGCGGCGACTGCGGCGCCCGTGGCAGCAGACAAGGTCAGTCCGGTCTTGAGGGCTTCGAAGCTTGACCCCACCAGGGGCTGCTCCGTGTGCTTGGCAGTCGTCGCAGTGCCATCGTTCGGCGCTGAGGCGGGGGCAGACGTTGCTGCATATGCTGCCTTGGTCTGGATCGCTACAGGCAGCGGCATGGGGATCTGCCACGGGCCAGGCGCAATCAGCGCCTGGCGTGCCAAGATCTGGTAGCGGCGCTGCAAGCGCTCGACGGCAGCGGCCTCACGCTCGAGCCTGTCGATCTGCGCCTCGTGCGTTTGTGCCTGGTCAATCGCCAGCGCACCCTCCACTTGACCGGTCTTGTCCAGTTCAAGCCCCAGGCGAAACACCTCTGAGCTGATCCGCCCTAGGCGGATGCTATCCGCTTGCTTGCGCAGCGGCGCCAGCCGTTGGCGCAGCAGGTCAAAGGTGATGCCCAACCTCTGAGCAAGCGTGACGGCGGTGCCGAGCGCGGATACTTGTGTATCGGCCATCCGTTCCTCCTTTTACTCCGAAAGCCACCAGACCATGTCGCTGTGCGACATGGTCATGATTTCGCTCGCGGAAAAGTTCAGCTCCTTGGCCAGCCGCTTGGCAGCGGCTTTCTGCCGGGCCGGGTCAAAGCTCGTCGTCCTGCACCAGGCGAAAGTAGCCGCTCTGCAAGCGGCTGTAGTCTTTCAGGGCCAGGCCTTCGAGGTCCTTGACGCCGACCTCGGCCAGCGAGGCGAACAGGTTCAGTTCACGCTGCTCGTCATCGCCCGCGCCACCCGCTTGGGCATTGCGGATGTCACGCACAGTCGGCGCACGCAGCGACAGGCTGTCGACCTGTACGCCGTTGGCTTCGCTGGCACGAGACAAGCGCACCGTCACCCGCTCAGCGTTCAGGGTCAGCCATTGCGGAAGCTTTTTCGCTTGAGCCATGTCGGTTCTCCTTACAGGCCAAGGGCTGCACGTTGCGCGGCCAGTTGGTCGACACCGTCGATCACGCGCTTCATGCCCAGGGCATCGATCTCGTAGACCAGGCGGCCATCGACTTCGAGTTTGTAGTAGGTGACGGCGACGCTGTGCTTGATCTCGGCCTTGTCGCCAGATTTCCAGTCGCCCATGTCGACTTCCTTGAGCGCGCCACGCAGGGTGACCACCACTGGATTGATCTTGCCCTTGAGGCCCTTGAAGGCGCCGCGGAAGGTGCCGTTGAAGGCACTGGCATCGGCCAGGCCGAAGAACTTCAGGGCTTCACGGCGCACACCGGTCGTGGTGAACGCGGCTTCCTGTTTCTCCATGCCCTGGTCCATCTCGACCGGCATGTCCATGCCGCCGGGGCGGTGCTCTTCCATTTTCAGGGTGAGTTTGGGCAGGGTCAGGCTGGGTACATCGCCCTGGAAGCTGACGCCGTCGACGAACAGGTTCAGGTTGGCCAGGGTTTCGGGGATCATTGCCATGTAGATGCGCTCCTTAAGCGGCGGAATCGAGGACTTCGGTCAGCCACTGGTTGGTGACTTCGACGCGGAAGTTGGGGTTTTCGGCAGGCGGGACATCGGTGAAGCGGATGTTCCAGTACACCTTGCCCTGCTCCAGTTGGCTGGCGGTGTTCAGTTCAGGGTCGGCGTAGACCTCGAAATTGATGATCGCGCCCTGGTTCTTCAGGTCGCGCATGAAAGCCTGCAGGCCCTCGGTGACGTCCTTGACGTAGGTGGCGGTGATCGCCCGGTCGACTGCCCATTTGTGGCCGTAGAGAATCGCGTCCATGACGATGTCCATGGTCCGCACACGGGTGACGAAAGCCCATTTCGGGTCGCTGGACAGGGTGCGGTTACCCCACAGGCGGAAGCCGTCGTCGCGAATGATGGTGGCGATGTTGGCGTTGTTCAGCAGGTTGGCGCGGCAGCTGTCGTCGCCATCGAGGAACTCCACCGGACGGCGGGTACCCGTGATACCGACGAACTCCTTGTTCGACGGCGAGGCCCAGAAGCCGTATTCGCTGTCAGTCCAGGCGAACAGGCCGGCGACCCAGGCCGAACCTGGTGCATCGACGGTGGCCTCGGCGTCGTTGTCCCAGTAACGCACGCCTGGGTCGACCAAGAAGGCTCGCTTGGCGCCAAAGTTGCCAGCGTAGGCGATGGCCGCCTCGTCGGTGGTGTTCGGCCCATCGATGATGGCGATGGCGCGCAGTTTGTCGGCCAGAGCGACCAGCGCGGTGCCAACGGCCTCGACGGCACTGTGCTGGGGCGCCACCAGCAGGCGTGGCTGGGCGTTGAAGCGGCTCTTGCCGTCGAGTAGCGCTTGCAGGCCGGTGCGTTTGCCGTCCGCTTGAACCGCGCCGATGATGGCTGCGGTCTGCTCGGCTGCGTCTTCGACCTTGGCTACGCCACAGGCGACGATGACGGCCTTGGCGCGGCTGAAGATTGCCCGGCAGGCCTTGGTGATCGCGGCGTCCTGGCCGAACGCCGCGACCGCTTCGCGTTCACTGGTGATCAGCACCAGCTCGTTGGCTTTGGCACTGATGCCAGCGCCTTCGCTGAAGGTGTCGACCAGGCCGATGATCGACGAAGAAGGCAGCGCAATGCTGCGCGCGCCGGTATCGACATTAGTAACGGTGACGCCGTGGAAGAATCCACTCATGTGTTAGTACTCCAGATATGAAAAGACCCCGCGATGCGGGGTCTGGATGGGGTGCAGAAAAACGAACCTTCTACTCAGGCAGGAGGTTATTGAGGTGGGTTGGTGGTGGAGGCAATCGCCTGGTCAGGACTGACCGGCCAGCGAATGGCCAAGGGGTAATCGGCTTGCTGGTTCACTCGGTTGAGCTCGATGCGATAGCGCTTCCAGGCAAGCAGTGCGGCAAGCTCCTGCTCACTCGCTTCGCCAACATCGGCGGCATCTTCCAGTGGCACGATACGGATCGCTGCCTCAGCCAGCTTGCTGTCGCGCAAAGCCAGCGCCAGGGCCACGGCCTTGTCACGCTGTGCATCGACATCGGCCATCCAGGCACTGCCATTCCAAGTGTGCAGCGGGCCTGGGAAGGGCTCGCGGGTCAGCGTGTCTGGCAGCGGTCCCAACAGCAGATTCTCCTGGGCATCGCCAGTTGCAGTGCTATAGACGGTGCCACGATTGTCTTGAACCAACTCCCAGGTGTCTGTTTGCCTGTTGCGCACTATCGCAAAGCCGGGGCTGGAGGCTGGCGGGGAGTCGGCGAAGGCGAGTGCGGGCACCAGCCAGTTGCCCTCCTCCAGCGGATCGGGATCAGCCAGGCCTTGGCCAATGTACTCCAGGGTTTCAGGATGAGCGTTATAGGTCGTAGGTGCGTCCATGTTTACCTCGTCAGTATTTGATGCATGCGAGCAGCGCGATGTTGCGCGGACGTGCTTCATTGCCACCGCTAGCACCGATCGTCACCACGTGGCTGTGGTCACCGGCGCTGGCAGCGGTGCCGGAAATAGTGTGGGTATGGGCACCGGCCGGGTTGGTGGCTGCAGTCGTGCCGTTCTGCAAGTTGGCGGTGGTGAAGTTGGGCGAGCCACCACCGACGTTGTTGTTCTGCGCACGAGGCGCGGTATGGCTATGCTCGCCGGCGGCCAGGGCGGTACCGCTGATGGCGTGGGTATGCGCACCTGCCGCCGCGGCAGAACCTGTGTGGGTATGGCTGAGGTTCTGCCCAGCCTGCACCGAACCCAGGACTCGACCGGCGTCCAGCCCGCGCCCGTCATCGACGCCTCGTATGAACTCGCCGCGCAAGTCCGGCAGGTTGAACGTGGTACTGCCATCACCTGCGCCGAACGTCGTACCGATTTGAGCGAACAACCCGGCATAGAGCACCCGACCCACCGCAGCACCATTGGCCTTGATGTAGCCAACCGGCGGCGTATTGCCTGCCACATGGATGATGCTGCCCGGGGGAACACCGTTGTCGAGCCTGGCCCAGGCAGTCCATTGGTTGTTGTATTGGCTACGGGCATACACTGCACTGCCACCGGAATACTGAATCGCCAGTTGGCTGCGGTTGGAAGTCGAAGCAATCGTCGAGTAGAAGGTTGTCGTTATGTGCCAATACCAGACTGGGTCCGGCGTATTGGCATGATTACTGAGAATGACCTGGTTGACCGCAAGATTAGGGTCCTGGTTTGTCGCTCCTTGGGCTAAACCGCTGGCGGCATTCACCGCAGCGGCCAAGCCGACCACTTCACTAATGGCATGTGTGTGTGTTGTTGGCGCTGCGCCCAAGGTAGTACGCGCCGCCTGCGCATTGGCGTCATCGAGCAAGGTGCGGCTGAACGCCGACAACGGCGCCATGGCGAACGTGTCGGCCGCCGTGCTGTAGATCAATTGGTCAGCGGCTGAGCTCAAGCCGGCAAGGGCGGTCAGCGTTGCATCCAAAGGCTGTTTGCCCGCGAGGGCATTGGTCATGGTGGTAGCAAAGTTCGGATCGTTGGCCAATGACGCAGCCAGCTCCTTGAGCGTGTCGAGGGTGCCCGGAGCCGAGTCGACCAGGCCCGCAATCGCTCCCTGGACGAAAGCGGTGGTTGCCAGCTGATGGGTATTGGTGCCTTTCACCGCTGTCGGCGCCGTTGGCGCGCCGCGCAAGGCGGGCGAATCGGTGATGCTCAATTCCGCCCAGGCCGACCAGACATTGGAGTAGCACGAGCGGCTGTAGACCCGGCCGCTGTTGTAGGTGGTGTAGAGCTGACTGCAAATCGCCGGGCTGGCACATTGCACCAACAGGGTACCGGCGACTGCCTCGGGATAATTCAGGGCCAGGGTCGCGTTGGAATTGGCCGTCTGCCCGTAGGAACCTGGGGTAGTCACGCTGTTGAGATTGGACCCGGCAGGTAGATTGCTGCCGGATACTCCTACACTGCCCCAACCCAAAGAGCCCAGTAACTGTTGCGTGAACTGGGTAGTGGCAATACTCGTGTCGTTGCTAGCGATCGCCGCTGTCGGGGCTTTCGGTGCACCGCTCAAGATGGGAGAGGCAAGGTCGGCCTTGAGTGCCAAGGACGCGTCGACCTGCGCCTTGGTATAGACGTCTGTGAGCCCATAACCTGCGACCGTAGTCGGGTTGCTGGCTGCCACTACGCGGCCATACTTGTCCACCGTGACGCTACGATAAGTACCTGCTGCGACGCCGCTCCGGCCGTAGGCCATTTCGAACGCCAGCGCGGTTACGCCTACGGAAATAAGGCCGTCAGTTACCAGTTGCCAAGCGCTATCGCCATTGACGCTGCCTTGTTCGACATGCACCAGTAGCCCCGGAGTGACCTTGGTGGAGCTGTCAGCATCGCTGCAGCGTGTCCAGGCGCCGCTAGCGGCGAGGTACAGGCCATTGTCCTTCGCGGCAGCCTGGTTCTTCACCAGAACCCGCGCGCCAGCTGGCAGCGCAACCCCGTCGATACCCTGCAATCCGCTTAAGGTAATAGCCGCAGTGGTCGCAGCCAGCACCGAATGCTTGAAGTCCTGCCTGGCCAACTCTTCTGTCACCCATTCACGGGTGGCCAGCACCACGCTGGGATCAATTTTCAGTTGCACATTGCTGGCACTGCTGACGACCAAGTTCATCCGCACGATCTGGGTACGACCCGATCCCTGGCTCAACAGTGGCTTGAAAGTCGGTGCGCAATTGGCCACGGCGATCATGTCACCATCGGCGTCATACAGCGCGATCTCGCGGATCCAGCGGCCACCGACATCGGCAGGAATAACCTGCTCGGCGATGATGATGGCGCTGTTCTTGTCGTCGACCTTGAGCTGGTTCAGCGGCGCCCGGCGCCATTCGTTGAGCAGCTTGGTCTGGTTGGCACTTGGCGTCGGATCGGTGCCGTTGGCGTCGCCGACGCCCATCTGGGTGATTTTCCACGCGATGCCCAAGGCATCCGCGTTGGCCTGCTTCGCCGCCCCCACGTTGGTGAGAATGGCGTAGAACTGTGAATTCTGGTCAACCATGTGCAATGTCCAAGGTATCGATTGAATGTTCGCGGCCACCGCGACCGATGACGCCGATAACGTCTATGTCACGTGCCGCCAAGGGGTAGATGTCCAGCTCGTCGCCTTCTTGGCATGCGCAGCCGACATGAAAAGCGCCGCGGCTTTCGAGGCTGATGACCAGGCCGGTCAAGTGTCGACTGACGGGCCTGGCGTCATCGATCAGCGACGACAGCTGCTGATAGGTTTGTTCGTTGATGCCTGCGTCGGACACGCCGATCTTCAAGGCGAAGGTTCCGGGCACTGCTGCGGGTTCGGCCTGCCACCACTCCTCTACCTCGATCAGATAGCCGAATGGCTCGACCACCCGCCTGAGTGCGCCGAGGGTGCCTTTGTGGGCGTGGACGAAGAACGCCGAGCGGATCACCGAACGCTTGATGCTGTCGCTCCAGCTATCGTCCCAGCGGTCGACCGACCACGCCCAGGCCAGCTGATAGAGCAGGTGTGATGGGCAGTTGTCGGGGTTGTAGAGCAAACGCAGGTCGACCTTGAGGTCTTCATCCCCGGCCACCTCGATGGCCCGCTCCAGGGGCGTACGATTGAGCGGTAGAAGGCTATGCATGTCAGCCTCCGCGCTTGAGTGAAAAACCCGTGCACCAGGCGGCCTGGGCCTTGCTCGGACGGATGTCGGTCCAGTTGCCCAGTTCGACCCGGCTGACACCGCCGATATGCAACTGGGCATCGATACCGGAGCGGGCAACTTCCAAGCCCAGGCGTCGTCGTGGGTTGATCCAGGCCTGCAAGCGGCGCTGGCATTCGGCAAGGATCGCCTCTGACTCCGGGCCGTTGTCAGCCATGTACAGCAATGCATCGATGCGATACGCCAGCACCTCGGCGCTGCGCACATTGACCCGGTCAGCCACGGGACGAATGTCGTCGTCGTTCAAGTAGGCCGCAACATCTGCCAGCAATTCAGGGCTGGCGACACCGTTGCCATCCAGGCTCAGCACCGTGACATCGACGACTGCCGGCGACGGGCTCTCGGCGGTCGCGTCAGCGACCAGCCCCGAAGCGTTGCGGGCATGCAGGATGTAGCTGTTGCGCGGCCCTGCCGTGGTCAGCCCTTCGTAGACCAGTTGCACCCGCTCGCGCAGGGCATCGTCGGACTCAAGCTGCGCCTCTACAGGTGGCACACGGGTCGGGTCTGCCGCCTGGATCACCAGGCGCTGCAAACTGACATTAGCGGCCAGCTGGTCCAGATCACTACCCTGCGCATAGGCCAGCAACAACGCCTTGGCCGCATCGTTGATACGCGCCCGATTGAGCAGCTTGCGATAAGCCCCGACCTCCAGCAGCTTGGTGACCGGATCGCTTTCGAGCTGTGCCGTCCAGTCATCCCCCAGATGGGCGCGGAAGGTCTCTAGGTCGGCTTGGTAAAGGTCTTCGTAGTTGAGGTCTTCGAGTAGCTGCGGCGCGGGCAAGCGGGAGAGGTCTACCTGGCTCATACGCTCACCTCCAGCAGGGCTTCGTCGCCCAGGTAGCGGCCACTCAGGAGCAGGCTGACCTGGCCATCGAGTACCGCGACCACCTTGACCCGCTCAAGCTTCAGACGCGGTTCCCAGCGGCCCAGGGCACGAGCGACCTCGGCTTGCACGGCACTCTTCCAGCCTTCGTTGACCGGCATGTCGACATAGCGACGCAGCTGACTGCCGTATTCGGGGCGCATGCGGCGGCTGCCAAGCGGGGTGGTGAGAATGTCGTCGATCGATTGGCGAAGGTGAGCGATGCCGGCCAAGGGCTGGCCGCTGCGGCGGTCCATGCCGATCATGGGGCACCTCCTGCCGCGGACCAGCCTGCACGGGCAGGCGCATGCTGATGGAGTTTCATAGTTGCCTCCTGATATGAAAAAGCCCGCAGCAGCGGGCTTTGTTCAATGTTTGTGATTGGCCGTATTCCCGGCCGTATCGATGATCCGGCCGCCGCCGTGGATATCGCCGCTAACCTGCAGCGGGCCGTTGATCGCGACGCTGCCGGTGAGGGTGATGGCTGCAGCATCGAGCGTGATGGCGCCATCGCTGACCTGTACGGTGCTGGCGCCGACTGTGACCGTGGCGTTACCGCTGGGCAGGTGGATGTCGTAGCGACGCGCTTGCCAGTCATAGGCCAGCGAGCCGCCATCGTCGAAATACCACGCCGCCACGTGATCGCGGTTATCCGGCGGGCTGCCCGCATTGCCATACAGGCCTGGCACGAAGGTACCCTGGGCCGGCTCCCCGCTGGGGCTGACCAGTACGCCCTGCTCGCCCAGGCTCGGCGCCCGCCAATGCCGAGCCTTGCCAGCGGCGAGGGAATGCCAGCGCAGCCAAGCACTGGTCCAGCCACTGCCGTCGGCAACCCGCACTCGCGCTGCCGCAAGGTCAACCGCTACCACCCGGCATGGGATCAGCAAGCTGGCAAGCATGCGATCGTGCATGGCACTGGCGTAACTCATGCCAGGTCCTCCGGGGCGAAATAGCGGCTCTGATTACCAGGCCCGGTATCTGGATCGATGCCCAGCAGCAAGCTACCTGCGGGCTGATCCGGCCAGGGCCATTGGGGCTCGCCGAGCAGCACCGGCTGATCCCAGCGCACTTTCCAATCGCCCGCTTCGAACTGCGCCTGCACATTGCGGCTGGCTTCGACGAAATCCAGCCCCCAGAACTGTTGGCGCAACAGGTCCATCAATTGCGCCGCCAGCAGGCTGCCTTGCAGGCGAGCCTCAGGGTTGAGGGCATCGGCGGTAATATCAGCCTCGAAACTGGCGATCAGCACCGAGCGTCCATCGCGCGGCGCAGCGTCAGCTGTCATGCGCACGATGCCATGGCGCAGCGCCGGCAAAGCGGGGGTATTGCCTAGGGTTGAATGTGCATCGACTGACGCCAGCTCGGGCATCGCCTCACGGATCGTCGCGGTCAATGCCGCATATAAAGTGGTCAATTCGCTCATGCCATGCGCTCCTACCGCTCGTCCGTGGGGGATGCGTCGCGCAGCCCAAGTCGCTTCGCTGCCCAGCGCTCGTAAAGGCCGATGGCGACATCGGCGCCGGCCATGGCGGTCAAGCAGCCAAAGGCGCTAGCCGTCCAGATCGACATACCAGTGGCATACAGCAGCATCACGGTGGATACCCCACATACCATGCATGCCCCAGAGCGCAGCGCCAGCCGCCGCACCAGCGACCAGCCGCGGGCGCCAGCTTTGTCGGCGCGCCACATTTCGCCAGAAATACCCCCCAGCAATGCCAGGACGATTACCAGCCAGAGCGGCATCTCCAGCAACGCTTGTTGCTCGTTCGTCACTGTCCTGTCTCCTGTGTGATGCCCGCCGGCAACTGCCGGCGGATCGATTACCGTTGATCGCGGCATTCCAAAAAGCCCGGCCCGCCAGGCTTTTCAGTAATGCGTTGGCAAACCGCCGGCCACAACTGGTGACGCCGCACGGTTACGCTTCAAATTGGTGACTCCGACCGCGGCCGCCTGCCCGCCGGATAACTGTTCGTGGTGCTTTACGCTGCACACCCGGGCCAGTTGCCAACCCTCTGAACAGTTGAGGCCTGTTCATCGCTGCCTGTGTAACAACCGGTTGCTGACCGGCTTGAGACACAGATTATGCATTGATGCATATGCAGTCAATGCATTTCTTCAAATTTCTATGCGTAGGAATTTGCAGATATGCATCCAAGCTATGCGCCATGCAGGCTGTAGGAGTTTTCACAAGGCAAAAAAAAAAACCCGCCGAGGCGGGTTTTCTGTCGAGCAGGTTATTTAGCGGGCGTACATGCCCCACCAGAACACATGGCCGAGCAGGCTGATCTGCTCCTCCTGCATTTGCTGGAAGCTGTAGTCTTCGTCGGGATGCTCATCGCGGTTGAAGCTGCGCAGCCGAATCCCGGTGGGCAGGCGGTAGACCTGCTTTACCCGCAATTGGCCGTTATGGTTGATGGCATAAAGGTCGCCGTCGACGATGTCACCGATCGAGCACTTGCCAGTATTGACCCCCACTGTGGCGCCATCGCGAAGCACTGGCAACATGCTGTTGCCGCGCACTGTCACGCACTTGGCATTATCGAACTGCACACCGTTGTGGCGTAGGCTGCGCTTGCCGAAACGCAGGCGCGCGCGCTCGCTTTCCTCGATGACGAATCTTCCTGATCCTGCTGCCAATTCGACCTCACGAAGAAAAGGTACCGACACCTCGTCATCCTCGACGGGGGTTTCATCGTCCCACAGGCTGATGTCACTGAGCTCGGCGTGCCCATGGGCCGGTTGCGCCGCTTCACGCGACTCGCCCAGCTCGACACGGCCACGCAACTGATCGGTGCTCACGCCAAAATACTCGGCGATCCTCGACACGTGCTTGTCCGAAGGATCGACGATCTTCTCGCTGAGGATCCGCGACAGGGTGGATTGGGGAACGCCCGTGCGCCGGTACAGCTCCGTCGGGGACAGGCCGTGGCGGTCGAGCAAGGTTCTGAGTACGGAGGCTACGTTGCGTTTTTGCATAAGATGCATAATGCAGGCAGAGCAATGGAAATGCAATCGATGCATTAACGCGAGAATACCGGGGCTGCGCAGATTTGCCCCACCCTCCCGCACCTGCAACACCCAGAAAAAGCCTGTACCATTGCCGGTTTGAAAATCGCCAACCGAATCACCCGCTGTAAGGCCCCGAATGTCTGATCTCTCCGCACACACACCGATGATGCAGCAGTACTGGAAGCTGAAGAATCAGCATCCGGACCAGCTGATGTTCTACCGCATGGGCGATTTCTACGAGATCTTCTACGAAGACGCGAAGAAAGCCGCCAAACTGCTGGACATCACCCTGACCGCACGCGGTCAGTCGGCCGGCCAGTCGATCCCGATGTGCGGGATTCCATTCCATTCGGCGGAAGGTTACCTGGCCAAGCTGGTCAAGCTCGGCGAGTCGGTGGTGATCTGCGAGCAGATCGGCGATCCGGCTACCAGCAAAGGCCCAGTCGAGCGTCAGGTAGTGCGCATCATCACCCCGGGTACGGTGAGTGACGAAGCACTGCTCGACGAGCGCCGCGACAACCTGATCGCTGCCTTGCTCGGTGACGAGCGGCTGTTCGGCCTGGCGGTGCTGGACATCACCAGCGGCAACTTCACCGTGCAGGAGATCAAAGGCTGGGAAAACCTGCTGGCCGAACTTGAGCGGATCAACCCGGTCGAGCTGCTGATTCCTGACGATTGGCCACGTGATCTGCCGGCCGAGAAGCGCCCAGGCTGCCGCCGTCGTGCACCGTGGGACTTCGACCGTGATTCGGCACGTAAAAGCCTCTGCCAGCAGTTCGCGACCAAGGACCTCAAAGGCTTTGGCTGCGACAAGCTGACCCTGGCCATTGGCGCGGCTGGCTGCCTGCTGAGCTACGCCAAGGAAACCCAGCGCACCGCCCTGCCGCATTTGCGCAGCCTGCGTCATGAGCGTCTGGACGACACCGTGGTACTCGATGGTGCGAGCCGTCGCAACCTGGAGCTGGACACCAACCTGGCCGGCGGGCGTGACAACACTCTGCAATCAGTGGTCGACCGTTGCCAGACCGCCATGGGCAGCCGCTTGCTGACGCGTTGGTTGAATCGTCCGCTACGCGACTTGAGTGTGCTGCAGGCGCGTCAGACTTCTATTACGTGCCTGCTGGAC
>Ga0256876_1000049_pt1 | contig 19993 bp, 18 predicted proteins | sample MC6MC0419MT_FD_186340 | JGI IMG/M metagenome (GOLD analysis project Ga0256876, IMG submission 186340) | Metatranscriptome of enriched soil aggregate microbial communities from Iowa State University, Ames, United States - MC6-MC0419-MT... | ecosystem: Environmental > Terrestrial > Soil >...
CGCCGCGAGGGTCAAGCTGTCGCAGGCCTCGCGCCGAGGTTCGTGATGGCGTCCCGGCGTCGTTTCAGCCATGCGGTCGGCATTGATGCTTCGCCGGCTCCGCTCGCCTATGCTTCCGCGCCGACCTGAAGGACCTGTTCGACATGACCGTGACGCTCGCCGACGTTCAGGCGGCCCAGAAGATCCTCGAGGGCGCGGTCACGCCAAGCCCCATGCTCGCGGCGCCGAAGCTCTCGGCGATGACCGGCGCCGACGTCCGCGTGAAGTACGAAAATCTCCACGTCACCAACGCCTTCAAGGAGCGCGGCGCGGTGGTGCGGCTCAGCCGCCTGGACGCCGAAGCCCGCGCCCGCGGGGTGATCGCCATGTCGGCGGGCAACCACGCGCAGGCCGTCGCCTACCACGCCCGGCGGCTCGGCATTCCGGCGACCATCGTGATGCCCGAGACGACGCCGCACGTGAAAGTGGCGGCCACCCGCGGCTTCGGCGCCGAAGTCGTGCTCGACGGCGAAACGGTCGCCGAGAGCCAGATCCGCGCCAGCGCCATCGCGCTCGAGCGCGGCCTCACCTTCGTTCACCCCTACGACGATCCAGACGTCATCGCCGGGCAGGGCACGATCGCGCTCGAGATGCTCGCGGACGCGCCCGAACTCGACGTGATCTTGGTGCCGATCGGCGGCGGCGGGTTGATCTCCGGGGTCGCCGTCGCGGCCAAAGCTCTGAAGCCCTCGATCCAGATCATCGGCGTCGAGGCCGCCCTCTATCCCTCCATGTGGAACGCGCTGAAGGGCGCGGAGCTGCCGACCGGCGGGCCGACGCTGGCCGAGGGCATCGCGGTCAAGACCGCGGGCGCCCTCACCCGCGAGATCGCGGCGCGGCTCGTGGACGACATCATCCTCGTCAGCGAAGCCGAACTCGAGCGGGCGGTGAACGCCTACCTCATGCAACAGAAGGCCGTTGCGGAAGGCGCAGGCGCCGCAGGCCTCGCGGCGTTGTTCGCGGCGCCCGGACGCTTCGCGGGCAAGACGGTCGGCCTCATCCTGTGCGGCGGCAACATCGATCCGCGCATCCTCGCCTCCATCATGGTGCGCGAGCTGGAGCGCGAGCAGAAGATCCTGGCCTTCCGCATGACGATCGCGGACCGGCCGGGCATGCTGGGCACGATCGCCACCCGTCTCGGCGAGCTCGGCGCCAACATCCTCGAGGTGCACCACCAGCGCGGCTTTCTCGACGTGCCCGCCAAGGGAGCCACGCTCGACCTCACGGTTGAGATCCGCGACGGGGCGCACGCCGACGCGATCCTGACCTCCTTCACCGAAAGCGGCCTCCCCTGCCGCCGCCTCGATGGAGGCGCCGGCGGCTGAGCCCACGCGTTCGCGCGCCGTGCCCCGGCTCGCGCCCTCGTGCTCTGGACGCCTAAAGTGCTGATGCAGCGCCTGAAATTCGCCCTCGTGTCCCAGCCGTGAGCCGGGACCCAGACCCCCGCGGGCCTCGAAATGACCACGACGCCGTCGCCGCCAATCTTCCAAGCGCGGCGCCTCTGGGGCCCGGCTCAAGGCCGGGACACGAACGAGGCGCCTGCCCCCGACGCGGCCCCTCGGATTTCGAGGCCCTCCTTCGCCCTTTGGCGGAATCGCTTGGGTTCCGCGCCGGCCTTGCCTATAAGGGCCGCTCGTCGCGGCCGTCGGCCTTCGCCGGCTGCCCGTTCACGTCTCAAGCTCGGCTCCCCGCTTGGATCCCGTCGTTTTCGTCCTCAACGGCCCGAACCTGAACCTGCTCGGCCTGCGCGAGCCGGCGGTCTACGGATCGTCGACTTTGGCGGACGTCGAGGCGCTGGCGCGGGCGACCGGGGACCGCCTGGGCCTCGTGGTGGAGTGCCGCCAGTCGAACCACGAGGGCGACCTCGTCGACTGGATCCAGGAAGCGCGGACGCGGGCGCAGGGCATCGTGCTGAACGCAGGAGCCCTCACCCACACGTCGGTCGCGATCCATGACGCGATCCGCGGCGTGGGCGTGCCGACGATCGAGGTGCACATCTCCAACGTCCACGCGCGGGAGAGCTTCCGGCACCACTCCTATATTTCGCCTGTCGCGGCAGGCGTGATCGTCGGGCTCGGTCTCGACGGCTACGACCTCGCGCTTCAGGCGCTCGCCCGCCGCATCAAGCGGCCTGACCCATCCGAACCGATCACGGCGTGATCTCGAACGCCGGCGGAGATCGTCCTTCCATGAGCAAGCTGCCTTCCAAAGCGTCCATCGACCAGGAGCTGATCCGCGAACTCGCGAAGCTGCTGTCCGAGAACGATCTGACCGAAATCGAAATCGAGCACGACCAGCTGCGCGTGCGTGTCGCCCGGCACCTCTCGGCGGCTCCGACGACGGCTTACGTCGGAGCGCCGGCGGCGGCCGCCGCGCCTGCGGTCCCCGCCGTCGCGGCTCCGATCGATCCCGCCAAGCACCCCGGCGCGGTCCTGTCGCCCATGGTCGGCACCGCCTACATGTCTCCCGAGCCGGGCGCCCGCGCCTTCGTCGAGGTGGGGCAGACAGTGCGCCAGGGCCAGACGCTGCTGATCGTCGAGGCGATGAAGACGATGAACGCGATCCCGGCGACGCGCGCCGGCATCGTTCGGGAAATCCTGATCGCGGACGGGCAGCCGGTGGAATTCGGCGAACCCCTCCTGATCGTTGACTGACGGGCACATGGCGAGCTTCGACAAGGTTCTGATCGCCAACCGCGGCGAGATCGCGCTGCGCATCCTGCGCGCCTGCAAGGAGCTCGGCATCGCGACCGTCGCCGTGCATTCGACGGCCGACGCGGACGCCATGCACGTCCGCCTCGCGGACGAAAGCGTCTGCATCGGACCGCCGGCCGCCCGCGACAGCTACCTCAACATTCCGGCGCTGCTCGCCGCGTGCGAGATCACCGGGGCGGACGCCGTGCACCCGGGCTACGGCTTCCTGTCCGAGAACGCGCGCTTCGCCGAGATCCTAGAAGAGCACGGGCTGATCTTCATCGGCCCGAAGCCCGAGCACATCCGCATCATGGGCGACAAGATCGCCGCCAAGCAGACCGCGAAGCGGCTGGGCATCCCGGTGGTTCCGGGCTCCGACGGCGGCATCACCGACGACGACGAAGCCAAGCGCGTCGCCCGCGACATCGGCTATCCCGTGCTGGTGAAGGCGGCGTCCGGCGGCGGCGGACGCGGCATGAAGGTCGCGATGACCGAGGATGACCTCGTTGAGGCGCTGCAGACCGCGCGCTCCGAGGCTAAGGCGGCGTTCGGCGACGACGCGGTCTATCTCGAGAAATACCTTGGCAAGCCGCGCCATATCGAGGTGCAGGTGCTGGGCGACGGCCACGGCGCCGCGATCCATCTCGGCGAACGCGACTGCTCGCTGCAGCGCCGCCATCAGAAGGTCTGGGAGGAGGCGCCCTCCCCGGCCCTCAACGTCGAGCAGCGCGAGACGATCGGCGAGACGGTCGCCGCCGCCATGCGCGAGCTCAAGTACCGCGGCGTCGGCACGGTCGAGTTCCTGTATGAGAACGGCGAGTTCTACTTCATCGAGATGAACACCCGGATCCAGGTGGAGCATCCGGTGACGGAGATGGTCACCGGCATCGACCTGATCAACGAGCAGATCCGCATCGCGAGCGGCGCGAAGCTTGCGATCGCCCAGGAGGACGTGGTCTTCCGCGGCCACGCCATCGAATGCCGCGTGAACGCGGAGAACGCCGAGACCTTCCGCCCCTCCCCCGGCCGCATCGCCTACTACCATGTGCCCGGCGGCCTGGGCGTCCGCGTGGATTCCGCGGCCTATCAGGGCTATCTGATCCCGCCCCACTACGACAGCATGATCGGCAAGCTGATCGTCCACGGCCGCAACCGCACGGAGTGCCTGATGCGCCTTCGGCGCGCGCTCGACGAGTTCGTCGTGGACGGCGTCGACACCACGCTGCCGCTGTTCCGCCGGCTGGTGCGCGACCCTTCGATCCAGGACGGCGAGTACGACATCCACTGGCTGGAGAAGATGTTGGCGGAGAGCCAGGGCGCCGCTTAAGCTTCGGCCCATGACCCGCATCAACGACGTCCTCGTCGAGATCACGCCGGAGGTCCTGCTCAAGGCCTACGCCTGCGGCATCTTCCCGATGGCTGAAAGCGCCGACGATCCGGGGCTCTACTGGATCGAGCCGGAACTGCGCGGCGTGGTGCCGCTGGACGGCTTCCACGTGACCGAGCGCCTCGCGCGGACGGTGCGGGCGGACGTGTTCGAGATGCGCGTCGACACGGCCTTCGAGGCTGTGCTCGACGGCTGCGCCTCTCCGGCGCCCGGCCGCATGAAGACCTGGATCAACGGCCGCATCCGCCGGCTCTACCTCGACCTCTTCCGGCTCGGCCATTGCCACAGCGTCGAGGCGTGGCGGGAGGGGAAGCTCGTCGGCGGGCTCTATGGCGTTCGGCTCGGCGGCGCGTTCTTCGGCGAGAGCATGTTCCACGTCGAGCGCGACGCGTCGAAGGTCGCGCTCGTGCACCTCGTCGCCCGGCTCAAGCGGGGCGGCTTCTCCCTGCTCGACACCCAGTTCGTCACCGATCACCTCAGACGGTTCGGCGCGATCGAGACGCCGCGACGGGAGTACCACCGCCTGCTCGACGCGGCGGTGGAGCGGGACGCGGACTTCTTTTCCTGGCCGAAGGACCGGACGGTCACTGGGGCCGAGGCTCTCGACGCGGTTCGGTAACCCTCCGGTAACCGTGACGGAGGGTTAATTGCGGGCAGAGTTAACCCGCGAGTAACCCGATGTCGCCCGAGTCGAACCGCGACCTGCCCTCCCCCGGCTTCGGCCGCGCTCGGCCCGGCGTCACGGTCTGGTCGTCCCGGCGCCCGCACCCGACGATCGATCTGTACCCGGAGGAGCCTGCGTCCCGGCGGTTCAAACGGCTGTGGCCCTACGCCGCCGCGCTCTCGCTCGCCCTGGTCGCGGGCGCTGGCGCCGCGACTTTCGCGACCGCCCCCGCGCTGACCGACGGCGTCGACGAAGTGTCCGGGATCTCGGCGATCGAAGCCCGCAGCATGGGTCTCGCCCTCAACATCGACCCGACCGGCGAGCGCGCCCGCGACTCCGCCCTCGGCCGCGACGTCGGGGCGCTGAAGTCCGAGATCGCACGCCTCAACCGCGCGTTGGGACAGGCGAAAGCCAATCAGGCCGCGCTCTCCAAGACCGCCGCCGGCCAGGCCGCCGCGGGCCAGGAGGACGTCAAGGCGCTGAAGGCCGAGGTGGTCGCCCTCCAGAAAGACCTCGCCGCGACCCGCGAGACCGCATCGGCCAAGATCGTCGAGCTGACCGCCAAGGTGGAGCAGCCGCCGAAGCCCGCCGACGACGCGCAGCGTCTCTCGGAGCTCAAGGAGCGCCTCGACAAGATCGAAAGCCGCGAGACCGTCGCGGCCGCCAAGCCGAAGCCGGTCGACGAGCCGGAGACCACGGGAAGCGTGGCCCCGGACGCCGGCGGATCGGTCGTGCGCAACTGGACCGTTCGGGAGGTCTACGACGGCCTCGCCCTGGTGGAGGGTCGGCAGGGCTCCTACGAGGTCGGACGGGGCGATCCGATCCCCGGCGTCGGCCGCGTGCGCTCCATCGAACGGCGCGACCGGCAGTGGGTCGTCGTGACCGAGCGCGGCGTCATCCTCCAGCGCCCTTAGACGCTTTAAGCCGCCCTTAAAGCCGACGTGCCATGGTCGACGCGCCCTCGTGAGGAGCGCGACCGCACATGCCGCTTGCTGAAATCCTGCGCGACACCTCGTTCGGCGTCACCCGCGACGTCGCGGCCCAGCCGCTGAAGATCGCCGTGCTGCTGCCCTGCTATAACGAAGAGGCCGCCATCGGCGACGTCGTGCGCGGCTTCCGCATGGTGCTGCCCGCGGCGGATATCTACGTCTACGACAACAACTCGACCGACCGCACCGTCGAGCGCGCCAGCGAAGCCGGCGCTATCGTGCGTCGCGAACGCCTGCAGGGCAAAGGCAACGTCGTCCGGCGCATGCTCGCGGACGTCGAGGCCGACGTCTATCTGATGGCGGACGGCGACCTGACCTACGATCCCCTCGCAGCGCCTCTCCTGATCGATCGGCTTGTCAGCCAGCAGCTCGACATGGTGGTCGCGACGCGGGAGGGCGAAGGCATGCAGGAGCGCCGGGGCCACGCCGCCGGCAATCTCATGTTCAATCAGATGATCGGCCGCCTGTTCGGTCCCGGGTTCACCGACATCCTGTCGGGCTACCGTGCCGTGTCGCGGCGCTTCGCCAAGTCGTTCCCGGCCTCGTCCGGCGGCTTCGAGATCGAAACGGAGCTCGCCATCCACGCCCTCGACCTACGTCTCGCGGTCGAGGAGATCCCGGTGCGTTACGGCCGGCGGCCGGCGGACTCGGTCAGCAAGCTCTCCACCTTCCGCGACGGCTTCGGGATCCTCTGGACCATCGCGATGATGTACCGCGCCGTGAAGCCGTTCAAATTCTTCGGCGTCATCGCGCTCGCGCTCGCCGCGACGTCGTTGTGGCTCGCGTTTCCCGTCATCCTGCATTTTCTCGAGACGCGGCTGGTGCCGCGCCTGCCAACCGCGGTCCTCGCCGCCTCCATCATGCAACTGTCGGTGCTGAGCTTCGTTTGCGGAATCATCGTGCAGGCCGTGTCCGAAGGCCGGCGCGAGGCGAAGCGCCTGCGCTATCTCGAGCTTAAGGGCGCCTGACGGGCCTGCGGCCGCTCCGGCTTGGCGCGGCGGGTCGGACCGCTTATGTTGCGGGCTCCCAAGAACCGCCGATCGCCACGCCCGAGATGACTTTCGTCGACGCCCAGACCGCCCCCCTCCGCAAGAACGGGGCGATCAAGATTCATGACGCCGAGGCGTTCGAAGGCATGCGGCGCGCCGGCCGGCTGGTGGCGGAAGCGCTCGACCTCATGAACGACCATGTGGCGCCCGGCGTGACGACCGAAGCGCTCGACAAGCTCGCGCTCGAGTTCGCGATGGACCACGGCGCCCTGCCGGCGTGCCTCTACTACCGCGGCTACACCAAGACGATCTGCACCTCGATCAACCACGTGGTCTGCCACGGCATCCCGAACGACAAGCCGCTCCGCGAGGGGGACATCGTCAACATCGACGTGACCATCATCCTCGACGGCTGGCACGGCGATTCGAGCCGGATGTATCCGGTGGGCCAGATCCCGCGCCGCGCCGAGCGGCTCATCGAGATCACTTACGAGTCGCTGATGCGCGGCCTCGCCGCGATCAAGCCGGGCGCGACGACCGGCGACATAGGCGCGGCGATCCAGGAGTACGCCGAGGGCGAGCGGACCTCGGTGGTGCGCGACTTCTGCGGACACGGCATCGGCCGCCTGTTCCACGACGAGCCGAACATCTTGCACTACGGCCGCGCCGGCGAAGGCGTCTCGCTAAAGCCGGGCATGTTCTTCACCGTGGAGCCGATGATCAATCTCGGGCGTCCCCACGTGAAGGTGCTCGCCGACGGCTGGACCGCGGTGACCCGCGACCGGTCGCTCTCGGCGCAGTTCGAGCACATGATCGGCGTGACCGACAAAGGCTGCGAGATCTTCACGCTGTCGCCGCGCGGGCTTCACCAGCCGACGTTCGCCGCGTCCGCCTGAAACCCCGCCGCGTTTCCCGGCCAATTCCCGTCACGACTCACTTGCAGCGCGCCGCTCTCCGCGCGACGCTTTGCGCGTGGGCGAAGGCGTGACGCGTATGGCGACGAGGTCTCGAAGCGGCGACGGCGGGGAAGTGGAGCTGCCGGGGCTTTCTGAGGCGCCGTCGCGTACCTCCCGTCAGAAATCGGCGCCTAAGGTTGAGGCGCCGCATCACGCCGGCCATCGCGAGCGCCTGCGGGCGCGGTACCTCCAGACGGGACCAGATTCGCTCCCGGACTACGAACTGATGGAGCTGGTGCTTTTCCGCACGATCCCTATGAAGGACGTGAAGCCGCTGGCCAAACAGCTGGTCGCGACCTTTGGATCTTTCGCGGAAGCGCTGGCGGCGCCCTACGAGCGCCTCGTCGAGATCAAGGGCGTGAAGGACGCGACGGCGACCGACTTCAAGATCTTGGAGGGCGCGGCGCGGCGCTTCGCCAAGGGCGCCATCGGCAAACGTCCCGTGCTGTCGTCTTGGTCCGCCGTCATCGATTACTGTCGCACCGCCATGGCCTTCGAGGATCGCGAGCGCTTTCGCATCCTGTTCCTCGACAAGCGGAACGCTCTTATCGCCGACGAAGTGCAGCAGACCGGGACCGTCGATCACACGCCGGTCTACCCGCGCGAGGTCGTTCGACGCGCGCTGGAGCTGCGCGCGACGGCGCTCATTCTCGTCCACAACCACCCATCCGGTGATCCGACGCCGAGTCGGGCAGACATCGAGATGACCAAAACGATCGTGGACGTCGGGAAGCCGCTCGGCATTCTCGTGCACGACCACGTCATCGTCGGGCGCGAAGGACACGCGAGTTTCAGGGGTCTCAAGCTGATCTGATGAGACTTTGCGCAGGCGTCTTGCACCAAAAACGCGCAGAACACCCCTTTCCACGCGGCCGATCCGGATTAGCATCCCTCCAGGACACCGCAGCGAGGCCGAGGCTTGAGCACCGCCCCTTTCGACGAAATGACCCTGACTGACGGCTCCGTCCGCCAGGCATACGCCAAGCTTTCGGAATGGCTTAAGACGGCCCCCGCCGAGCTGCTGAACTACCGCGTCGAGGAAGCGGAGCTTCTGTTCCGGCGTATCGGCATCACCTTCGCCGTCTATGGCGACCAGCAGGCGCAGGAACGCCTGATCCCCTTCGACATCATTCCGCGGATCATCACCGCCGAGGAATGGGGTCGCCTGAGCGTCGGGCTGGAGCAGCGCGTCGACGCCCTGAACCGCTTCATCTCTGACATCTACGGCCGCCGGGAGATCCTCAAGGCCGGCATCATTCCAGAGGACCTCGTCTTCCAGAACGAGGCGTTCCGCCCCGAGATGGCGGGCAAGGCGCCGCCGCACGACATCTGGGTGCACATCGCCGGCATCGACATCGTGCGGGTGGATTCCGAGACCTTCTATGTCCTCGAGGACAACGCCCGCACGCCCTCCGGCGTCTCCTACATGCTGGAGAACCGGGAGGTGATGATCCGCCTGTTCCCGGAGCTGTTCTCGCGCCACCGGGTCGCTCCCGTCGAACGCTACTCCGACGAACTGCTGGCCAGTCTGCGGTCGCTCGCGCCGCGGTCGTCCTCGGCAGATCCCAACGTCGTGCTGCTGACGCCGGGCGTCTACAACTCGGCCTACTACGAGCACTCGTTCCTGGCCGACAAGCTCGGCATCGAGTTGGTGGAGGGTCGCGATCTCTTCGTGCGGGACGATGTCGTCTACATGCGCACGACCGAGGGACCGAAGCGCGTCGACGTGATCTATCGCCGGCTCGACGACGAGTTCCTCGACCCTCTGGTGTTCCGGCCCGACAGCGTTCTCGGCGTGCCGGGCCTGATGGCCGCCTATCACGCCGGCAACGTCACGCTGACCAACGCGGTCGGCACGGGCGTCTCCGACGACAAGGCGATCTACAGCTACATGCCGGAGATCATCAAATTCTACCTCGGCTCCGAGCCGATCCTGAAGAACGTCCCGACCTACCGCTGCCGCGAGCCGGACGCGCTGAAATACGTGCTCGACCACCTGCCCGAGCTGGTGGTGAAGGAGGTGCACGGCTCCGGCGGCTACGGCATGCTGGTCGGCCCTCACGCCTCGAAAGAGCAGATCGAGCTGTTTCGCGCCAAGCTAATCGCGTCGCCGGCCGGGTTCATCGCGCAACCGACGCTCGCGCTCTCGACGTGCCCGACCTACGTCAATTCCGGCGTCGCGCCGCGGCATGTGGATCTGAGGCCCTTCGTGCTGACGGGCTCCGACGGCGTCCGGATCGTGCCCGGCGGCCTTACGCGCGTGGCGATGCGCGAAGGGTCGCTGGTGGTGAACTCGAGCCAAGGCGGCGGCACCAAGGACACCTGGGTGCTGGACGAATGACCCCCGCCGCCGAACCCTTGACCGCAGGACGAACGAGGACGCCGCCCGTATGCTGAGCCGCACCGCCGACAACCTGTTCTGGCTGTCGCGCTACGTCGAGCGCGCCGAAGCGCTCGCCCGCATCCTGGAGGCGACCCAGCGCCTCGCGTCGCTCCCCGTGGCCTACGCCGGCTCCAGCAACGAGTGGGAGAGCGCGGTCTTCACCGCGGGCTGCGACGACGGGTTCTTCGCCAAGTACGAAGACGCCACGGCCGAGACCGTGATCGACTACCTCGTGTTCGAAAAGGAGAATCCCTCCTCGATCGTCAGCTGCTTTGAGGTCGCCCGGCACAACGCCCGCGCGGTCCGCACGGCGCTGACCGTGGAAATGTGGGAGGCGATCAACGGCGCCTGGCTCGAGCTCCGTCGCCGGCAGGACCGGAAGCTCGAGGGCGAGGAGCTCACGCGCTTCCTTGCCTGGGTCAAGGAGATCGGCCTGCGGTTCGACGGCTCTGGCCACCGCACGATGTTGCGGAACGACATCTACGACTTCTCGCGACTCGGCATGCTTCTGGAGCGGGCGGACAACACCGCGCGCATCCTTGACGTGAAGTACCACCTGCTGCTGCCGAAGGAGACGCAGGTCGGCGGCGGGCTGGACTACTATCAGTGGTCGGCCATCCTGCGGGCCGTGTCCGCGGTCACCAGCTATCATTGGGTGTACCGCGAGAGCCTTAAGCCGTGGCTGATCGCGGATCTGCTGATCCTGAACGACCAGATGCCCCGCTCGCTCGCCGCCTGCTATGGCGATCTGGTCCGGCACCTCGACGACCTTGCGAGCGGCTACGGACGGCAGGGCCCCGCCCAGCGGATCGCCCGCTCGACCCGGATCAAGCTGGAGAACGCCGAGATCAAGCAGGTCTTCCAGGGCGGGCTGCATGAGTTCATCACCGCCTTCATCGCGGACAACAACCGCCTCGGCGCCGCGATCGCGGAGCAGTACCTGGTATGACCCGCGCGCCTCACTTCGACGACATGGGACCGGACGGTTCATGCGCCTGAGCATTCGCCATCAGATCACCTACGGCTTCGAGACGCCCGCGACCGCGGTCGTGCAGACGCTTCGGCTGACGCCGCGGAACTATGAGGGCCAGCACGTTGTGCGGTGGCGGCTCGACGTCGACCGCAACTGCCGCCTCCGCTCGTCGGAAGACGCCTTCGGCAACCTCACGCACGTGTTCGCCGCCGAAGGTCCGATCGAGACCCTGACCGTTCTGGTCGAAGGCGAAGTGGACACGATGGACAACGCCGGGGTGGTGCGCTCGACGGTCGAGCGCTTCCCGCCCGCGCTCTACCTGCGGAACACCGACCTCACGGCGCCGGATCTCGACATCGGCGCCTACGCCGAGGCCATCATCGCGGACAGCCCTGGCGACGTGCTGGCCCAGCTTCACACGCTGTTGGCGGCGCTGCACGAGGACATGAGCTACGAACGCGGCCCGCGCGACAGCATGACGACGGCCGCGGAAACGTTCCGCCTGAAGCGCGGCGCGAGCCACGATCTGGCCCATGTCTTCCTTGTCGCCGCGCGCCACCTCGGCATCCCCGCGCGCTACGTCAGCGGCTACTACCGGCGCGACGACGAGGCGGAGCCTGCAAGCGACGGCGGCCACGCCTGGGTGGAGGCCCACGTGCCGGGTCTGGGCTGGGTGGGGTTCGACCCATCGACGGGCGTTTCCACCACGGACCGGCACATCCGGCTCGCGAGCGCGCTCGACTATCTCGGCGCAGCCCCCGTCCGCGGGACCCATTACGGCGGCGGCGGCGAGACCCTCGACATTTCGGCGGTGGTCAGCGATTGCCATGCGACGCGCAACTACCGCCGAAAGGTCCGCTCCGATCTCGGACCCGATACGCCCGTCATCGGTGGGCAGACGCAATCGCAGCGCTAGATCCCGACGGCGCGGCGAAGCGCCGCCCGATTGAGGATCTCGCATGACTGGATATCGTCTGGCGGCCGCCTTCGCGGCCGGTTTCGTTTCGGTGCTGGTGTTCCATCAGGGCATGCTGGCGCTTCTCGCCGCGGCGGGCCTGACGGCGGCGCAGCCCTGGTCCCTGGCGCCGACGGCGCCGTTCGGCGTCGCCCGCGTGATCTCCGCAAGTTTCTTCGGCGGCCTCTGGGGCGTCGCCCTGGCGTTTCTTCTGCTCCGGTTCCCCAAAGCGCCAAGCTACTGGATCGTCGCCCTGGTCTTCGGCGCGATCGCCCCGAGCCTGGTCGCATGGTTCGTGGTGCAGCCGCTGAAGGGCGCGCCCGTGGGCGGCGGGTTCCCGCTCGCTGGCGTTCTGGTGGCGCTCGCCGTGAACGGCGCATGGGGCCTCGGGACGGCGTTTCTGCTCCGGCTGGTCGGCCCGCGCCGGCCCGCGCTCGCCGTCTGAGCCGCCGCCGGCGCCCAAATGACACGCCTGCCCCGCTTCCATGCAGGATCAGGCCGCAAGCCATTGGCGCTGGCGGGAGTCTCTTGATAGCGTCCCGCGTCACGTCAGTCGGGGCTCAAGCGTATCATGACCTATTGCGTCGGCATTCTCGTCCGCGACGGCCTCGTCATGATCGCCGACACGCGCACGAACGCGGGCATCGACAACATCGCGGTCTTCAGGAAACTCAAGATCGTCTCGGAGAAGGGCCGGCGCGTGCTGGCGATCGCGACCTCTGGCAACCTCTCGATCAGCCAGTCCGTCCTGAGCCTTCTGGCGGAAGGGCTCGAGAATCCGGAGACCGGAGATCTCGAGACGCTCGAGAATCAGCCGACCATGTTCAAGGCCGCGCAGCTCGTCGGCCGCGCCGTGCGCGAGGTCTGGCGCACCGACGGCCCCAGCCTGGAGCAGATGTCGGCGCGCTTCGACGTGCAGCTGCTGTTCGGAGGCCAAGTCGCCGGCGGACGCCTGCGGCTCTTCATGATCTACGCCGCGGGCAACTTCATCGAGGTGACGCCGGACACGCCCTACTTCCAGATTGGCGAGCACAAGTACGGCAAGCCCATCCTCGACCGGGCGGTGAAGTACGAGACCGACCTCTACGACGCGCTTAAGATCGGCCTGATCTCGATGGATTCGACCATGCGTTCGAACCTCGGCGTCGGACCGCCCATTGACGTTCTCGTGCTGAGGAAGGACGCCCTGACGCCCGAGCTCGATTACAGGATCGAGCCGACGGAGCCGTATTTTCTCGATCTTCGCGAGCGCTGGTCGGCGGCGCTGCGGACCGCGCACATCGAGATCCCTCGGCCGCCTTACGGCGACAACGTTCCCGGCGACATCTGAGGCGCGACAAGCGTCGGCGCCGCAATCGCGTTTGAGGGCGGCGGCGCCGGCCGCCGCTCACTCGCCGAGCGTCGGGCCCTGCGGCGCCTGCGGCCGGACGCCGCCTTTGCAGTCGACCAGCCACACGTCGTAGATCGGGTGTTCGACGCCGGACAACCCAGGGCTGGAGGCGAACATCCAGCCCGAGAAGATCTTCTTCTGCTCGTTGGCCAGCGTCGTCTCGACCACGTCGACATACGACGTCGTGTTCGGCGCTTCGGTCGGCGGTCGCGTGTAGCACACATGCGGCGTGACCTTGAGCTCGCCGAACGCCACGGTCTTGTCGATCTGCGCGTCGAACTCGGTGATGCGTCCGGTGATCTTGTCCAGGCCGTTGAACACCGCCACGGGGTTGTCGATGCGCGGGGTCGGAGCGAGGATCTCGGGCTTCGCCGTCTTCGGCTGAGAACCGATCGGCGCGGTGCCGGGGCTCTGGGCCTGCGCCCCATGGAGCGCGCCGAGGGACAGGGCGGCGACGGTCAAAAGACGACTGAAGGACACGAAGCGATTCCCGCGGGCGAGGCGTGGCGGATGTTTGCGCGACAAAGCCCGCCAAATGCGGCCCCGTCGGGGCGGCGCGGTGGGACGATCAGGCGCCCGGCGACCAGGCGTCGTAGTCCCCGGTCGCGGCCGGGCGGCGGCGATCGGCTGAGAGGGTCGAACCCTTCGGGCGGTAGGCCTCGACCGAACCGGTCTTGTTGGACCGGTGCGGCTTCTGCCATTCCCTGGCGGCGTAGGTTTCCGCCGTCGGCGGCGTATCGACGGTGTGGTGCATCCAGCCGTGCCAGCCGGTCGGAATGGCGGAGGCGTCGGCGTAGCCCGCGTAGACCACCCAGCGGCGCTCGGTTCCGAAGGCGGCGTTCTTGGCCGGGTCGTTCTTCAGCCGGTAGTACCGGTTTCCGGCCTCGTCCTCGCCGACGAGCTCCCCTCCCCGCAGCGCGACGCGCGTGCCGATGGTGGAGCCGTTCCACCAGGTGAAGATGTCGGTCAGGACGCTCATCAGAGACATGGCGCGGCGGTGCCTCGCAGTGTTGGGTGGCTGAACGGTATGGTCCGGCGCGACCGCCTTGTCCAGACGCGCCAGGCGTGAGTTTCAGGCCGAACCTCGGTCGATCGCCGCCGATGGCGCCTTTCGCGTTCGAGCGCATGCGCCAAGGGTCCCGCCGCAGGCCGCCATCGCGCCTCGACGGCGTCTGCGCGGGCGTTGTCCCCGCTGCTATCCACATGGTCCCTCCTGCGGCGGGGACCCTCAGGAAGCGGCGTGGCGACAGGGCTTAGGGCGTTCGACCCTCTGCGTCGTCAACGTTTGATTCACTGGTTGCGAGACACCATATCTGGTGTCAATGGGTGACGCCGCGACGATAGCTAGTGTTCAGCGGGGTGGAAAACCCAGGTTCCGACTCGACGGCTCGTAAGACTCGATTTACGTTCCTAGCCGTCGCCGAGGCCTGAGCGGCCCGCGCTGCGTAACACCTGACCTTTGAATCTGGACGGCGATTTCGCGATCGCCACACCGTCGTCGCGCAACCCGTTTGCGGGCTCGCACTCGCGCGCTTCGACGACCGCCGCCGGACCCCTTCGGGCCGGCATGCGTTTTCGCCTTTGACGCCGTCGCTGCGGCGTCTTTCGGACTGGAGCTTGGACGACATGCGGATCGAACGTCGCTACACCACCGCCGGCCAGTCCCCTTACGCGGCCATTCCCTTCCGCAAGGCGACGAGCGAGATCCGCAATCCGGACGGCTCCACCGTGTTCCGCGCCGCCGACATCGACGTGCCGGAGGCCTGGAGCCAGGTCGCCGTCGACATCCTGGCGCAGAAGTATTTCCGCAAGGCCGGCATCCCGGCCAAGCTGAAGCCGGTCGAGGAGAACACCGTTCCCTCCTGGCTCTGGCGTTCGGTTCCCGATCAGGCGGCGCTCGACCAGCTGCCGTCCGACCAGCGCTCCAGCGGCGAGCAGGACGCGCGTCAGGTGTTCGACCGTCTGGCCGGCGCCTGGACCTACTGGGGCTGGACGCACCGCTATTTCGACTCGGAAGAGGACGCGCGCGCCTTCTTCGACGAGCTCGCCTTCATGCTGGCGACCCAGAAGGCCGCGCCGAACTCGCCGCAGTGGTTCAACACCGGCCTGCACTGGGCCTACGGCATCGACGGGCCGAGCCAGGGCCACTTCTACGCCGACCACATGACCGGCGAGGTTCGCGCCTCCGAGAGCGCCTATGAGCGGCCGCAGCCGCACGCCTGCTTCATCCAGGGCGTCTCCGACGACCTGGTGAACGACGGCGGCATCATGGACCTGTGGGTGCGCGAGGCGCGCCTGTTCAAGTACGGCTCCGGCACCGGCTCGAACTTCTCCCAGCTTCGCGGCGAGGGCGAGCGGCTCTCCGGCGGCGGCAAGTCTTCCGGCCTGATGTCCTTCCTCAAGATCGGCGACCGCGCCGCCGGCGCCATCAAGTCGGGCGGCACCACGCGCCGCGCCGCCAAGATGGTGGTGGTCGACGCCGACCACCCCGACATCGAGAACTACGTCTCGTGGAAGGTTAAGGAGGAGCAGAAGGTCGCGGCGCTCGTCACCGGCTCCAAGGTCGTCAAGAAGCACCTCTCGGCGATCCTCAAGGCCTGCGTGAACTGCGAGGGACCCGAGGGCGACTGCTCCAACCCGGAGAAGAACCCCGCGCTCAAGCGCGAGGTGAAGCTCGCCCGCAAGGCCTCCGTTCCGGACAGCCTGATCAAGCGCGTGCTGCAGCAGGCGGCGCAGGGCGTGACGGAAATCGACTTCGACACCTACACCACCGACTGGGACGGCGAGGCCTATCTCACGGTCGCCGGCCAGAACTCCAACAACTCGGTGCGCGTCACCGACGACTTCCTGCGCGCGGTCGAGACCGACGGCGACTGGAACCTCGTTGGCCGCACCACCGGCAAGGTCACCAAGACGCTGAAGGCCCGCGGCCTGTGGGACCAGGTGTCCTACGCCGCCTGGGCCTGCGCCGACCCCGGCATCCAGTTCCACACCACCGTCAACGACTGGCACACCTGCCCGGCGTCGGGGCCGATCCGCGCTTCGAACCCGTGCTCGGAGTACATGTTCCTCGACGACACGGCCTGCAACCTCGCCTCGCTGAACCTGCTGCAATTCCGCCGCGCCGATAAGAGCTTCGACGTCGAGGCCTACGCCCACGCCTGCCGGCTCTGGACCGTGGTGCTCGAGATTTCGGTGCTGATGGCGCAGTTCCCGTCGCGGCAGATCGCGGCGCTCAGCTGGCGCTACCGCACGCTCGGCATCGGCTACGCCAACATCGGCGGCCTGCTGATGTCCTCCGGCGTCGCCTATGACAGCGCCGAAGCCCGCGCCATCTGCGGCGCGCTCTCCGCGCTGATGACCGGCACGGCCTACGCCACCTCCGCCGAGATGGCCGGCCAGCTCGGGGCCTTCGAGGGCTACCCGGAGAACCGCGAGCACATGCTCCGCGTCATCCGCAACCACGCCCGCGCCGCCCGCAGCGAGTCGACCGGCTACGAGAGCCTCGCCACCCTGCCCGTGCCGCTCGACGCCGGCTCGTGCCCGGACCAGTCGATCGTGGCGGCGGCCCGCGCCGCCTGGGACCGCGCGCTGTCGCTCGGCGAACAGAACGGCTTCCGCAACGCCCAGGTCTCGGTCATCGCACCCACCGGCACGATCGGCCTGGTGATGGACTGCGACACCACCGGCATCGAGCCTGACTTCGCGCTGGTGAAGTTCAAGAAGCTGGCCGGCGGCGGCTACTTCAAGATCATCAACCGCGCCGTGCCGGAGGCCCTGCGTTCGCTGGGCTACGCCGAGCACCAGATCTCCGAGATCGAGGCCTACGCCGTGGGCCACGGCTCCATGCGCCAGGCCCCGGCCGTCAACCCCGGCTCGCTGCGCGCCAAGGGCTTCCCGGACGCGCTGATCGAGACGCTCGAAGCGGCGATGAAGTCGGCCTTCGACATCAAGTTCGTGTTCAACAAGTGGACGCTCGGCGAGGCCTTCCTCACGGGCCAGCTCAAGGTCCCGGCCGAGAAGCTCGACGACGCCTCCTTCGACCTGCTGGCCTATCTCGGCTTCTCGAAGGCCGAGGTGGAAGCCGCGAACACCCACGTCTGCGGCGCGATGACCGTCGAAGGCGCGCCCCACCTGAAGACCGAGCACTACCCCGTGTTCGACTGCGCCAACGCCTGCGGGCGGACGGGCAAGCGCTTTCTCTCGGTCGACAGCCACATCCGCATGATGGCGGCGGCGCAGCCCTTCATCTCGGGCGCGATCTCCAAGACCATCAACATGCCGAACGACGCGACGGTGGAGGACTGCTCCGCGGCCTACATGCTGTCGTGGAAGCTTGCGCTGAAGGCGAACGCCCTCTACCGCGACGGCTCCAAGCTCTCCCAGCCGCTTTCGTCCCAGCTGATCGCCGACGAGAACGACGAGGAGGACGCCGTCGAGGCGCTGGTGGCGCAGCCGAACGCCGCCCGCACCGCCCAGGTGATCGAGAAGATCGTCGAGCGCGTCCAGCTGATCCGCGACCGCGAGAAGCTGCCGTCCCGCCGCAAGGGCTACACCCAGAAGGCGATCGTCGGCGGGCACAAGGTGTATCTCCGCACCGGCGAATACGACGACGGCCGCATCGGCGAGATCTTCATCGACATGCACAAGGAAGGCGCCGCCTTCCGCTCGGTGATGAACAACTTCGCCATCGCCGTGTCGCTCGGCCTCCAGTACGGCGTGCCGCTTGAAGAGTATGTGGAGGCCTTCACCTTCACCCGCTTTGAGCCGGCCGGCTTCGTGCAGGGCAACGACACCATTAAGAACGCGACCTCGATCCTCGACTACGTGTTCCGCGAGCTCGCGATCTCCTACCTCTCGCGCTACGACCTCGCCCACGTCGACCCCTCCGACATCACGCCGGACGCGATCGGCGGCGGCGTGGACCAGGGCAAGGCCCCGAGCGCGCCGGTGTCGAAGGGGCTTCTGCGCGGTCGTCAGCTGTCGGCGGTGCCGTCCGTCAGCCCGACGCCGGAGCCGAAGGGCGCGTCGAACGTGACCACGATCGGGACGCCCCGCCCCGTCTCCGCGGGCCTCGCCACCCAGGGCGCGACCGCGCTTAAGCGCGAGCCGCAGCCGGCGGCGGAGGAAGCCCTCGGCCACCTCGCCTGGGAGGCCCCCGCGCCGGCTCCTGCCGCCAAGACCGCCGAGACCCGCCGCATGGAGGCCCGCGTCAAGGGCTACGAAGGCGACAACTGCTCCGAGTGCGGCAACTACACGATGGTCCGCAACGGCACCTGCCTGAAGTGCGACACCTGCGGCAGCACAAGCGGCTGCAGCTGAACGCCGAACGATAGGGGATCGCGCTCTAAGGCTTTGCGGCGGTCCGTGACCGGCGAACAACTTGAGGTAAACCGGGCGGTCCTAGTTGGGCCGCCCGGAAAACTTTCACGGAACATAAGACGAACAACGGCGGGCGTGTGACCGGCCGACGTTCGCCACTCGCGAGCAGCTCTCTTCGCCCCTCCGACGCCGCATGCCGCGTGGCGTCGAAGGGGTCTTGAACTTCAAGGGAACGGAACGTTAAGAGTTGCGGAACACATCTAGAACAGGTAGATATCTGTTCATGATTTGTTTTGATTCTCGGCGGACCCGCCCATGCTGACGCGCAAACAGTACGAACTGCTCCGCTTCATCCATGAGCGGCTGAAGGAGACCGGCGTGCCGCCCTCCTTCGACGAGATGAAGGACGCGCTGGATCTCAAGTCAAAATCCGGGATCCACCGGCTGATCATGGCGCTCGAGGAGCGCGGGTTCATCCGCCGCCTGCCGAACCGGGCGAGGGCGCTCGAGGTGGTGAAGCTGCCGGAGGCTGCGGCGCCGCCCGTCTCCCGGCCCACCGGCCGGTTCGCTCCCAACGTCATCGAGGGCAACCTCGGGCGGGTGCGCCCGCCGCAGTCGGACGACGACGACAACCGTATGGTCGCGATCCCGGTCATGGGACGGATCGCCGCCGGCGTGCCGATCGAGGCCATCCAGGCGAAGAGCCACACAATCGCGGTCTCGCCCGACATGCTGTCCGCAGGCGAGCACTTCGCCCTTGAAGTGCGCGGCGACTCGATGATCGAGGCCGGGATCCTCGACGGCGACCTCGTTCTGATCCGCAAGCAGACCGTCGCGGACACCGGCGACATCGTGGTCGCGCTGGTCGACGACGAGGAGGCGACGCTGAAGCGCCTGCGCAAGCGCGGCGCGTCGATCGCCCTCGAGGCGGCCAATCCGGCGTATGAGACGCGCATCTTCGGCCCGGACCGGGTGGCGATCCAGGGGCGGCTCGTGGGGCTCATTCGGCGCTACTGATCGTCGTCCGAGGGCGGTTCTTCGTCGGCGGGATCGGTCGGATCGACCGGCTTTGCGGCGTCGGTCGCCTGCGGCGGACGGCGAGGTTCGAAACGCAGCGCCAGAACGTCCGGCGGCGGGCGGACCAATGCCGCGGCTCCCTCCCAAGGCCGACGCCCTGCGGGATCGCGCGCGGCGGTCGCGACGAAGGCGTCGCCCTCGCGGGTGAGCGACAGCGCCCCGGTGGCGCGCAGGGC
>Ga0256876_1000050_pt1 | contig 19727 bp, 19 predicted proteins | sample MC6MC0419MT_FD_186340 | JGI IMG/M metagenome (GOLD analysis project Ga0256876, IMG submission 186340) | Metatranscriptome of enriched soil aggregate microbial communities from Iowa State University, Ames, United States - MC6-MC0419-MT... | ecosystem: Environmental > Terrestrial > Soil >...
GATGTTGAAGGGGTCGATCGAGTCGAACTGCCGGCTAAGTCCGCGGGCGGAGTTCAGCGACACGCCGTCGATCAGGATGAGCGCCGTGCGGCCGCGCAGATTCTGGCCATAGGAGGTGCGGCCGCCGGCGCTCGCGGCGTCGAAGCTCGGGATGTCCTGGCCGAGGATCTGCTGCAGCGTCTGGCCGGCGCGGGCCTTGGCCTGGATCTTGTCGCCGTCGAGGACGTAGATCGTGCGCGCGGTCTCGGAGATGCGCTGAGGCGCGCGACCGCCCGTCACTGTGATCTCGTCGAGCTGGACGGCGGCGTCCTGCCCTCCGGCGGCGTCCTGCGCCCGGGCCCCTCCGGCTCCCGCAACCGTCGCGACGCACAAGGCAAGCCATGAGACCTGCGCGCGAAAATTGATGTTCATCATTATCCCCAAAAGCAACCGCGCGCCCGAAGGGCCTCTTCCAGCCGCGCCGCACGCATCTCTACTAGATAAGATAAATTCTAATCTAGTAGCGTCCGCTTACATTTAAGGGATGATAATGCTACGCGCTTGGAGAATAGCGAACTGACTGCGGACAATTGCGAACCGGCCGAGGCAGAGATTTGGAACGATTCGAAACCAGCGGCGCGCGAACGTTCGGCGACGCCGGTTCCGCCAGCGGCCAGGGTGACCGGATCTGCAACGCGATGCTGCAGGATCTGTTCGGCGCCGGCACGACGATGCTGACCGAGGGGGCTTCGGGAAGCGCTAAGGGTCTGTTCTGGAGTGATCACGCACTGTCGCTCGCCACATTCTACTTCCAGAAAAGCGCCGTTCGGCTGCAGACGCCCGGCGCCAAAAGAACGAGCGTCGTCATCCTGCGCGCCATGGACGGTCCCGCGGTCGTTCACCAGAAACGGCGGATCGTCGAGGCGGAGCGCGCGGACTACGTGTTCCTGTCGCCGGGCGAGCCGTTGGACATCCGCCTGCCCCAAGGCGGCCGGCTCGACTGCGCCTGCCTGCCGCCGCACGCTCCCGGCGTGACGAACCACCGGCTCGCCAGCCTGATGATGCGAACGCTGCCGCACGACTTCCTGCCCCTTCAACTGCTTACGAGCTACGCCGGCTACCTATTGCAGCGCGCCCCGCGCAGTCGGGATGAGGCTAGCTTGATGGTGGCGCACTTCTACGCCCTGCTTCCGTTGGTGGCGGACGTCTCCATTGAGACGCCCGCGCCCAAGCCAGGGAGGGCGAGCTCCGTCAAGGCGCGCATCGAGCGCGGGCTGACGGACGCCGGGCTGTCGCTCGCCGACCTCGCCGCGGAGGAGGGCGTGACCTCCCGCGCTCTCCAGAAGCTGTTCAGCCGGGAAGGCACCACCTTCTCCCGCTATTTGCTGGAGCGCCGGCTGGAGCGCGCGAAGGCGGCGGTCCTGCTCAGACCGGCCGACGCCCCGATCCACCGGATCGCCTACGACGTCGGCTTCAACGATCTGTCCTACTTCAACCGGACCTTCCGCCAACGCTACGGCCTAAGCCCCTCGGAACTTCGCTGCTCGACCGCACGGGACCAAGGCTGACGAGCGACGTTCTCCGCCCTCATGAACGAACTACCCGCGCGATTGATGCGGACACCCTCGGCGGAGCCCCCCGTCATTCCTCTATTCATCCGGGAAATCCAGGCGAGATCGTCGGGGCGCCGGCCGACGCTCAGTCCGCCGCGGCCTCGCGGTCGATGGCCGCCACCTCGGCGACGTCGAAGCCGTATCTGGTCGAGCAGAAGTCGCAGGTCACCTCAATCGCTCCGGCGTCGGTGAGCATGTCGCGGCGCTCCTCGGGGGAGAAGCTCTTCAGCATCCCGCGCACCCGCTCGTAGGAGCAGCGGCAGGCCTCCCGCACGGCGCGGCTGTCGAACACGCGGATCTCGCGCTCGTTGAACAGGCGGATCAGCAGGCGCTCGGGCGCCAGCATCGGGTCGATCAGCTCGTGGTCCTCGACGGTGGCGACGAGCGTCTCCGCCTCGACCCACGCGTCGTCGACCGGGGTCTCGTCGATCGCCGCGCCCTCCGGCGCGTCGCCGGGGGCGAGATCGGGCGCGCGCATGCGCTCGGGCGCTTCCGGCAGGAACTGCACCAGCAGCCCGCCGGCGCGCCAGGAGTGGCGGGCGCCGGTCTCGAAGCTCTCGGCGACCGCGAGCCGCACCTTGGTCGGGATCTGCTCGGACTGCTCGAAGTAGGTGTGGGCGGCGTCCTCGAGCGAACCGCCCTCCAGCGCCACGACGCCCTGGTAGCGTGACGCTTCGGAGCCCGTGTCGATGGTCAGCGCCATATGGCCGTGGCCGAGCAACGCCCCGGCGGACGCTCCGTTCGTCGCGGCGAGGCGCTCGGCGTCGAAGCGGGCGCAGGCGCGCACCTTGTCGGGCGCCTCGAAGTCGACGACGAGCATGCCGACCGGTCCATCGGACCGCGTCTGCAGTTGGAACCGGCCCTCGAGCTTGAGCGAGGAGCCGAGCAGCACCGTCAGGGCCACGGCCTCGCCGACCAGCTTCGACACCGGGGCGGGATAGGCGTGGCGCTCCAGCACGCGGTCGATCGCGGGGCCAAGACGCACCACGCGACCGCGCACGTCGAGCTCTTCGATCTGAAACGGCAGGATGCGGTCGTCGCCGTCCTCGCGGAGGGCGGAGGGAGAGATGTCGTTCATGGCCGCCTACTTAGGGAGAGTGAGCGCCGGGCGGAAGAGCGCCCGCCGCATGGCCGCCGGACGGACCCGCCGCCTCAGGCGCCGACCGCGCCGAAGCACCAGGCGAGCACGCCTTTCTGCGCATGGAGACGGTTTTCGGCCTCGTCGAACACCACCGACTGCGGGCCGTCGATCACCTCGTCGGTGACCTCCTCGCCGCGGTGGGCCGGCAGGCAGTGCATGAAGATCGCGTCCGGCGCCGCCTTGCCCATCAGCCGCTCGTTCACCTGGTAAGGCCGGAGCAGATTGTGGCGGCGCTCGCCGTCGCCGTCGCCCATGGAGACCCAGCTGTCGGTGATCACCGCGTCCGCCCCGGCGACGGCCTCCTCCGGGTCGGCGCCAAGACGCAGGTTCGCGCCCTCGCGCTTCGCCCAGGAGACGATGGCCTCGCAGGGCGCGAGCTCCGGCGGGGTGGCGACGTTGATGCGGAAGTCGAAGCGCGCCGCGGCGTGGATCCAGGAGGCCAGCACGTTGTTGGTGTCGCCGGTCCAGGCCACGGTCCGGCCCCGGATCGGCCCCTTGCGCTCCTCGAAGGTGAGGAGGTCGGCCATCACCTGGCAGGGATGCGAGACCTTCGTCAGCCCGTTGATCACCGGCACGGTGGCGTATTTCGCAAGCTCGAGAAGCGCGTCGTGCTTCAGCATGCGGATCATGATCGCGTCCACGAAACGCGACAGCACGCGGGCGGTGTCGGCGATCGCCTCGCGTTCGCCAAGCTCGATCTCCTTGCCGGAGACCATGATGCTCTCGCCGCCGAGGTCGCGGATGCCGACGTCGAACGACATGCGGGTGCGCAGGGAGGGTTGTTCGAACACCATGGCGACGACCTTGCCGGCGAGCGGCTTGTCGGCGTCGGCCGCGGGCGTGCGCCGGCGGCCCTTCATGGCGCGTCCGGCGTCGAGAATGGCCCGAAGCTCGGACCCCGAAAGGTCGGCCAGGTCGAGGAAGTGGTTGGGCGTCGTCATTCGGCGGCTCCCCGCGCGAGCGCGAGTCCCATCTCCTGTTCGATGCGGCCGAGCGCGCGGTCGACCATCCCGATCGCCTCGCCGATTTCGGCCTCGGTCACGATGAGCGGCGGCAGCAGGCGGACAACGTTGTCGCCGGCGCCGACGCTCAGCAGCCGCTCGCTGCGGAACGCGGCCGCGACCTCGCCGTTCGGGATCGCGCAGCGCAGGCCCGTGAGCAGCCCCTCGCCACGCACTTCGGTGACGAGCGACCGGTGGGCGTCGACGACGCCCGCGAGGCGCTGCCGCATCAGAAGCCCCATCTGGCGGACATGCTCAAGGAAGCCCGGCGCGAGCACCACGTCGAGCACGGCGTTGCCGACCGCCATGGCGAGCGGGTTGCCGCCGAAGGTCGAGCCGTGCACGCCGGCCGTCATGCCGTCGGCCGCCGCCCGCGTCGCCAAGCAGGCGCCGAGCGGGAAGCCGCCGCCGATGCCCTTGGCGATCGCCATCACGTCCGGGGTAACCCCCGACATCTCGTGCGCGAAGAGGTGGCCCGTGCGGCCGACGCCGGTCTGGACCTCGTCGAACACCAGCAGCAGCCCGGTCCGGTCGCAGATCTCGCGCAGCGCGCGCAGGAAGGCCGGCGGGACGAGACGGACCCCGCCCTCGCCCTGCAGCGGCTCAATCAGGATGCCCGCTGTCTCCGACGTGATCGCCGCCTCGACGGCGGCCAGGTCGCCGAACGGGACCTGGTCGAAGCCTTCGACCTTGGGACCGAAGCCCTCGAGGTACTTGGCCTGACCGCCGGCCGCGATGGTCGCGAGCGTGCGGCCGTGGAAGGCGCCCTCGAAGGTGATCAGCCGATAGCGCTCGGGCTGCCCGTTGGCGTGGAAATGCTTGCGCGCGAGCTTGATCGACGCCTCGAGCGCCTCCGCCCCGGAATTCGCGAAGAACACGACGTCGGCGAAGGTCGCGTCGACCAGCCGCTGCGCCAGACGCTCGCCCTCCGGAATCCGGTAGAGGTTGGAGACGTGCCAGAGCTTCTGCGCCTGCGTCGTCAGCGCCTCCACGAGATGCGGGTGGGCGTGGCCGAGCGAATTGACCGCGACGCCCGCGGCGAAGTCGAGGTAGCGCGTCCCGTCGGCGGTCTCCAGCCAGCAGCCCTCGCCTCGCTCGAAGGCGAGGTCCGCGCGCGCAAAAACGGGCAGGAGCGGAGAGGGAGACGGGGCGGGAGACACGGGATCGGCCGTCCTTGGCGGTTCGGCGGCGGCCGCTGTCGTCGTCGCGGGCCGCGCTCCGGGCGTCGGAAAAAAGAAAAGAGCCGCCCAGCCGAGCGGCCCTTCTCCACGATTTGCCGCATGATAGGCGCCGAGGCCCCGCTGTCAATCCGCGCGCGTATGACGCTCTCGGGTTCGTAGCGCTAGAGGCGCCTGTGCGTAAGCAGTGGATAAACGAAAACGCGGGAGCTGGGGAAAACCCCAGTGTTGCAGATCGGACTCTTTACGCTGAGTCGCCGGCTATCGTAGTTTAGATTTCATTAACGCGACGACATTTCGTGGCGACGAGATCCCAGGCGAGTAGGACGGCGGCGACGCCCGAGCGCGCGATCAGCGCGTAACGGCGAAGGCTTCCGGATTCCGCCCGAGACGAAGAGCTTTGGAGGATCCAATGCAGTGGACCGACGAGCGGGTCGAGCTTCTGAAGAAGCTTTGGGCCGACGGCCTCAGCGCAAGCCAGATCGCGGCGGAACTTGGCGGCGTGACCCGTAACGCCGTCATCGGCAAGGTCCACCGCCTCGGCCTCTCGGGCCGCGCCAAGGCGGCCCCGACCGCCGTCGCCCGCATCCGCAAGCCCGTCGCTTCGCCGACGCGCCCGGCGGCGTCGGCGGGCGTCGGCGGCTCCTCCCGCCCGCAGCAGCAGCCGGTCTACGCCTCCCGCGGCAACGCCGCGCTGGCGGCGGCTCCCGTGATGGAGGCGCGTCACGTCGCGGCTCCGGCGCCCCGACCGGTCGCGATGCAGCTCGTCGAGACCACGCCTTTCGCTTGCGAGAGCGTGACGATCATGGAGCTCAAGGAAAACATGTGCCGCTGGCCGCTCGGCGATCCGAGCCAGGCCGAGTTCCGCTTCTGCGGCGGCCGTTCGACCCCCGGACACGCTTACTGCCCGCACCACGCGACCATCGCCTACCAGCCGGCCAACGACCGCCGACGCGATCGCCGGCCGATGATGCCCTCGCACTGAGCCGGCGACGTTCGAAAAAAAGGCCGCCAGGGGTTCAGCTCCGGCGGCCTTTTTTTGCGTCCGATCGGCTGTCGCCGCGTCACACCGCCTTGAGGGCGACGTCGATGTCTTCGAGCAGGTCGGAGACGTCCTCAAGCCCGACCGACAGCCGCAGCATCGCGTCGGAGATGCCGAGTTCGGCGCGGGCCGGCGGCGCGAGGCGTTGATGCGTCGTGGTCGCCGGATGGGTCAGGATCGACTTCGCGTCGCCGAGGTTGTTCGAGATCTTCACAACCTGAAGCGCGTTGCCGAAGCGGAAGGCGCCCGCCTTGCCCGCGTCGATCTCGAACGCGACCAGCGTGCCGCCGCCCGTCATCTGCGCCTTCACCAGATCGGCCTGCGGGTGGTCCGCCCGGCCGCAGTAGGTCAGCTTCGACACCTTGGGATGGTCGGCGAGGAAATCCGCGACGGCGCCTGCGCTCGCCTGCGCCCGCTCCACCCGAAGCGCCAGCGTCTCCAGCCCCTTCGCCAGCGTCCAGGCGTTGAACGGCGACATCGCCGGGCCGGTCTGCCGCAGGAAGTTGTGGAGGTGGTCCATCACGAATTTTTCGGAGCCCAGCACCACGCCGCCGAGCACCCGGCCCTGGCCGTCGATGTGCTTGGTGGCCGAATAGACCACCACGTCCGCGCCGAGCTTCAGCGGCTGCTGCAGGATCGGCGTCGCGAACACGTTGTCGACCACCAGCCGCGCGCCGGCCTCGTGGGCGATCGTGGCGATCGCCGCGATGTCGTAGACCTGCAGCGTCGGGTTGGTCGGGCTTTCAAGGAACAGCACCTTGGTCTGCGGCCGGATGGCGGCGCGCCACTGCGCGAGGTCCGCCCCGTCGACCAGCGTCGCCGAGATGCCGAAGCGCGGGCAGAGGTCCTCTACGACGTAGCGGCAGGAGCCGAAGAGCGCCTTCGCCGCCACCACATGGTCGCCGGCGTTGAGCTGGCACAGCATGGCGGCGGTGACCGCGGCCATGCCGCTCGCGGTGGCGCGGCCGGCTTCGGCGCCTTCGAGCGCGATCATGCGCTTCTCGAAAGTGGCGACGGTCGGGTTGGAGAAGCGCGAGTAGATGAAGCCGGGGTCTCGCCCGTCAAACCGCGCCTCGGCCGCCTCCATCGTGTCGTAGGCGAAGCCGGAAGTGAGGTAGAGCGCCTCGGACATCTCGCCGTAGCCCGAGCGGGCCTCGCCTTCGTGGATCAGGCGCGTGGCCGGCTTGACGGCGCGGTCGAGGGGAAGCGGCGGACGGCTCATGGCGGTGCGACCTTCAGCGAACGGGCCAGGTCGCGACGTGACGCCCCTTGCAGGGCTCGAGCGCGCAATCCGGCCTTTTAGCGGGTTGTTTTAACGTGGCGGCAAGCCGGCCGGCTCAAGGGACCACGAAGAGTGGCGTCGGTCGTACTGCGGAGGTGCGCCAGCGTCAACGTTCGCGTACACGGGTCGGATATGCCGGCCGCCGGCGAGACAGCGAAGGGTCCGCGACGTGGAACTGAGGGATGAGCGCCGCGGGGGAATTCTGCCAAGCCAGGCGATCGAACGGCTGATCGCCGACGGCGGTCTTGTTCTGGACGCGCCGCCCGCCGACGACCAGATCCAGCCCGCGAGTCTCGACCTCCGGCTTGGGCCCGTTGTCCACCGGGTGCGCGCGAGCTTTCTTCCCGGCGCTGGCCGCACGGTGGCCGAGCGGCTCGACGAGTTCCGGCTGCACACCATCGACCTCCGCCAGGGCGCCGTGCTTGAGACCGGCTGCGTCTACATCGCCCCGCTGATGGAGAGCCTCGCGCTGCCCGCCGACGTCGCCGGCGCCACGAACCCCAAAAGTTCGACAGGCCGCCTCGACGTCTTCACGCGCGTGATCGCCGACGGGGCGCGCGCTTTCGACGCCGTGCCCGCCGGCTACCGCGGCCCGCTGTTCGCCGAGATCAGCCCGCGCACCTTCCCCGTGCTGGTGCGAGCCGGCTCGCGCCTGTCGCAGCTTCGGCTCCGCCAGGGGGAGGCCCGCCTCGACGACGCCGCGCTGGCCGCGCTGCAGGCGACGAGCCGGCTGATCGACACCGACACGCCGGATGTGCACGGCGGGGTCGCGGTCACCGTAGACCTGCTCGGCGCGGACGACGCGATCATCGGCTGGCGCGGCAAGCGCCACACCGGCGTCGTCGACGTCGACGCCCGCGCCATGCAGGACGTCTCGGAATTCTGGGAGCCGATCCGCGCCGGCCGGTCCGGCCTCGTGCTCGATCCCGGCCAGTTCTACATCCTGGCCTCGCGCGAGGCGGTGCAGGTGCCGCCGGACCACGCCGCGGAGATGACGCCGTTCGATCCGCTCGTCGGCGAGTTCCGCGTGCACTACGCCGGCTTCTTCGACCCTGGCTTCGGCCACGTCGAGGGCCGCGGCGCCGGCGCGCGCGCCGTGCTCGAGGTGCGGAGCCACGAGGTGCCGTTCATCCTGGAGCACGGCCAGAACGTCGGACGGCTCGTCTACGAGCGCATGCTCGAGCGCCCGCGAACGCTTTACGGCGAACTCGCCACCTCGAACTACCAGGGCCAGGGCCTGAAGCTGTCGAAGCACTTCCGCGCCCCTTGAGCGCGGAAGCGCCGACGCGCCCCGCCGTCAGGCCAGCATCGGGTCGACGATCGCGCTGAAGCGCTCGAGGGTCAGCGCACCTTGCTCCTTCCGCCCGCCGTTGAAGAAGAAGGTCGGGGTGCCCGTCACGCCGGCGGCGGCGCCGCCGCGAGCCACGGTGTTGACGTCGTCGAGCAGTTTCTGGTTGGAGAGACAGGCCTCGAAGGCCTCGTTGGTCATGCCGACCTGCTTCATGACCCGCTTGAGCTCCGCGACCGGATCGGGCGCGTGCGCCCAGGTTTCGGAGCTGCGGTAGAGCAGGTCGATCGTCGAATACCAGCGATCCTCCGGCGCGCAGCGCGCCAGCATGAAACCGCCGGCCGCGAGCGCGTTCGTCGGAAACTCCCGCATCACGAAGCGGATCTTGCCGGAATCGACGTACTTCGCCTTGATCTGCGGCCAGGTGTTGAGGTGGAAGTTCAGGCAGTGATGGCAGGTGATCGACGCGTATTCGATCACTTTCACCTTGGCGTCGGCCGGTCCGAACGCCTGTTCGGGGAGCGGCCCTGCCTTGGCGAGAGCAGCCTCGCCGACGGTCTGCGCCCGCAGCGGCGCGACGCCCAAGGCCAGGCTCAGCGGGGCCGCGCCCATCGCGGCGAGCAGCGTTCGACGGCTTTGCCCGATCATGTTCGTCCTCCCGAGTTTCACGCCGCACCGTGAGGCCATCACCCGGCGCAGGTTCAAGAGGACGGCGATCACGAATAAGCGAGCGCTCGTTGGCCCTGCGCGGCCCGTGGTCGTTGGACGGCGGCGAACCGCCGCGCTTCACGTCTTCGAGCGGTCATCCGGGACCAGCGCGCGGCATGCTATCCGAGGCGGTCGGCGCATCGCCGATCGCCATCAACTCCGGAACCTGACCTTGTCCGCTGAAAAGCCTCTGTCCCCGGGCCGCCTGCGTCCGCTGCCGCTCATCATCTTCAGCTCGCGCTGGCTCCAGCTGCCGCTCTATCTGGGCCTGATCCTCGCCCAGTGCGTCTACGTGTTCCAGTTCCTGAAGGAGCTGTGGCACCTCGTGAGCCACGCCACCTCCTTCACCGAGCAACAGATCATGCTGACCGTGCTCGGCCTGATCGACGTCGTGATGATCTCGAACCTGCTCGTGATGGTGATCGTCGGCGGCTACGAGACCTTCGTGTCGCGCCTAGGCCTCGCCGGCCACCCCGACCAGCCGGAATGGCTCAGCCACGTCAACGCCGGCGTGCTGAAGGTGAAGCTCGCCATGGCGATCATCGGCATCTCGTCGATCCATCTGCTGCGCACCTTCATCGAGGCCGGCAAGATCGGCGTGCCGGGCGGACTGACCTCCGAAGGCGTGATGTGGCAGACCATCATCCATTCGATCTTCATCCTCTCGGCCATCGGCATCGTCTTCGTCGACAAGATGACCCAGCAGGAGCATTGAGCGGCGCGAGCGGGCTTCGGGCCTCCAAGACGGCGTCAATCGCGGTCGGGACGGCCCGGCGTCCTTCGCGTCGACAGGATCACGCGAGGCGCTCGAAGGCGTCGCCGGCTCCGCCAAGGCGAACGAAACCGTAACGGGCGGTGCCCTCACTCAAGCGGGGCGGACCTCTCGCCCCAGCGCTCGTCGAACACCACGTCTTCGAGCGGCGACCGCCGCCCCCAGCGCCGCGCTTCGAGTTCAGGCCGAACGAAGAGTTCGTCGACGTAACCCACGCAGAGATAGGCGACGACCACGGCGCGCTCCGGCACGCCGAGGAGAGGCTTCAGGTCCTCCGGGTCGAAGATGCTGACCCAGCCGACCCCGATCCCCTCCGCCCGTGCCGCGAGCCACAGGTTCTGCACGGCGCAGACCGCGCTGTAGAGGTCGGTGTCGCGCTGGTGGGTGCGGCCGAGGACCTGCGGTCCGCCGCGATCCCGGTCGCAGGTGACGCAGATGTTGAGCGGCGCGGTCAGGATGCCTTCGAGCTTCAGGCTGCGGTAGTGATCGCCCCGCGCGCCCTCGAACCGTGCGGCGGCCTCCGCGTTGCGGCGCGTGAACGCCTCGTGGACGCGGGCGCGCGTGTGCGGATCGCGGATGAGGATGAAGTTCCACGGCTGCATCAGCCCGACCGAGGGCGCGGCGTGCGCCGCGGCCAGGATGCGCCGCAGGACGTCGTCCGGCACCGGACGCGCCGAAAACTCGTTCCGCACGTCGCGGCGAGTTTCGATGGCGCGGTAGACGGCGGCCCGCTCGGTCTCGGAGAACGCCCCCGCCGGCGCAAGGTCCGAGGTCTGGTCGCCCTGCGACGGGGGCATCGAAGGCGTCACGGCAAGCGACATCGCTTTCGCTCCTCTTCAGCGAATGCAACGCCCCTCCCGCCGTCCGCGCGGTCATGGCTCTGGCGTCCGGCCGGTCTTCTGGCTCGGGATCGTCCCGGGCGCGGCGCCTTCCCGGCCTCGTCGGCCAGTGGCGTCATGCCGTCCCGGTCCCCCTCACAGCGTCGGGCACGCCGCGGGTTCGCACCGCGTTTCCGATTCTCCCGCTCGCGCGGGCACCGAACGATGCGGATGCTAGCTGGACAGGCCGCGACGGCCAAGCCGCCGATGGTCGCGGACGCGGCGCGCCGCAGTGGCCGCCGCCGTGCGACAAGACGATCGCTCGCCGTGCGACGTGCTCACTCGACGCGTCAGGAGGCGGGGACGGTCACGCCTGCGGTGCCCTGATCGTTCGGGCAGTGCGGATGTCCGCTCGTGTTGCTGAAGATCATCTTGTCCGCGACGTTGGTCGGGGTTCTCGCGAGCCTGTTCCGCGTCCGGAACGCCGTCGAGTGGTCGGCGCAGGCCGTGTCCCCCGAGAGCCCGAGCCCGCCGACCGCCGTGTTGCCGCTGTAGAGGCCAAGGCCGCCGCCGAAGGTGATCGTGCCGCCGACCCGTTTGCCGATCAGCGGGTCTTCCGGCGTGCCGAATTTGGCGTAGTCGCCGTCGTAGACGGCGTCCCCGTCCAGCGGGTTGCCCGCCGCGAGACCAAAGAGGGGATTGCCGCCGCTCGGGCTGCCCTGCACCCAGGGGTAGAGCATCGCGGTCGAGATCGGCGCTCCGTCGAGGCTGAGGCCGTTCGCGGTGAACGCCTTGGCGGCCGCGATCTGACGGCTGAGCAGCCACTGGGAGCCGACGGTTGGTCCCGAATAGGCGACGGCGCACACTGTCCCGCTGCGGTTCACGACGACGGCCCAGTAATGGTTGTTGAGGCCGGTGGAGTCGACTTCGTCGGCCTGAAGGAGCGCTGATTTCAGCGCCGCGTGAGTGACCGGGCAGTCTTCGGCTCTGGCCGCGCCCGCGTCTGCGAGGGCGGCGAGGCCAGCCACAGATATCGCGCACATGAACGTGCGCCCGATTTTCTGGAAGTTCATGACGTTTCCCCGGAAGAAGTGTTGCTGGTGCAAGATCTGCAGTCGAGCCGACGCGTCGGTTGGAAACACGTCGACGCACAGAGCCGACCATGACGAACCATGTCGACTCCGCCTCTCAACAATTCACGCAACAATTCGGGGGATATTAATCAGCCAAAATTATATCCAAACAAAGTCCAACGGCACGAGGGAAGCTCTGCACGCTGCTTTTGTCAATCGAAATTGGTAGCGACCACCGACTTGAGCTCTGTCGGAATGGACCAAGTTACTTCGCATGCGAGGACGGCGTCTGAGTTGGCTTACGGCCGCCCCTGCGCGGCCAATCTGGCGGCCGTGGGCCACGACGCCGACGGACGCCGCCAGAGGGGCGCGGCCTCCTTTGCGGAGTTGAAGTCCGCGCCCCGGGCGGAACGGCTTAGGCCACGAAGGACCCGCCGAGCTCATCCTCGATGTGGGCGCGGACGATCGCCTCGAAGCCGGCGTCGGCCTTGAAGCCGAGCTCCGCGGCGCGCTTCGCCTCGAAGGCCTCCGGCCAGCCGGAGACGATCTTCAGCACAGTCGCGTCAGGCTCGCGTTTGATGCGCGAGGCGACGGCGTCGCCGGCGACGGCCTTCAGGCCCTCGATCATCTGGCCCACCGTCACTTCTACGCCCGGCAGCGTGATGTTGCGGCGCGGACCGACCGCGGCGCCGTCGATCTCGGCGGCGTGGATCAGGAACTGAACCGCCGCCCGGGGGCTCGCCAGCCAATGGCGCACGTCGTCCCCGACGGGCAGGATCGCCTCGATCCCCGACAGCGGCTCGCGGATGATGCCGGAGAAGAAGCCCGAAGCCGCCTTGTTGGGCGCGCCCGGGCGCACGACGATGGTGGGAAAGCGCAGGCCGACGCCGTCCACGAAACCCTTGCGGGTGTAGTCGGCGAGCAGCAGCTCGCAGATCGCCTTCTGCGCGCCGTAGGAGGTCAGCGGCGTCAGGTTGAACTCGTCCGGGATGTACTCCGGGAACGGCGCGCCGAACACGGCGATGGACGAGGTGAAGACGAGGCGGGGAACGTAAGCGGCGTGACGGATGGCCTCCAGCAGATAGCGGGTGCCGTCCATGTTGATGCGATAGCCCTTGTCGAAGTCGGCCTCCGCCTCGCCCGAGACGATCGCGGCGAGGTGGAAGATAACGTCGGGCTTGTCGGCCACAAGCAGCGACGCCGTCGCCGGCTCGGAGAGGTCCGCCGCCGAGACGTTGACCGCGAAGCCTGCGCCTTCGGGGGCCTTGGGCGCCACCACGTCGACGAGGTCGAGCCGCTCGATGGTCCGGCCGGCGAGCGCGCCGTTGGCGACGAGCTTGTCGGTGAGCTTGCGTCCGACCATGCCGGCGGCGCCGATGACGAGGATATGCATCGTGTCTGTCCTGACTTTTCGCGGGCCGCCTAGATGGCGAACCCGCCGTCGACGAAATGGAGATGGCCGGTGACGAAGCTGGACTCGTCGCTGGCGAGATAGACCGCGAGCGCGGCGACTTCGCGGCCCTCGCCCAGCCGGCCCATGGGCTGGCGGTCCACGAAGGCCTGCCGCACCTCGGCCAGCGGCTTGCCCGACGCCGCCGCCTGTTCGGTCATGCGCTGGTCGAGCGACGGCGACTGCACCGTGCCCGGGCAGATCGCGTTGGCGCGCACGCCGGAGCGCACGAAATCGGCGGCGACGCCTTTGGTGAGGCCGACCACCGCCGCTTTGCTGGCGTTGTAGACGTAGCGGTTGGGCACCGCCTTCGCGACGCCCGCGACCGAGGCCACGTTCACGATCGAGCCCCGCCCGCGCTCCAGCATGCCCGGCAGCACGGCGCGGATCGTCCGGTGCATGGAGCGCGCGTTGACGTCGAAGGCGAGGTCCCAGTCGGCGTCCGAGCAGTCGAGGATCGAGCCGGCATGGACGACGCCCGCGGCGTTGGCCAGCACGTCGAAGGGGCCGTTGGCGGCGACCAGAGCCTCGACCGCCGCGCCGTCGCGCACGTCGAGCGCCGAGGTCACGGCCCCTGCGAGATCGGCGAGCTTCTCGGCGTCGAGATCGGTCGCGACCACCTCGGCGCCTTCGGCGAGGAACGCCTCGGCGATCGCGCGCCCGATGCCCTGCCCCGCCGCCGTCACCAGCGCGCGCTTCCCCTTCAGCCTGTCGGCCACCGTCGCCTCCCTCTCAAAGCTCCGCGCGGATCTCCTCGAGCCGACGCTTTTGCCGGCCGTCCGCGCCGAAATTGGCTGGCTCGAGCCAGCGTTCGAAAGCCGCCTTCACGCGCGGCCAATCCTCGTCCGTCATCGCGAACCAGGCGGTGTCGCGGCTCCGGCTCTTGATGATCATGTGCTTGAGAAAGACGCCCTCGAAGCGGAAGCCGAACCGGAGCGCCGCCGCCCGGGACGGCGCGTTCAGGGCGTCGCACTTCCACTCGTAGCGCCGGTAGCCGAGGTCCTCGAAGGCATGCCGGGCCATGAGATACATGGCTTCCGTCGCCGCGGGGGTGCGCTGCAGAAGCGGCGAGAACAGGATCGACCCGACCTCGATCACGCGGTGGTTCGGCTCGATGCGCATGTAAGACGCGCGCCCGATCGCCCTGCCCGTCGCGGCGTCCCGGATCGCGAGAAAGACCGGGTCGGCGAGCCCCGCCATCTTGGCGAACTCAGCCGCGAGCGCGTCCTCGGAGGCGTAGGGCCCGTTGAACAGATAGGTCCAGAGCCGCGCGTTCTCGGGCCCCGAGACCACCGGGAACAGGTCGGCGGCGTCTGCGCCGGGGTTCGGCGGGGTAAGGCGGACGAACCGGCCTTCGACGGTGGTCGCGACGGGGCGCGCCGCCGGCTCCGCGTAGGAAACGGCGGGACCGACGGGCTGTTCGGATGGCGGCATGACGGGCGACCTTCGCGCGAAGAGGGGCGCTGTCCGCGCCCCCACACGCTTCAGTGGTTGTCGCGCGGCACGCCCATGGACTGGGCGACGCGTTGGTACTTCACCGCCGGCTTCAGCACCATGCCGTTGTCGAACTGGTCGACCATGCTGCGCTGGATCTCCTGCCACGGCGTCTGGTGCTGCGGGATCGGGAAGCCGCCCTTGGCCGCGAGCTCCGCGCGGCGGCGGTTTAGCTCCTCCAAGGGCAGGAGGATGTTGGCCTCGCCCTTTGCGAGATCGATCCGCACCCGGTCGCCGGTCTGCAGGATCGACAGCCCGCCGCCGGCCGCCGCTTCCGGCGAGGCGTTGAGGATCGACGGAGACCCAGAGGTGCCGGACTGGCGGCCGTCGCCGATGCAGGGCAGCGCGTGAACGCCCCGTTTGATGAGTTCGGCCGGCGGCTGCATGTTCACCACCTCCGCGCCGCCGGGATAGCCGATCGGCCCGGTGCCGCGGATGAACAGCATGCAGTGCTCGTCGATCTCGAGCGACGGGTCCTCGATGCGGTGGTGGTAGTCCTCCGGCCCCTCGAACACGATCGCCCGGCCCTCGAAGGCCTCGGGGCTCTCGGGGTTCGAGAGGTAGCGCAGCCGGAACTCCTCGGAGATCACCGAGGTCTTCATGATCGCATTGTCGAACAGGTTGCCGCGCAGCACCAGGAAACCGGCCTCGGCCTTCAGCGGCGCGTCGAACGGCATGATCACGTCGACGTCGAGGGTCAGCTTGCCGCGGCAGTTGTCGCCGATCGACTGGCCGTTGACGGTGAGCGCGCCCTCGTGGATCAGGCCCTTCTCCATTAGCGCCGCGACCACGGCGGGCACGCCGCCGGCGCGGTGGAACTCCTCGCCGAGATACTTGCCGGCGGGCTGGCAGTTCACCAGCAGCGGCACCTTGTGGCCGTAGGTCTCCCAGTCCTGCACGTCGAGCTCGACGCCGATGTGGCGCGCGATGGCGTTGACGTGGATCGGGGCGTTGGTGGAGCCGCCGATCGCGGAGTTCACCACGATCGTGTTCTCGAACGCCTCGCGGGTGAGGATGTCGGAGGGCTTCAGGTCCTCCCACACCATGTCGACGATGCGCTTGCCGGTCTCGTAGGCGATCTGGCCGCGCTCGCGGTAGGGCGCGGGGATGGCGGCGCAGCCGGGCAGCGTCATGCCGAGCGACTCGGCCAGCGCGTTCATGGTCGAGGCGGTGCCCATGGTGTTGCAGTGGCCGACCGAGGGGGCCGAGGAGGCGACCAGCTCGATGAAACCGTCATAGTCGAGCTTGCCCTCGGCCATCAGTTGGCGGGCGTGCCAGACGATCGTGCCGGAGCCGGTGCGCTCGCCGTTGAACCAGCCGTTCAGCATGGGTCCGCCGGACAGCACGATCGCCGGGATGTTCACCGTCGCCGCGGCCATGATGCAGGCGGGCGTGGTCTTGTCGCAGCCGGTCGTCAGGACGACGCCGTCGAGGAAATAGCCGTAGAGCGTCTCGACCAGGCCGAGATAGGCAAGGTTGCGGTCAAGGGCGGCCGTCGGACGTTTTCCCGTCTCCTGGATCGGATGCACTGGGAACTCGAAAGCGACGCCGCCCGCGGCCGCGATGCCCTCGCGGGTGCGCTTGGCGAGCTCGATGTGGTGGCGGTTGCAGGGGCTCAGATCGGAGCCGGTCTGGGCGATGCCGATGATCGGCTTGCCGGACTGCAGCTCCTCGCGGGTCAGTCCGAAGTTGAGGTAGCGCTCAAGATAAAGCGCTGTCATCCCTGGATTTTCCGGATTGTCGAACCACAGCTGGGAGCGGAGCTTGCGCTTCTGGCCGGGCTTCAGCAGATGGACGTCGTCGCCGCTCTGGGCGTGCCCGTCGATGCTGCCGTGTCCGTTCCCGCCCTTGCCGTTGCTGGACATCTCGCGCTCCCTCACACCCCGCGCGCAGCGTCTTCACGCGCCGCATCGCGTTTCGAATGGCTTCAAAGTGGGCGGAGAATGCTCCGGCGACCGCGGCGGATCAAGGGCAATCGAACAAAAGTTCGGTTTCTGAAAACAAGTCGCGCAGATAGCTATGGACGCGAAAACGCCCGCTCCCTTGCAGGAACGGGCGTTAACACGAGGCGACGCGCGGGTTAACGCACGCGGCCTATTGGTTAACCTGGGGTCAACCGCGGGTGTTCGTCGGCCCGAGCGGCTTGCCGTCCTTCGAGCGGGTCTGGTCGCTCGGGGCGCCCCTGTCCTGACGGGTCTCGTCGGCCGCCTTCTGGTCCTGAAGATAGGTGCGCCCATTGGTGGACTGGGCGCCCGTGATGTTTCCACCCGGAGCGGCCTCGGCGGCGCCGGTCGGCGCGCCGGGGTCCATACGGGTCTGGTCCGACTGCTTCTGGTCATTCAGGTAGGTCTGGCCGCCGCTCGACTCGGCGCTATTCGGGCTCTGCGCCATGGCGGCGGGAGCGACAGCGAACGAGGCGGCGATGAGGCCGGCGAACAGGCCGTGAGCGATCTTGGTCATGTCAAATCTCCTTGCGAGAGCTGGTCGTCGCGTTGGTCAGTCGTCGTGTTCGGGCATCAGGCCGCCGAGCGACGCTGACCCTCGTGCCGACCTTCGGCGAATTCTTCGATGATCTTGGCGTTAAACGCCGGAATGTCGTTCGGGTTGCGCGAGGTCACGAGGCCTTGATCGGTCACGACTTCCTCGTCCGATACGATCGCGCCAGCGTTCTTGAGATCCTGCTGGATCGACTTGAAGCCGGTCATCTTGCGGCCCTTCACCAATCCCGCGCTGATCAGCACCTGCGGGCCGTGGCAGATTGAAGCCACCGGCTTGCCGGCTTCGAAAAAGCTGCGAGCGAAGCTGAGGGCGGTTTCGTCAACCCGCAGCGCATCGGGATTGAACAGGCCGCCGGGGATTAGAAGCCCGTCGAACGCCCCGGCGTCCGCTGAGCCGAGCTCCTGGTCGACCTTCACCTTCTGGCCCGGCTTGTCGTGCTCGAAGCCCTGGATTTCGCCGGACTTCGGGCTGACCACCGTGACTACGGCGCCGGCCTCCTTGAGGGCCTTCACCGGCTCGGTCAGTTCGACCTGCTCGAAACCGTCGGTCGCGAGCACGGCGACGCGTCGCCCGCTGAGGCGATTGGCCATAATGAAACTCCTTGAATTGTCGGCATAAGAACGCTTTGAAGCGCGTCCGCGGCGCGTCACGCGCTTGTTGCGAACACAACCCAGAGGGGCGGGCGATCGTTCCCCCTCTCGCCATGCAAGCGAGCATTTCAGTGATGCGTATGAACGCCCTCACCACCGTCGCGGCCTTCGACCGCATCGGCGAGGAGAACGCCTTCGCCGTGCTCGCGCGCGCCACCGCGCTCGCCGCGCAGGGCCGCGACATCGTCAATCTCGGCATCGGCCAGCCGGACTTCCCCACGCCGCCGCATGTGGTGGAGGCCGCGGTCAAGGCGCTGCGCGACGGCCATCACGGCTACACGCCTTCGGTCGGCATCCTGCCGCTGCGCGAGGCGGTCGCCCGCGACCTCGACCGCCGCTTCGGCGTCGCCGTCGATCCGGACCTCGTGATGATCGTGCCGGGCGGCAAGGTGACGATGTACGCCGCCATCCGCCTGTTCGGAGAGCCCGGCGCGGAGATCCTTTACCCAGACCCCGGCTTCCCGATCTACCGCTCCATGATCGAGCACACCGGCGCGACGCCGATCCCGGTTCCGGCGCGCGAGGAGAACGGCTTCGCCTTCTCCGCCGACGAACTGCTGGCGCTGATCACGCCGCAGACCCGGCTGATCATCATCAACTCGCCGGCGAACCCGACCGGCGGCGTGACGCCCGCCGAGGAGATCGACAAGCTGGTGCAGGGCCTCGAGGCCCATCCGCATGTGGCGCTGATGTCGGACGAGATCTACGACCAGCTGATCTTCGACGGGCTCGAGCACCGCACGCTGCTCGCCTATCCCTCGATCCGCGACCGGCTGATCGTGCTGAACGGCTGGTCCAAGACCTACGCCATGACCGGCTGGCGGCTCGGCTGGTCGATCTGGCCGAAGACGCTCTACGACGACGTCCGCAAGCTCGCGGTCAACGCCTGGTCCTGCGTCAACGCCGCCACCCAGTACGCGGGGATCGCGGCGCTGGACGGCCCGCAGGACGCCGTCGAGCACATGCGCGCTGAGTTCGACAAGCGCCGCGCGCTGGTGACCGAGGGGCTGAACGCCCTTCCGGGCGTCAGCGCCGTCACGCCCAAGGGCGCGTTCTACGCCTTCCCGAACGTCGGCCAGACCGGGTGGAAAGCGAAGCCGCTCGCCTCCGCGCTGCTGGAGCAAGCCGGCGTCGCCGTCATCGGCGGCCCGGACTTCGGCGTGCACGGCGAGGGCTACATCCGGCTGTCCTACGCCAACTCCGCGGAGAACATCGCGCGCGCGCTGGAGCGGATGGAGGCTTTCCTGAGCGAGCGCGCGCCGGCCTGAGGGCCGAGCCCGCAAAGGGGCGTGCGTGCTTCCCGTCTCGCACCCGCCCCAACGCCTCTCCAACACCCGCCGGCGCTGGTCCCGATCGACCCTTTATGCGCCGGCGACGACCTTCACGGCGCGGTCCCTCGACGGATCGCGTCGCCCGAAGGTCAAAATGCCCCACGTTTCGGAACCTCCCCAAATCGTCCGTCCTCACGTCGAAAGCCGCCTGCGCTTCATCGTCGGCCAAAGCCCCGAGGGCTACTGGCTCGCCGTCGAGACTCACGGCCTCGGGGGCGGACTGTTCCGCAGCCGCGAGGCGGCGGTCGGCTATGTGGCGGCGGAAACCGGCCGCCGTCCCGGCGCGATCGAGGTCGCGACCGATGTCCTCACGCTGGCGCCGTGAGGCGTCCCGTGAGCCGCGTCCGTCCGGCCCGCGCCGCCCCCGCGTTGGGCGGCGCGCTGACCGCGCTCGTGACCCCGTTCGCC
>Ga0256876_1000053_pt1 | contig 19493 bp, 16 predicted proteins | sample MC6MC0419MT_FD_186340 | JGI IMG/M metagenome (GOLD analysis project Ga0256876, IMG submission 186340) | Metatranscriptome of enriched soil aggregate microbial communities from Iowa State University, Ames, United States - MC6-MC0419-MT... | ecosystem: Environmental > Terrestrial > Soil >...
CCGAAAGGCGGCGCGACGGCGGGGCCCGAGAAGTCGCCGTTGGCGGCGCGCACCGCGAGCCAGACGGCCGGCGCGACCAGCGCCAGGAGCGTGAGGGTCAGCAGTGGCGAGAAGCGGCCGGAACGGTCGCGAAGGAGCGGCATCGAAACGTCCTGCGTGGTGGTTCGGTCCCGTCTACGAAACCCTCGCTTCGGCCGTTACCCCGGCGACCGCCGTCGCCGTGAAAACGCGAAACACTTTAAATTTGAGAGGCGTCGCCAACCCCGGCTTAGGGCGTGCGTGGCATTGTGAAGGCCAGTCACAGGTGCCCCCGCCCCATGTTCAAGCTGCGTGATGTGCGTGCGTTCGTTCGCGTTCAGCGAATCCGGAATCGTAGCGTCGCCTTGTCGCTGTGCTACGCGGTCGGCCTCCTGGCTGATCAGATCATAGGCGTCGGAGCCGCGGGTTATCCATTGCTTTTGATCGCCGCTCCGGCGGCGGTCGGCATGCTGGTCCGAATGGGCGATCGGCTCGATCCAATCGATTTGCTAAAGCTGTTCGCGGTCCACATCGTGATGGGCCTGCTCTTCCGCTTTTCGCTGGATGCGACGCTCTGGGCCAGCGCGCGCGACCTCGCGACGATCACGGTCGGCGTGCTGGCCTTCCAGCTGATGCGTCGCCGGGGCGCCGTGGCCTCTCCCGTCGGCCTGATGGCCGCGCTCGTCGTCGTCGCGCTCGCGAGTTCGCTTGCGGCCGTGGCGGTCGAAGCGGCGGCCATGCTCGGCGGGAGCGCGTTCGACTGGGTCCGGCTCGCCGCGCTGATGATGGTCGGCGTTGTCTCGATGACCCTCATGCTGTCGATCAGCATCACGCAGGGCAGGGACCGATCGAAGTCGTTCCTCGACAGTCAGGTCGCCAACGAACGCGAGCCCCGCGCCTGGGAGTATGTCGGCGCGGCGGTGGTCGCCATGGTCATGGTCGAGTTCTCGATCGTAACCGGCTGGCCGGTGGCGGCCTTAGCGGCGTCGGTCGCTTTGCTCTGGTTTGCGCTGCGGCTTGGCCTGTTCGCGACGACGGTCGCGGCTTTCGGCTTCGCGGTCATCTTTCTCGTGCACGGCGCGGCGGCTCCATGGCCGGCGCCGTTCAGCCCGGCGAGCACGACGGCGGGCGACATCCTGCGCTACATCGCGCTCGCCTTGCTCGCGACGCCGAGCATCGTCGTCGCGACGGTCGTGTTCGAGCAACAGCGCCTCAAGCGGATGTTCGCCTACCGCGCGCGCCACGACGCGCTCACCCGCCTCACCAACCGCGCCCATTTTCTCGAGATGCTGCACGCCTACGCCGACGCGGCCCGCCGTCAGGAGCAGCGCTTCCTATTGCTTCTCGTCGACCTCGATCACTTCAAGGCGGTCAACGACACGTTCGGCCACGCGCGCGGGGACAAGATGCTGATCGCGGTGTCGTCGCGCATTCGAGCCTCCTTCCGGGCGACCGACGTCGTCGCGCGCCTGGGCGGCGACGAGTTCGCGGTGATCGCGCCGATCTCCTCGGTCGAGGACGCCATGAGGCTCGCCAAACGCGTCGTCGACAATGTCTATCAGGATTGCGATCTCGAGGGCGTATCGCTCCGACCGAGCGTCACCGTCGGCGGGGCGCTCGCCCCCGACAACGGCGCCGGTTCCGAGCGACTGCTGCTGCTCGCGGACGAGGCGCTCTACAAGGCGAAGGCCGCCGGCCGGAACTGTTGGCGGTTCGCGGGCGACGAACTGCGGCGGCCGGCGATGCTCCCCCCGCCGGCGGCGGTCGCGACCCATGCCGAGCACGAGTTCGAGACGGTTTTCATCGACTGAACGGCAGCCGGTAGCGCGTGAGGAGCGCTCCGGTTCGTGCCGCCGACGAGCAAGCTTTATGCCTTGACGAGACGGCGGCGCGCGCGTAGCGTCCGCGCAACTTTACAACAGGAGCGGCCACGTGGCGCGCAATCTCATTCTCGTAATCAGGGCGTCATCCCAGGAGCGGACCAGATAGGTTCGCTTCCGAGTGATGACGCCTAAGCCAAGGGCTCCCCAGCGGGCCCTTTTTTTGTTGTCCGGCGTCCAACGAAGCGCCGGGTGGTTTCAGGGTCGAGACGGCGAAAGGACAAACGCCATGACCGAGACGATGACCGGCGCGGAGATGGTCGTTCGCGCGCTGCAGGACCAGGGCGTCGAGCACATCTTCGGCTATCCCGGCGGCGCGGTGCTTCCGATTTACGATGCGCTTTTCCAGCAGGACAGGGTCGAGCACGTGCTCGTTCGGCACGAGCAGGGCGCGGCGCACGCGGCCGAGGGCTATGCGCGTTCCACCGGCAAGCCCGGCCTCGTGCTGGTCACCTCCGGCCCCGGCGCGACCAACGCCGTGACGGGCCTGACCGACGCGCTGATGGACTCGATCCCGCTGGTCTGCATCACCGGCCAAGTCCCGACGCACCTCATCGGCTCCGACGCGTTCCAGGAGTGCGACACGGTCGGCATCACGCGGCCCTGCACCAAACACAATTACCTCGTGAAGGACGTGAACGAGCTTGCGCAGATCCTGCACGAGGCGTTCTACGTCGCGACCAACGGCCGGCCGGGGCCCGTCGTCATCGACATCCCGAAGGACGTCCAGTTCGCGACCGGAACCTACGTCGGCCCGCAGAACGTCGTCCATAAGAGCTACCAGCCCAAGGTCGAGGGGGACATCGAGCGCATCAAGGCGGCGGTCGAGCTGATCGCGTCCGCGAAGAAGCCGGTGTTCTACACCGGCGGCGGCGTCATCAATTCCGGCCCGCGGGCGAGCGAGCTGTTGCGGGAATTCGCGGCCCTCACCGGCGCGCCGGTGACTTCGACGCTGATGGGCCTCGGCGCCTATCCGGCCTCGGGCCCGGCGTGGCTCGGCATGCTCGGCATGCACGGGACCTACGAGGCCAACCACGCGATGCACGATTGCGACGTGATGGTCTGCGTCGGCGCGCGCTTCGACGACCGCATCACCGGTCGGCTCGACGCGTTCGCGCCGAACTCGAAGAAGATCCACATCGACATCGACCCGTCGCAGATCAACAAGAACGTCAAGGTTCAGATCCCGATCATCGGCGACGTCGCGCACGTCCTCGCCGATATGGTCCGGATCTGGAAGGCGACGTCCGCCAAGATCGACGCCGACGCGCTCGCCTCCTGGTGGGGCGAGGTCGATCGCTGGCGCGCGCGCAAGAGCCTCGGCTACCGGAACTCGCAGCAGATCATCAAGCCGCAGCATGCGATTGAGCGGCTGTACGAGCTGACGAAGAACCGGAAGACCTACATCACCACCGAGGTCGGCCAGCATCAGATGTGGGCGGCGCAGTACTATCGCTTCGAGGAGCCGAACCGCTGGATGACCTCCGGCGGCCTGGGCACCATGGGCTACGGGCTGCCGGCGGCGGTGGGCGTCCAGAAGGCGCATCCCGACGCGCTGGTCATCGACATCGCGGGCGAAGCCTCGATCCAGATGATGCTTCAGGAGCTGTCCACCGCGCTGCAGTACAAGCTGCCGGTCAAGGTGTTCATCCTGAACAACGAGTACATGGGCATGGTGCGGCAGTGGCAGCAGCTGCTGCACGGCGGCCGTTACTCCAACTCGTACTCCGAGGCTCTGCCGGACTTCGTGAAGCTGGCGGAAGCCTATGGCGGCACGGGCATCCGGGTGCAGGACCCCGCCGACCTCGACGCCGCCATCCAGGCGATGATCGACGCGCCGGGCTTCGCCGTCGTCGACTGCCTCGTCGACAAGATGGAGAACTGCTTCCCGATGATCCCCTCGGGGCGGGCGCATAACGAGATGCTGCTCAACGACGACGCCGACGAGAGCATCAACGCCGCGATCACGGGCGCCGGCCAGGCGCTGGTGTGATCCGCGCCTGAAGGAGCGTCATCCCGGACGGCCGCAGGCCGATCCGGGATCGTTCGCCCGCGACCGTCCCGTTCTGACAACGGTCTCTGATCGGCCTTCGGCCGTCCGGGATGATGTCTCTCAAAAGAGCAAGAAGAACCCCATGCCGCCTCTGCCGACCGGTTCCGCCTACTTCATGGACGACGCGCATCCGCCGCTCGCCCGCCACACCCTCGCGATCCTCGTCGACAACGAGCCCGGCGTGCTCGCCCGCGTCATCGGCTTGTTCTCGGGCCGCGGCTACAACATCGACAGCCTGACGGTGTCCGAAGTCAGCCACGAGAGCCACCTCTCGCGCATCACCATCGTCACGACGGGTCCCGACGGCGTGGTCGACCAGATCAAGAGCCAGCTCGACCGGCTGGTGCCGGTGCATTCCGTGGTCGACCTCACGCTGACCGGCAAGGCGCTCGAGCGCGAACTGCTGCTCGTGAAGGTGCGCGGCAAGGGCGACGACCGCGTCGAGGCGCTGCGCATCGCCGAGGCGTTTCGCGCCCGGGTGATCGACGCGACCACCGAAAGCTTCGTGTTCGAGCTGACGGGCAAGCCCGACAAGCTCGATCAGTTCATCTCGCTGATGGTGCCGCTCGGCCTCGTGGAAGTGGCGCGCACCGGCGTCGCCGCGATCGCCCGTGGACCCGAGGGCATGGCGGTCTGAGCCAGGGCCAACAAGCGACGCAAACGCCCTGAGAAGAGATATTTAACGCTTCTCGGAAATTTGGCGGAAATGGGCGTCAGCGCCTTCTTCCCGCCATGGACCGGTGTTTGCGCGCTGGCTACATTCGCTTGCCTGCGCTCTCTCTCTGCCCGTGAACGCGAGCGGCGCGGCCGCTGCTCGGAGGCATGGGGGGACGGATGTTTTATCGGGCCAGAATGGGTCTAGCCGCAGCGTGCTTGACCGCAAGTCTCGCGACCAATGCTCAGGCGTTCGAGCAGGTCCGCACCGACCGGTTAGTGTCGAAGGTCGACGACACAAAAATCCTCGTTCATCTGCGGGAGTTGCAGGCGATCGCGGACCGGCGCGGCGGAAATCGCGCCTCCGCCACGCGGGGATACCTCGACAGCGTCCGTTACGTCCGCAGCACGCTGGCGGCGGCGGGGTATGACGCTCAGGCTCGGCCGTTTCAGTTCGACCTGTTCACCGAGAACGCCCTCCCGGTTCTGACCCGGATCGGGCCGGATCCGACGACGTTCACGCCCAACGTGGATTTTGCGACCGCCGAATACTCCGCGAAAGGTGACGTCCGGGGAGTGGTCGCACGGGTGGGGCACACGCAGGTGCCGCCGCCAGCCGAACCCGGCTCGACCAGCGGCTGCGTGGCGCGCGATTTCAACGCAGTGGCGGGCCGGATCGCGCTGATCCAGCGGGGCACATGCCCGTTCCTCCAAAAGGTTCGGCTGGCGGAGGCCGCCGGCGCCGTCGGGGCGATCATCTTCAACGAAGGGCAACCCGAGAGGGACGGCATAATCGTCCCGACGTTCAGCGAGCGGGTGACGATCCCCGTCTTAGGCGCCACGTACGCGCTTGGGCGGCAATTCTACGAGCAGTCGTTCAACGGCGCCGTTCGTGTCCGGCTGGTCGTGGACGCAACCACCGAAACGGTCGCGAGCTACAACGTCATCGCCGACTTGCCGGGGCGCAACGCCGACCGGACGGTCGTAGTCGGCGCTCACCTCGACTCGGTCGAGGCGGGGCCGGGGATCAACGACAACGGCTCAGGCGCGGCGGCGCTGCTGACGATCGCGAGCGAGTTCAAGGCGCTCGGCCTCCAGCCGCAGAACACCGTCCGCTTCGCCTTTTGGGGCGGCGAGGAGTCGGGCCTGCGCGGATCGACCCACTACGTCACGCAACTAACGGACGCGCAACGCGCGAAGATCGCGTTGAACCTCAACTTCGACATGCTGGGTTCCCCGAACTTCGTCCGGTTCGTCTACGACGGCGACGGCTCGATCGGCGATCCCGGCCCGCCCGGCTCGGACATTATCGAGCAGGTCTTCACGGACTTCTTCGACAGCCGCAACCTTCCGAGCGCGCCGACCCTGTTCGATGGGCGCTCGGACTATTTCGCCTTCATCGAGGCGGGCATTCCCGCAGGCGGTCTGTTCTCCGGCGCGGAGGATCGAAAGACGGCGGAGGAGGCGGAACGGTTCGGCGGCGCGGCGGGCGAACCCTATGACGCCTGCTACCATCAGGCGTGCGACACGATCGCCAACGTCAAGCCCGGCGTGCTCAGGCAGATGGCCAAGGCCGCCGCCCATGCGGTGTACACGTTCGCGATGACCAAGGAAGACGTGCGCGCCGCCCCGACGGCCCGGTCGTCTCAGCCCCGTCCGGACGCCGCCGCGAAGGCGGAATACCGCGGGCCGAACCTCGTGCGCTGACGCTGGGCGGAGCCCCACGCAGCCGTACCTGGGCTGCCTGGGGGCGAAGGGTACCGCTCGGGCTTCGCGAGATCCCGCTTGCATAGACTGACACGATAGGCCATACGACCGAACCGTAACGTACGGTACGGTGAAATGGACGGCGGCGGTCGAGACGGTTTGGGCGAGGGGATGACGGAGCGGCGCGAAGCCGTGCTCGCCGCCGTGCTCGCGCTCCTCGTCGAAAAGGGCGCGGCGGCCCTGACCATGACGGCCGTCGCGCGCAGCGCGAGCTGCTCCAAGGAGACGCTCTACAAGTGGTTCGGCGACCGCGACGGATTGCTCACGGAAACCGTCCGGTGGCAGGCGTCGAAGGTCCGGGCCGGCGCCTACGACCGCCAGCATCTCGACGCCGGCGCATTGCGCGAAAGCCTGGAGGGCTTCGCGGCCAACTGGCTGAGCGTGATCTCGTCCGAGACCTCGGTGGCACTGAACCGCGTGGCGATCGGGCAGGCGGAGACGCTCGGCGGGATCGTGTTGGCGAACGGGCGCATCGCGATCGGGGAGCGGCTGAAAGGCCTGCTGCTCGACGCGCGCAATGCTGGGCTGGTCGCCTTCGACGACGCCGAGGAGGCGTTCCGCACCTTCTTCGGCCTCGTCGGCCGGGACATTCAGATCCGGTTGCTCCTCGGCGACCGGTTCACGATCGACGGCGCCGCCATAGCCGACGACGCGCGGCGCGCCGTCCAACAGTTCCTTGCCCTGTACGGGGCGACGAAAACGCCGGCGAAGGCCGGCTGATCTCTACGAAACTCCCATAGGGAAGGGCCTCAGGATGCGCGTTTATTACGACCGCGACGCCGATATCAACCTCATCAAGGGCAAGTCCGTCGCCGTGATCGGCTACGGCAGCCAGGGCCACGCCCATGCGCTCAACATGCGCGACAGCGGCGTGGCGAACGTGATCATCGGCCTGCGGCCGGGCTCCGCTTCGGCGAAGAAGGCCGAAGCCGAAGGCTTCAAGGTCATGTCGCCGGCCGAGGCCGCGAAGGTGGCCGACGTTGTCATGATGCTCACCCCGGACGAGCTGCAGGCGGACATCTACAAAGAGAGCCTCGAGGGCAACATGAAGGAGGGCGCGGCGCTTCTGTTCGCGCACGGCCTCAACGTGCACTTCAACCTGATCGAGCCGCGCAAGGACATCGACGTCCTGATGGTCGCTCCGAAGGGCCCGGGCCACACCGTGCGCGGCGAGTATCAGAAGGGCGGCGGCGTGCCGTCGCTGATCGCGATCGCGCAGGACTACACCGGCAACGCCCACGACATCGGCCTGTCCTACGCGTCGGCCATCGGCGGCGGCCGCGCCGGCATCATCGAGACCACCTTCAAGGAAGAGTGCGAGACCGACCTGTTCGGCGAGCAGGTCGTCCTCTGCGGCGGCCTCGTCGAGCTGATCCGCGCCGGCTTCGAGACGCTGGTCGAGGCGGGCTACGCTCCCGAGATGGCCTACTTCGAGTGCCTGCACGAGGTGAAGCTGATCGTCGACCTCATCTACGAGGGCGGCATCGCCAACATGAACTACTCGATCTCGAACACCGCCGAGTATGGCGAGTACGTCACGGGCCCTCGCATCATCACCCCCGAGACCAAGCTCGAGATGAAGCGCGTGCTGGCCGACATCCAGGGCGGGATCTTCACCCGCAACTGGATGCTGGAGAACAAGGTCAACCAGACCTCGTTCAAGGCGACCCGCGCGAAGAACGACGCCCACCAGATCGAAGAGGTCGGCGAGAAGCTGCGCGCCATGATGCCGTGGATCAAGGCGAAGGCCATGGTCGACAAGGCGAAGAACTAAGACGCTCCAGAAGGGGCCCGAAGGCGACTTCGGGCCCCTTCGCCCGGACATCCCGCTCCGCCTCGGAGCCGCGCTCCCGCGGCCTGGCGTCAGCCGATCGAAAGCTCGGGCACCTCACGCAGTTTGGCGGCGTCGCGGAGAGGCGGCGCGCCGAACAGGCGGCTGTACTCCCGAGAAAACTGCGAGGGGCTGTCGTAGCCGACGGCGTGGCCCGCCGAGGCCGCGTCCCGGGCCTGGCTCAGGATCAGCCGCCGGGCTTCCTGCAGCCTCAGTTGCTTCTGGTACTGGAGCGGGCTCATCGCGGTCACCGTCTTGAAATGCGCGTGCAAGGCGGAGGGGCTCATGCCGGCCGCGTCGCACACCGAATCGATCCGGAACGGCTCGCGGAAATTGCGTCGGATCCAGTCGATCGCCCGGTTCACCTGACCGAGCTTGCTGTCGGCCAGCGCGATCTGGCGCAGGCGCGGCGCCTGATCCCCCGTCATGAGCCGATAAAGGATCTCTTTCTCGACAAGCGGGGCGAGGGCGTCGATGTCGTCCGGCTGATCGAGCAGCCGGGTCAGACGCACGACGGCGTCGATCAGGTCCGGCGTCATCCGCGCGAGCCCAAGGCCCGGCCCGGCCGGAACGTCCCGGCGGTCAAGTCCGTGCTCGATCATCATCGCGCTCAGAGCGGCGGGATCGAGATCGAGGCGCAGCCCGAGGTAAGGCTCGTCGTCCGACGCCTCAGTGACCTGCGCGACGATGGGCAGATCGACCGAGACGACGAGATAGTGCGCGGGATCGTAGCCGTAGATCGCTCCGTTCAGCATGACCTGCTTGCGACCCTGGGCGATGATGCAGAACGCGGGCTCGTAAAGCGCGTGGACGGGCTCGGTCGGCTGCGACGCCCGAAACAGCGAAAGTCGCGGAGCCGCGGTCGCCGTAACGCCGTCGTCCTTGGCGTATCGCGCAATCAGCGCAGCGAGTTCGCTGGTGTCGGCCATCGCCGCATCTCCTGGTCGATCCTCGACGCTCGCTTGTAACGCAGCGCCAGAGGATTGCGTCGTCGCGCCGCAAGATAGGAGTGCGGCGGGCGCATGCGCCAGAGCCGGGTCATCACGTTTGGAGGATCGTGCAAGACTTCCGGAGGATCGGGACGTCCTCGCACATGGTGATGAGATTTCGCGATCTGACCGCTCGGTAAAGCGATCGTTCCCTCCGCCTGCGTTGCGTCGTGGACGAAAACGCGGGAGAAACGCCGGCTTCTCCGCCCTCCTCGAGATTCTCGGCCGCCCATGACCTTCGACAGCGTGATGACGACGACGCTCGAGTTCGTGCGGGAGCACGAGGCCTGGGCGCCGGCGATCGTTTTCGTGCTCGCCTTCCTCGAATCGATCGTCGGGCTGTCGCTCGCGGTCCCCTCGACGCCGCTCTTCGTCGGCGTCGGCGCGCTGATCGGCGCAAGCAACATCGCGTTCTGGCCGATTTTCGCAGGCGTCGCGCTCGGGGGCTTTCTGGGCGATTGGGTGTCCTATGCGCTCGGCTACCGCCTGAAGGACCGCGTGCTGGAGTGGAAGACCATCAAGAAGCGGCCGGAACTCATTCATCGCACGCAACACTTCGTGCAGAAATGGGGCGCCCTCGGGGTGTTCTTCGGCCGTTTCATCAGCCCGATCCGGTCCTTCGTGCCGTTCGTCGCGGGCATGTTCGAGATGGGACAGGTGCGCTTCCAGTTGGCGAACGCCAGTTCCGCGGTGGTCTGGGCCTACATCCTGCTCGCGCCAGGCGGCGTCTTCTTGCGCGACTACTTCGCCTGAGGCATCAGCGCGGACGATCGTCGAGATCACCGATCGGAACTCGACGGGCCGGCTGAAGCGGCGCTAGAACCGGCGCGGCAAGAGCGGGGCGCGCTGATGAACATCCTGTCGATCCAGTCTCACGTCGCCTATGGCCACGTCGGCAACGCCTCCGCGGCGTTTCCGATGCAGCGTCTCGGCCATGAGGTCTGGGCGATCAACACCGTCCAGTTCTCGAACCACACCGGCTACGGCGCGTGGCGCGGTCCCGTGTTTCCGGCCGACGCCATCCGCGAGGTGGTGGCCGGCGTCGAGGAGCGCGGGGTCTTGCCGTCCTGCGACGGCGTGCTGTCCGGTTACATGGGCGACGCCGCGATCGGCGAGGCGATCCTCGACGCGGTCGGCCGCGTGCGCGCGGCGAACCCCAAAACGCTCTACTGCTGCGATCCGGTGATCGGCGACGTGGGCCGCGGCGTGTTCGTGCGGCCGGGCATTCCGGAGTTCATGCGGGACCGCGCCCTGCCGGCCGCGGACGTCGTCACCCCGAACCAGTTCGAGCTCGAATACCTCACAGGGGTGACGGTCGGCTCGCTCGGCGCGGCCGTCGCCGCCCTCGAAGCCCTGAGGGCGCGGGGGCCGAAGGCGGCGCTGGTCACCAGCCTGCGGACGCCCGAGACGCCCGAGGACGCGATCGATCTGCTCGCGGTCGACGGGGAGGGCGCCTTCCGCCTCCGCACCCCGCTGCTGCCGCTCTCGGTGAACGGCGCGGGCGACGCGATCGCGGCCCTGTTCTTCGTGCATCTGTTGACGACCGGCTCGGCCGCGCAGGCGCTGTCGCTGGCGGGATCCTCGGTCTACGGACTGCTGAAAGCCACCGCCGAGGCCGGCTCCCGTGAGATCCTGACGATCGCGGCGCAAGAGGAGTTCGTGCGCCCGAGCCGGCTGTTCCAGCCGGAGCGGGTATAGGCGGCGTCTCGAGCACGCGTGACGCTGATTTCCCGCAGGCTATAGATTTCTCGGAGGTAGGTATTCATGGGCCGTCGGTATGTAGTTCTCGACGTCTTCGCCGATCGCCCCTATGCAGGGAACCCGCTGGCCGTGGTGCTCGACACGGAGGGGCTCGACGCCGCGGGCATGCAAGTGATCGCGCGCGAGTTCAACCTGTCGGAGACGGTGTTCCTGTTGCCGGCGGAGGTCGATGGCCGCAAGGCGCGGCTGCGCATCTTCATGCCGCATAAGGAGTTGCCCTTCGCCGGCCATCCAACGGTCGGCGCGGCCGTGCTTCTTGGGCTCCTGACGGGCGCCGGGGCAAAGGGCGGGGAAGCCGCGTTCGAGGTGGAGGAGGCGATTGGCGTCATCGAGTGCCGGGTGCAACTGACGAGCAAGACGGCCGGTCGCGCGGCGTTCGCCTTGCCCCAACTTCCGGAGCCGGCCGGCGAGCCGTCGTCGAAGGAGGCCGCCGCAGCCGCGCTTGGGATCGAGGCGGCGGACATCGGCTTTGACGCGCATCGGCTTGCGCGGTTCTCGGCGGGCAATCCCTTCACCTTCGTTCCGGTGAAGGACGCCGCCACCGTCGCTCGCGTGCGGGCCGACAGCGCGCTGTGGGCGAGCGCGTTCGGCGACGATCGAAATTCAGCGGTCTTCGTCTACGCTCGCGAGACCGTCGACGCCGCCAACAGCTACCACGCCCGTATGCTCGAGCCGGCGATCACCGAAGATCCGGCGACAGGTTCGGCCGCCGCCGCATTCGCCGGCGCCGTCATGGCGTTCGACAGACCCGCGGATGGCGACCACCTCATCAAGATCGAGCAAGGCTACGAAATGGGCCGCCCTAGCTTGATCGAACTCGGCCTTGATGTGGCCGGCGGCCAACTCGTGGCCGCCACGGTCGGCGGATCGGCCGTCGTCGTCGCGGAGGGAACGCTGCTCGGATGACTCAAGCCGCGACGGGATAGAGAGAAATCTTAGCAATGTGGGTGTCTGGATAGAGCGCGCGATAGAGAGACCCCACGATGCGAACGGCGGAACAGGGCAGGGCGAGCCAATGGCTGTTTGCAGCCTTGGCCGTAAATTGCGCGGTCACTCTCCTAGCTCTGGCCGCAAGCGGCGTTTCGGTGGATTACGGCTCGTTCTTGGAGCTCAGCCTTTACCTAACGCCTTTCGGCGCGCTTTCGGCCTACGCTTATTGGAGGCGCGCCCCGCGGTTGGGCGACGCGCTCGCTGTGTTCGCCGTGGGCCTATTGGCGATGTCCCCGACCATCGCTCTCACCTACGCCGCGATCGGAGCCGGGCGGCCGCTGGCCGACGCGACCTTGGCGAGCTGGGACGCCGCGATCGGCTTCGACTGGCGCGCGTTCGTCGCGTTCGTCGATGCGCGCCGTTGGCTCGCAGAAAGCTTGCGGTACTCGTATTCCGCGTTCAGTCCGCAGATGCTGCTGATACCCGTTTGCCTTGCGCTTGTAGGGCAAATGTCGCGCGCCTGCGCTTTGGTCTTCGCCTTCATGGTCCTCTGCGCTTCGGCGTCGCTGGTCAGCGTGTGGTTCCCTGCCGTGGGAGCTTACGCCACCTACGGGGTCGGACACGCGGACATGAAGAGCATCAACACTTGGTACAGCTTTGCGTTCTTGGACCAGTTCAACGGCGTGCGAAACGATCCGTCGTTCGTACTGAGCTTGAACCACGCAGCGGGAATACTCACTTTCCCGTCAGTTCACGCCGGCGTTGCGACCTTGTGCGCTTGGGGCGCATGGCGAAGCCCAATCTTCCGTTGGCCTGTGCTGGCCCTCAATGTGGCGATGGCGACCGCCGCCGTCTCGCACGCAAGCCACTATGCCGTGGATGTCATCGCAGGCGTGACGCTCGCCGCATGTTCTGCGTTGATCGCGAAGCGCCTATTCTTGAGGTCCGAAGCTTCCTATCGCGCGATCCATTCCGCTGCACACTCTTCGCACGCCAGACCTGCCGCGGGCTTACCCGTTGATCCCCACGCGCAACGAGCGTAAACGTGGCCTTCGCGCCGGATGCGTCCGGCGTTTGCTTTGCGGATTTCGGACAGGCGTCATGCGCGCGAGCGGCGACATCAGCGTGGATCGGACGGCGGCTTCCGCGGCCGACGCCTCCGCGCGCCCCTTCGTCAGCCGACTTCTCCTTACGCGCCCCTGAGGGCCGGCCGGGCTTTGTCGCCCTGGCGCTCAGGGGACGCCGAGAACCGACCGAGCACGCGACGCTTGCGAGCCCGCTGACGGCCACATCAGAGCCGGCGGAGCCGCCCGGATCCCGAAGGACCCTTCCCGATGACCGCATCCACCGACCGGATCGTCATTTTCGACACCACGCTGCGCGACGGCGAGCAGTGTCCCGGCGCCACCATGACGTTCGAGGAGAAGCTCGACGTCGCCCATCTGCTCGACCGGATGGGCGTCGACGTCATCGAGGCCGGCTTCCCGATCGCCTCGAACGGCGACTTTGAGGCCGTGGCCGAAATCGCCCGGCGCTCCGAGACCGCGATCATCGCGGGCCTCGCCCGGGCGATCCCCGCCGACATCGCCCGCTGCGGCGAGGCGGTGCGCTTCGCCAGGCGTCCGCGGATCCACACCTTCGTCTCGACCTCGCCGATCCATCTCGCCCACCAGATGCGCAAGACGGAGGAACAGGTGCTGGAGATCATCTCGGGCACCGTCGCGCAGGCGCGCAATCTGGTCGAGGACGTGGAGTGGTCGGCGATGGACGCCACCCGCACCCCGATCGAGTACCTCTGCCGGGCCGTCGAAGCGGCGATCAAGGCCGGCGCCACCACGATCAACCTGCCGGACACGGTCGGCTACGCTACGCCCGACGAGTACCGCGCGATGTTCGTCCAGGTGCGCGAGCGTGTGCCTGGTGCAGACAAGGCGATCTTCTCCACGCATTGCCATGACGATCTCGGCCTTGCGGTCGCGAACTCGCTGGCGGGCGTGGCCGGCGGCGCGCGCCAGATCGAGTGCACCGTCAACGGCATCGGCGAGCGCGCAGGCAACGCCGCGCTCGAGGAGATCGTGATGGCGCTGAAGGTGCGCCGGGACGCCATGCCCTACGAGACGGGCGTCGAGTCGACGCTGCTGACACGCGCCTCGCGCCTCGTCTCCGCCGCGACCTCGTTCCCGGTGCAGTACAACAAGGCGATCGTCGGCAAGAACGCCTTCGCGCATGAGAGCGGCATCCACCAGGACGGCATGCTGAAGCACTCCGAGACCTACGAGATCATGACGCCCGCGTCCGTCGGCGTGTCCAAGACCTCGCTGGTGATGGGCAAGCATTCGGGCCGCGCCGCCTTCAAGGACAAGCTGAAGACGCTCGGCTATGAACTCGGCGAAAACGCGCTGCAAGACGCCTTCACCCGCTTCAAGGAGCTCGCGGACCGCAAGAAGCACGTCTATGACGAGGACATCGAGGCGCTGGTCGACAACCAGATCGCGAGCGGCAACGACCGCATCAAGGTGCTGTCGCTGACGGTGATCGCCGGCACGATGGGGCCGCAGTCGGCCACGCTGACGCTCGATATCGACGGAGTGCACACCACGGTGCAGGCGATCGGCAACGGCCCGGTGGACGCGATCTTCAACGCGATCCAGCGCGTGGTCCCGCACGAGGCGCAGCTCGCGCTCTACCAGGTCCACGCGGTGACCGAGGGGACCGACGCGCAGGCGGAGGTCTCGGTGCGCCTGGAGGAGGGCGACAAGACGGTGACCGGTCGCGGTGCGGATCCGGACACGCTCGTCGCCTCCGCCCGCGCCTATGTGGCGGCGCTGAACAAGCTCGCGACCAAGCGCGTCAGCCTGAACGCACAGGCCGCAATCCGCGCCTGACCGGCGGCATACCGGAAACTGCTTAGAGGCCGCCGCAAGGCGGCCTCTGTTCGTTCATCCTCTTGACCTTCGCATGACGAAAGGCGGTCGCGAAGCCGCCGATCACGGCCTTGCGTCCATGGTGCGCCGCCGCAATCTCGCCTCGATCGGTTGCGTTCGACTTAAGCATCATTGATAAGCGAGCAGCCCATCAAGACGCATAATGCGCAGATCGGGAAGAGCCACGGAGACGAGCCGCTTTTTGGGCGGACGATCGACCGTCACAGGGGCGTGAGGAGGGAAAATCCTATGTTCAAGTCGCTTGCCGCCGCAGTCGCGGCCTTCGGGGTGCTGACGGGCGCCGCCGTCGCCGAGACCTATCCGTCCCGCGTAATCACGATGATCGTGCCGTTCTCCGCCGGCGGCCCGACCGATACGGTCAGCCGCCTCGTCGCGGAAGCCATGAGCAAGGACCTCGGCCAGCAGATCGTGATCGAGAACGTCGGCGGCGCCGGCGGCACGCTCGGCGCAGGCCGCGTCGCCAAGGCCGATCCGGACGGCTACACGCTGCTGCTCCACCACATCGGCATGTCGACGAGCGCCTCGCTCTACCGCAAGCTGCCCTACGACACGCTCAACGCGTTCGAGTACGTGGGCCTCGTCACCGACGTGCCGATGACCATCGTCGCCCGCGCGAATTTCGAGCCCGCCGACATGAAGGGCCTCGTGGAGTACGCGAAGGCCAACAAGGACAAGGTGACCTACGCCAACGCCGGCATCGGCGCGGCGTCGCACCTCTGCGGCATGCTGTTCATGTCGAAGATCGAGACCCCGCTGACGACCGTGCCGTACAAGGGCACCGGTCCCGCGATGACGGACCTCGTGGGCGGCCAGGTCGACCTGATGTGCGACCAGACCACGAACACGACGAACCAGATCAAGGGCGGCAAGATCAAGGCCTACGCCACCACGACCAAGGAGCGCCTCGCTGCGCTGCCGGACGTGCCGACGGCGGCCGAAGGCGGGCTGGCCGACTTCGAGGTCGGCATCTGGCACGGCGTCTACGCCCCCAAGGGCACCTCGCCGGAGATCGTCGCCAAGCTGTCGGCTTCGCTCCAGAAGGCGCTGAAGGATCCGAACGTCATCAAGCGTTTCGCCGACCTCGGCACCGTCCCGTCGTCCGAGGCCGACGCGACCCCGGAGGCGCTGAAGGCCAAGCTGACCTCCGAGATCGCCCGCTGGGCGCCCGTGATCAAAGCCGCCGGCGTCTACGCCGACTGACCTCTTCGGAGCCGGGAGCGGCGGGTCGGCCCGCCGCTCCCGTTCTATTCGGCGCCCGCTTATGCGGGTCGACGTGTTCGTTCCCGAGGCCACTCCATGCAAATCAACACACGTGACGCCGCGGCCGGCGTCATCTTCATCGTGATCGCCGGGCTGTTCGCCCTCGGCACGCAAGAACTTACGATCGGCACCGCGCTGCGGATGGGCCCCGGCTACTTCCCGCTGGTGCTGGCGGGGGTGCTTGGCTTCATCGGCTTCCTCACTCTCTTCAAGGCGGTCGGCAAGGCCCAGTCGCCGATGACCGGCGTGCCGTGGCGCGGCCTGATCCTGATCCTCGGCGCGCCCGTGGTGTTCGGCCTCACGCTCCGGGGCCTGGGCCTGGCGGCTGCGACCGCGCTCGTGATCGCGATCTCCGCCTACGCCAGCCGGCGCGCCACGTTCGTCATGGCCGCCTCGCTCACCGTCGGGCTGACGATCTTCTGCGTTGTGGTGTTCAGCTATGGCCTTGGGTTGCCGGTCCAGCGGATCGGCCCCTGGCTTACCTTTTAAGGCGAGGCGGAGATGGAGATCCTTCAGAATCTCGGGCTTGGTCTCGCGACCGCCGCGGAGCCCGTCAACCTGCTGTTTTGCTTCATCGGCGTGCTGCTCGGCACGCTGATCGGCGTGTTGCCGGGCATCGGCCCGACGGCGACCATCGCGATGCTGCTGCCGATCACCTTCGGTTTCGAGCCGGCGACGTCGCTGATCATGCTCTCCGGCATCTACTACGGCGCGCAATACGGCGGCTCGACGACGGCGATCCTGATCAACCTGCCGGGCGAAAGCTCGTCCGCGGTGACCGCGATCGACGGCTACCAGATGGCGAAGCAGGGCAGGGCGGGTCCGGCGCTCGCCACCGCCGCGCTCGGCTCGTTCTTCGCCGGCACGGTGGCGACGGTGCTGATCGCGCTGTTCGCGCCGCCGCTCACCGAGGTCGCGCTGAAGTTCGGCCCGGCCGAGTACTTCTCGCTTCTGATGCTAGGCCTGGTGGCCTCGGTCGCGCTCGCGCACGGCTCGGTCATCAAGGCGCTCGGCATGATCGTGATCGGGCTTCTGCTCGGTCTCATCGGGTCGGACGTCAACACCGGCGCCCAGCGTTTCACGATGGGCTTCCTGGAGCTCGCGGACGGCGTCAACTTCGTCGCGGTCGCGGTCGGCGTGTTCGGCATCGCCGAGATCCTGCGCAACCTCGAGGACGAGAGCGACCGCGAGGTGATGGTGAAGAAGGTCACCGGCCTCTTCCCCAGCAAGGAGGACTTCAAGGCGGCGTGGGCGCCCGTCGTGCGCGGCACGGCGCTTGGCTCGATCCTGGGCATCCTGCCGGGCGGCGGCGCGGTGCTGTCGTCGTTCGCGGCCTACACCGTCGAGAAGCGCATCTCGAAGACGCCCGAACGCTTCGGCAAGGGCGCGATCGAAGGCGTGGCGGCCCCGGAAGCCGCGAACAACGCCGGCGCGCAGACCTCGTTCATCCCGATGCTGACGCTCGGCATCCCGGCGAACCCGGTGATGGCGCTGATGATCGGCGCGATGATCATCCAGGGCATCCAGCCCGGGCCGAACGTCGCGATTGAGAAGCCGGAGCTGTTCTGGGGCGTCATCGCGTCGATGTGGATCGGCAACCTGATGCTGGTGCTGCTGAACCTGCCGCTGATCGGGCTGTGGGTGCGGCTGCTGACGGTGCCCTACACGGTGCTGTTCCCGGCGATTCTCGCCTTCTGCTGCATCGGCGTCTACAGCGTGAACTCGAACGCGTTCGACCTCTATGCGGTCGCCGCCTTCGGCCTGCTCGGCTACGTGCTGGTGAAGCTTGAATGCGAGCCGGCGCCCCTTCTGCTGGGCTTCGTCCTGGGACCCATGCTGGAGGAGAACCTGCGCCGCGCGATGACCATCTCCCGCGGCGATCCGACGGTGTTCTTCACCCGTCCGCTCAGCGCTGGCCTGCTCATCGTGGCGGTTCTCGTGCTCGTCGTCGTCTTCCTCCCCTCCGTGCGCAAAAAGCGCGACGAGGTTTTCCAGGAAGAGTGATCGACAAGGCTAGACAGGCGCGGGATGGTTTGTTACATCCCGCGCCATCGAAGCGATGCGGCGTCCCGAACGTCACTTTTCGATCGGGCGCATAGCTCAGTTGGTAGAGCAGCTGACTCTTAATCAGCGGGTCCTAGGTTCGAGCCCTAGTGCGCCCACCACCTCATCTTCTTGGGGTGGCCGCCACATCGCTAAGAAGAACGGATAGCGGTTTTTACACCGCGTTTTACAGGCTCCGTTCTTCCTTCTTTCTTTTCCAGCTTCCTGATCGCCTCCTCGGCGAGGCGCACGTCGCGGCCCAGGTAGTGGGCGTCGAGGATCGACTCGACGTCCTTCAGGCTGTGCCCGGTGATCGTCGCGATCTCCGGAACGGAGCAGCCGGCGAGAGCGAGTCGAGTGACCGCAGTCCCCCGCAGGTCGTGGAACGTCAGCCCCTCGACGCCAGCCTTTGCGGCCGCTTTTCCCCACGACGTCCGGAAGCCGTCCTCCGTCCATGGCCGGCCGCGCGTGTTCGTCAGGATCAGGGTGGACGGGCGCCGCTGGTCGCGGAGCACATCGAGCGCCTCGCGCAGCGTTGCGCCGCAGGGGATCACCACCCGCTTCTTCGTCTTCGACTGCCGCAGCCGAAGCCGTTCGCCGTCATAGGCGGCCCAGGGCAATTTCAGCAGGTCGCCCTCGCGTTGCCCTGTCCAAAGCCCGAGCAGCAGGGCCATGCCGAGCTCGGCTGACGCGATTCGCGCGAACGCCTCGATATCCGCCGCGGTCCAGACCTTGTCGCTCCTGTCGGCCTCGTAGAGCCGCCCGCCGCGCTCGCACACGTTCACCGCGATGACGCCGCGGTCCTTTGCGTGGGAGAGCACCCGCGCGAGCACGGTCCAGGCATAGTCCGCGGCGCGCGGCTTCGCTGCGAGCTCGTCGCGCCAAGCCTTGAAGTCGCCGCGCGCCCGGGGGTCGACCACGACGGACAGCGGCATGCCGCCGAACCTTTCCTCGATCATCTTGAGGTACCGCGCGTAGTCCTTGCGCGTCTTCTCGGCGCGGCCCGTGAAGTCGCTTGACGCCCGATACGCGGCGATCAAGCCGAACAGCGTTCCCTCGACGGGGCGTGACCGAGCGGCGACCGCCGCATTGAACTGCGCGATGAAATCCGGAGAACCGATGTGCGCGGAGAGGCGTGGCCCGCCGCGCCAGGCGTAGGCGTAGGTCTGCACACGGCCGTCCGGCTTTTTGATCCGGACGATATGCAGGCCCTTAAGCTCGACGCGCATCCTGCGACCGCTTCCATGCAAGATAGGGATCTTCGGGCTCATCCGGCTTGAGGCCGCTGACAGCGTCAAGTGCGCGATCAATCGCCTTCTTGTCCCATCGGTGAGTCCCGATAATCGGCTTGGGCATCAGCCC
>Ga0256876_1000055_pt1 | contig 19363 bp, 10 predicted proteins | sample MC6MC0419MT_FD_186340 | JGI IMG/M metagenome (GOLD analysis project Ga0256876, IMG submission 186340) | Metatranscriptome of enriched soil aggregate microbial communities from Iowa State University, Ames, United States - MC6-MC0419-MT... | ecosystem: Environmental > Terrestrial > Soil >...
CGCACACGAGAGACAGCGGCGCCCTTGCCCGCCACGGACCCGGGATGGACTTACGCAAGATCGAAAACCTGATCCACGTTGCCGATCAGGGCAGCTTTTCCAAAGCCGCCTCCGTGCTGGGCATCGCCCAATCGGCGCTGGGCCGGCAGGTCAGAAAGCTGGAAGACGAATGCGGCTGCGCGCTGCTCTATCGCAATGGGCGCGGCGTGTCGCTCACGCCCGATGGCGAAAAACTGCTGGAGCGCCTGCGCCCGCTGCTGCGGCAGATGGACCACGTCGTCACCGAATTCCACAACGACCAGAAGTCGCCATCAGGCCAGGTCACGCTCGGCCTCACGCCCACGTTGTCGCACATGGTCGGCGCGCGGCTAGTCGCCGAAGTGTGGAAGCAGCACCCGCGCATCCAGCTCAACATCATCACGGGTTACAGCGGCTACGTGCTTGAATGGCTGACGAACGCCCGCGTCGACATCGCCGTGCTGCACGATGCACGGCGCTCGCAACACATCGCGGTCGACCCGCTGGCCGAGCTGGACCTGGCGCTGGTGTCGCCCCCGCAAAACCTGTCACCCGCCGCCCGCGCCATGACTTCCATCGGCTTCGATCAGCTGCGCGACCTGCCGCTGGTGCTGCCCACCCGCAACCACGGCCTGCGCCGCACGCTGGAACACGCCGCCACGCAGGCGGACATGCCGCTGAATATTGCGTTTGAAATGGACGCGCTGGAGCTGATGAAAGACATCGTCGCCGCCGGCATGGCCCACACCGTACTAGGCCTGCCCGCCGTGGCCCGCGAAGTCGCAGCCGGCACGCTCGTCATCCGCCGCATCACGCACCCCGGCCTGTCCACCCGCCTAATGCTCGCCACGGCGGCGAGCCGCCCGACGACGCAGGCGGTGAAGATCGTGCAGGGAATGCTGCGGGATGTGCTGGGGGAAATGACGGCGGCGGAGCCGTATTGCGGGGGGATGCGGATGGTGGACAAGTAAGTCCACCAACCGCGCACCACACGGTAAGCAACGGACGTTTGCGATCTATCCCACACGCTTATCAGACTGTTCCCATTTACCAGCTCTGGCAGTTGCTTTTAAAAGTGGTCATCGCCAATTGATGCCACGGACGACCACCAAGGTCCGTCCTCTCCAAGAGCACGCAATGCCTTCAGCACCTGACGTCCTGCCCCTCCCCATCCAGCGGATACTCGACGCTACGTTCAACGCTCCAAGCCATACGGGAGCGGCATGATGGACACCACGTTCGATCAACCCAACTGGTCGCGTCAAGTGGTGAATGCACTGCCCGACATGCACTGGGCCGCGCTACAACAAGGTGCACGCCCTTGGCTTTGCCTAAGCGGAGCCCACAGCGAAACGCTAGAACAAGACCTGCTGCAGATAACCAAGCGTTTTGACTATCGTTGGGTTTGGCGCGGCACACCCTGGGAATACGGTTCTCCCGACTATCGTGAGGGACCGTTGTTGGTGCCCCTTGACGAGCCGCTCTTCGCTTTCGCGCTCGATCACTGGTTTCACCAGCAAGCGGGATTGATCCTGCTAGGCCCCGATGATGAAGCCAGCCTCATCGCTCATCTTCAGCACTTGCACCAGCTGACGGGAGCTGATGGTTTTCCGATCGCCTTCAGCCTTCATGCCGCGCGTCCCCTCGAAGAACTCTGTGAAGGCTTGCCAGCAGATCAACTATCGAAGCTGTTCGGCCCATTTCAGCGCTTTATCTGGTACGCAGGCGATACGCAATCGGGCGAGTGGGTGTTTGCCGATGCACCGGTATCCGCGCTTACTTCGTGGATAACGGAAGGCCTCATCGCTTTGACAGCAAACGATGAGGCTGCGCTCGGCCAAGCCAGCCTCGCGTGGTTCATGCGCGACTGTGCACGCGACTTTCGTCAACGCTTCCCCGCGTACGACCGTCGGGAAAATGAATCCGTGCTCTGGCGGCACCTAAAACTCTTCGCCCGAGAGGCTACCGATCAGTTGGGGCTAGCCACAGAACGCGACGTTCGCCACTACATGGAACTGCGCTTTCGATATTCACAGGAGAGCTTCACCAAGGATGGCGCGTTGCGCGACATCTTGGTCAACCGACACCTAAAGGGGAAACAGCGGTTGACTGACGCCGAAGCACGGCTGTCGGCTGTAGCCCCCGCAATGCCCTGAGGGACGATGCATGACGACGACTTACAAAATAGCACTAGGCCCGGATCGTCCCAATGAGAAACAACTGGGCAAAGCTATCTCGCCACCACCGTGTGAAAAGTGCATTCCTGTCTACCCACTACGCTACGGCATCGTGGATAAGGCCCTGGATAAAGGCATATTCCCCACACTGGGTACTGAGGGCTATCCCGCGCTCACATCAGGCAAGGCCTACGGCCTGCGTGTGCTGCGTCCAGGCACCTACGTCTACCTCTGCTACTTCGAAAACGACCGCATGTGGACGCAGCACTATCAAGTTACCGAGGACATACGATTTGCTCGTATCTGGTGGGGCCGTCCCGATGAAACCGACGCTACCCCGGGTCGGCAGGCTCGCCCCGACACCGTGGGCGCCAAGTCCTTCCTGCTAGCCCCAGACAGCAAAACTGCAGAGAGCATCTACCTGATGGTAAGTGATACGTTGCTTACGCATCGCACGCTTTGGAATATCGAAACGAACCAGGACGGGCTGCGCGATACGCTGGCCGTCAAGATCAGGCCTGCGGGGGGTGCTGACCAGAAACATGCCTTCAATGCTGCGTTGCTTGGCAATGCCACCCGTGAGCTGGTTCCACCCGCGGTGCACGGCACTCCCACGCACTATGGCTGGAGCGAGATTCAGTTCTCAGCGGTAGTCCCAAACCACAACAACATCCTGGGCAATATGTTCATCGAATTGCGCCCACGTTTGGAGATCACGCCTCTGGCGGTTGCGCTGCAAGATCCCATCGGAATGGCAAGTGAGCTGCACTACCTGGTCACTGAGGCTGTAACGAGCAAGACCACGTATGCCGGGCAAAATGCCCACAAGTTGCAGAGCGGGATGCTCATTACCCACTATTTTGAGGCCATGAAGAAGCAGGCTGCCCGTTCCCGCGATTTGGCCAAGGCCCTAGCCAAGCAACGAAATCTGGTGAACTACGCCGGCGCGACGTTTTTTCTCGATACCTACTCCAAGAAGATCAAAGCGTTTGAGAAAACTATTGCCACGGCGGTGAACGATTCCATCGCCTGGGTGCAGTTGATCGGCCAAGAGAAGCTGTTGGGCAAAGCACTGAGGTGCTTTGATCTCAGCGTGATCCACAACGCACGCGACTATGAGAATGCAATCTTCCAGTGCGTTGGCGGCTTGGTTCATACCAAAGACGGGGCGCAAGTCCTAGGCGACGTGATCGCCAAGCCCGCGGACAACAGCCCCTATTGGCTCGCACTTGCCAATGGCAGCGAAATCCTGCTAGCCCGGTTGAAGTCCAGCGCGGGTGATATCGCCAAGAACATGTTCGATGTCATGGACAAGTTTATGGAAGAGCATGTGATCACTCCCGCCACCAACGCGCTGATTGGATTGCTGCAGGTGTTACCGCAGGCAAAGCAAGCGGACGTACTGGTACGACGTCTGCGACATGTGATGGAGATCCGAGCCAACGCAACCATCGTTGCATACGACGTCAGTTTGGTGGATTTGCAGCGCGCTGCCTATGAATTCCAAGGCTATCAAACGCTAGGTGGCGAGCGTTCGAGTGGCTGGAAAATGCCGTCTCCGAAAGTCAATCAGACCGACGTGCTCACTCGTGTTTTGGTGTACGACTGGGTCAAGGTTGGTGAAACCACATACCGCGAGATTGATGGGGCTCCGGCTGATCGGGCTGCATTGCCTGCCGCACGAGCTATTCGCATGGAAGGTAATCCATTCATTAACGCGGTAAATCGAATGCGTGGTCCTGGAGGCCATCTCTTCACAGGCCTGGGCGGATATCTTGCCCTTGTTGGGATGACTAACGCTCTAAAAGAACTAGGTACAAGCAAAGAAAAAGCCGCTGCCACGACTAGCGTTTGGGGTGCTGGGAGTGCTTTGATTGGAGCGGCAATAGAAATCAGCGCAAGTGTTGTTGCGGTAAGTGCGGGTATTCGCGGAAATACGGCTTTGGCTACCACTGCCAGGATCGTTGCGGCTAAACGCGGTGCTGCTATTTTCGGTGCTGGCGGAGCGGGCTTAATGGCAGTTGCCGAGGCGTTCAGAGCCGTTGGAGCGTTCGACACTAGCGATCAGGAGCAAGGGTTCATGTTTCTCGGTTCAGCAATTGCTAGCGGTGTGCTAGCCGTTGCAACATGGGCTGGTGGCATGGCTACAGCAGCGACCGTGTCTGGCGGCGCGGGAGCTGTCGCATTTCTTGGGCTCACCCCCGGAGGGTGGGCTGTTGTCGCCATTGGAGCCCTATTAGCTGTCATTGGATTTGCTTTTGGTGTTGATATGACCAAGCACGGCCCGGTGGAAATATGGCTCAAGCATAGCGCTTGGGGTGTTGACAGCCGCCATTACACAAATAAAGAAGAGCTGGATTCGGTCTACAGTTTGTACTACCGGCCACGACTTACACCCGAATGGGATCAGACATCTGGGTACTCGGTAGGCACACTACGCATTCACTGTCAGCTGCCTGGTGTCGATGACATGCCGGGTGAGCGTTTTCAAACTAGGTTGTCCTTCACTTTGCGTGGCAACAAGATCGCTCGGATCGACGGGCCGATTATGTATACAGCAGGCACTAGCCCTATCGACTATTACAGGGAATGCCTGGTCACATCCTTAGGCGGCACCGGCAACGAATGCGGCTGGTCTATCCAAATGCATGAGCACACAGAAGTAGCGCTGGAGTATTTGTATTTTCCTCATCTTGAGCAACAACCTAGCCTCGTATTAACGCAGCCTGATGCACCGGATCCGTTGGTGTTCACCTCTAGCGGGTGGTTCTCCGACCCCATTGATTTAACAAAACTAGAACCGGTTGGGGCTCCAAAATAATGTCTGGGATCAAGCGCCTGCCCAAAAATCTCCGCACCGGTGGGACCTTACTGCACAAAGATCTGCCCACAGGTGAAGCGCCACAACCAGATGGTGTGCGTAGGGTCAACAATCAGTCTGTTGAACTTGATACCTTTGTAAATCTCACTCGGCGCGGCACTGCAGGAGCCCTTGGGTTGTCAGTCATTGGCTCATTCGGAATATGCGCGCTTGTACTCTTTGTCCATGGTATCGAGCGAGTGACATTCAACGATGTTTTGGAGACTGCGCTCTATATTCCCTTGCTGCCAGCAATGATCTCCATTTTTTACTTCGCAAGTGGTACCCATCGAAATCGCGGTGCGTATATTCGCATTCACCGAGGCACCCGAAAGCTCTACTTCATCTACCCGCGCCAGAAGCGTCTGCACGTACTCGATTGGGACCACCTCGAAGCCTTAGCAGGGTACGTACCCATTGTGTCTGCGAGCGGCTACGCCAGCCGGCACCCGCTTTACCTGTTTGGTGTGGACTACAGCATGGACCCGCCGACAGAAATCTGTGCCGCATGCGGCAATCTCGGCTTGTTTGACGGCGACCGTTCGGCCAAGGCACTCTGGTCCTATCTTCAAGCGTTCATGGAACGAGGCCCAGCAGGCCTGCCCAAGCCCGCACCGCTGCCGCCACGACAAAGCCGTTGGCAAGAGACCCAACAACCCTACCGGGACTGGTATGCAGGCCTGCGTCGTACGCTGGCGAAGCCCTACGGCATGCTCAAGGCCCCCTTAACCATTCCGCTCTGGTTGGGCTGGCTGTTGATAAACGCGTTCCCCGATAGCGTTGAAGCCTTTATCCAGTACAACGTGCCGTACACGCAGTTCCCTAAGGAAATCGACAAATTGTGCGGCTTTGACGAAAAGCGCAGGCCTGTCATTCGTGTCAACGGGGAGCGCATTGATTGGTGAGCACAGGGTCACTGTTCGATGAACGACTGCGCGCTGCGCCGCAGCCGGGACGAAGCATGGCGGTCAGCTCGTTCCGCCGCTCGTTCACACTAGGTCTTCGCCTAACGTGGCGACCTCGGTAAGTTGCTAGCCGAACGGAGCGTCTTGGCGCGTGGCTGATACCCTACGCCGGGCGATCCATCTTGAATAGAGGTCGACATCGCCCTGTGTCAGCCCACATCGTCCACCCCCCCGTACAGCGATGGCAGCAGCACAGGCAATGCATCCAGGGGGAATGCAAAGCGCACAGGGCCGCGCGGGCTATCGGATGCCGCCAATCCACTTTTCAATGCCGCCGCTAGCAACGATCGCCCGGTCCGTTCGCCCAGCCCCGTCATCTGAATGAACTCACCGCGCGTGACGGGACCCGCCGCAAACAGGTGATAGAGGGGAAGCGCGGGAAATAATCCACCCATTGAATCAAGCCGCGCTCGGTCAGGTTGCCGCGCCCGTCCAAATCTCCCTGGCGTGGCGTATCTGCCGCGGCCAGATAGCCGTAGTAATGCTGGGTTTATACACTCAAGCCCCCACCGACGCGCCCTTCACCACCCGATGCACGAACTGCAATTTCCCCACCACTTCCGCCGGCAGCACGAACGGGTAAAAGTCCCGTTGGCCCATGCTGCGTGACAGCTCGTTCAGCACCCCCGTCAGCGCCACCCAGGCGTTGACCAGGTCCAGGAAGTCTTGCCCTTCGGGGTCTTGCGGGTCGTAGAGTGCGGCGGTGGTGAACGGTTCGTAGGCTTGTTCTACCGCTGTGCGGGTGACGCCGAAGCTGATGGCGGTGTCCAGGGTGTCCATCATGTGCAGGTAGTGCGCCCAGGTTTCGGCCCAATCTTCCCACGGGTGGCACGACGCATAGGTGCTGATGAAGTGCAGCGCCCAGTCGGCGGGCGGGCCTTGTTCGTAGTTGCGTTTCAGGGCTTCGGCGTAGTCGGCTTGTTCATCGCCAAAGACTTGGCGAAACGGTTCCAGCCAGGGGCCGCCTGCGATCAGCTGGTCCCAGTAGTAGTGGCCGATTTCGTGGCGGAAATGCCCGACCAGCGTGCGGTAGGGTTCGCGCATGTCTTCGCGCACTTTGACCCGGTAGGCGTCGTCGGCTTCAAGAATGTTGATGGTGATGAGGCCCTGCGCGTGGCCGGTCAATAGCGGTGCGCCGTCGGCGGTGGGCGCGAGCAGGTCGAAGGCCAGGCCGCCGTCGTCTGGCTCCACCGAACGCCGGATCGGCAGGCCCAGCGTCATCAGTTGGGCCACCATCTGGCGCTTGGCCACTTCCACTTTGAACCACAGCGGGCCGTTCTCGGGCACGGACAGGTCGGGAATGGTGCGGTTCAGGTTGCACGCAATGCATAGCGCGTCGGGCGAATTCGCGGGCAGCAGCCAGTTGCACAAGGCTGGCGAGCTGAAGTTGGCGCAGCGTTTGTAGGTTTTGCCGCGCGCCCTGCCCGATTCGCGGAACGTGCCGGGCGTGGCGCCGTCGTCCAGCGCCAGCACGTGCCCGCGCTTGGGGTCAAAGCCCAGTTGCCGATGGCAATTCAGGCATTCGGTATTGCTGAAAAAGATGGGTTGCCCGCATACGCATTGAAAGGCCTTCGCGCGCGCATGCCGCACGCGCTGGCGTTTCGGGGCGCGCAGTTGGCGGTTGATCGCGTCGAAGAAATAGCTCATGCATCGTTCCCTGTTGGAAATTCATCGATGGGCGCGACGGTGACGCGCACATCCAGTTCATGGCCGCCGCCGCGGATGACGCCGCGCAAGGGGGTGACGTCGCCGTAGTCGCGGCCATAGGCCAGGATGACATGCGCCGTGCCTGGCACCACGTTGTTGGTGGGGTCCAGGTCGACCCATCCGCCATTGACCTCGACGCCTGCGCAGTGCACCGACACCCACGCGTGCGACGCGTCCGCCCCAATCAAGCGCGGTTTGCCGGGCGGCGGTTGCGACATCAGATAACCGCTGACATAGCGCGCCGGCAGACCAATCGCGCGCAGGCAGCCGATCATCACATGCGCGAAATCCTGGCACACGCCGACTTTTTCCTGAAAGGCTTGCAGGATGGGCGTGGACACTTGCGTGTGCGCGGGCTGATAGGTGAAGTCGGAGTGAATGCGGTGCATCAGGTCGATCGCGGCCGCCACCACCGGCCGCCCCGGCGTGAACGACAGCAAGGCGTATGCCCGAAGCTCGGCGTGCAGCGGCACATAGGTCGACGGGAACGTGAATTCCACTTCCGGCGCGAACGGCAAGGCCGGGTCGTAACGCAAACGTTGCACTGCCGCTTCCCACGCCAGGCCGGTCGCCGGGTCCAAGGCGACAAAGCGCGGGTGGACGGTGACGCGGCTGGTGGCGCGCACGGTCAAGGCCTCGTGCGGGGCATAGAGGGCGAAGGTGCAGCGCGTGTTGCCGAAGCCGTCGAGGGATTCCGCGATGTCTGAGGGCGCAGGGCTGACGGTCAGCGCGTAGGTCTCCACCACCTGGCAGGCGTCGTTCAACGGACGCAGATAGCCAAGATGATGCGCCAGTTCGACAGGCGAGTCGTACCGATAGGCGGTGACGTGGTCCACGCCCAGCGTCACGCCGGATGCACACGGCAAGGCGGTGGTGGAAAGTGAGGTCAGGTTCATGACGATGATCGTGTCCCGGCCTAGGCCGACAGCGTCTGGTCGTAACCGGCCGCGTGGCTGAAATAGCGGCGGCTGATTTCATTGGACAAGTTGCTGGCCGCCCCATCCAGTTGTTCCGACAGCGCCAGCACGCCGGCGTACAAGCCCTGTGTCTGCTCGCACAACGTGGCCAGCGTCACGCCCGCCCCTTGCGCCGGCAACAAGGCCAACAAGTCGGACGCTGGCCCGGCCACCGTGTCGGGCAAGCGCGCCACTTCCTTTTTCAACACGCTCAACACACACGCCAGCGAGCGCGGGTTGGCGGGTTCCTGCACCAGCAGGTTCAGCAACGCCGGCACTTCCTGCCGCCCGGGGTAGTAGGCGCGATACGTGATCTTGCTGTCGAACAGATCCAGCAGAATGTTGAAACCGCTGTCGCCCAGCACGGCGTTACGCCGGAACAGTTCGCCCAAGAGGCTCGCCATGGCGGACAGGCGTTCAATCTGACGGCCGATGGTCAGCAGCCGCCAGCCGTCGTCGCGCGTCATGCGGTCGGTTTGCGAACCGGTGATGGCCGACAACTGCATGCCCAGGTTCTTAAGCGCACGCAGCACGTCCGGTGCGGAGGCCGGTGCGTCTGACACCGTCTCGTCGTCGCGGCCCTTGGCCTGGTTGGTGGCCATGCGCAAAAACCATTCATGGGCGGTTACCACAAGCCGCCAGTGGTCGGGCGACAAGCGGTCACGAATCTGGCCGGCGGCGAACGCCAGCGCGCCCAGGTTGCGGGCGACGCCGCCCTGCGCGTCGGCGCCCGCCAGCTCGGCGACAAGTGTGGATTCGAACATGCGCACCGACAAGGTCTGCGCGGGCGGCACGAGGCCGCTGCGCTGGCACAGGGCGGCAACCGCGGCGAACAGTTCGCCCGCGTTGTCTTCGTCGCTGTTCAACCACGTTAACGCCACCGTCGCCAGGCGCACATCGTTCTCGGCGCGTTCGGTGTAACGGCCCATCCAGAACAGGTTTTCAGCGGCGCGGCTGGACACCGGCCGGTGAGCGGGCACGATGTCTTCCGGGCGCAGCTGCGCGGGCAGCATCGAAAACGTATCGACGGCCCCGCGCGTGGTGACCCAGGTATCCATGCTGCTGCCGCCGCGTTGCATGGACACAATCTGCTGTTCACGGCTGGCGATGCGGGTCAGTCCGCCGGGCAAGACCGTCCAACCGCCCTCGCCGTCCGCGATGACGAATACGCGCAGCATGGCGGCGCGCGGCACGATGTGGCCGGCCGCCCAACTGGGCGCCTGCGACAGCGGCAGGTATTCCTGGATGGTGTAGGCGTCGGGGTTGTCGGCAATGCGGGCGAGCAGCGCGTCACGCTCGGACGGCGGCACCGCGCCGCCGATCACCGGTTCGAATCCGCCGCGCGTATTGCTGGGGTACGTAGACTTGACCACCGCCCCCGCCAGATTCGCCAGCGCCTGATCACGCGCCGCCGCCTCGCCGCACCACCACGACGGCAACGACGGCAGCAACAGGTCTTCATCCAGCAAGCGGCGGCTGATGGCGGGCAGGAAACCATTGATGGCGGGCGATTCCAGAAAGCTCGTGCCCAGCGAATTCGCCACCAGCACATTGCCCGCCCGCATCACTTGCAGCAAACCCGGCACGCCCAGCGTGGAGTCTGAACGCAGTTCAAGCGGATCACAGAAATCATCGTCCAAGCGGCGCAGCACCGCATGCACGCGTTCCAGCCCGTGCAGCGTTTTCAGATAGAGCACCTTGTCGCGGACGACCAGGTCGCCGCCTTCGACCAGCGTCACGCCCAGATAGCGCGCCAGATAGGTCTGTTCGAAATAGGTTTCGTTGTAGGGGCCGGGCGTCAGCAGCACGATACGCGGCGGCGTCTGCGCCGTCAGCGCGCCGGGGCTGAGCTTGTACAGCATGTCCATCAGCCGGCGATAGCTGGTAGCCAGGTGCTGCACCCGCAATTCCTTGAACGCCTCGGGGAACATGCCCGAAATCGTCAGCCGGTTTTCCAGCAGATAGCCCAGGCCGGACGGCGCCTGCGTGCGTTGCGACACCACCCACCAGCCGCCATCGCTGGCGCGCGCCAGGTCAAAGGCGGCGATGTGCAGAAAGGTGCCGCCCGGTGGCGCGTAACCGCGCAGCGGGCGCAGGTATCCCGGGTGGCCCAGCACCAGCGCCGGCGGAATCAGCTTGTCGGCCAGCAGCGTTTGCGGGCCGTAGACGTCGCCCAGCAAGCGGTTCAAGAGGCTGGCGCGCTGGCACAGCCCCCCTTCGATGGCGGCCCAGTCCGTGTCGTTGATGACAAAAGGCAGCAGGTCCAACGACCAGGGCCGCGCCGAGCCACTGGCGTCGGCGTAGATGTTGTAGGTGATGCCGTTTTCGCGGATCTGCCGCGCCACGACGTCGACGCGGCGGTCCAGGTCGGCGAAGCCGCTGGTGCCCAGCAGTTCAAAAAAACGGGGCCAGGGTTCGCGCAAGCGCGTGGCCCCGGACGCGTCGGCCGTGTCGCGCAGCTCGTCATAGTGCCCGGCGCGTGCGGGCAACGCCGCATGAACCGCCAGGGATGCGACATCCTGCGACGGGTCCGTCTGAAAAAGAAATTGCGGCATAGCAGCTTTATCGGCGGCGGGACCGCCGGGGTTCAACATCTGGTAGGGCTCAATCGTGCCTTAAATCCAACGAGAACGGAAATTCCCGGCTGACCTCGGCGGGCGCGACATCCATGCGCCCCGGCGTATGCCCAATCTTCTCAAAGCGGGCCAAGCGACGGCTCTCGGCCTCGTAGGAATTGACCGGAAACGACTCCGGGTTCAGCCCGCCCGGATGCGCGACGTGATATTTGCAGCCTCCTAAAGAACGGCGGTTCCAGGTATCAACAATGTCTACCGTCAGCGGCACGTGCACGCCGATCGTGGGATGCAGCGCAGACGGCGGCGACCAGGCCTTGTAACGGACCCCCGCCACATATTCCCCGACGCGTCCGGTAGGCTGCAAAGGCAGCGCCCGGCCGTTGACCGTCACAACATAGCGGTTGTCGTTCAAACCGGATACCCGGATTTCCACCCGCTCAAGCGAGGAATCCACATACCGCACCGTGCCGGCCGACGAGCCCTCTTCGCCCATCACATGCCACGGCTCCAGCGCGCCGCGCAATTCCAGATGAATGCCGCGCGCGGCCACATCGCCAAACAGCGGGAAGCGGAACTCGAAATGCGGCGCGAACCAGGCGGTGTCGAACCCGTAGCCCGCCTCGTTCAGGTCGGCCAGCACATCCTCGAAATCCATCTTCACAAAGGTCGGCAAGAGGAAGCGGTCGTGCAATTCCGTCCCCCAGCGCGTCAGCCGCGCGGTGTACGGCGTCTTCCAGAAATGCGCAATCAGCCCACGCAGCAGCAGCTGCTGCGCCAGGCTCATGCGCGCATGCGGCGGCATTTCAAAGGCGCGCAGCTCCAACAGGCCCAACCGCCCCGTGGCGCTGTCGGGCGAATAGAGTTTGTCGATGCAGAATTCCGAGCGATGCGTGTTGCCCGTGACATCCACCAGAATGTTGCGCAGCGCCCGGTCGATCATCCAGGGCGGCACGTCCGCGCCCTGTTCGGCGCAACGGCGGTGTATTTCCTGAAACGCCAGCTCCAGCTCGTAGACCTGATCGTTGCGGGCTTCGTCAATACGCGGCGCCTGGCTGGTCGGCCCGATGAACAAGCCCGAGAACAGATACGACAAAGACGGATGGTTGACCCAGTACGCCAGCAGGCTGGCCAGCACGTCGGGGCGGCGCAGGAACGGACTGTCGGCCGTTGTGGCCCCGCCCAGCACGAAATGGTTGCCGCCGCCCGTGCCGGTGTGGCGGCCGTCGGCCATGAATTTCTCGGTGGATAGCCGGGTTTCAAAGGCGGCTTCGTAGAGGAATTCGGTATGGTCGACGAGTTCGGCCCAGTTGCTGGCCGGGTGGATGTTGACTTCGATGACGCCGGGGTCGGGCGTCACCTGCAACACCTTCAGCCGCGGGTCGCGCGGCGGCGGATAGCCTTCCATGACGATGGCGGTGTTCAAGTCGCGCGCCGTAGCCTCAACCTGCGCTACCAGCGCCAGATAATCCTCCAGGCGCGGCAGCGGCGGCATGAACACATACAGCACGCCATTGCGCGCTTCCACGCACATGGCGGTGCGCGTCAGCCCGGCAGCCGATTCGAATCGGGCGGGTGCGGCGGCGTCTGATGGGCCTGCCGCCGCCGTTGCGCCAGCGGCTCCTAGGCCGGCCGCCGCCCCCTTACCATTCACCTCCTGCCGCCCCGACGCCCGCGCATGCTGCGTCAGCAATTGCGCCGGCCCGGGCAAAGACCGCCGCGCGTCATAGGGGTCGCGGTCCACGGCCACCGGCGCATCGGCCTCATCCACCCAAGGCAGCGAATCCAGCGGCAGCCGGTATCCCATGGGCGAATCGCCTGGGAACAGATACATGCGTTCGTCGCGCAGGAACCAGGGGCCGGACACCCACGGCCCGCCCTCGCCCGCTTGAATCGGCAAGGCGTAGCCCACCACGCTATCCAGCTTCTGCTCGAACACGCGGCGCAGCCGGGCGCGTTCCATTTCATCGTCCAGCCGCGCGTCGAAGGGGTCCACATTGACGGGCAGCCGGCGCTCGCGCCACAGGTAGTAGAAGACGTCTTCATAGCCTGGCACCACGAAACGATCTTCCACGCCCAGCCGCTCGCACAGCTTCGTCATGAAACGCCGCGCATCGGCAACCGTATAGGCGCTGCGCTGACGCTCGTCGGCAAACAGCGCCGGGTCATCCCAGCAGGCCTGGCCGTCTGCGCGCCAGTAGATCGACAGCGCCCAGCGCGGCAATTGTTCGCCCGGATACCACTTGCCTTGCCCGAAATGCAGAAAGCCGTTGCCGCCGTAGCGCGTGCGCAGCCGGTTCAACAGTTCGACGGCGTAGCCGCGCTTGGTCGGCCCCAGCGCCGCGGTGTTCCATTCGGCGCCTTCGCGGTCTGACACCGACACGAAGGTCGGTTCACCGCCCATCGTCAGGCGCACATCCATGTGGTCCAGATGGTCGTCGATCTTGTCGCCCAGGTCGCGGATGGCGTGCCATTGCTCGTCGGTATACGGCTTGGTGACGCGCGGGGACTCGAACACGCGCGTCACCGACATGGTGTGCGTGAATTCGACTTCGGCTTCGTCCACCGCGCCCGTCACGGGTGCGGCGCTGCCGGGTTCGGGGGTGGCTGCCAGCGGAATGTGGCCTTCGCCCGCCAACAGGCCGGACGTCGGGTCCAGCCCGATCCATCCCGCGCCCGGCAGATAGACCTCGCACCACGCATGCAGGTCGGTGAAGTCAGTCTGCGCGCCGCTGGGGCCGTCCAGCGCCCGCACATCGGGCTTCAGCTGAATCAGGTAGCCGGACACAAAGCGCGCCGCCAAGCCCAGATGCCGCAGCGCCTGCACCAGCAGCCACCCGGAATCCCGGCACGAGCCGGCGTTGCGCGTGAGCGTTTCCTCGGGCGTCTGCACGCCCGGCTCCATGCGGATCAAGTAATTGATTTCCTTATGGATCTGCTGGTTCAAGCCCACCAGAAAATCCACCGTGCGCTGCGGCCTCACATCCACGCGCGACAGGAATTCCGCAAAACGCGGCGTAGCCTTGTCGCACACGCGGTACGGCGCCAGCTCGCGCGCCAGGCCGTCGTCGTAGGTAAACGGAAATTCCTCGGCGTCCGGCTCCAGGAAGAAGTCGAACGGGTTGTACACGGCCATTTCGGCGACGAGATCCACCGTGATCTTGAATTCACGCGTCTTCGTCGGGAAATTCAGCCGCGCCAGATAGTTGGCGAACGGGTCCTGCTGCCAGTTGATGAAATGGTCGGCGGGCTCCACCGTCAGCGAGTACGACAGGATCGGAGTGCGGCTATGCGGGGCGGGTCTTAGCCGAAGCACCTGCGCCGACAGGCTGACCAAACGGTCGTATTTGTATTGTGTGACGTGCTTGAGTGCTACGTGGATGGTCACTGCCTTCTCCGGGTCGACTGGGCAAGTCAGTGGCTGGTTTGTACCTGCACCGACACATTCATGGACAGCGCGGCCGCCGCCCCATGCAACCAACGCACGGGCGAAGCCGATTCATAGTCGCGCGCCACGGCCAGCCGGCAATGGCCGTCTGACGCGAAGCAGGAATGGCTGACATCCACGCTGACCCAGCCGTGACGGGCCAGCCAGACGTCGGCCCAGCCATGGCTGGCGGCGTCATCGCCCGCCATGTGCCAATAGCCGCTGACAAAACGGGCCGGCGTGCCAAAGGCGCGCACGCAGGCCAGCAAAAGATGGGCGTGGTCCTGGCTGCCGCCCCGGCCGGCTGCCAGCACCTGCGCCGCCGGCACGGGCGCATCGGCAACGCCCGGCGTGTAGGCCACGCGTTCGCGAATGGCGGCGCTCAAGCGCAGCACGTCTTCGGGAGTATGCACGCCGCGCGGCACCACGTGGCGGCAAAATTCGCGGATGCTGTCGTCGCACTGGGTCAGCGCGGTGGGCACGCCATAGATGTAGACCGGCAGGCGTTCGTCTTCGTCGCCCACATGGCCTTGCGCCAGCGGGTGGATGTCGACTTGCCCCACCGCATGGATTTCGATTTCGCTATGGGTGCGGTGCAACGTCAGCGTGTGCGTCACGTTGCCATAGGCGTCGACCTGCGCCTGGATCTCGCCGGGCGTCTGGATCTGCCAGCGCAGGGCGTGTTGATGCTCGTCGCGGCGCGGCGTCAGGCGCAGCGTCTGAATGCTGTAGTTCACCGGGGCGGCATAGCGGTAGCGAGTCACGTGCTTGATGAGATGCTTCATGAAAGTCTCCACACTGCAAGGTCACGCTGACAACGTCGGGCCCGTCCGCCCCCTGACCCAGCAGGCACGACGGTCGATAGTAGCAATAGCTCGTTAAAAAAATAAGCAACTTGCATGCCAAGTTTTGCCGCCCCGGCGTTGTCGACAATTCAAGGGGAAACCCGAAGGGCGTCAACTCCTTCCCGCCCCGCCGCGCGCTCTGCTGCGGCGCGCTGCGCACCAAGGCGGTGCGGGGGTTGCCCGCTTTCGGACGCCCCCCGGACACAAGCCCGGCGTAAATCGGGACGCGCGCCGACCGCGCAAAGAAAAAGCGCCCTGGCGGGCGCTTTGGAAGTCTGGGGCCGTCAGCCCCAAGTGGAGTTTTTACAGCCGATTGCAAAATTGTTCCGCAAGCGACTGGGCGTTTCCCATCACGGAGCCAACTTCGCCAGCTTGCCAGCGCGGGCTTGCTCGACCGCGGCGGCCGCATCCTGCGGCAACAGCAACCGGGCTTGCACCAGGTCGTCGCTGGCGCGTTGCACGGCGTCCACATAGGCTGCGTCCGTCGGATAGCGTTCCTCAATCGACAGGCGCGGGTCCTTGCGGGCCACGCGGTCCTCACGGGTCAGCGCGAATGGCACGGCGCTGCCCATCTGCGTGCACAGGCCTTCGGCATTGTTGCTCTTGGGGTTCCAGCCCACGTACGTGCCACGCGGGGCGGCAACCTGCGGCAGGCGCACGCCGTCCACGGCGTTGCCGTCGGCGTCCACCTTTGGCAGATACAGCGGGTAAACGCCCTCCACCAGCGGCAGGCGCGAGCCGTCCACGATCAGGCGGGATTCCACATAGGCGGCGCGGTACGGCAGGCCCGGGATGGCCGGGTACAGGCCCTTGGCGTCCACCAGCGTGTGGCGGGCGCGCGTCGGATAGCGGCTGGCGGGCGGCGGCGTGCCTTGGCCCACCCACGCGTCCAGCGCATTGAGCAAGGCGCGCGTGACCGGCTGCGGATCAATCGGGCTGGTGGGCAGCGCGCACGTGGCCATGGCTTTGGACACGGGGCTGGGGAAATGCTGCGAGCCCACCACCATGTACGCGCGCACTTCCGGCGGCAAGGGCAGATCGCGACCCCGCGCGTCCGTCACCAACTGGCTTGCGTGCGAGGCCCAGAACTCATATTCGGAATCCAGCTGCATGATGCGCGGGCACGTGTCCGTGGCGCGGCATTGCTGCAAGAGGCCGTCGCGCTTGCCCGTCAGCGGGTCGGTGCTGGTGGCGTACGCAAACGGGAACTGGTCCACGGGGTACAGGTCATCCGCATGCGGGCCGGGGTTGCGCGACAGCTGCGCAAAGCGCGTATTGGCGAACGTGCGCCGCGCGCCGGGAATTTGCGCCAGCATGCCGTCAAACACGCGCTTGCCTGTCAGATCCTGGTTAAAGCCCTGGTACAGATAGTCGCGCAGAAAACGCCCCGACTGCGAAATGCCCATGCCCAGCACCTGCTTGACCTGCCCGCCATGCTGCGCCGCCAGCGGGTTGCTGGCCACGTCGGCGCGTGCCAGGAAAGCGGTAACGTCGCGCATGGCGGCAAAGCCCATGCCCATCACGCCCGGGTCGCGCGCGGTGTAGGTGAATTCGTAGATAGCGTCGACCGGCATGCCATCCGGGCGCGAGATCTCGATGGTGTTGTCGTCAATGAAGCGGTACGACAAGCCCGCCGGATACTGCCGCGCATCCAGGCGCTGCGCGCGCACCGACAGGCGGGCGCCCGTCTGCTTGGCCGCAGGGTAGCTCAGCGTGACGCGTTCGGTCGCGCCTGCCTTCTTGAAAATCCATTCATCGCGCACTGGCCCTGTCACGTTCGGCACGACGGGCACGTCCAGGCGCATGCCCTCGCCCACCGGCACGTCGCCCTGCCAGCCCACCCACGCCAATGTGTAGCCTTGCGACAGCAGGAAGCCATTACCCGCGTCTTCCGCTTTTTCCAGGCGGCTGCTGTTGGGAATGCCGCCGCCGTCAACCACGGTGCCGATCAGCTTGCGGCCACGATTGGGCGCTTCAACAATCAGCGTGCCGTTGGGTTTGGCGGGGCGCAAGATCACGACATCGGCGCGCGCCGTGACGCGGCCTTGCGCATCGCGCGGCGCCAGCGCCAGGTCGGTAATGCCCGCGTTGCGCGGGTCGGCCGGGTCCAGGCTGATGGTGGCCACGCCCGTCAGCTTTTCAGCCACGCCGCGTTCACCGAACACGCGGCCTTCCAGTGCGGGGGCTTGGCGCGCCTGCACGTCAAACGCGGTGACTTCGGCCTGAGCGCAGGTGGCGCCCAGCAACAAGACCGGGCTCAACACACGAGCAAGGGCTAGGGTTTGACGCGACACGCGACGGCTCTGACGATAAGGCATGCAACTTCCTGTTCTGAATTCAAAGACAAACACTTACGCGCTCAACGCCAGCCGGCGATTGGCCGGTTGCGCAAACGACGGCTCGCGCTCCGTGCGGGCGGCGGAATCCCCGCCCAGCTTGAACGCCGACACTGACGCATACAAACCGCCCACCTGGCTTTCCATGGACGCCGCCACCGCCGCCACCTGCTCGACCAGCGCCGCGTTCTGTTGCGTCATCTGGTCCATCTGCGCCACCGCCACGCTGACCTGTTCGATGCCCGAGGTCTGCTCGCGCGAGGCCACGGTAATCTCGCCCACGATGTGCGTCACACGCTGCACCGCCTGCACGATTTCGGCCATGGTCTGGCCGGCCTGGTTCACCAGGTTGGCGCCCGTGCTGACCTTGTCGACGGAATCGTCGATCAGGTCCTTGATTTCTTTGGCGGCCTGCGCGCTGCGCTGCGCCAGGTTGCGCACTTCGGTCGCCACCACGGCAAAGCCCTTGCCGTGTTCACCCGCGCGCGCCGCTTCGACTGCCGCGTTCAGCGCCAGGATGTTGGTCTGAAACGCAATGCTGTCGATCAGGCCGATGATTTCCGCGATGCGGCGTGAGCTATCGGTAATGCCATCCATGGTGGTCACAACCTTGCCCACCACTTCGCCGCCGCGCGCGGCGATGCCCGAGGCCGCCTGCGCCAATTGCACGGCCTGCTCCGCGCTGCCGGCGTTCTGGCGCACGGTGGCGGTCAGCTCTTCCATGCTGGCCGCGGTTTCTTCCAGGGACGCCGCCTGCTCTTCGGTGCGCGAAGACAAATCCAGATTGCCCGCGGACATTTCGCGTGCCGCGCCGTTCAGGCTTTCCGCGCCCGCACGGATGCCGCCGATGACCTGCGCCAGGTTCTCCTGCATCTTGGCCATGGCGCTGATCATGCTGCGCGTGTCGCCGTGGTCCACGTCCACCGCATGGCTCAAATCGCCCGACGCGATACGGCCGGCGATGCCCGCCGCGTAGGTCGGGTCACCGCCCAGGCTGCGCGATACGCTGCGCGTGATCATAAACATCACGCCCGTCACCACCGCGCCGATCAGGCCCAGAATGGCCAGCGCCTTGAGCAGGTTGTTGTAGAACGCGGTCTGGATATCGTCTACCAGCACGCCGGACACCACCACCCAATCCCACGGCTGGTAGTACGAAATAAAGCTGATTTTGGGCGCACGGTCATCGGCGTTGCCGGACTTGGATGCTTCGTATTCGACAAAGCCACGGCCCTTGGCGCGCGCCAGGTCCGCCATGGTCTTGTAGTACGCATGGCCTTGGGTGTCCTTGCGGTCGCCCACGTTCTTGCCCACGATCGATGCGCCAAACGGATGCATCAGCAGCACCGGCTGCGTGTCCACCACGAACACGAAGTTGTCATTATCAAAGCGCAGCTGGCGCAACTGGTCCAGCGCCTGACGCTTACCGTCTTCCGCGCTCAGCTTGCCTTCGGACACCGTCTTCGCATAAGACGCCACCACGCTCTGCGCCACTTCGA
>Ga0256876_1000059_pt1 | contig 19070 bp, 17 predicted proteins | sample MC6MC0419MT_FD_186340 | JGI IMG/M metagenome (GOLD analysis project Ga0256876, IMG submission 186340) | Metatranscriptome of enriched soil aggregate microbial communities from Iowa State University, Ames, United States - MC6-MC0419-MT... | ecosystem: Environmental > Terrestrial > Soil >...
GTCCGATCTACGACGCAATCCATTTCACCGGGGGTTGGGCCGTCCGGTTCCTGCTGCTCTCGCTCGCCGTCACCCCGTTCCGGCGGCTCTGGCACTGGAGCCGCCTGCAGCTCGTGCGCCGCCGCGTCGGGCTCGCGGCGCTGGCTTACGCCACGCTCCACCTTGGGCTCTACGCGATCGACCAGGAGCTCGTGCTGAGCCGGATCGCGACCGAGATCGTCCTGCGGATCTATCTCGTCGTCGGCTTCGTGGCGCTGCTCGGCCTGATCGCCCTGGGGGCGACCTCCACCGACGGGATGGTGCGCCGGATGGGGGCGAAGCGCTGGGGCCAGCTCCACAAGGCGGCCTACGCCATCGCTGGCCTCGCGGTGCTGCACTTCGCCATGCAGTCCAAGCTGGACGTCGGCGAACCCATGCTGATGTGGGGCCTGTTCGGCTGGGCCATGGGTTGGCGCTGGCTGCAGGCCCGTCACGACGGACGCGAGATCGCCCTGCCCTGGTTGCTCGGCCTCGCCGTCGCGACCGGCCTGTTCACGGCCGCCTCCGAAGCGCTGTGGTACGGGCTCGCCACCGGCGTCGACCCCTGGCGCGTGCTTGGCGCCAACCTCGATCCCGGCTATGGCGTCCGCCCCGCCGGCTGGGTGTTGGCCTTCGGGCTCGCCGCCGCCGCATCGAGCCTGATCGGCGCCCGCCGACGGGGGCCGGAGCGCGCGCGGGCTCCTCGCGCCACCCCGACCGAGCGCCTGGCGACGGACAGCCCGGCCCCGCCCGCCCGCTGACGCGGATCGCTCAGACCGTAGCGCCGAGCTTCGCCATAATCGTCTCGAAGTTGCGGTCGAGCCGTTCCGCGTCGGCGCGAAACGCCGGCAGCTTCGGGAGGACCAACGCGCCCAACCCCGCGGCGGCCTCCGCCCCGAGCGCCTGCTCGAGGCTCGCCCGGTATTCAGGAATCCGCGCCCAGTCGTCGGTCGTCTCGGGCGTGATTTCGGAGTGGTACTGGAAGCCGTAAGCGCGGTCGCCCCAGCGCATCGCCTGCACGGCGCAGGCGGCGTTTGCGGCGAGCGCGACCGCGCCCTCCGGCAGGACGGACACCTCGCAGCCATGCCACTGCAGGGTTTCGATCGTCCGCGGAAATCCTTCGAAGATCGGATCGGACGCGCCGGCGGCCGTAAGATCGACCCGCGCCAGCCCGACCTCAGGCGCGCCCATGAGCGTCACCCGGCCGCCGAGCGCGTCGGCGAGCAATTGATGGCCGAGACAGACGCCGAAGTAGGGTCGGCGCAGTTCCCGCACCCAGCGGCGGATCGCCGCCTTCTCCGGCTTCAGCCAGGGATGGGCCTCCTCCTGCCAGACGTCCATGGGCCCGCCCATGACCGCCAGCACGTCGAAGCCGTCGAGGTCTGGAATCAGCTCGCCTGCGTCGAGCTCGACCGGGAGCCAGTCATGCCCCTTGGCGTCCCAGATGTCGCGGAACACGCCGGGATGCTCCACGTCCAGGTGCTGGAAAACCAGAATGCGCATGGTCCGCCCCGCGTCCGCGTGTGTGTCTCAACGAGAGGTATACCACGACGCCGCAGGCGCCGAATTGACGCCGGCGCGCGCTGGCGCGCCGACGCTGGCGAGCGTATAGCGTCGCCGAAAGACTTAGGCCCTTCGTTTCAAGGACGCCCGCCGTGCTCGCCGATCTCTCCGCCGCCGATCTCGAGGGCCTGACGGCCCGCATCCGCGCCGACTACGACGCGTTCCGCGCCCGTGGGCTGAAGCTCGACATGACCCGCGGCAAACCGGCGCCGGAGCAGCTCGACCTCGCCGAGGGCATGCTCGCCCTGCCGGGCAACCGCGACCACATCTCCGAAGCCGGCGAGGACGCCCGCAACTACGGCGGCGTCCAGGGCCTCGCTGAGACCCGGGCGCTGTTCGCCGGCACGCTCGGCGCTACGCCGGACCGCATCGTCGTCGGCGACAACTCCAGCCTGGCGCTGATGCACGACACCATCGTCTGGTCGCTGCTGAAGGGGGTTCCGGGCTCGGAGCGCTCGTGGAGCAAGGAGAGCGACATCGCGTTTCTCTGCCCCGTCCCTGGCTACGACCGGCACTTCGCCATCTGCGAGGAGTATGGGATCAGGATGATCCCCGTCCCGCTCGTCGGCGATGGACCCGACATGGACAAGGTCGAGGAACTGGTCCGCGACCCCTCCGTGAAGGGCATGTGGAACGTTCCGAAGTACGCCAACCCCTCGGCGGACGTCTATTCCGATGAAGCCATCCGCCGGCTCGCGACCATGAAGACCGGCGCGCCGGACTTCCGGCTGTTCTGGGACAACGCCTACGTCCTGCATCACCTGACGGACGCGAAGCGCGAGATCCTCAACGTGGTCGACGCCTGCGCAGAAGCGGGCAATCCAGACCGCGCCTTCGTCTTCGCCTCGACCTCGAAGATGACGCTCGCCGGCGCCGGCCTGTCGTTCTTCGCGTCGTCGGCCGCCAACGTGAAGTGGTTCCTGGCGAGCGCCTCGAAGCGCACCATCGGGCCGGACAAGCTGAACCAGCTCCGCCACATCCGCTTCCTCAGGGATGAAGCGGGCCTCCACGCCCACATGGAGAAGCACCGCGCCCTCCTCGCCCCGAAGTTCGCGGCGGTGACGGACGCGCTGGAGGCCCGGCTTGGCGGCACGGGCGCGGCGCGCTGGACAAAGCCGGAGGGCGGCTACTTCGTCAGCGTCGACGCCATCGAGGGCACGGCCTCGCGCGTGGTCCAGCTCGCCAAGGAAGCCGGCCTGTTGCTGACCGGCGCCGGGGCAACCTGGCCTCATGGCAAGGACCCGCACGATTCGAACCTCCGGCTTGCGCCGTCCTTCCCGTCGCTTTCGGACGTGAAGGCGGCCTCCGAGGGCATCGCGATTTGCATCCTGCTCGCCGCGGCGGAAGCCGAAAGCGCCAAGCGTCGGGCCGCGGCGGCGTGACAAGCCGGCGGTTCCGCTTTCCCGCCGTATGACCTAGCGGCCCTCGACGCCCCTGATCGCCAGCGCGTCGAGGGCCGCCCCTTCCGCGTCCTCGGGCGCCACGTGACGCCAGTCCGCCATCCGATTGCGGAACCACGTCGACTGGCGCTTGGCGTAACGTCGCGTGTCGAGGCGGGTGCGCTCGATGGCCTCCTCCCGCTCGATCTCGCCGCGCTTCCACGCAGCGAATGAGAAGACGCCGACCGCTTTCAGGACGGGCGCCCCTCCCGGCAGGCCGCGTGAGACGAGACGCTCGGCTTCCTCCGCGGCGCCCTCCTCCAGCATAACCTCGAGCCGCCGCGCGATCCGGAGGTCGAGCGCCGACCGGTCGGGCGCCAGCGCCAGCCGCAGCGTGGTCTCCGGCGCGAGCAGCGGGGCGGCCGTCTCCTGCTGCCACAGGCTGAGCGAGCGGCCGGTGCTCTCGATCACTTCCAGCGCCCGCATGAGCCGCTGCGGGTCGGACGGCCTGAGCCGGGCCGCCATAACCGGGTCGCGCGTGGCGAGCTCGGCGTGGAGATCGACGTCCGCCCCGGCGCCGCGCCACCGCTCGCGGATCTCCGGCGCAATCTCGGGCACCGCCGACAAGCCTCGCGTCAGCGCGTCGAAGTAAAGGCCCGTCCCTCCGACCACTATCGGCAAGCGACCTCCGTTGAGCAACCCCTCCACATCCTGAAGCCAGGAACCGACCGCATAGGAAATCGCGCCGTCCACGTGGCCGTAGAGCGCATGCGGCGCGCGGGCGACGTCAGCGTCGGACGGACGGGCGCTCAGCACGCGAAGGTCGGCGTAGACCTGCGTGGCGTCGGCGTTGACCACCACGCCGTGGAAGCGTTCGGCGAGGGCGAGAGCCAGCGCCGACTTGCCAGATGCGGTCGGGCCCGCGATCAGAATAGCCGCGATCGGCGCCGTCATGGATCCTGTCTCATCGCCCTCACCTGCGCGCCGCCCGTTTCCCTGCGCGCCGCGCGGTCGTTATAGACACGAGGATTGCGCCCGCCACGTTCCTTCTCCGCCGGAGTGTCCATGCCCGCCCTCGCCGCCGTGCTGATCGCGAACCCGAACGAGCCCGCGGTCGACGCCGCGCTGGTGATGAAGGCGGCGCAGGTCGTCCAAGGCGCCGAGGTGCGCATGCTCGACGGCGGCATCGCGGCCGAGTTCATCGTGGAGGGCGAGAGCGACCGCCGCGCGCTGCGCCGTCGTCTCCTCGGCGCGATCGACCGCGCCCCGGTCGACGTCGCCGTCGTCTCCGTCGAGGCGCGCCGGAAGCGTCTGCTCATCGCCGACATGGATTCGACCATGATCGAGCAGGAGTGTCTGGACGAACTCGCCGCAGGGCTCGGCCTGAAGGACAAGGTCGCCGCGATCACCGAGCGCGCGATGCGCGGCGAGATCGAGTTCGAGCCCGCGCTCCGCGAGCGGGTCGCGCTGCTCAAGGGCCTTCCTGCGGCCGACACCATCGCCGAGGTTCTGGACAATCGCATCACCCTGACCCCCGGCGGGCTCGCCCTCGTCGCCACGATGCGCGCGAACGGCGCCTACGCCGCTCTCCTCTCCGGCGGCTTCACCGCGTTCACGGAGGTCGTGGCGGCGAAGCTCGGCTTCGACGAGAACCGCGCGAACGTGCTGGAGGTCGAAGCGGACCTGCTGGCGGGCCGCGTCGTGGAGCCCATCCTCGGCCGGGACGCTAAGCTCGCCGCCTTGGACGAGTTGATCACGGCGAAAGCCTTGGACCGCGCCGAGACGATCGCCGTTGGCGACGGCGCGAACGATCTTGCGATGCTGGGCGGAGCTGGGCTTGGGGTCGCCTACCGCGCGAAACCTGCGGTCGCCGAAGCGGCGCACGTCCGAATCGATCACGGCGATCTCACGGCCCTGCTCTACCTGCAGGGCTACGCGGCCCACGAGATCATCTCAAACTGAAATGTTTGCCTGCCGGCTAAGCAAATGCCGCGGCCGTCATCAGCCCGCGGCCCACCTCCAGCAATGTCGGCGCCCAACGGAAGAGCGTTTCTGGCGCATGTCCATGCGACGCAACGAATTTTCGCTTCGCGAAACGTCTCGTTAAGCCTGTCGCGGTCCAATCCTTTCGATTGGACGTGCGGGCGGCGCGTCCGAACGGCTCTGGACCAAGGTCTTCCCATGTCGAGCGTGCGCGGCGCGGCGGTTATCGATCTCGCGGACTACACTGAAAGCATCGGCAGCCGCATCGACGGCTTCCTCTACCGCGGCCTCAACCGCGACGACTATGCGATGGTGCGGGTGTCGTCCGGCTTCCAGGCTCTGACGGGAGAAGACGGCGACGCGTTCGTGCGCCAGCGGAAGTCGTTCAGCGCGCTGATCCATCCCGAAGACATCCAGAGCGTCAACGACGCCGTGGCCAAGGCGCTCGAGACTGGAGGCCGGTGGCAAGTCGCCTACCGCCTCAAGGCCCCGGACGGCGGCTGGCGCTATGTCCACGAGACCGGAGGCGCGTGCGATCCCGATCCCGTCACCGGCGCGCCGCAGTATCTCGACGGCATCATCCTGGAGTCGAGCCGACTGACGCGCCTGGCCGAAAAGCTCGACAGCGGCCGCGCCTCCGTGAAGGCGATGAACGGCTCGATTGATCAGATCTTCAAGACGTTGAAGACCCTGCGCCTCCTGGCGTTGAACGCGCGCATCGAGGCGGCGCGCGCCGCCGAGCACGGCGTGGGCTTCAACGTGGTCGCTCAGGAAATGAACTCGCTCGCGACCACGAGCGAAGGCGTGATGAAGCTGATCGAAGCCGAACTCGGACGACTCAACGAGGCGGTGAAGCTCTAACCTCTCCGCCCCGTCGGACGACGGCGGTCAGTCGATCGACACCGCCACGAACCGCACGTCGCCCTGGCGATTCGAGAGCAGGAGCAGCGCGGTCTTCTTACCGTCCTTCTTCAGCGCCTCGATGCGGGCGGCGACGTCGGATGGCGTCTGCACCGTTTCCTGCGCCACCTCGATCAGCATGTCGCCCGGCTGGATGTTCTTCTCCTGCGCGTTCGAGCCGTCGTCGACGCCCGTGACGACGACGCCCTTGGCGTCGGGCTTCAGCTGGAACTTGGTCTTCAGCTCGTCCGTCACCGAGGAGAACCGCAAGCCGAGCGCCGCGCCGGTCTTCGGCTCTTCGGCCGCGGTCGGGGCTTTCAGCGCCGCGTTCTTCGGCTCGGCCTCCTCCAGGCGCCCGACGGTGACCTTTCGGGTCTCCTGCTTGCCTTTGCGGAGAAGCACCACCTCGACCTCGCGGTCGATCGGCGTGTCGGCGACGATCCGCGGCAGGTCGCGCATGTCGCGCACGCTCTTGCCGTCGAACTTGAGCACCACGTCGCCGACCTCGATCCCGCCCTTCTCGGCGGGGCCGTCGTCGTTGACGCCGGCGATCAGCGCGCCCTTCTCGGCGCCCGAGACGCCGAGGCTTTCAGCGATGTCGTCGGTTACCTGCTGGATGCGGACACCGATCCAGCCACGGCGGGTCTCGCCGAACTTCAGAATCTGATCGACCACCGGCTGGGCGGTGTTGGCCGGTACGGAGAAGCCGATGCCTATCGACCCGCCGGACGGCGAGATGATGGCCGTGTTGATGCCGACGACCTCGCCGTTCATGTTGAACAGCGGCCCGCCGGAATTGCCGCGGTTGATGGCGGCGTCGGTCTGGATGAAGTTGTCGTAGGGGCCGGAATTGATGTTCCGGTCGCGCGCCGAAACGATGCCGGCCGAGACCGATCCGCCCAGGCCGAACGGGTTGCCGATCGCGAGCACCCAGTCGCCGACCCTGAGCTTCTGCGCGTCGCCGAACTTCACCGCCTTCAGCGGCTTGGTGGGCTTCACCCGCAGCACCGCGATGTCGGTCTTGGCGTCCTTGCCGACGAGTTCGGCGGTCAGCTTGGTCCCGTCGGGGAAGTTCACGACGATTTCGTCGGCGCCGTCGATGACGTGATTGTTGGTGACGACGATCCCGTTGGCGTCGACCACGAAGCCGGACCCGAGCGAACTCTGCTTACGCTGCCGCTGCTGCGGGCCGCCTTGGCCGTTTCGCTTGTTGAAGAACTCGTCGAAGAACTCCTCGAACGGCGAGCCTTCCGGCGCTTTCGGCGGCGTCACTTCTTTCTGGGCCGGGGCGTTCTGCGAGGTGGAGATGTTCACCACCGAGTCGAGCAGGCCTTCGGCGAGGTCGGCGAAGCTGTCGGGCGCCGGCCGGGCCTGGGCGGGCGCGAGCGCCATCGGCGAGAATGCGGTCGCGGCGGCAAGGGCGAAGGCGAGCGCGCGGCGGGCGCGGATCGCCTTGCGGGCGGTTGGCTCGCTCATGACGTCTCCTCAAAGCTGGTTCGACGCGGGCGGGGGCGCGTCCGATTTTGGCCGCCACTCTACACGACGACGAAGAGGCGAAAAGAGGACGGCGGGGCGGCGCGCGCGGCCTCACGTGAGGCGGGTTTCAGCCTCGTACGAACCACACGAGGATCACGCCGGCGAGGGCCGAAACCAGGCCGATCGTCCTCAATACGCCTTCGGGCGTCGCGACCACATTAGCGCTCGCCCGTTTCGCGGCGCCGGGAAACCCGGCGAAAAGCACGCCCTCGATCGCGAGCACGAGACCGAGGGCGGCCAACAGGTCGGTCATCGCGCCTGGGCGGGGGCGGCCGGAGCCGCAGGCTCGCCCGAAGGGCGCTGGAAGAAGCGGAAGAACTCGCTGTCCGGGGCCAGCACCATCCGCGTCCCCGCCTTCAGGCTCGTCTCATAGGCCTGCATCGAGCGATAGAAGGCGAAGAAGTCGCGGTCGCCGCCATAGGCGTCGGCAAGCAGCTTGGTCTTCTCGGCTTCGCCCTGACCCCGCAGGATTTCGGCGTCGCGGTTGGCCTCGGCGACGATCACCTGGCTGTCGCGGTCCGCGCGGGCGCGGATGCCCTGGGCCTGCTCGGCGCCGCGGGCGCGGATCTGGGCCGCCTCCTGAGCGCGCTCGGACGACATCCGGTCGAACACCGCCTTCGAGTTCTGCTCCGGCAGGTCGGCGCGACGGATGCGCACGTCGACGATCTGGATGCCGAAACGGTCGGCTTCGCGGTTCGCCTGGTCGCGGATGCGGGCCATGATCTGGTCGCGCCGGTCGCGCACGATCTGCTCGAAGCTGTTCGAGCGGATCGCCTCCAGCAGAGCGTCGTTGAGCACGAAGGTCAGGCGCGCGTTGGCCTGTTCGATCGTCCCCACTGCCTGCCGGAAGCGCAGCGGATTCGTGATCCGATAACGCGCGAAGGCGTCGACCACGAGCCGCTGGTTGTCGTTCGCCGTGGCTTCCTTCTCCGGCATGTCGAGATCGAGGATGCGCTTATCGATCCGCGTGACGGTGTCGATGAACGGAGCCTTCACGTGCAGGCCGGGCTGCGTGACGGTGCCGACCGGCTGGCCGAGGCGCAGCACGATCACCTGCTCGGTCTGATTGACGACGTAGAGCGCGCTGTAAGCGGCGATCAGCGCCAGCACGACGATGGCGGCGACGAAGCCGCCGAGGATGCTGCGGTTCACTGGCCGGCTCCCGTGCTCATCGTCGCGCGGGGCGCCTGACGTTGCTGCTGCTGCTGATTCTGCTGGCCCGCGCCCTGGATCTGATCGAGCGGCAGGAACGGCACCACGCCCTGGCCGGACGCCTTGGGATCGATGATCACCTTGTCGACGCCGCCGATCACCCGCTCCATGGTCTCGAGGAACAGGCGTTCGCGGGTCACGTCGGGCGCCGTGCGGTAGACGGCCGCCACTTGGCCGAAGCGCGAGGCTTGGCCCTGCGCGTCGGCGACGGTCGCGGACTTGTAGCCTTCCGCGCGCTGAAGCGCCTGGGCCGCCTGACCGCGGGCTTCGGGCACCACCCGATTTGCGTAGGCCTGGGCTTCGTTGGTCAGACGGATGCGATCGGCCTGCGCCACCTGCACTTCGCGGAACGCGCCGATAACCTCTCCGGGAGGGGCGATCTTCTGCAGCTGCACCGACGAGATGTCGACGCCCGACTGATAGCTGTCGAGCGTCCTCTGCATCAGCTCGCGGACAGCGGCGGCGGTCACCTCGGGGTTGAGGGTCTCCGCGGCCGGCGTCACCGGCTCGACCGCGGGCGCGCCGGGCGTGGTCGGCTGCGCGGTCGTGTCCGGCGTGCCCTCCGTGAGGATCTGCTGGAGCCTCGAACGACCCACCACCTCGCGCATGGCGCTTTCCGCCACGGCCTTGATGGAGCTTTCGGGGTTCTGGAGATTGAACAGATAGTCCGCGGCCCCGCTCGGACGGCCGGTCGCGCCGTCCGCCGGCTTGATCACCCAGACCACCGAGAAGTTGACGTCGACGATGTTGCCGTCGCCGGTGAGCATGAGGCTCTCCTGCGGCACCTCGCGCGAGGACACCGCGCGGGTCGCGCCGGCGTTGCTGCGCATGCCGACCTCGATCGAGTTCTGCGTGGTGACCTTGGGGGTCAGCACCGTCTCGATGGGATAAGGCATGTGGTAGTTGAGGCCGGACTGCGTGGTGCGGACGTACTGTCCGAAGCGCAGGACGATGCCTTCCTCGTCGGCCTCGACGCGGTAGAAGCCCGAGAGCGCCCAGGCGACCACGGCGACCACGGCCAGAACCAGCACGCCGCGCGATCCGCCGCCGCCGCCCGGAAGGACGGTTCGCAAACGGTCCTGCCCACGGCGGATCAGGTCGTCGAGGTTCGGCGGCGTGGGGCCCTGCTGCTGGGGACCTTGTCCCCAAGGCCCGCCGGGCTTGCTTCCCCAAGGGCCGCCGCCTCCGCCGCCGCCACTCTGGTTGCTCCAGGGCATCGATGCTCCTTCAGGATGACGGACGGGAACCCGCGCCGTTCGATGTCACGCGCCGCTTATAGGCGACGGCTTTCCCGCGTTCAACGCGAAGGGATTCAAGCGCTCCGCAGGTGGCGTGCGCGTGATCGGCCGTCAATGGCGAAAGCGATCCGCGTCGATCACAAGCGTTTCAGCCCGCGCTCGCGCACGAGGTCGCGAAACACGAAGGCATGGTCGTCGCGACCGCCGGCCGGATGCGCCTCGCGAAAGGTCTCGCGCCATTCCGCGGGATTGTACTCCGGAAACAGCACGTCGCCTTCAGGCTCGGCGTCGATTTCGGTCAGCCGCATGCGCTGGGCCAAAGGAATCGTCAGCGCGTAGATCTCCCCGCCCCCGGCGCTGATGATCTCGTCGGCGCCCATCTCCTCGGCGAGCGCCTCCGCCAGACCGAGCGCGTCCTTGAGATCGTGCGCGACGTGGACGCCGCCCTCCCTGAACTTCCGGTCGCGGGTCAGCACGATGGTCTCGCGCCCCGGCAGCGCCCGGCCGATGGCGGCGTGGTTGCGGCGGCCGACGATGAGCGGCTTGCCCATCGTCACCTCCTTGAAGCGCTTTAGATCGCTCGACAGCCGCCAGGGCATGTCGTTGTCGCGGCCGATGACGCGGTTCCGCGCCACGGCCGCGAGGATGACGAGAGGGACGCTCACTCGATTGGGCGGCCGCGCAGGCAGAGCGGCGTCCAAAGCGCCTGAACGGTCCGCGTGTCCTCGGCGCCCAGCGTCTCGATCGCTGCGTCGCCGGCGTTGTAGCGGTACACGAAACGCACGAGGCTCGGCTTGTCGCGGCCGAGATAGATCGTCGCCTGACCGCAGACGGCCTCGTCCTTGCCGTTGCTGCGGCGGCGGAAGTTCTCGAAGCCGAATCGGGCCGGCTGTCCGGCGTAGGCCGACTTCAGCTTGGCGCGCAGCGTCTGCTCCGTCTGGGCGTACAGCGCCGGGGTGCTCTGCGCCGCGGCCGCGGCCGCGCTTCCCGTCACGAGCGCCGCGGCCAGCAGCGCCTGAATGCAAAACCGCATCGTCAATTCCCCGTCCCACACGCGCCGTCCGCGCGCCACAGATTCGCCCCGAGTCGCGCGAACGCGTCCGTATCTCACGCGATACACCGTCCCGCGGCGGGCCGCCACGCTCTCCTGCACGGAGCTGGGGGTGCGGCTGAAGCATGGCCGTGATCGTCCCACAGCCATGGCCGCAGGGATACGGCGCGTGGGGCCGGCGCGTTCACGCCTGCGCGACAGTCGTCGGAAGGCCGCCGGCCGAGGAGACGTCTCGCTTAGCCCTCGGCCGTGCGCTCCAACGCGTCGCCCGAGAGCCGGTAGACCGTCCACTCGTCCATCGGCTTGGCGCCAAGGCTCTCGTAGAAGGCGATCGACGGCGCGTTCCAGTTCAGCACCCACCACTCGAGCCGCGCCAGCCCCTCGTCGCGGCACCGCGCGGCGAGCGCCCGGATCAGCGCCTTCCCGATGCCCGCCCCGCGGAACGCCGGCCGCACGAACAGGTCCTCGAGATAGATCCCGTGGCGGCCGCGGAAGGTTGAGTAGTTGTAGAACCAGAGCGCGAAACCAGCCGGCTCGCCGTTCCAGCGGGCGATGTCGCAGAACACGCGGGGCGTCGCGCCGAACAGCGCTCCGGCGAGCCCCTCCTCCGTCGCCTCGACCTCGTGCAGCAGCTTTTCGTATTCGGCGAGTTCCCGCACGAAGGAGAACACGAGCGCGGCGTCCGCGGGCTCGGCCGGGGCGATCACGAGGCTCAAACGACAGGCTCCACGACGAGAGGCAATGGGCTCAGACCGCCACCGGGGCCTTGATGGCGGGATGCGGCTCATAGCCCTCGAAGGCGACGTCGTCGTAGGCCATGTCGAAGATCGAGCGGACCGCCGGGTTGAGGCGCAGCTTCGGCAAGGCGCGGGGTTGGCGCGCCAATTGCTCCCGCGCCTGCTCCCTGTGGTTGAGGTAGAGGTGGGCGTCGCCGAGCGTGTGCACGAAGTCGCCGACGCCGAGGCCCGCTTCGTGGGCCACCAGGTGCGTCAGCAGCGCGTAGGAGGCGATGTTGAAGGGCACGCCGAGGAAGACGTCCGCCGAGCGTTGGTAAAGCTGGCAGGAGAGCCGCCCCTCCGCCACGTGGAACTGGAACAGGCAATGGCAGGGCGCGAGCGCCATGGCGTCGAGGTCCGCGGGATTCCAGGCCGAAACGACGAGCCGGCGGGACGACGGGTTGCGCTTCAGCTCGTCGAGCACCCAGGCGATCTGGTCAATGGTCCGCCCGTCCGGCGCGGCCCACGACCGCCACTGCTTGCCGTAGACCGGGCCGAGGTCGCCATGCTCGTCGGCCCACTCGTCCCAGATGCTGACGCCGTTGTCATGCAGGTAGCGGACGTTGGTGTCGCCGGCCAGGAACCAGAGCAGCTCATGCACGATCGACTTCAGGTGCAGCTTCTTGGTCGTGACGAGAGGAAAGCCCTGCGTCAGGTCGAAGCGCATCTGCGCGCCGAAGAGCGACAGTGTGCCGGTGCCGGTGCGGTCGTCCTTGGCGACGCCCTCGTCGAGGATGCGGCGCAGGAGGCTGAGATAGGCGTGCATGGCGGCGCTCGTCGTTCGTCCTGGGCTGCAGCTTAACATGCGAAGGGCCCCGGGACGGCGTCGCGAGGCCCTTCGTCAACAGCTTCGGCTCTTAGCCTTACGCGGCGCGAACGCCGGACAGGAAGCCGTCGACCTCCTTGCCGAGCCGCGTCGACTGCACCGCGAGTTCGCCGGCGGCGGAGCGCACCTGCGAAGCGCCGTGACCGGCCTCGTTGGCCGCCACCTGCATTTCGGCGACGTCCTCGCTGACGCGCAGCGTGCCGCGCGCCGCTTCCGAGATATTGCGCGCGATCTCCTGCGTCGCGGCCTGCTGCTCCTCGACGGCGGCGGAGACGCCGCTCGCGATGTGGTGCACCTCGGCGATGATGCCGGCGATCTCCTCGATCGCCTTCACCGTCTCCTCGGTCGCGCCCTGGATCGAGCTGATCTGAGCGGTGATCTCGTCCGTCGCCCGCGCGGTCTGGCCTGCGAGCTCCTTGACCTCGGCGGCGACCACCGCGAAGCCGCGGCCCGCCTCGCCCGCGCGCGCCGCCTCGATGGTGGCGTTGAGCGCGAGAAGGTTGGTCTGGCCGGCGATGTCCTGGATCAGTTTTACGAACTCGCCGATCTTCTGCGCGCCGCGGGCGAGCAGGTCCACGCGTTCGTGCGCGTGACGGACGTTCTCGACCGCGTTGGCGGCGGCCTGGGAGGTCAGCTCCACCTGGGAGCCGATTTCGCGGGCGGAGGCCGCGAGCTCCTCGGTCGCGGCCGCGACGGCCTGAACGTTGTTCGACGCGTCGCTCGCGATCGTCAGCACGGAGCTCGACTGCCGCGTGGTCTGCTCGGCGTTGGCCGCGAGGCTGCGCGAGGTCGCCTCCATCTCCTGGGCAGCCGCGGCGAGGTGCTGGACGAGTTCGCCCACGCTGCCCTCGAAGCGGCCGGCGAGACCGGTCATCTCCGTCCGGCGCTCGACGATGCGGCGCTTGTCGGTCTCGGCCTGAGCCTCGCGGAGGCTGGCGGCCTCCTGCATGGCCCCAGCGAACACCTGCATGCTGCGCCAGATGTCGCCCACCTCGTCCTTGCCCGGCTTGACGTCGGGCAGCCGGTGGTCGCCCGCGGCGAGCCGCTGGATGGCGCCGGTGACGCCCGCAAGCGGTCGCGCGATCTGGCGCTGAACGATCAAGCCGCCCACGACGACCGCGGCGAGCGTGCCGCCCAGCGAAAGGATCAGCAGAAGGGCGAGCCGTTCCGCGTACAGGGACGCGACCCGCTCGTCGACGGCCGTCACGTCGGCGCGGCCACGCTCGGTCATCGCGTCGATGCTGGCCTGGAACGCCCGGCGATTCGCCCTGTTGCCGTCGTTGTTGCCCTGGGCGTTGGCCGCGGCCGGCGATTCCTGCGCGCCCAAGCGGACCGTCTCGGTGCGGAACGTGCGGAAGGTGGCGGCGTCGCGCGACACCGCATCGAACAGGGCCTGATCCTGCGCGGGAACGATCGGGGCCCACTCCTTCAGAAGCGCGTCGATCTGGTCCAGCGACGCCATGACGCCATCGCCGAACTTTTTGGCGGCGGCGGCGTCCGGCGCGGCGTAGACGCCGCGGGCGTCCATCACGACGGTCGTCACAAGCCGGTTCAGGCGCTCGCTGTAGAGAGCGCGCGTCGACGCGGACCTTACGTCATCCACCGCCTGATCGTAGGCTTCCAGCGTCGAATAGCTGACGCCCGCGACGCCGATCGCCACCGCTCCAAGAGCGGCGATCAGCGCAAAGATCTTGGTCCCGATACGCACGCTTCCATCCCCGAATCGCATAATTTTCTAAGCTTCGGATTGTGCGGGGGATTGATTACACCTTTGCTAAAAGGCCCGTTGTCCGGTCGGTTTGGGTAATGACGTTTCCCTGGGGTCGCAGGCTGAAAGCCCGGCGCCCCCCTTCCGATCCCGCGCGACTGGGACTATATCAATCGGGCCGGAGCGATCCGGCTATGGTGATAAACGGTCGCCGCAATAAACCCTTCGGACCCGGGGGCAGCACCCGGCGCCTCCACCAAAGCTCATCGGAAGATGGGTTTTGGCGGGGGCGAAACAGGATCGACGGGGGCGTAAAGGGCGAGCTTTCACCCGGCATGGCACCGCCGTTATCGGGCTCAATCTATAGTTGCCAACGACAACTATGCTCCGGTTGCTCAGGCCGCGTAAGCGGTTTGAAACACCGAACTAAAGTCCTAAAGGGTTAGCTCTTTTAGGCGGGGTTCGGAGGTACCTGGCAACAGAAACCTCCACTTCTCCTTCTGGCATCTGTATCGTTTGATCGGCTCTCGCGCTTCGCCCTTGCGAGCGAGGCTGTTTACCCCTGCTCGAATCCGCCTAAGTAGCAAACATGACGAACGAGACGCCGCCGACCGCCCAGGACTTCATCCGCTACGACCTGCTCACCCAGCGCGCCTTGCGCGGCGTGGTGCGCGAGGTCTTGGCGAACGTCGCGCGCGAGGGCGCGCCCGGCGACCATCATTTCTACATCTCGTTCCGGACACAGGCGCCGGACGTGAAGCTCTCGACCCGTCTGCGGGAGCGTTACCCCGCCGAGATGACGGTGATCCTGCAGCACCAGTTCTGGGACCTGATCGTCACCGACCAGGGATTTGAAGTCGGACTGTCGTTCGGCGGCGTGCCTGAGAAGCTTGGCGTGCCGTTCGATTCGATCGTGGGATTTTATGATCCCTCGGTGCAGTTCGGGCTCAAGTTCGACAATCCGGACGCCGTGGAGAACGCCGGGGCGGACGAAGCTGAGACAGCCGTCGAGCCGGCCTCCGATTCGGCGCAGGACGCCGGAGAGACCGAACCGGCCGCAGCGCCCGAAGGCGGCGCTCAGGTCGTCAGCTTGGACAAGTTCCGGAAGAAATGACTGCGCTTCTTCGTCGCGCTCGGGCGTGACGGGGCGGGAAGCTGCGTGGTAAGGACGCCGCTGCGACGCAGCATCCGCGCCGCGTCCTTCCCCTCCTGATCCGAGAGCGCAGCCGATGACCGCGACCCGCACCGAAACCGACAGCTTCGGGCCGCTCGAGGTCCCCTCGGACAAGTACTGGGGCGCGCAGACCCAGCGCTCGCTGCAGAATTTCAAGATCGGCGGCGAGACCATGCCGAAGCCGCTGGTCCGCGCGCTCGGCGTGGTGAAGCGCGCCGCCGCCCTCGCGAACAAGGATCTCAGGGTACTTAAGCCCGAGCTTGCGGATCCAATCGCGGCGGCCGCGCAGGAAGTGATCGACGGCAAGTTCGACGAGCACTTCCCCCTGGTGGTCTGGCAGACAGGCTCCGGCACCCAGTCCAACATGAACGCGAACGAGGTCATCTCGAACCGCGCGATCGAGATGCTCGGCGGCGAGCTCGGCTCGAAGAAGCCGGTGCACCCGAACGACCACGTCAACATGAGCCAGTCGTCGAACGACACCTTTCCGACGGCGATGCACATCGCGGCGGCCGAGGAGATCGAGAACCGGCTCGTTCCCGCGCTCGAGCACCTCGAGCGCGCGCTGGACGCGAAGGCGACGGCGTTCGAGCACATCATCAAGATCGGCCGCACCCACACCCAGGACGCGACGCCGCTGACGCTGGGGCAGGAGTTTTCCGGTTACGTCGCGCAGGTGCGGCTCGGAATCGTCCGGGCGAAGGAAGGCCTCCAGCACCTGCTCCCCCTCGCCCAGGGCGGCACGGCGGTCGGCACCGGCATCAACGCCAAGATCGGCTTCGCCGAGAAGTTCGCGGAAAAAGCGGCCGAGATCACCGGCCTGCCGTTCGTGACGGCCCCGAACAAGTTCGAGGCGCTCGCAGCCCACGACGCCTACGTCTACGCCCACGGCGCGCTGAATTCGATCGCCGCCGGCCTGTTCAAGATCGCGAACGACATCCGGTTCCTGGGATCGGGACCGCGGTCCGGCCTCGGCGAACTGATTCTGCCCGAGAACGAGCCGGGCTCGTCGATCATGCCGGGCAAGGTGAATCCGACCCAGTGCGAGGCGCTGACGATGGTCTGCGCCCAGGTGTTCGGCAACAACGCCGCGGTGACCTTCGCCGGCAGCCAAGGCCATTTTGAGCTTAACGTGTTCAAGCCGGTGATGGCCTACAACATGCTCCAGTCGATCCGTCTGATCGCGGACGCGAGCGTGAGCTTCGCCGACAACTGCGTGGTCGGCATCGAAGCGGACGAGACGCGCATCGCCGACCTGATGGGCCGTTCGCTCATGCTCGTCACCGCCCTCGCGCCGACGATCGGCTACGACAACGCCACCAAGGTCGCGAAGACGGCGCACAAGAACGGCACCACGCTCCGCGAAGAGGCGGTCAAGCTGGGCTTCGTCACGGCGGAGGAGTTCGACGCCGTGGTGCGCCCGGAAACGATGATCCGGCCGAGCTGAGGCCTCAGGCCTCGATTTCCTGTTCGCAGGCGTGTAAACACCTCTCCCGGAATGGCTGAGATCGTAAATCTGCGCCAGGCGCGCAAGCGGCGGGAACGCGAGGACAGGTCGGCGCAAGCCGCCGAGAATCGCGTCCGCTTCGGCCGGCGGAAAGACGAACAGGTCGCCGAGGAGGTTCGCCGCGCTCAGGCGGAACGCCTTCTCGACGGTCATCGTCGCGAAAACGGGGGCGACGCGGAGCAATGAGCCGCATTGAAAATTTGACCATCGGCATCCCGACCTCGGACGGCATCGTCGTGAACGAGATCGTCCGCGAGATGCCCGAAGCGCTCGCGAACGTCATCAACCCGGACATCGTCAAGCGATCGATCGTGGTCGCCGGGCACAAGACGAGCGTGAGCCTCGAAGACGCCTTCTGGCATGCGCTGAAGGACATCGCGCGCGAGCGCGGGCAGTCGCTCCGCAGCCTCGTCGCGGAGATCGACGCCGGCCGCACCGGCGGCAACCTGTCGTCGGCCGTCCGGCTGCACGTGCTCGACCACTACCGCCGCCGCTCCGGCGCGCTGAGCGCCATAAAGAGCTAGGCCTCGTCAGCGACCGCCCTGGGTTTCATCTTCGGTCGGCGGGGCGAGATCGAACGTCGGCGGCAGCGTCGGCTGAGATGGCGCGAGCAGCTGCAGCGCCTTCAGACGCTCCTCGTCCGCCTTCCGCTTTTCGTCCGCGACCCGCTTTTCTTCAGCGCGGCGACGCTCCTCCGCGGCGGCGCGCTCGCGCGCAAGCCGGGCCCGCTGCTGGATCTCAGCTTCCATCGCCTCGATCCGCTTCGTCTCGCGCTCCACGGCGCGAACCGAAAGCCAGCTCGTCAGGGCGGTCGCGTCCAGCCTTCGGCGCGGCGCGGCAAGCGGCCCCTGGAACGCGACGCCAAGCTGCGGAGCGTCCGCCCTCCGGGGTCCCAAGGTCAGCGCGGCGTCGAGAGTGAGCCGCGACACATCGATCGAGATGGCCCCGCCGAGCCGCGTCGCCGCGCCTTCGTCGACGATCGCCCCCGAGCGCAGCACGCCGCCAGAGATGGTGAAGGGCGCTCCGAGGCGCGGCGCCGTGAAGTCCGCCCGGCCGATCAGAGCGTCCAGCGCGTTCGCGATCTTCGGCGCTTCGAGCGGAAGCCCCTGCTCGATCATGGGCTCGACCGCGTCGAGCGCGGCGGCGTCGAGGCTGCGGATCGCCGCCGAGCGCAGCGTCGCGGATCCGGCGCCGGCCATGCTCGCCATGATCGCCGAGAGGCTGCGGCCGGAGCCCTGCGCCTCCACCGTTCCCTCGATCGCGCCGATCAACTTCGACGCGACGCCCTGGCCCGTGAGCCTCTCCAGCCGCACGTCCTTCGCCGCGGCCTTCAGCGCAAGCGTCGCCTCGAGCCCCGGCCGGGACAGATCGAGCGAGCCGGTGACGCCGCCGCCGGCGAGATTGGCGGAGAACCGCTCGACGGAGGTTGCGTTCGGACGCAGCGCGAGGGTGAAGCGCACGTCGGTCGCAGGCTCCGCGAGCCCCAGCGGCATGCGCCGCGCCGACACCGCAATCCGCCCGTTCAGGCCGCGTAGCGGCGAAGGTCCGAACGCCGCGGACGGCCAGACCGAACGCCCGCTCGTTGGCGGGGCGGTCAAGCCTTCCGGGGACAGGCCCAACGCCAAAAGCGCGGCGGCCGGCGCTTCGTCCATCGTGGCCTCGCCCTCGAAGGCGGCCTTGGAGTCGAAAGGGACGACGAGCCGGCCCGACACGGCGCGATCGGCGATCGACCCCTCGAGGGTCTCGATCGTGGCCTGATCGGAGCTGACCGCGACGCGCGCCTTGAGGTCGACCGGGATGGCGCGCGTCGCGCCGGGCGTGAGACGGCCCAGAGCTTCGGCGAAGGCGGCGATGTCGGGCGACTTGAGGGTCACGTCCGCCGCCGCGGAAAGTTCCGCGACAGACGCGAGCGCTACGTCGCCCTTGGCGGCGAGGTCGAGGCCGAGCGCTGCGAAGCGTCCGTCGCCCGTCATGCCGCGAGCCGGCGCACCCTTGAGCGCCAGTGTCAGGCGCCCGCCTTCCGCGGTCGCCAGGGGGCTGGTCGCCAGACCGACAAGGGCGGCGAGGCGCCGTCCGTCCGGCGAGCCGAGCTCGAGCGCGATATCCATGTCCGCGTCGAGCGCGAAGCGTGGCGTCGAGAGCCGCGCTTCGAAGGCCCCGCCGGCGGCGTTTCCCTGCGCCGTGACGCGGTGGCCGGAC
>Ga0256876_1000060_pt1 | contig 19049 bp, 17 predicted proteins | sample MC6MC0419MT_FD_186340 | JGI IMG/M metagenome (GOLD analysis project Ga0256876, IMG submission 186340) | Metatranscriptome of enriched soil aggregate microbial communities from Iowa State University, Ames, United States - MC6-MC0419-MT... | ecosystem: Environmental > Terrestrial > Soil >...
ACGCCGCCGACGTCGGCCGCCGCCACGTTGGTCTTGCCGCGGGGCACGAAGGCGATCGGCGGCGGCGCGCCGTCGTAGGCCGCGATCAGCGCGGTGAGCGCCTCGCGCAGAGTGCCGTCGCCGCCCGCGATCGCGATCACCCCGACGCCCTCGGCCTTCAGCCGCGCGACGGCCGGACCGTAGCCGTCGATCCCGTCGGGCGTTTCCGCCATGACCCCGGGCGCGCCGACCAGCCGCTCGACGCCGCGCCAGCTCTTGGCGTTCGCGAGAACGCCAAGAGCCGTCACGCCGCGTCCAGCCAGGAGACGATCGGCTTGCGGCGACGGGCGATCACCGCCTGGACGATCTGGGCGGTGTGCACCAGGAAGCTCAGCACGATCCAGACGATCACGGCGTACATCCCGAGATCGGGACGGCCGAAGAGCGTGAAGACCGTCAGCAGCACTAGGTTCGGATTGCGGCGGGCGGTGATTAGCCGGAAGAAGCTGTCGAACGGCCGCCAGACATGCATGTGCATCCCGAACAGCCTGAGGAAGATCCCTTCCTCCACCCGCTGCAGAATGTAGCCGCCGAAGATGATCGCGATCATCCACTCGGCCCCGGCGGCCGAGAACCCCGCCGCCGGCAGGCCGAAGACCCAGGCCATCCACCAGAACGGCGGGTGCACCAGGTCGATGCCGTGGTCCAGCACGTTGCCGAACTCGCTTGAGGTCATCGTGACGCGGGCGAGCTTGCCGTCGACGGTGTCGAGAAAGGTCATGATCCACGCGGCGACCAGCCCCGGCAGGTAATGTCCCGTCCAGAACGCCCACATCGCGGCGAAGACGAGGACCAGCCCGACATAGGTGACGGCGTTGGGCGTTATCCGGCGCACGGCGCACCACTTGGTCACGATGCGCGCCGGCACCGGCCAGACATACTTCGTGACGGCGTCGGTGACGCCCTTGTACGATCCCGCGAAGCTGCGCGCCTCGACCTCGTCCACCGTCTCGGGGCTGAGCGGGATGAGATAGGCGATCTCGCGCTTGCGCAGCTTCCTGTTGTAGGAGCCGGCCAGCCCTTCGGAATCGAGCGGCTCCACCGTGGCCGGCAGGCCCGCGGCCGACCCCTGCGCGATCGCCGCGGCCACGCTCGGCGCTTCGGCCGCCGCCACATGCGCCGCGACCGGGATCGCCCCGTCGAGCAGCACGGCGCCCGGCCGCTCGACCAGCGCGTCGATCAGACGCTGCTCGAACGCGTAGTCCACGCGCAGCAGAAGAACCGCGCCGTCCGGGGGACGCGCATCCGCCGTTTCGCGCACCTCGGACACGCCCGCCCGCGCCAGCTGTCGGGTGAGGCGTTCGGCCGAGGACATCCCCCAGATGCGCGCGTCGGACCGTCCGAGAAGGACAGCGACGGCTGCCGGGCGTAGCTGCGTCATAATTTGGTCGTCCGCATCGTCGTTCGTGTGAATGCGTGCTCTTTAATGATGAAACGCCTATTCTGCCAGCCACCGCGTCCGTGGCGCCTCCCTGAAGCCAACGCCCCTGAAGCCCATGCCCAACCCTACAATGCTGAAGTTCGGCTATCCCGAAACGGTGGTCGGGGAGACGGCCCTCTGGTCGGTGCAGATCCGTCCGAAACAGCCGGGCTTCGGATCTCTCGTGCTGGTCTGCAAGGAGGACGCGTCCGCCTTCGGCGCCCTGAGCCCTGCGGCGTTCGCGGAGCTGGGTCGCGTCGTCGCAAGCCTGGAGCCGGCGCTGAAGCGCTTGGCCGGCTACGACAAGATCAACTATCTGATGCTGATGATGGTCGACCCCGACGTCCACTTCCATGTGATCCCCCGCCACGAGACGCCGCGCGCCTTCGAAGGCGTGACCTTCGTCGACGCGGGGTGGCCGGGACCGCCTGCGCTCGGCGAAGGCCCCGAGCTCGACGCCCGGACAATCGCCGCGCTGCGGACCGCCCTGGCGGCCATCTGGACCGCGCCGTGACGCAAACGTCCAAGGCGCGCCGGACGACGCTCGGCTTCGGCCTTCTGCAGCGCTACGTCACGGGGCTGGCGCTGCGGCCGATGCTCCTGTCGCTGGGCGTGGTGCTCGCAGGGCTTTTGCTCGAGCGCGTGCTGCGCATCGTCGACGTGCTGGCCGCGGCGGGCGCCCCGGTCTATCTCGTGTTCGCGCTCTCGGCGAACCTCGTCCCGCATTATCTCGGCTTCGCCATGCCGGCCGCCTTCGCGCTCGGCGTGTTCGCGGCGTTCTCGCGGCTGTCGAGCGGGTCCGAACTCGAGTCGATGCTGTCCTCGGGCGTCTCGGTCTGGTCGCTCGCGAAGCCGCTGATGGCGATCGGCGCGGTGATCGCCGCGCTCAATCTGCTAGTCTCGGGCTACCTCGACCCCTACAGCCGCTACAGCTACAGGGCGATCCTGAACTCCTCGGTGTCCTACGCATGGCGCGCGCACGCGCCGGCCGCCACCTTCATCAACGTCCGCGACGGGCTGACGGTCACCGCCGACGATGTCGACAACACCGGACGCAACCTAACGGGCGTCTTCATCGAGGATCGCGCCGGCGGCCTTGAGACCCTGACCACGGCGCGCGCCGGCAAGCTCGAGGTGACCCCGGACGGCAAGCAGCTTCAGCTGCGGCTCTCCGACGGCGTGGTGCTGCGCAACGCCGACGGGCAGCGGCCGAACACGCTCCGGTTCCGCGAGCTCGTGTTCGACAAGAAGTTCGCGCTGGAGGCGCCGCCCTTCCGCCCGCGCGGGGGCAACGAGCGCGAACTGACGATGAACGAGCTCTGGAGCGAGATGGGCGAGGCCGCGCCCTCCGCCTCCTACCGCAAGCTGTCGGCGGAGTTCCACTCGCGCATCGTGCGTTCGCTCGCGATCGTGTTCCTGCCGCTGCTGATCATCCCACTCAGCATGACGATGCGGCGGCAGAACCGCGTGGCCAACATGGGGGTCGCCGCGCTCGCGCTGATCCTGTTCCAGAACGTGCTGCAGATCGGGGAGACGCTCGCCGAAAAGGGCGTCGCGCCCGCGCCGTTGCTCACCTGGGGCCCGCTGGCCGGCCTCGTGCTGGTCTCGGCGTTCCTGTTCACGACCGGCACCGACCGGCCGGGAGATTCCGCGATCTCGCGCTTCACCGACCAGCTCTCGGCGCTCGGCGCCGCGGCCGGGCGCGCGATCGCGCCGCTGTTCCGCCGGCGGGCGGCCGCGAGGAGCTGATGCGCGTCCTTCGCTACATGAGCCTGCGCTTCCTCGCGCTCGCGACCGTCGCCACCCTCGTGCTCGCGTCGATCGCCGAGGTGCTGGACCTCGTGGACAACGCGGGCGACATCCTCGACCGCGGCCAGGGCGCCGCGGGCTTCGGGACCTATCTGCTCCTCAGGGTGCCGACGCTGATCTCCCACGCCCTTCCGCTCGGCGTGCTGGTCGGCGCGCTGATGACGCTCAGCCTGCTCGCGCGCAACAGCGAGATCGTCGCGATGCGGGCCTCGGGCCGCAGCTCCTGGAACCTGTTCGCGATGATGTTCCCCGCCGCCTTCGTCATCGCGAGCGTCCATTGCGTCTTTCTGGACGCGGTGTTGCCGAAGACGGAGCAGCGGCTCGCGCTGTGGTGGGCCGAGGGCCAGGACCCCAAGTTCGACGGCGCCAAGCCGGTATGGCTTCGGATCGGCGACGACGTGGTGTCGTTCGAAGGCATCGCGAACCGCGGGCGGACGCTGAAGAACCTCAAGGTGTTCGAGCGCGCGCCCGACAAGACCGCGACAGGAAAGCTGACGGCGACGGAAGCGCGCTGGGAGAAGAAGCGCTGGATGCTGACGGGCGCGACCTACGCCTCCTTCAAGCGCGGCGACTCGAACGTCGCCGCGCCGGCCGACGGGGAGTGGAAGACCACCTTCACCCCGGCCGACGCGGTCGCCGCGATGGAGCCGTTCGGCCAGATCTCGGCCAGCGCGGCGCAGGCCGTCATCAGCGGCCAACGGGTGGCGAACGCGCCGCTCTCGTTCTACCAGACCCAGTTCCACCGGGTCTTCGCGGCGCCCATGGCGGCCGTCGTCATGCTGCTGCTCGCGATGCCGGCCGCCTTCGTGAACTGGCGCGACGCGCGCTCCGCGAAACACGCCATGACGGGCCTCGCGCTCGGCCTCATGTTTCTGGTCTGCGACGGCCTGCTGACCTCGCTCGGGCTGGCGGCGATCCTCCCGCCGATCGTCGCCGCCTGGTCCGGAACCCTCCTGTTCCTCGGGATCGGCGCCTGGAACCTCAACCGCATGGAGCAAGGCCTCGCGCGGCCGAGCCGCCGGCGGACGCTCGCCCTGGAGACCGGCCGATGAGCCAGATCGACGTCCGTCCGGTTGAAGGCAAGCGCGACCTCGACCGCTTCATCACGCTGCCGAACCGGTTGCAGGCCGCCGACCCGCACTATGTCGCCCCGCTGACGATGGAGCGGCGCGAATCGCTGTCTTCGGCCAAGAACCCGCTGTTCAAGCACGTTCAGGCGCAGTTCTTCCTGGCCTGGCGCGGCGGCGTTCCGGTGGGCCGCATCAGCGCCCAGAGCGACGACCGGGTGGCCGACTGCGGCCACTTCGGCCTGCTCGCGGGCGAAGACGACCCCGAGGTGTTCCGCGCCCTGTTCGCTGCGGCCGAGGGCTGGCTGAAGGCCAAGGGCCGGACCGAGGCGCGCGGGCCGTTCAATCTGTCGATCAACGAGGAGTGCGGCCTTCTCATCGACGGCTTCGACACGCCCCCGATGCTGTTCATGCCGCACGACGCGCCTTACGTCGCGGCTCGCGTGGAGGAGCAGGGCTACGCCAAGGCGATGGACCTGTTCGCCTACCTGCACCTCACCAGCGACCCCTTCCCCAAGGCGATCGAGCGCATCATCGAGCGCCCGCGGCCGCCCGAGGTCGTGGTGCGGCACCTCGACTGGAAGCGCTACGACGAGGAGATCGCGACCGTCATCGACATCTTCAACGACGCCTGGTCGGAGAACTGGGGCTTCGTGCCCTTCAGCCCGGAAGAGCTCGACCACCTGGCGAAGTCGCTGAAGCTGCTGATCGACGAGCGGCTGCTCTGGATCGTCGAAGTCTCCGGCCGCGCCGCGGCCTTCGGCGTCGGACTGCCCAACCTCAACGAAATGATCGCCGACTTCGACGGCAAGCTCCTGCCGTTCAACTGGGCGAAACTCGTGTGGCGGCTGAAGCGCGTGACCTACACCAGCGGCCGCGTGGCCCTGATGGGCGTGCGCAAGGAGTGCGCCCGCTCCTTCCTCGGCCGCGCCATGCCGATCTACATCTTCGACGAGTTCCGCAAGGAAGGCCGTCGTCGCGGGATCGAGCGGGTGGAGATGTCCTGGGTGCTCGAGAGCAACCTGCCGATGCGGCACATGGGCGAGGCGCTCTCGAACGGCTCGGCCTACAAGACCTACCGCATCTACCGCAAGGCGCTGGCGTGACCCGCACCGCTCTGGTGCTGGCGGGCGTCCGGCCGGGCCGCGACGCCCTCGCCGACTTCGCCGGCGTCACCCACAAGGCGCTGATCCCGATCGGCGGCGTTCCTATGCTGGAACGGGTGATCGCGGCGCTCCGCGCAAGCGGCCGGATCGACCGCATCGTCGTCTCGATCGACCGCCCGGAGCTGATCGACCTCCCCGACGTCGAGGTCCTCAGATCGTCGACCTCGGTCAGTCGGAGCGTGGGCGAGGCCTTCGAGAAGCTCGGCGCGCCGCTGCTGGTCACCACCGCGGACCACGCTCTGCTGGAGCCGGAGTGGATCCGCTGGTTCCTCGATCACCTGCCGGACGCGGACGTGGTGGCGGGGCTTGCGCGCGACCGCGACGTGATGGCGGCGGCGCCGGACACCAAGCGCACCTTCCTGCGCTTCCGCGACGGCCGCTTCTCCGGCTGCAACCTGTTCTACCTGCGCGACCCGAGGGCCGTGCGCGCGATCCAGATGTGGCAGATCGTGGAGAACGAGCGGAAGAAGCCCTTCACCCTGCTTCGCCGCCTGGGCGTAAGGGCCGTGATCGCCGCCCTGTTCGGACGTCTCACGCTCGGCTACGCCATGCGCCGGATCGAACAGATCGCCGGCTGTTCGGCGGGGGTCGTAGAGCTGCCCTTCGGCCGCGCCGCGATCGACGTCGACAAGCCGGCCGACCTGGTGCTGGTCCGGAAAATGGTCGAGGGCTGACGCCCGAGCGGAGAAAAAAGGACGAGCGGTCGTCACGCCGCTCGTCGAAGTCGGGGGCCTCGACGCCCGGCGCTGGCCGGGACCGTCGGACGGCGCCTCCGCGTCTGCGCGGACGCGCCGAAGTTGATGATTCGAGTAACGTCGGGGACCGCCGCGAGAGGCGGCGATCCCTTGAGGGAACGCGGATCAGACCGCGCGCAGGGGCGCCTCGGCGACGAGCGGGATCGTCGCCTGCTCGTCCTGCGACAGGTAGCGCAGCCGGAGCGGCTTGAGCACGAACAGCGCGAGGAGCGCCGCGCCGATGTTCAGGCCGATGATCAGCGCGAACACGGCGGACCAGCCGTAGGCGGCGGACAGCACGCTCGCGAATGGGACCAGGAAGGCCGCCGAGCCCTTGGCCGTGTAGAGCAGGCCGGCGTTCGTGGCCGCGAACTTCGACCCGAAGGTGTCGCCGCAGGTAGCCGGGAACAGGCTGTAGATCTCGCCGAACACGCCGAAATAGGCCGCGGTCGCGAACACGAAGACGATCGGGTTGTGGCCGAAGGTCAGCAGCGTGCAGACGGCCGCCGCGGCGATCGAGAACGCGAGGAACATCGTGTTCTCACGGCCGATCTGGTCGGAGAGATACCCGAACAGCGGCCGACCGAAGCCGTCGAAGATGCGGTCCAGCGAGATCGCGAGCGTCAGCGCCGCCATCTGCAGGCCGAACATGCTGACGGGGACGCCCGCCACGTTGAAGTCCTTGGCGATCGGCGCGATCTGCGCCGCGGCCATCAGTCCGCCGGACGCCACCATCACGAACATGGCGTACATCACCCAGAACACGGGCGTGCGCAGCGCCTCGCCCGGCTTGCGATCCACCGAACTCTGCGGCAGGCGGAGCGTCTTGCGGCGGATGGGCGCGAGCACCGCGGGCTTCTTCAGCAGGAAGGAGACCACGACGACCACCCCGCCCTGGATCAGGCCGAAGGTCAGGAACGCGCTTTCGTAGCCGCTGGTGGCGATCATCTTGGCGATCGGCACGACCGTCAGCGCGGCGCCGGCGCCGAAACCCGCCGCCGTCGCGCCGGCCGCGAGACCGCGGCGGTCCGGGAACCACTTGAGGGCGTTGCCGACGCAGGTGCCATAAACCGACCCGGCGCCGACGCCGCCGATCACCGCGGCGAGGTACAGCAGAGGAAGCGAGTCGGCGTAGGAGTCGAGCACCCAGGCGAGCGAGATCATGACCCCGCCGAAGGCGACGACGACGCGCGGGCCGTAGCGGTCCACGAACCAGGCCTCGACCGGCACCAGCCAGGTCTCGGTCGCGACGAAGAGGGTGAAGGCGAACTGGATGGCCGCGCGGCCCCAGTGAAATTTGGCGTCGATCGGATCGACGAACAGCGTCCAGCCGTACTGGAGGTTTGCGATCATCGCCATGCACAGCACGCCGAGAGCGAGCTGCGACCACTTGGTCGCAGATACGTTTGCGTTTTCCATCCCACACTCTGTTGTTGTTGAATTCAGAGATTGGGATGAGCCTGCGCGCTTCCTTTGGCATACGGAATGCCACTTATTGGCATGCCAGACATGCGGCGTTCGGACACATGCGAGGGCATGTTCGCCACGATTTCGCTGCAAACGGAGAGACGTCGCTCACGGATCCGTGATCATCTCTCCGTGTGGCGGGAGCGGCGAGCGGCGTCAGAGGGGGGTTCGGGTCAGAAGAACGCGACGGTGTTTCACACTCCGCGGTCGCCCCGGGCTTGTCCTGGGGCCCATCAACCCGCCGGTCGAGATCGGTCTCCGGCGGCGGGCTTATGGGTTCCGGGATTCGCCCGGAATGACGGCGGACTTCAGTGCGTCAACGAGACCCGAAACGGCGTTAAAGCCCGCGTTCGACCCAGCGGCCGGTGAGCTCCACCGCGTGATCGACGTCGGCGGGGAAATCCAGCTCGCCCCACTCGAAGCCCTCGATCGAGCGCACGCCGACGCCGCCCTTGTAGCGGGCGATGCCGTCGATGGCGGAGAGGTACCAGCGCTTGAGGCCCTCCTCCGAGCGCATCAGGCGCTCGATCTCGCTCACGAAGGTCGCGCCGCCCTCCTCCGTGAAGCGCAGGAAGCCGATCGACTCGCCGTTGACGAGGTCGTCCGGCAGCGTCTTGCCGATGGCGAGCAGCCGGCCGTCCTCCTCGCGCACCTTCATGTCGTCGGTGTCGTAGTCGGGCTTGCGGTCGATCGTCACCGTGATCGGGGCGGTCGCCGGGCTCTCCAGCACGCGCCGGACGATGCCGGGCTCGATCAGCGTGTCGCCGTTCAGGATCAGGAACTCCCCGGTCATCCGATGACGGGCGATCCAGCAGCTCGCGAGGTTGTCGGCGAGCTCGTAGAACGGGTTGTGCGTGGTCCGGAGCGTCGCGCCGGGAAGGTCGATCTCGGCCAGCGCCGCCTCGACCTTCTCGGCCTCGAAGCCGGTGACGACGGTGACGTCGTCGACGCCTGCGGCGACCAGCGCCCGCACCTGCCATTCCAGCAGGCTGCGGCCCGAGAACGGGATCAGGCACTTCGGCGTCTCGGCGGTGAGCGGGAGAAGGCGACGGCCCTGCCCCGCGCTTAAGATGACGACCTTCACGCGGGGGCATCCTCTTCGTCGACGATTTCGGTGGTCTCGATCGCGATGCCGAAGCCGGCGAGACCGACGAACTGGCGCTCATGGCCGGCGAGAAGAGCGATCTTGCGCACGCCGAGGTCGCGCAGGATCTGCGCTCCGACGCCGATCTCGCGCCAGCGCGCGCGACGCTGACGCGCGCTCACGTGCTTCTCCTCGGACGGGTCCGCCGGACCGCTCGCGTCGGCGGCGTCGCGCAGCACCGAGGGGTCGCGGATCAGCACGAACACGCCGCGCTTGGCGTCGCCGAAGCGGGCGAGCGCGTTGTCGAGCCAGCCCTTCGAGGTGGCGGCCCCGCGCAGCAGGTCGGACAGCAGGTGCTCGCGGTGGATGCGGCAGGGCGTGGCGCCGGCAGCGCCGACGTCGCCCACGGTGATCGCGAGGTGCTGCGTCTGCTCGAACGGCGTCTCGTAGATCGTGATGGTGGCGTCGCAGCCGTTGATCCGGCGCTCGAACCGGTCGATGCGCTTCACGAATGTCTCGCGGCGCGAGCGATGGTCGATCAGGTCCTCGATCGAAATGATCTTGAGCCCGTGCTCGCGGGCGAAGGCGATCAGCTCCGGCAGGCGCTTCACCGTGCCGTCGTCGTTCACGACCTCGGCCAGCACCCCGACCGGCGGCAGGCCGGCGAGGGTCGCGAGATCGACGCCCGCCTCGGTATGGCCCGAGCGGGTCAGCACGCCGCCCTCGCGGGCGATCAGCGGGAAGATGTGGCCGGGGCGCAGGAAGTCGGCCGCGACGGCGTTGTCGCTCGCAAGCCCGCGCACGGTGTTCGCCCGTTCCTCCGCCGAGATGCCGGTAGTGAGGCCGATCTTGTAGTCGACCGAGACCGTGAACGCCGTGCGCATCGGGTCGCGGTTGTTAGCGACCATCGGCGCGAGGTTGAGCTCGTCCGCGCGGTCCGCGGTCATCGGCGCGCAGATGATGCCGCTGGTGTGCCGGATCATGAAGGCGAGCGTCTCGGGGGTCGCCTTCGAGGCCGCCATGATGAGGTCGCCCTCGTTCTCGCGGTCGGTGTCGTCGACCACGACCACCAGTTCGCCCGCCGCGATCGCCGCGACCGCCGCATCGATGCTGTCGAGTTCCATCTGCCCACGCTCGTTTCGCGCGGTTTCTTTACCGCGCCGGTCGAATGCACCCCATGTCACGGGGGGTCAAGTGCGACGGACGCCGGGCCCCTGCGCGCCGACCGGGCGCCTTGACCCCGCCTCCGCCGCCGCTAGCCTCCTGATCCCAACGTTCGCGAGTCCCGCATGCCCGCAGAAATCGTCCTGATCCCCTGCCTTTCCGACAACTACGCAGTGCTGATCCGCCATGGCGCGAGCGACACCACCGTGCTGGTGGACGCGCCCGAAGCCGGCCCGATCCTGCGAACGCTGCAGCTGAAGGGATGGGACCTCACCCATGTGCTCATCACCCACAAGCATCCCGACCATATCGACGGGCTGTCCGCGCTGAAGGCCAAATACCACCCGCGGGTGTTCGGGCCCGCCGCCGAGGCCGACGCCATCCCCGGCCTCGACTTCGGCATGAGCGAGGGCGACGTCGCGGAGGTCGGCCGCTTCCGCTTCGAGGCGATCGAGACGCCCGGGCACACCAAGGGCCACATTGTGTTCCACGAGGCGAACGAAGGCTGGCTGTTCGCGGGCGACACGCTGTTCGTCATGGGCTGCGGACGCTTGTTCGAGGACACCCCGAAGGCGATGTGGCGCTCGCTGTCCAAGCTCGCTGCGCTGCCGGCTTCGACCCGGGTCTGGTGCGGGCACGAGTACACGCTGTCGAACGCGAAGTTCTGCGCCTCGATCCTCCCGCAGGATCAGGCGATCGCCGAACGGCTCGCCAAGATCGAGGGGGATCGCGCCGCTGGGAAACCCACCGTGCCGACGACGATCGGGGCCGAGAAGGCGACCAACGTCTTCCTGCGCGCCGGCGAAGCCAAGGTGGCCGCGGCTTTAGGTATGGACACGGGCGATTCGGCCGCGGTCTTCGCCGAGCTGCGCGAGCGAAAGAACCGGGGATGACCGGGCTCGAAGGCCTTTCGGCGAGCGAGGTCGTCCGCAAGCTCGGGCTTCAGCCGCACCCGGAGGGCGGCCATTTTCGCGAGACGTTCCGGGACCCCGCGACCGACGCCGCCGGGCGGTCGCGCTCGACCGCGATCTACTTCCTGCTTGGCCTGGACGAGGTCTCGGCCTGGCACCGCGTGGACGCGGTCGAGGTCTGGCACTTCTACGCCGGCGCGCCGCTGGCGCTCACGCTGTCGGCCGACGGCCATGACGCGCAGGCGCACCGGCTCGGGCTGAATTTCGCGGCCGGCGAAGCGCCTCAGGTGGTGGTGCCGGCGGGCTGGTGGCAGGCGGCGGAGTCGTTGGGCGCCTGGACGCTGGTCGGCTGCACGGTGGCGCCGGGGTTCGACTTCGCGGGCTTCGAACTCGCGCCGCCGCACTGGCGCCCGACGCCGCGTCCCTCAGGCCGCGGCTGACGAGGACTTGCGCCGCTCGCGCCCGCCGAAGGTCGCGACCAGCGCGCCCGCCACGATGAGCCCGCAGGCGACGGCCAGCGCCGGGGTGGCCTGCGCGTAGCCGGCCGCGATCAGCAAGAGCGTCGAGAGCAGCGGCGCGGCGTAGGAGAGCACGCCGAGCAGCCGCACGTCGCCACGCTTCATGCCGACGTCCCAGACATAAAAGGCGAGGCCGACCGGCCCCAGGCCGAGGCCCGCGACCGCGGCCCAGGCGATCGCGCCCTGCGGCCAGACCGTCGTCTCGAAGGCGAGATGGCAGAGCGCCGCGAGGAGCGCGGTGGCGAGGCAGAAGCCCGCGACCGCCTCGGTCGGGGTCGTCTGGAACAGCCGGGACGCGACCGAGTATCCGGACCACAGCAGGGCGCAGGCGAAGGCCGCCGCATAGCCTGGCGCATAGGCCGCGTCGAAGCCGAACCCGCCCGAGCGGCCGCCGATGATGAGCGCCGCGCCTCCGAGGCCCAACAGCGCGCCCAGGACATGGCGAGGGCGCAAGCCGCCGCCCGGCAGGAAGGCCGACAGCAGAACGATCAGAAGAGGCCAGAGATAGGCGATCAGGCTCGCCTCAGCCGGCGGCGCGAGCCGCAGCGCCGCGAAGTAGCAGGCGTGGTAGCCGAACAGCCCGCCGACGCCGTGCAGCCACACGGGCCAGGGCTGGCGGAGGGCGGCGAGCCCGCCGGGCCGGCGCGCGGCGACCGCGAGGCCCACCACGCCGCCGATCGCGAAGGTCAGCGCCGTCATCAGGAACGGCGGAACAGCCCCGCTCGCGGCGGTGAGCGTCGCGAGCGAGGACCAGAGCAGGATGGCGAGGGAGCCGACGAGGGTGGCGCGGGCGGAGGTCATCCGCGGGCTATACGTTGGCCTGAGCCCAGCGTCATCCCGGACCACTCGACGCGGCCTCGGGACGTCCCGGCTCGGCGGGCGATCAGGTGATGTACTGGCCGCCGTTGATGGTGAGCGTGGAGCCCGTGACGAAGCCGGCCTTGTCGCCGGCGAGATAGACCACCGCTTCCGCGATCTCGTCCGACTCGCCGAGGCGGCCGACCGGAATCGTCGCGATGATGCTGTCGCGCACCTTCTCAGGCACCGCCATCACCATCTCGGTCGCGATATAGCCCGGGGCGATCGCGTTGACGGTGACGCCCTTCTTGGCGTTTTCCTGCGCGAGCGCCTTGGTGAAGCCGATCACGCCGGCCTTGGCGGCGGAGTAGTTCGCCTGCCCCATCTGGCCCTTCTGGCCGTTGATGGAAGTGATGTTGATGATGCGGCCGAAGCCGCGCTCGCGCATGCCGTCGATCACGGGCCGCGTCATCGTGAACATCGAGTCGAGGTTGGTGCTGATGACCTCTCGCCACTGCTGGAACGTCGACTTGTGGAACATCGAGTCGCGGGTGATGCCGGCGTTGTTCACGAGCACGTCGATCGGGCCCACCTCGGCCTCGACCTTCGCGATTCCCGCCGCGCAGGCCTCCGGATCGGCGACGTCCCACTTGAAGACGGCGATGCCGTGCTCGGCCTTGAAGGCGTTCGCCTTCTCGTCGTTGCCGGCGTAGGTGGCGGCCACGTTGTAGCCGGCCTTCTTGAGCGCGATCGAGATCGCCTCGCCGATGCCGCGCGTGCCGCCGGTGACGAGCGCCGTCCGTGCCATTTCAAGCCTCCCAGGAATCCAGACAGAGTCCGGGCGTTGTCCCCGCCCGTGAAGGAATAAGGCCGGCCGCGCGCGGCCGGCCGAAAAGCGGCGAAGCTCAGTCGCGCGCGACCGTGAGCGCGATGCCCATGCCGCCGCCGATGCAGAGCGTGGCGAGGCCTTTCTTGGCGTCGCGCTTGATCATCTCGTGCAGCAGCGTGACGAGCACGCGGGCGCCCGACGCGCCGATCGGATGGCCGATCGCGATCGCGCCGCCGTTGACGTTGACCTTGGAGAGATCCCAGCCGAGGTCCTTGTTCACCGCGCAGGCCTGCGCGGCGAAGGCCTCGTTGGCCTCGATCAGGTCCAGGTCGGCGGCCGACCAGCCCGCCTTCTCCAGCGCCTTGCGCGAGGCCGGGATCGGGCCGGTGCCCATCACGGAGGGATCGACGCCGGCCTGCGCCCAGCTGACGATGCGCGCCAGCGGCTTAAGGCCCTTGGCGGCGGCGGCCGCCGCCGAGGTCACCACCAGCGCCGCGGCGCCGTCGTTGATGCCCGAGGCGTTGCCTGCGGTCACAGTGCCGTCCTTCGAGAAGGCCGGACGCAGCTTGGCCATGGAGTCGAGCGTCGCGCCGTGGCGGATGTACTCGTCCTGGTCGACGATGATGTCGCCCTTCTTCGACGAGATAGTCACCGCCGCGATCTCGTCCTTGAACTTGCCGGCCTTCTGCGCGGCCTCCGCCTTGTTCTGCGAGGCGACCGCGAACTCGTCCTGCTGCTCGCGGGTGATCTGCCACTGGGTCGCAACGTTCTCGGCGGTCGTGCCCATGTGGTAGCCGTTGAAGGCGTCCCAGAGGCCGTCCTTGATCATCGTGTCGATGAACTTGACGTCGCCCATCTTGGTTCCGGAGCGCATGTGCGCGGCGTGGGCCGACTGGCTCATGCTCTCCTGGCCGCCGGCGACCACGAAGGCGCTGTCGCCCTGGGCGACGGCCTGGGCGGCCAGCGCCACGGCGCGGAGGCCCGAACCGCACACCTGGTTGATGCCCCAGGCGGCCGCCTCGATCGGGATGCCAGCGCCGATGGAGGCCTGGCGCGCCGGGTTCTGTCCCTGCGCCGCGGTCAGCACCTGCCCGAGGATGGTCTCGGAGATCTCGCCCGGATCGACCCCGGCGCGCTCGAGAGCCGCCTTGATCGCGATCTTGCCGAGCTCGTGGGCCGGCAGGGAGGCGAGCGATCCGTTGAAGGAGCCGACCGGGGTGCGCGCGGCGCCCACGATGACGACGTCGGTCTCTGCCATGATCTTTCCTCCGGTCCTGTCGGAAAAGAAGCGTCGCCGCCGCGAGAAGCGACGGCGTCAGGTTGCGTTTATCGTTAGCCCCGCCGCGTGGCGTCAAGACGACGTCCGTCGATCAGCCCGTGTTTGAGCCCAAAGAACTATGTGAGGATTGGCGCGCCTGCGTCATTAGCCGTACCGATGGCGTATCGGCCTCGCACTGCACAAAAATCTGGTGGCCGCCCTATTTTAGCCTTATCGTCCCAATGCCTCGGCGGGCCCTGAGCCGTGTCGCGCCGCGGGAGGAACGTCGCAAAAAGCCCGGGAAGGGCGGAGATGTGCGCGCTATGTCGAGTACGACCGATCCGATCACGATCAAGAAATACGCCAATCGGCGCCTGTATAACACGGGCACCAGCACGTATGTGACGCTCGAAGACCTCGCCGCGATGGTCAAAAAGGGCGAAGACTTTCACGTCGTCGACGCGAAAAGCGGCGACGACATCACACATCAGGTGCTGACGCAGATCATCTTCGAGCAGGAGAATAAGGGGCAGAACCTGCTTCCGATCACCTTCCTGCGGCAGCTGATCCGGTTCTACGGCGACAGCGTGCAGAGCTTCGTGCCGAAGTATCTCGAGCTGTCGATGGCGGCGCTGACCCGCGACCAGGACAAGATGCGCTCGTCGATGGGCGGCTTCGGCGCAGCCGCGCCGTTCCAGTCGGTGGTCGAGGAGCAGATGCGGACGAACGTCGCGATCATGGAGCGCGCGTTCCGCATGTTCACCGCCTTCCCCGGCCAGACCGAGGGAGCGGCGGCGAGCGCCGAGCCGGCGGCTCCGGCCCCCAGGGAAGAGAAGTCCGCGGCCGAGCTCGACGACCTTCGCCGCGAGATGGCCGAGATGCGCGACCGCCTCGACCGGATGGCGACGCCCGCGAAGGGCTGAGCATCCGGCGGCCGCTTTGGATCAGGCGCCTGCACCGATAAAAAAAGCCGCGGCCCGGAGACGAGCCGCGGCTTTTTCGTGATCAGGAGGCCGTGTCTTCCAGCGCCTCGAGCTCGGCGATCATGCGCTCGATGAGGCCGAGGCCGGTCTGCCAGAACGCCGGGTCGCGGGCGTCGAGGCCGAACGGCGCCAGCAGCTCCGGATAGGGCTTGGCCCCGCCCGCCGACAGCAGAGCGAAGTAGCGCTCCACGAAGCCCTCGGAGGCGTTCTCGTAGACGGCGTAGAGCGAGTTCACGAGGCAGTCGCCGAAGGCGTAGGCGTAGACGTAGAACGGCGAGTGGATGAAGTGCGGGATGTAGGTCCAGAAAACCTCGTAGCCCTCGCCGATCCGGATCGACGGCCCGAGGCTCTCGGTCTGCACGTCGAGCCAGATTTCGTTGAGGCGCTCAGACGTCAGCTCGCCGTTCCGCCGCTCCTCATGCACCTTCCGCTCGAAGGTGTAGAACGCGATCTGACGGACAACCGTGTTCAGCATGTCCTCCACCTTGGAGGCCAGCATCGCCTTGCGCTGGGCGGGCTCCGTGGTCTTGGCGAGCAGCGCCCGGAAGGTCAGCATCTCGCCGAACACCGAGGCGGTCTCGGCCAGCGTCAGCGGCGTGGGCGCCATCAGCGGGCCGTTCGGCGCGGCCAGCACCTGGTGGACGCCATGGCCGAGCTCGTGGGCGAGCGTCATCACATCGCGGGGCCTACCCAGGTAGTTGAGAAGGACATAGGGGTGGGCCGAGGGCACGGTCGGATGCGCGAAGGCCCCCGGCGCCTTGCCCGGACGGGTCGGCGCGTCGATCCAGCCGCGCTCGAAGAAGCGGCCGGCGATCTCCGCCATCTCTGGCGCGAAGCCGCCGTAGGCGCCGAGCACGGTGTCGCGGGCCTCGTCCCAGGGGATCGTGCGGGTCGGGGCGGTCGGCAGCGGCGCGTTGCGGTCCCAGTGGTTCAGCGCGTCCATGCCGAACCACTTGGCCTTTAGCTTGTAGTAGCGGTGCGAAAGCCGCGGATAGGCGTCGCGCACGGCCGAGACCAGCGCGTCCACCACCTCGCGCTCGACGCGGTTCGCAAGGTGGCGGCTGTCGGCCACGTCCTCGAACCCGCGCCAGCGGTCGGAGATCTCCTTGTCCTTGGCCAGCACGTTGGTGATCAGCGTGAAGGTGCGGACGTTGGCCTTGAAGGTCTTGGCGAGCGCGTCGGCGGCGACCTTGCGGCGCTCAGGAGCCGGGTCCTGCAGCATGTTGAGCGTGGGCTCGAGCGTCAGCATATCGCCGTCGATCTCGAAGCGGAGCGCCGCCATGGTTTCGTCGAACAGGCGGTTCCAGGCGCCGCGCCCCGTGACCGATTTCTCGTGGAACAGCTGCTCGACCCGATCCTCGAGCTGGTGCGGCCGCTCCTTGCGCACGTCGTCCAGGAACGGGCGGTAGCGGGCGAGCTCGGCCTCCACCAGCGCTCCGTCGATGACGGCGTCGTCCAGCCGGTTGAGCTCTAGCGTGAAGAACAGCAGGTGCGACCAGACGGTGGTCAGCTTCTCCTGCACGTCGCCATAGAACTTGGAGCCCTTGGGATCCGTGGTGTCGCCCGCGTAGACCAGGCTGGCGTAGGAGGCGACCCGCCCCGTCAGGTCGTCGAGCGCCTCGTAGGCCTTGACGGCCTCCACCAGACGGCCGCTCGCCGCGAACTCTCCGAGCTTGCCTTTGTACGCCGCCTCGAAAGCGCGCGCTTCGGTCTCCGCACGGGCGAGGTCGGCGGCGACCTCCGGGCTGTCGGGGGCGGGATAGAGGTCGGCGAGGTTCCATTCGGGCAACGACCCGAGGGCGGTTGAAACTGTGGACAAGGGCGAGCCTGCTCGTTCGTGGGGGACCCGGGCGGCGCGCGCCCGGCGGCGCATGGTGGCCAATGATATCGCAAGCGGGTCGCCGCCGATCAATGGCGCGGCCTGCCGCGAACATGGGTCGCGGCGAATACGCGTTTCGACTTAAGCGGCCATTTACCCTGAGCGCGGATGCTCGCCCGGTTCGGTTTTGATTTTCCTTCCGGTTCCGCGAAAGCTCCTTATGAGCGCCACGATCCTCATCGTCGACGACGATCCGGTCCAGCGCCGCCTGCTCGAGGCGCAGGTCCGACGCTTCGGCTACGAGGCGCGGACCGCCGAAGACGGCGCCGGCGCGCTCGAAGCGCTGACGCTCCCGGGCGCGGCCTACGACCTCATGTTCCTCGACCTCGCCATGCCCGGCATGGACGGCCTCGCCGTGCTGGAGCGCATGCGCGAGCTGGGCTCCCCCACGCCGGTGATCGTGCAGACCGCCAACGGCTCGATCGAGGCCGTGGTCACCGCCATGCGGGCGGGCGCGGCCGACTTCGTGGTGAAGCCGGTCGGCCCCGAGCGGCTGCAGATCTCGATCCGCAACGCCCTCCGCGTCGACGCGCTCGAAGGCGAGATCCGCCGGATCGGGCGCCGGGCCGCCGGCACGCTGAACTTTCGCGACCTGCCGACCCGGGCGTCCGCGATGGCCGAGGCGGTGCGCATCGGCGAGCGGGCGGCGGCCTCCAACATTCCGGTGCTGATCGAGGGCGAATCCGGGGTCGGCAAGGAGCTGTTCGCCCGCGCCATCGCCGGCTCCGGCGACCGGCGCGGCAGACCCTTCGTGGCGGTGAACTGCGGCGCGATCCCAAGTTCCCTCGTGGAGTCGATCCTGTTCGGCCACGAGAGGGGCGCCTTCACCGGCGCGGTGGAGCGCCACGTCGGCAAGTTCGCCGAAGCCGACGGCGGCACGCTGTTCCTCGACGAGATCGGGGAGCTGCCGCAGGACGCGCAGGTCAAGCTGCTGCGCGCGGTGCAGGAGGGCGAGGTCGACCCCGTCGGCTCCAAACGCCCGCTCAAGGTCGACATCCGCGTGATCTCGGCGACCAACCGGGACCTGTTCGCCAGGGTGCGCGAGGGCTCGTTCCGCGAGGATCTCTATTACCGGCTCAGCGTCTTCCCGGTGAAGGTGCCGCCGCTCCGCGCCCGGCGCGCGGACGTGGCCGACCTCGCCCGCCGGTTCCTGGCGCGCTTCGCCGCCGAAGAGAACCGCGCGGTACGCGATCTCAGCGCCCAGGCGCTCGGCCTGCTCGAGCGCTACGACTGGCCGGGCAACGTGCGCCAGCTCGAGAACGCCGTGTTCCGCGCCGTCGTGCTGGCGGAGGGCGACGTGCTGCGCGCGGTCGACTTCCCGCAGATCGCCGCCCTGCTCGGCGCCCCGCCGGAACACCTGGCCGAAGAGCCGCCGCCCTCGCTCGCCCGGGACCTCGCCGAACCGGAGCTCGAACGCCGCCTCGACGCGCCCGCCCTGCCGCTGTTCGACGCCGACGGGCTGCTGCGCCCGATCGAATCGCTCGAGCGCGATGCGATTCGCTACGCCATCCGCCATCTCGGCGGCCAGATGACCGAGGTGGCCCGCCGCCTCGGGATCGGACGCTCGACCCTTTACCGCCGACTCAAGGACCTCGGTCTCGAGACCGAATGTGGCGGCCGGGACACGAGCGACGACGAAGCCGTCGCCTGAGGCGCCGGACCTGATGCTGACGATTGAACCGCGCCGCGCCGACGCTCATGGTCGGCCGGCTTTACGGGGGAAGTGACGCCATGATCACCAGCGCTGACCGCGGACCGACCATGGCTCCGACGCCAAAGCGCGCCTGGCGGGCCGCCGCCCTTGGCGTCAGCCTGTCGGCCCTGACCTTCGCCGGCGCTCTGGCGCAGGCGCCGGGGACGACCGCCGCCGTCGCGCCCCCGGAGGCCGCACAGGCGCCGACGCCGACGCCGGTGGTCCCCGAC
>Ga0256876_1000066_pt1 | contig 18392 bp, 13 predicted proteins | sample MC6MC0419MT_FD_186340 | JGI IMG/M metagenome (GOLD analysis project Ga0256876, IMG submission 186340) | Metatranscriptome of enriched soil aggregate microbial communities from Iowa State University, Ames, United States - MC6-MC0419-MT... | ecosystem: Environmental > Terrestrial > Soil >...
ACAACATCGCGATGGAGGTGCACCTGATCGTGCCGATCGCGATGGAGGAGAAGCTGCGCTTCGCCATCCGCGAAGGCGGCCGCACCGTCGGCGCTGGCGTCGTCGCTTCCATCATCGAGTGATTCTCCGCTTCACGGCGAGATGACCGACTTTACCGCCGGCCGTTCGACCAGACGGCCGGCGCAGAGCTCTCGAAAGCGTTGACGTCGACGCTTTTCGTGATCCGTCCGCGCCCTAGTGGTTGCGAACGGCCCTTGGGCGTGGCATATGAAGCGCCCGCCCAAGACACCTGCGCTTAGGAGTGTAGCTCAACTGGTCAGAGCGCCGGTCTCCAAAACCGGAGGTTGCGGGTTCGAGTCCCTCCACTCCTGCCAGCGTGGGATCAAGGTTTAGGTTTGCCAAGACGCGGACCAATTGGGGAGCCCTGCTTGCGGGCGATGCGACCTGAAACGACATACTGGGGTGCGGACCTGTCGGCTGCGCCCCTTTTCGACGTGAATTGAGGCTATGGCGAAAACCAGTCCTGTCGAGTTCATTCAAGAGGTGGGCGCCGAGACCTCCAAGGTCGTGTGGCCGACCCGTCGCGAGACGACGATCACCACCGTCATGGTCTTCGTCTTCGTGTTCGTGGCGAGCGTCTTTTTCTTTTTCGCCGACATGATCCTCCGGACCGCCGTCACGTTGATTCTGGGGATCGGACAATGAGCGCGACCGACGCGGCCGTGGGCGGCCGGCGCAAGCGCTGGTACATCGTCCACGCATACTCGAACTTCGAAAAGAAGGTCGCCGAGTCGATCCGCGAGAAGGCGGAGCAGACCGGGCTTTCGGAGCTGTTCGAGGAAATCCTCGTCCCGACCGAAAAGGTCGTCGAGGTGCGTCGCGGCCGCAAGGTCGACGCCGAGCGCAAGTTTTTCCCCGGCTACGTGCTGGTGAAGATGGACCTGACGGACCAGGCCTACCACCTGATCCGCAACACCCCGAAAGTTACCGGCTTTCTCGGCGCGGACAACAAGCCGTCGCCGATTTCGGACGCCGAGGCCGGCCGGATCATCCAGCAGGTCCAGGAAGGCATCGAGCGGCCGAAGCCGTCGGTGTCGTTCGAGGTCGGCGAGAACGTCCGGGTGTCGGACGGTCCGTTCGCCTCGTTCTCGGGCGTGGTGCAGGACGTCGACGAGGCGCGCGCGCGCCTCAAGATCGACGTGTCGATCTTCGGTCGCGCGACGACCGTCGATCTCGAATACGGGCAGGTCGAGAAGGTCTGATCCGTTTCCCGCCGTGGGAGACAAGCGCCGGGCTCTTCGCTCGCCCGGGCCGCCGGTCGCACCACGGACAACGACGGCGGAATGCGAGCGCCGTCCAAGGAGCATCTAAATGGCGAAGAAGATCACAGGCTACATCAAGCTGCAGGTGCCGGCCGGCTCCGCGAACCCGTCGCCGCCGATCGGCCCGGCGCTCGGTCAGCGCGGCTTGAACATCATGGAGTTCTGCAAGGCGTTCAACGCCCAGACCGGCCAGCTCGAGAAGGGCATGCCGATCCCGGTCGTGATCACCGCCTATGCGGACCGCTCCTTCACCTTCCAGCTCAAGACGCCCCCGGTCAGCTACTTCCTGAAGCAGGCGGCCGGAATCAAGTCGGGTTCGAAGACCACCGGCAAGGCGGCTCCCGTCGGCAAGGTGACCCAGGCCCAGCTCCGTGAGATCGCGGAGAAGAAGATGGCCGACCTGAACTGCGCCACCGTCGAATCGGCGGTCGCGATGATCGCGGGCTCCGCCCGCTCCATGGGTCTGACGGTGGAGGCCTGATCATGGCGAAGCTTGCAAAGCGCGTGGCGAAGTCCCGCGAGGGCGTCGATCGTCTGAAGCTGTACGCCCTCGACGAGGCCATCGGCCTGGTCAAGGAGCGCGCGACGGCGAAGTTCGACGAGACCATTGAGGTCTCGATCAACCTCGGCGTCGACCCGCGCCACGCGGACCAGATGGTTCGCGGCGTGTGTCAGCTGCCGAACGGCTCGGGCCGCACCGTGCGCGTGGGCGTGTTCGCCCGTGGGCCGAAGGCGGACGAGGCCAGGGCGGCCGGCGCGGACATCGTCGGCGCCGAAGACCTGCTCGAGATCGTTCAGGGCGGCACGATCGACTTCGATCGCTGCATCGCAACCCCGGACATGATGCCGCTCGTCGGCCGACTCGGTAAGGTGCTGGGCCCGCGCGGCCTGATGCCGAACCCGAAGGTGGGCACGGTGACCATGGACGTCGCCGGCGCGGTAAAGGCTGCCAAGGGCGGCGCGGTGGAGTTCCGAGTCGAGAAGGCCGGCATCATCCACGGCGGCGTGGGCAAGGCTTCGTTCGACTCCGAGAAGCTGGTCCAAAATATCAAGGCGTTCGCGGACGCCGTGGTGAAGGCCAAGCCGACCGGCGCCAAGGGCCAGTACGTGCAGAAGATCTCGGTGTCCTCGACGATGGGCCCGGGCGTGCACGTCGAGCCGTCGACCGTCGTCGGCGGCGCCTGAACAACCCAATTTCACCCGAAGTACGCTTCGGGAGAAAAGGAGGGTCGGATCCGTCCGCCCTTCCGAACCTGTCCGAGAAAGCAGGCGCACCTCCACGGGGAGGTCGCTTAAGCCCGGAGCACCGGGACCTGCTGAGACGGGGACGACCGGATTTCGGCCCGCGCGAGCGGCCCGTCCTGCCGGTTCGAACCATCGCCGCGGCGTTCACGCGTCGCGCGCGGACAGGCTTGAAGCCGCCGTTCGCCGGCGGGTCTTCCAGGCCCGCATGACGAACGGTCGTCGCAACCCGGCGGTTCGGCCCACAAGGTCGGATCGTCAACCGGAGAGAGCACGTGGACCGCGCGGAAAAGCGTGAAATGGTCACGACGCTGAACTCGGTGTTTTCGAACTCCGGGGCCATCGTCGTCGCTCATTACTCGGGTCTGACCGTCGCCCAGATGCAGACGCTTCGTCGGCAGATGCGCGCCGCAGGCGCGAGCGTGAAGGTCGCGAAGAACCGGCTCGCCAAGATCGCTCTCGATGGCACGGACGTCGCCCACATCGGATCCCTTCTTACGGGTCCGACCATCCTCGCCTACAGCGAGGACCCGGTGGCGGCGCCCAAGGTCGCGGTGGAGTTCGCCAAGGGCCACGACAAGTTCGTGATCCTGGGCGGCGCCATGGGCGCGACCTCCCTGAACCCCGACGGCGTGAAGGCTCTTGCCACGCTGCCGTCGCTGGACGAACTGCGCGCGAAGCTCGTGGGCCTCATTCAGGCTCCCGCGACCAAGCTTGCGCAGCTCTCCACCGCGCCAGCCGCAAAGCTTGCGCGCGTGTTTGGGGCATACGCCAAGCGAGACGAGGCGGCGTGACGCCGTTCTTCATTTTAAAAACTGGTTCGAACTCAAGGACGTAGAACAATGGCTGATCTGACGAAGATCGTCGACGAACTGTCCAACCTGACGGTTCTCGAAGCTGCGGAGCTCGCGAAGCTCCTCGAAGAGAAGTGGGGCGTCTCGGCCGCTGCGGCGGTCGCGGTCGCGGGCCCGGCGGCCGCCGCCGCTGCGCCGGTCGAAGAGCAGACCGAGTTCACGGTCATGCTCGCCGCCGTCGGCGACAAGAAGATCGAGGTTATCAAGGAGGTCCGCGCGATCACCGGCCTCGGCCTCAAGGAAGCCAAGGACCTCGTCGAGGCGGCGCCGAAGGCCGTCAAGGAAGCCGTCTCGAAGGACGAGGGCGAGAAGCTCAAGGCCCAGCTCGAGAAGGCTGGCGCCAAGGTCGAGCTTAAGTGATCCGTCGCGGGCCTTCGGCCTGCGTCTGATCCGCCGTCGCGGGAGCGCCCCTCGGGCGTTTCCGCGACACGCGAAAGCCGCGGGGAAGGGACGCTCGTCGAGCGTGTCGTCCCACGCGGCTTAAGCGCCTTCCGGGGCCCTGTCCCGGCGGCGTGACATACAAGCGGAGACCCGGGACCGTCCGGCTCCGCCACGCCTGACCCAAGGACCGTCTGTCGGTTCCGACGGTCTTTGGATCAGGCGTGCCCCTCCGGCATGGATGAGGAAGACGATGGCTCATACGATCACCGGCCGCAAGCGTGTCCGCAAGTTCTTCGGCAAGATCCGCGAAGTCGCGGCGATGCCGAACCTGATCGAAATCCAGAAGGCGTCTTACGACCAGTTCCTTCTGTTCGGTCAGAGCGCACGGCCGGATGAAGGTCTTCAGACCGTGTTCAAGTCGGTGTTCCCGATCTCGGACTTTTCGAACAGCTCGATGCTGGAGTTCGTGAAGTACGAGTTCGAGCAGCCGAAGTACGACGTCGATGAGTGCCGTCAGCGCGGAATGACCTTCGCCGCGCCGCTCAAGGTGACTCTGCGCCTGATCGTGTTCGACGTGGACGAGGAGACCGGCGCCAAGTCCGTCAAGGACATCAAGGAGCAGGACGTCTACATGGGCGACATGCCCCTGATGACGGACAACGGCACCTTCATCGTCAATGGCACCGAGCGCGTCATCGTCTCGCAGATGCACCGCTCGCCGGGCGTGTTCTTCGACCACGACAAGGGCAAGACGCACTCTTCGGGCAAGCTGCTGTTCGCCGCTCGGATCATCCCGTACCGCGGTTCCTGGCTCGACATCGAGTTCGACGCCAAGGACATCGTGCACGCGCGCATCGACCGTCGCCGGAAGATCCCGGTCACGTCGCTGATGTTCGCGCTCGGCATGGACGGCGAGGAAATTCTCGACACCTTCTACAACAAGGTGCGCTACGTCCGTGACGGCGAGGCCTGGCGCACGCCGTTCGACGGCGCGCGCATGAAGGGCATGAACGTCACGGTCGACCTGATCGACGCCGACACCGGCGAGGTCGCGCTCGAGGCGGGCAAGAAGCTCACCGTCCGTCAGGCCCGTTTGATCGTCGAAAAGGGCGTCAAGGACCTCCGGATCGCCAATGAGGAGCTCGTCGGCCAGTACATCGCCGAGGACATCGTCAACGCCGAGACCGGCGAGATCTGGGCTGAAGCCGGCGAGGAGATCTCCGCCAAGCTGCTCGAGACGCTGCAGGACGCCGGGATCGACGAGCTCGACCTGCTCGACATCGACCACGTCAACACCGGCGGCTACATCCGCAACACGCTGATGGTGGACAAGAACAACTCCCGCGAGGAGGCCCTGTTCGACATCTACCGCGTCATGCGTCCGGGCGAGCCGCCCACGCTCGACACCGCCGAAAACATGTTCCAGTCGCTGTTCTTCGACAGCGAGCGTTACGACCTCTCGGCCGTCGGCCGCGTGAAGATGAACATGCGCCTCGACCTCGACGCCGAGGACACCGTGCGGACGCTCCGCAAGGCGGACATCCTCGCGGTCATCAAGACGCTGGTGGACCTTCGCGACGGCAAGGGCGAGATCGACGACATCGACCACCTCGGCAACCGCCGAGTTCGCTCGGTCGGCGAGCTGATGGAGAACCAGTACCGCGTCGGCCTGCTCCGCATGGAGCGCGCCATCAAGGAGCGCATGTCGTCGGTCGAGATCGACACCGTCATGCCGCAGGACCTGATCAACGCGAAGCCTGCGGCCGCCGCCGTGCGCGAGTTCTTCGGCTCGTCGCAGCTGTCGCAGTTTATGGACCAGACCAACCCGCTTTCCGAGATCACGCACAAGCGTCGTCTCTCGGCGCTCGGGCCCGGCGGTCTGACGCGCGAGCGCGCGGGTTTCGAAGTCCGCGACGTGCACCCGACGCATTACGGCCGCATCTGCCCGATCGAGACGCCGGAAGGCCCGAACATCGGCTTGATCAACTCGCTCGCTACCTTCGCGCGGGTGAACAAGTACGGCTTCATCGAGGCGCCCTACCGCAAGGTGCGCGACGGCGCGGTCACCGACGAGGTGCACTACCTCTCGGCGGTCGAGGAATCGAAGCACCATGTCGCGCAGGCGAACGCGGTGCTCGACGCCTCGGGCAAGTTCACGGACGACCTAATCGTCTGCCGGCACATGGGCGAGGTGGTGTTCGTTTCGATCGACCGCGTCGACTACATGGACGTGTCGCCGAAGCAGCTCGTCTCGGTCGCGGCCGCGCTCATTCCGTTCCTTGAGAACGACGACGCGAACCGCGCTCTGATGGGCTCGAACATGCAGCGTCAGGCCGTGCCGCTCGTGAAGGCGGACGCTCCGTTCGTCGGCACCGGCATGGAGGCCGTGGTCGCCCGCGACTCCGGCGCCGCCATCGCCGCGCGGCGTTCGGGCATCATCGATCAGGTCGACGCAACCCGTATCGTCATCCGCGCGAACGAGGAGAGCGACGCCTCGAAGCCCGGCGTCGACATCTACCGTCTGATGAAGTTCCAGCGTTCCAACCAGTCGACCTGCATCACGCAGAAGCCGCTGGTGCGCGTCGGCGACATCGTCAAGAAGGGCGAGATCATCGCCGACGGCCCGTCGACGGAGCTTGGCGAGCTGGCGCTCGGCCGGAACGTGCTCGTCGCGTTCATGCCGTGGAACGGCTACAACTTCGAAGACTCCATCCTCCTGAGCGAGAAGATCGTCTCCGACGACGTCTTCACCTCGATCCACATCGAGGAGTTCGAGGTGATGGCCCGCGACACTAAGCTCGGGCCGGAGGAAATCACGCGCGACATTCCGAACGTGTCGGAAGAGGCGCTGAAGAACCTTGACGAAGCCGGCATCACCTACATCGGCGCGGAAGTGCAGGCGGGCGACATCCTCGTCGGCAAGATCACGCCGAAGGGCGAAAGCCCGATGACGCCGGAGGAGAAGCTGCTCCGCGCCATCTTCGGCGAGAAGGCGTCCGACGTGCGCGACACCTCGCTCCGGGTTCCGCCCGGCGTGACGGGCACGATCGTCGAGGTGCGGGTTTTCAACCGGCACGGCGTCGACAAGGACGAGCGCGCCCAGGCGATCGAGCGTGAGGAGATCGAGCGGCTCGCGAAGGACCGCGACGACGAGCTCGCGATCCTCGACCGCAACACCTACGCGCGCCTCGGCGAAATGCTGGTCGGCAAGACCGTCATTTCCGGTCCGAAGACGATCAGGAAGGACGCGGAGCTCACCCGCGAGAGCCTCAGCGAGGCCCCGCGCTCCCAGTGGTGGCAGATCGCCGTCTCGGACGACAAGATGATGTCCGAGCTGGAGGCTATGCGCGCCCAGTACGACGAGCAGAAGAAGCGGCTCGAGCAGCGGTTCCTCGACAAGGTCGAGAAGCTGCAGCGCGGCGATGAGATGCCCCCCGGCGTGATGAAGATGGTTAAGGTCTTCATCGCCGTGAAGCGCAAGATCCAGCCGGGCGACAAGATGGCCGGCCGGCACGGCAACAAGGGCGTCGTGTCGCGGATCGTGCCGGTGGAGGACATGCCGTTCCTTGCGGACGGCACCCACGCCGACATCGTGCTGAACCCGCTCGGCGTGCCGAGCCGGATGAACGTCGGGCAGATCCTCGAGACCCACCTCGGCTGGGCCTGCGCGGGTCTCGGTCGGAAGATCGGCGAGGCGATCGACGCCTATCGCGCCGGCGCCGACATCGGCGGCCTCAAGTCGACGCTCGACAGCGTCTACGGCGACGACCCGAAGGTGAAGGAGCTCGACGACAAGGAGCTCGTCGAGATGTCGGAGAACCTCCGTCGCGGCGTTCCGATCGCCACGCCGGTGTTCGACGGCGCCAAGGAAGCGGACATCGAGCGCATGCTCGAGCTCGCGGGCGTGGCGACGTCGGGGCAGGTCACCCTCTTCGACGGGCGGACCGGCGAGACGTTCGATCGACAGGTGACGGTGGGCTACATATATATGCTCAAGCTTCACCATCTCGTGGACGACAAGATCCACGCGCGTTCGATCGGACCGTACTCGCTCGTCACCCAGCAGCCACTGGGCGGCAAGGCGCAGTTCGGCGGACAGCGCTTCGGCGAGATGGAGGTCTGGGCGCTCGAGGCTTACGGCGCCGCCTACACGCTGCAGGAGATGCTGACGGTGAAGTCGGACGACGTCGCAGGCCGCACCAAGGTCTACGAGTCCATCGTCCGCGGCGACGACGCCTTCGAGGCCGGCATTCCGGAGAGCTTCAACGTGCTCGTGAAGGAAATGCGGTCGCTTGGCCTGAACGTCGATCTGCACACGTCGAAGCGCGTCGCAGGCGAGCTTCCTCCCGCCGACGCGGCGGAGTGACGGTCGCTCCTTCCGGGGGAGCGATCGTGCGGCGGACGGACCTCAGTGTCCGCCCGCTGGGCTGCATAGGGATTTTTAAGCGGACCTTGCCGGCGTTGAGCGGCGGCGCCACAGGGTCACGCGGAAGGAGACGGCGATGAACCAAGAAGTGATGAATCTCTTCAACACGCAGGTTCCGGCCCAGACGTTCGACCAGATCCGGATCTCGATCGCGAGCCCGGAAAAGATCCTTTCGTGGTCGTTCGGCGAGATCAAGAAGCCCGAGACGATCAACTACCGGACCTTCAAACCGGAGCGCGACGGCCTGTTCTGCGCCCGGATCTTTGGTCCGATCAAGGACTACGAGTGCTTGTGCGGCAAGTACAAGCGCATGAAGTACAAGGGCGTCATCTGCGAGAAGTGCGGCGTCGAGGTCACCCTCTCGCGCGTGCGCCGCGAGCGCATGGGCCACATCGAGCTCGCCGCCCCGGTCGCCCACATCTGGTTCCTGAAGTCGCTGCCGTCGCGCATCGGCCTCCTGATGGACATGACCCTCAAGGATCTTGAGGCGATCCTGTACTTCGAGAAGTACGTGGTGCTCGAGACAGGCCTGACGCCGCTCAAGGACCGCCAGCTCCTCACCGAGGACGAGTACATCCGCGCTCAGGACGAGTACGGCGAGGACGCCTTCACCGCGCAGATCGGCGCGGAGGCGATCCAGTCGATGCTGCGCACGCTCGACCTCGAGAAGATGGCCGCCGACATCCGCGTCGAGATCTCGGAGGCCACCACCGAGCTCAAGCCGAAGAAGCTCGCCAAGCGCCTGAAGATCGTCGAGGCCTTCATCGAATCCGGCAACAAGCCGGATTGGATGATCATGACCATCGTCCCGGTCATCCCGCCGGACCTGCGTCCGCTCGTGCCGCTCGACGGCGGCCGTTTCGCGACCTCGGACCTGAACGACCTCTACCGCCGCGTCATCAACCGCAACAACCGCCTAAAGCGGCTGATAGAGCTGCGCGCGCCCGACATCATCATCCGCAACGAGAAGCGGATGCTGCAGGAGGCCGTCGACGCGCTGTTCGACAACGGCCGCCGCGGCCGCGTCATCACGGGCGTCAACAAGCGCCCGCTGAAGTCGCTGTCCGACATGCTGAAGGGCAAGCAGGGCCGCTTCCGTCAGAACCTTCTCGGCAAGCGCGTCGACTACTCCGGCCGTTCGGTCATCGTGGTCGGCCCGGAGCTGAAGCTGCACCAGTGCGGCCTGCCGAAGAAGATGGCGCTCGAGCTGTTCAAGCCGTTCATCTACTCGCGGCTCGACGCGAAGGGCCTCTCGGCGACCGTGAAGCAGGCGAAGAAGCTCGTCGAGAAGGAGAAGCCCGAGGTTTGGGACATCCTCGACGAGGTGATCCGCGAGCATCCGGTGATGCTGAACCGCGCGCCGACCCTCCACCGCCTCGGCATCCAGGCCTTCGAGCCGGTGCTGATCGAGGGTAAGGCGATCCAGCTTCACCCGCTGGTCTGCGCCGCGTTCAACGCCGACTTCGACGGCGACCAGATGGCCGTGCACGTTCCGCTGAGCCTCGAGGCCCAGCTGGAGGCGCGCGTCCTCATGATGTCGACGAACAACATCCTGCATCCTGCGAACGGCCAGCCGATCATCGTGCCGAGCCAGGACATCGTGCTCGGCCTCTATTACCTGACGCTGATGCGCGACAACGAGCCGGGCGAGGGCATGGCCTTCGCCAACATGGGCGAGCTTGAGCAGGCCCTGTTCACCAAGGCGGTGACGCTGCACACGAAGATCAAGGGTCGTCACATCGGCGTCGACGCCGACGGCGCCAAGACGTCCAAGATCTACGAGACCACGCCTGGCCGCATGATGCTCGGCCAGTTGCTGCCGAAGACCCCGAAGCTGACCTTCGACGTCGTCAACAAGCTGATGACGAAGAAGGAAATCTCGAACATGATCGACACCGTCTACCGAAACTGCGGTCAGAAGGACACGGTCATCTTCTGCGACCGGATCATGACGCTCGGCTTCACCAACGCGTTCCGCGCGGGCATCTCGTTCGGCAAGGACGACATGGTCGTGCCGGAGACGAAGACGAAGATCGTCGACGACACCCGGACGCTCGCGAAGGAATACGAGCAGCAGTACCAGGACGGCCTGATCACCCAGGGCGAGAAGTACAACAAGGTCGTCGACGCCTGGGCGAAGTGCACGGACAAGATCGCCGACGAGATGATGGCGCGGATTTCCGCGGTCCAGATCGACAAGGAGACCGGGCGCACCAAGCAGATCAACTCGATCTACATGATGAGCCACTCGGGCGCCCGCGGTTCGCCGGCGCAGATGAAGCAGCTCGCCGGCATGCGCGGCCTGATGGCCAAGCCCTCGGGCGAAATCATCGAGAGCCCGATCATCTCGAACTTCAAGGAAGGGCTCTCGGTTCTCGAGTACTTCAACTCCACTCACGGCGCTCGTAAGGGCCTCGCGGACACGGCGCTGAAGACCGCGAACTCCGGCTACCTGACCCGCCGTCTCGTGGACGTGGCGCAGGACTGCATCATCACCGAGGACGATTGCGGCACCGAGGCGGGCATCCGCGTTCGCGCCGTCATCGACGCGGGCCAGATCGTGGCCACGCTCGGAATGCGCATCCTCGGCCGCACCGTCGCGGAGGACGTCTACAACCCGGCGACGGGCGAGGTTGTCGTTCCGAAGAACACGCTGGTGACCGAGAAGGACGTGGATCTCGTGCACGCCGCGGGCGTTCAGGAAGTCCGCATCCGGTCGGTGCTGACCTGCGAGACCAAGATCGGCGTCTGCGTGGCCTGCTACGGCCGCGATTTGGCGCGCGGCACGCCGGTCAACCACGGCGAGGCCGTCGGCGTCATCGCGGCGCAGTCGATCGGCGAACCGGGCACGCAGCTCACCATGCGCACGTTCCACATCGGCGGCACGGCGCAGCTGGCGGACTCGTCGTTCCTCGAAAGCACGTTCGAGGGCACGATCAAGCTTCGCAACCGCAACGCCGCCCGGAACTCGGACGGCGACCTGATCGTCATGGGCCGCAACGTGGCCGTCATCATCCTCGACGCCGACGGCGTGACGGAGCGGTCGACGCACCGCCTCCTTTACGGCTCGAAGCTTCGGGTCGACGACGGCGACAAGATCAAGCGCGGCCAGCGCATCGCCGAGTGGGATCCGTACACCCGTCCGATCCTCACCGAGGTGGACGGCAAGGCCGGGTTCGAGGATCTGGTCGAAGGCGCTTCGCTGAAGGAGAGCTCGGACGAAGCGACGGGCATCACCAAGCGCGTCGTCACCGACTGGCGGACGTCCACGCGCAACGCGGACCTGAAGCCGGCGATCGTGATCAACGGTCCCGACGGCAAGATCGCGAAGCCCGCGAAGGGCGGCGAGGCGCGCTACCTGCTCGCGGCCGACGCCATCCTCTCGGTGTCGCCCGGCTCCGAGGTCCAGGCGGGCGACGTGCTGGCGCGTATCCCGTTGGAGAGCGCCAAGACGCGCGACATCACCGGCGGTCTGCCGCGGGTGGCGGAGCTGTTCGAGGCGCGTCGTCCGAAGGATGCGGCGGTCATCGCCGAGATCTCCGGCACGGTGCAGTTCGGCAAGGACTACAAGAACAAGCGTCGTCTGACGCTGGTGCCGAGCGACGGCGACGAGCCTGTCGAGTACCTGATCCCGAAGGGCAAGCACGTCCATCTGCAGGACGGCGACGTCGTGGAGAAGGGCGACTACATCGTCGACGGCAACCCTGCGCCGCACGACATCCTGGCGATCAAGGGCGTGGAGGAGCTCGCTGCCTACCTCGTCAACGAGATCCAGGAGGTCTACCGGCTCCAGGGCGTGCAGATCAACGACAAGCACATCGAGGTGATCGTTCGCCAGATGCTGCAGAAGGTCGAGATCTCCGACGCCGGCGAGACCGAGCTGCTCACCAACGAGCAGGTCGATCGGATGGAGTTCGACGAGATCAACGCCAAGATGATCGCTGAGGGCAAGAAGCCTGCGGTCGGCCATCCGGTGCTGCTCGGCATCACCAAGGCCAGCCTGCAGACGCGCTCGTTCATCTCGGCCGCGTCGTTCCAGGAGACGACCCGCGTCCTCACCGAGGCCGCGGTCAACGGCAAGGTGGACGACCTCGAGGGGCTGAAGGAGAACGTGATCGTCGGCCGCCTCATCCCGGCCGGCACCGGCTCGGTCATGAGCAAGGTCCGCGAGATCGCGGCCCACCGCGACGAACTCATCCTCGCCCAGAAGGCGCAGGAGTCGGGCGTCACGCCGGCGAACGCCGGCCTGCTTCCGGCCTCCGACGCCGCGGAGTGAGGGGAGGGGCGCAGCGCCCTATCTTGAGAGACAGAAAGGGCCGCCGGGCTAACCGGCGGCCCTTTTTCTTTGCCGAAATGCGGGAGGCGACCCGGCGAGCGCGTTCACCCGCGTTGATCAGCCCGAGGACGCCTGGGCTGCGGCCGGCTTCGACGCGACGAAGAAGCAGACGGCGGCCCCGAAGATGACGGTCCCGAACGCGGCCGCCAGCGTGAACACCAGGCCGAAGCCGCCGCCGGCGTGGGCTACCGCGATCAGAGGGGCTGCGAAGCCGCTCGCGGTGAAGCCCAGAAAGTAGCGAACGCTATAGGCCTTGGTTCGGAGGTGCGGCGGCGTGTAGCGCGCGACCATCGCGTCGTTCACCACGACCTGCCCGTAGATCGCGGCGATCGCCAGCGTGAGGCCGGCCAGCATCGGCGCGCCGCCCGTCGTCGCCGCGAGCCCGAGGCCGAGAGGCTGCAGCGCCGCAAGCCCGACGAAGATCGTCGGCAGCGGAACCCTGTCGACGAGCCTGCCGACGATCAGCTGCGGCATTGCGCCGAAGAGGAAGACGCCTGTCGCCAGCGCGCCGGTGACGGCCAGCGGCACGTCGAGGCCCAGCCGCTCGTCGATCGCTTTCGGCAGCGAGATGCTGGTGATGTTGAACGTCATGCCGCCGGCGATCAGCGCGGCGGCGAAGAGCGCGAGTAGCACGGGAACTCTCATTCCAACGCCCGACGGCGGAGCCGTTTTTGGCCCCGCCACGTGGGACTCCGCCTCCGCCGGTGCGAACACGAGATAGGCCAGTCCGACCGCCAGGCAGACCGCCGCCGGCGCGAGAAACGCCGCGCGCCAGCCCAGCGTGCTTGCGAGCAGCGCCGTGCCGCCCGAGGCGAAGGCGGATCCCAGATTTCCGAACACCCCGTTCCAGCCCAGCGATCGCCCGAGCGACGACGCGTGGCTGACCAGGAGCGAGGCGCCGATTGGGTGGTAGATCGCTGTAAAGACGCCGAGGACGAACAGCCACAGGGCGATCGCGGTCGGCGTCGAGCTAGCGGTGAGCCCGGCGAGCGACGTCGCGCAGCCGAAAAAGAACGTCGCGAGCAAGTTCCGGCGTCCCACCCTTTCGGCGAGCCAGCCCATCGGGAGCGCAAACAAGCCGAACGCGACGAAAGCTCCCGTGGAGAGCGCGATCATCGGCCCATAGTCACGGCCGAGATCGGCCGCCATGGCGATCACGGCGGTCGGATAGATCAGCAGGACATAATGGTCGAGCGCATGGGCGACGTTAACGAAAGCCACGGCGCGTCGGGAGGAACTGAGAGGCGTCAAGACAGGGTCCTCGGCGAGGGGCGGACGATCGGGCCGCCCCTCTTTCCTTATAGCCTCAACGCCTGACGAAGACCTTGAACCCGCCGAAGATCATGCGCTTGCCGTCGAACGGCGCGTCCTTCATCGACGCCTCGAGCCGCGGATCCGCCATGACCTTAGCCACTGTCGCGTCGCGCGCCTCGCGCGACGGATATTCGATCCAGGAGAAGAACACCGTCTCGTCGTCCTTCTGCTGGACGGCGCGCGGGAAGGAGGTCAACTCGCCGTAAGGCGCGTCGTCGGCGACGCACTCCACAAAGGATAAGGCCCCGTGCTCCATCCAGACGGCCGCCGCCGTTTCGGCGAGCTCCCTGTACGCGTCGAGCTTGTCCAGGGGAACGGCGACGACGAATCCATCAACATAGCTCATGGGCGATTCTCCTCTTGCGGTTCTCAAGCGTTCCGTTCAAAGGACGGACGAGCGGCGCCGGATCCGACATTCGGGGCGAAATCCGTCTCGCCGGGCTGACGTTTGCGCGTCGTTAAGGTCTGGACCGGCGGTTTTTGCCCCGACGGACCGAAAGTCCGGTGGCGCTGTTGACTATGTCCGAGTCGCGCGGTAGAAGCCGCTCACTCTTCGGCAGGCGGTAATTCCACGCTGTCGCATGCGGCCTACGCAGCGACCCTTCGGAATTAGACGCTGTCGCGACCACACGGTCAGTTGCGGTTCATGACCCCGGCGCTTCGTCGTCGTTGGTCCTCTGCAGGGAGCGACGCTCCCCTTCGGTTTTCCGGAGGGAGGCGTCATTTCGTTCTGTTCGGTCCTCATCCTGGGCCGTCCGGAACGCCGGTTTATAAGGGAAGCGGTTAGGCCAACGATGCCCACCATCAGCCAGTTGATCCGCAAGCCGCGGCAGGCGCCGACGGCGCGCAACAAGGTTCCGGCGCTTCAGGCGTGCCCGCAGAAGCGCGGCGTCTGCACGCGCGTCTACACCACCACGCCGAAGAAGCCGAACTCGGCGCTTCGTAAGGTCGCCAAGGTCCGTCTCACCAATGGCTTCGAGGTCATCGGCTACATTCCTGGCGAGGGTCACAACCTCCAGGAACACTCGGTCGTCATGATCCGCGGCGGCCGTGTGAAGGACCTTCCGGGCGTGCGTTACCACATTCTTCGCGGCGTGCTCGACACGCAGGGCGTCAAGAACCGCAAGCAGCGCCGGTCGAAGTACGGCGCCAAGCGGCCGAAGTGAGGTTCTGAGATATGTCCCGTCGTCACTCCGCCGAACGCCGCGAAGTCCATCCCGATCCGAAGTTCGGGGACATCGTGGTCACGAAATTCATGAACACGGTCATGAAGCACGGCAAGAAGTCCGCTGCTGAAACGATCGTCTACGGCGCCTTCGACACCGTCGAGACCAAGCTCAAGCAGAGCCCGGTCGCCGTGTTCCACCAGGCGCTCGACAACATCGCGCCGGCCCTCGAGGTTCGCTCCCGCCGGGTCGGCGGCGCGACCTACCAGGTCCCGGTCGAGGTTCGCCCGGAGCGCCGCCAGGCGCTTGCGCTTCGTTGGCTGCTGGCTTCGGCCCGCGCCCGCAACGAGAAGACCATGGTCGACCGTCTGTCGGCCGAACTGATCGACGCTTCGAACAACCGCGGCTCCGCCGTGAAGAAGCGCGAGGACACGCACCGCATGGCGGAAGCGAACCGCGCCTTCTCGCACTACCGCTGGTAATCGAGCAGAGATTGAAGGACTAAGATCATGGCCCGTTCCCACGCGATCGAAGACTATCGTAACTTCGGCATCATGGCCCACATTGATGCCGGCAAGACGACGACGACCGAGCGCGTCCTGTTCTATTCCGGCAAGTCCCATAAGATCGGCGAAGTCCACGACGGCGCCGCGACCATGGACTGGATGGAGCAGGAGCAGGAGCGCGGCATCACGATCACGTCCGCCGCGACGACGACCTTCTGGAACGACCATCGCCTGAACATCATCGACACGCCGGGCCACGTCGACTTCACGATCGAAGTCGAGCGTTCGCTCCGCGTGCTGGACGGCGCCGTGTGCGTGCTCGACGGCAACCAAGGCGTCGAGCCGCAGACCGAGACCGTGTGGCGTCAGGCCGACAAGTACGAAGTGCCGCGCATCGTGTTCGTCAACAAGATGGACAAGATCGGCGCCGACTTCTTCCGCTGCGTCAGCGAGATCGACAGCCGGGTCGCCGGCAAGCCGGTCTGCATCCAGCTTCCAATCGGTTCGGAGTCGAACTTCCTCGGCATCATCGACCTCGTCCGCATGAAGGCGGTCGTATGGGAGAACGAGAACCTCGGCGCGAACTACAACGACGCTGAGATCCCGGCCGAGTTGCTCGACCAGGCTGTCGAGTACCGCAACACCATGATCGAGCGCGCGGTTGAGCTCGACGACGCCGCTCTCGAGAAGTTCCTCGAAGGCGAGGAGCCCGACGAGGCGACGCTCAAGGCGCTGCTGCGCAAGGCCGTGATCACCCGCGCTTTCACGCCGGTGCTTTGCGGTTCGGCCTTCAAGAACAAGGGCGTTCAGCCCCTGCTCGACGCGGTGGTCGACTATCTTCCGAGCCCGCTTGATCGCGGCGCGGTCGACGGCGTCGACTTCAAGACGGAAGAGCCTGTCGTTCGCCGCCCGGCCGACGACGAGGGTCTTTCGGTCCTCGCGTTCAAGATCATGGACGACCCGTTCGTCGGCACCATCACTTTCTGCCGCGTCTACTCGGGCAAGCTGGAGTCGGGTTCGACCCTGCTGAACTCGACCCGCGACAAGAAGGAACGCGTCGGCCGCATGCTCCTGATGCATGCGAACAACCGCGAAGACATCAAGGAAGCCTACGCCGGCGACATCGTCGCCCTGGCCGGCCTCAAGGACGTCCGCACCGGCGACACGCTGTGCGATCCGCTGAAGGCTGTGATCCTGGAGCAGATGGTGTTCCCGGAGCCGGTCATCGAGATCGCGATCGAGCCGAAGACCAAGGCCGATCAGGAGAAGCTGGGCATCGCCCTGTCGAAGCTCGCGGCTGAGGACCCGTCCTTCCGCGTGTCGACCGACCAGGAGTCGGGCCAGACCATCCTCAAGGGGATGGGCGAGCTCCACCTCGACATCAAGGTCGACATCCTGCGCCGCACCTACAAGGTCGACGCGAACATCGGCGCTCCGCAGGTCGCGTACCGCGAGACTCTGACGAAGCCGGTCGACATCGACTACACGCACAAGAAGCAGACCGGCGGCACCGGCCAGTTCGCCCGCGTGAAGTTCCACATCTCGCCGAACGAAGTCGGCGCCGGGTTCGCCTTCGAGTCGAAGGTGGTCGGCGGTTCTGTGCCGAAGGAGTACATCCCGGGCGTGCAGAAGGGCCTCGAGTCGGTTCTCGGTTCGGGCGTGGTTGCGGGCTTCCCCGTGGTCGACGTCAAGGTCGAGCTGGTCGACGGCGCGTACCACGAGGTCGACTCCTCGGCGCTCGCCTTCGAAATCGCGTCCCGTGCGGCGTTCCGCGAGGCCCTTCAGAAGGGCGGCGCGGTGCTGCTCGAGCCGATCATGAAGGTCGAGGTCGTCACGCCTGAAGACTACACCGGCTCGGTCATCGGCGACCTCAACTCCCGCCGCGGCCAGATCCAGGGCCAGGACATGCGCGGCAACGCGAACGTGGTGAACGCCATGGTCCCGCTCGCCAACATGTTCGGCTACATCAACACGCTGCGTTCGTTCAGCCAGGGCCGGGCGAACTACAGCATGGAATTCGACCACTACGAGCAGGTTCCGTCGAACGTCGCGCAGGAGGTTCAGGCGAAGTACGCCTGATCTTCCCGCAGCGAGTTCAAGACGTAGCCCCTAGAGACGATTTAGAGAAAAGAACGGAGCCTTCGCCATGGCCAAGGAAAAGTTCGCGCGGACGAAGCCGCATTGCAACATCGGGACGATTGGTCATGTTGACCATGGCAAGACGTCTCTGACGGCTGCGATCACGAAGGTTCTTGCTGAGACGGGCGGCGCGACGTTTACGGCGTACGACCAGATCGACAAGGCGCCGGAGGAGAAGGCGCGCGGCATCACGATTTCGACGGCGCACGTCGAGTACGAGACCGCGAACCGGCATTACGCGCACGTGGACTGCCCCGGCCATGCCGACTACGTGAAGAACATGATCACGGGCGCGGCGCAGATGGACGGCGCGATCCTGGTGGTGTCGGCGGCGGACGGCCCGATGCCGCAGACCCGCGAGCACATCCTGCTGGCGCGCCAGGTCGGCGTTCCGGCGCTGGTGGTGTTCCTGAACAAGTGCGACCTGGTGGACGACGAGGAGCTTCTTGAGCTCGTCGAGCTCGAGGTGCGCGAGCTTCTGTCGAAGTACGACTTCCCGGGCGACGACATTCCGATCATCAAGGGCTCGGCGGTGGTGGCGCTCCAGGGCGGCGACCCGAAGCTCGGCCATGACGCGGTGCTCGAGCTGATGAAGGCGGTCGACGCCTACATCCCGCAGCCGGAGCGCCCGATCGACCAGCCGTTCCTGATGCCGGTCGAGGACGTGTTCTCGATCTCGGGCCGCGGCACGGTGGTGACGGGCCGC
>Ga0256876_1000070_pt1 | contig 18113 bp, 11 predicted proteins | sample MC6MC0419MT_FD_186340 | JGI IMG/M metagenome (GOLD analysis project Ga0256876, IMG submission 186340) | Metatranscriptome of enriched soil aggregate microbial communities from Iowa State University, Ames, United States - MC6-MC0419-MT... | ecosystem: Environmental > Terrestrial > Soil >...
GCCCGCCATCCGGACGACGACCTGACGCTGCCCGCGCCCCGCGCCGGGGGCATCGCCGCGCGCGCGGCCGCCGCGCTGCGTCCCGCCTCCGCGCCGGATTACTTCCAGGGGCTCAACCCCGAGCAGCGCGAAGCGGTCGAGACGCTCGACGGTCCGCTGCTGGTGCTGGCCGGCGCCGGCACCGGCAAGACCCGCGTGCTGACCACGCGCATCGCGCACATCCTGGCGCTGGGCAAGGCGCGGCCGTTCGAGATCCTCTCCGTCACCTTCACCAACAAGGCCGCGCGCGAGATGCGCGAACGGGTGGGCAAGCTGCTGGGCGAGGCCGCCGAGGGCATGCAGTGGCTCGGCACCTTCCACTCCATCGGCACCCGCATCCTGCGTCGCCACGCCGAGCTCGCCGGCCTGTCGTCGAGCTTCACGATCCTCGACACCGACGACCAGATTCGCCTGCTGAAGCAGGTGCTCGCGGCCGAGAACATCGACGACAAGCGCTGGCCGGCCCGCCAGTTGGCCTTCGCGATCGACGGCTGGAAGAACCGGGCGCTGTCGCCGAAGGACGTCCCGGCCGGCGAGGCCCAGAGCTTCGCTGCCGGCCGCGGGGCCGAACTCTACGCCATCTACCAAGCGCGGCTGCGGCAGCTGAACGCGGTCGACTTCGGCGACCTGCTGCTGGAGCCGATCCGGCTGTTCCGCGAGCACCCGGACGTGCTGGAGCAGTATCACCGGCGGTTCAAATACATGCTGGTGGACGAGTACCAGGACACCAACGTCGCGCAGTACCTCTGGCTGCGGCTGCTGGCGAGGGGCTCCTCGAACCTTGCCTGCGTCGGCGACGACGACCAGTCGATCTACGGCTGGCGCGGAGCCGAAGTGGAAAACATCCTGCGGTTCGAGAAGGATTTTCCGGGCGCGAAGGTCGTCCGCCTCGAGCGCAACTACCGCTCGACCGGCCACATTCTGAACGCCGCGTCCCACCTCATCGCCCACAACCAGGGCCGCCTCGGCAAGACGCTGCGGCCACAGACCGAGCTCGGCGAGAAGGTCACGGTCGCCGGCGCCTGGGACTCCGGCGAGGAGGCCCGCCAGATCGGCGACGAGATCGAGGCGCTGCAGAGCAAGGGCCACACGCTCGACGAGATCGCGATCCTCGTGCGCGCGTCGTTCCAGATGCGCGAGTTCGAAGAGCGCTTCGTCACGCTGGGCCTGCCGTACCGCGTCGTCGGCGGTCCACGGTTCTACGAGCGCGCCGAGATCCGCGACGCCCTCGCCTATCTGCGCGTGGTCGCGAGCCCGGCCGATGGCCTCGCCTTCGAACGCATCTACAACACGCCGAAGCGGGGCCTTGGCGACGCCGCGCTCAAGCAGATCGTGGACCTCTCCCGCGCCGAAGAGGTGCCGCTGCTGGAGGCCGCGCGGCGCCTGCTCGACGGGCCGGACCTGAAGCCGAAACCGCGCTCCACCCTGAAGGAGCTGGTGCAGTCCTTCGACCGCTGGTCGGGGCTGATCGACAAGATTCCCCACACTGAACTCGCCGAGCAGGTGCTGGAGGAGAGCGGCTACACCGACATGTGGACCAAGGACCGCTCGGCGGAGGCGCAGGGGCGGCTGGAAAACCTGAAGGAGCTCGTGCGCTCCATGGAGCCGTTCGAAAACCTGCGCGGCTTCCTGGAGCACATTTCGCTCGTGATGGACGCCGACCGCGGCCCGAGCGAAGACGCCGTCACCATCATGACGCTGCACGCCGCGAAGGGGCTGGAGTTCGACACGGTGTTTCTGCCCGGATGGGAGGAAGGCCTCTTTCCGCACCAGCGCTCGCTCGACGAGAGCGGCCGCGCCGGCCTCGAGGAGGAGCGCCGCCTCGCCTATGTCGGCGTCACACGCGCGCGCAAGCGCGCGAAGGTGTGGTTCGCCTCGAACCGCCGGATCCACGGCATGTGGCAGTCCTCCATTCCCTCGCGGTTCCTGGACGAGCTGCCGGAGGCGGCGGTCGACGTGATCGAGGCGCCGGCGACGTTCGGCGGCGGAAGCGGCGGCAATTCTTTCGGCGGGGGACTGGGAGGCTCCTACGGCGCGAGCCGGTTCGACCGGGCAGAGCCATTCAAGTCGACCTACGACACGCCCGGCTGGCGCCGCGCGCAGGAAAACCGCGGCCCTGCCTCCCCCGGCCCCGGCGCGCGCCGCAGCGGGCCGATGACGATCGAGGGCGAACTGGTCGCCTCCTCCACCGCGAAGTCCGCCGGCTTCGGAAAGGGCGCGCGCGTGTTCCACCAGAAGTTCGGGAACGGCACGGTGGTCGAGGTCGACGGCAACAAGCTCACCGTCGCGTTCGACAAGGCCGGCCACAAGCGCGTGGTGGACAGCTTCGTGAAGGCTGCCTAACTCACCTCGACGAGCGCCGTTCGCCGCGGCGTCCCGACCGCACCAAAGGAAGCCGATCATGCACACGTCGCAGACCGACGAAGGAACCCGCGTGATCGCGGAGATCGCGCAGCGCCACGGCTTCAGCCCTGAGGCGGGCCAGGCCATGGTCGCGGCGCTGGAGGCCGGCGCCGGCGCGATGGCGCAGTTCAGCCATCACGAACTCGGCGGCATGGGCCAGTGGTCGCGCGGTGGCATGCTGATGATCGGCGACATGTTCAACAACGGCCTGAAGGCGCGGGTCGGCGCGCTCGCCGACGACCTCGCGGCGGCGATGGGCGGCGGCGCGATCCCCGCCCGTCGGCCGGCTCCCGGCCAGTCCTCCGCGGGCTTCGCCAACTGGTGGCCGGAGGCGCTCGGCGCGCCGTCCGCCACCGGCGCCCAGAACGGGCGGCGCTACGCGGTGTTCCCGGCCACGCGTCGGCTCGCGATCGAGCGGGACGGTCAGGTTCGGATCTACGACACCGGGAACCACAACATCGGCGGCGCCGGCCAGCAGCAGGGCGGCGTCGACAGCCTGAGCTTCTCGACCGACCGCGGCGCGATCGGCGTGCACGACCTTCAGGAGGTCGACGCCCAGACCTCCGCCGCGCCGGAACCCGCGCCTCGGTCGTCCGGCGGCTGGCCGCAACAACAGCAGCAGCCAGCGGCCCCGCGGACGTTCAGGGAGGAGCCCGACTCCGGCGTCCAGGCGCCCGCGCAACCGGAAACGGCGCGCGCTCCCGCCCCGCGCCCGAACGGCGAGAGCGGCGACCCGATCGAACTCATCCGCAAGCTCGCAGCGCTGAAGGACGCGGGCGCGCTCACCGAGGACGAGTTCCAGGCGAAGAAGGTCGAGCTGCTCGCCCGCATCTGAGGTGACCGCGGAAGCGGCCCTCGTGATCCGGCCAAGGTCGGAACACCAAGGTCAGGCGGCCGTCGCATCAGCAGGGATCAGACAGGTTTCCCTCCGGGGGCGGACCCGCTATGGCTCCCCGCACAAGGCCGGGACCCGCCGTCGAGGTTCCGTGCAAAGCCGCTGAAGGTCTCTCCCCATGTCCACGCCCCTCGTCCGCCTGCGTCTCGACGAAGCGACCGCCAAGCGCGTCGCGGACGTGCTGGAGGAGGCCTTCCCGTTCGGCGAGGCCTCGATCGCCGCGTTCGAGGTGACCAAGGACGACTGGACGGTCGAGGTCTACGGCGGCCCCGAAGCCACCGCCGAGGAATTGGCCGCCGCCCTGCGCGAAGCTCTGGGACCGGAGAGCGCCGGCCTGCGCATCGAGGCCGACGCCGTCGAAGAGGCCGACTGGGTGGCGAAGAGCCTCGCGGGGCTCGCGCCCGTGCCGGCCGGCCGCTTCGTCGTCCACGGCTCGCACGACCGCGACAAGATTCCGGCGGACGTCATCGGCATCGAGATCGAGGCGGCGCTCGCCTTCGGCACCGGCCACCACGGCACCACCCGCGGCTGCCTGCTCGCGATCGACGAGTTGCTGACGGAGCGCCGGTTCGAGCGCGTGCTCGACCTCGGCTCCGGCACCGGCGTACTGGCGATCGCCATCGGTCTCGCCCAACAGGCGCCGGTGCTCGCGACCGACATCGACGAGACCTCCGCGCGCATCGCCGGCGAGAACGCCGAGGCGAACGGGGCCGGCGCCTTCGTGGAGTCCATACACGCCACCAGCTTCGACCATCCGGTCTTCGCCGAACGCGGGCCGTTCGACCTGATCGTGGCGAACATTCTCGCCGGCCCGCTGGTCGAACTCGCCCCCGACGTGAAGCGTCACCTGGCCGCCGACGGCCGCGTGGTGCTGTCGGGCCTGATGAACCACGAGGAGGACCGCGTCCTCGCGGCCTACGCGGCGGAAGGCCTCGGGCTGATCTCCTCGCGCCAGCTCGAAGGCTGGTCGACGCTGATGCTCAAGGCATGAGCCGCGCTCTCGCCCATGATGCGCTAGGCATGAGCCGCGGGATCTGAGATGAGCGCCAAGCCGAAGCGCGGTCCCGAACGCCGCGTGATGTATGTCGAGAGCAAAAGCGGAACCATCGAGGGCGTGGCCGCCCGGATCGGCTGGGTCGAATTCTCGAAGACGGCCCAGACGATGTACTACCGCGGGCTGATGCTGCAGAAGGGCGTCGTGCCCCGCGGCAACTGCTTCGACGTCATCACGGGCGACGTGTACTGGGTCTCGGACGTCAAGAAGCGGGGCTCCAACACCCACCCCGACAATCTCGACCTCAAGGTCGAGATTGATCCGGACGCCCTGGACGAGTACCGGCGGATAAGGTCGACTTGATCGTCGGCGGCTCCGCCCTCGCCGGTCACGCGCGTGAGATGTTACGGGACAGATCCGATGTTCGAAGCGAAGTTCCAGACCTTCGACGAGACCTCCGACCCGTCCCAGGGCGCGCCTCGGCTTGCGGCGCTTCGGGCGAGGCTCGCGACGCTGAAGCTCGACGGTTTCCTGCTGCCGCGGGCGGATGAGCATCAAAACGAGTACCTGCCGCCCTCCGCCGAGCGCGTGGCCTGGCTTACGGGATTCACCGGCTCCTACGGGTTTGTCGCAGTGCTGGCGGACCGCGCCGCGCTGTTCGTGGACGGGCGCTACACCGTGCAGGCGCGGACGCAGGTCGACGCGTCCGTCTTCGCCGCGCTGAACGTCGGCGACACGCCGCCCACCGAGTGGCTGAAGCGCAACCTGACCGGCGGCGCGCGCGTCGGCTACGACCCGATGCTCCACACGATTGAGGGACTCGAGCGGCTGGAGAAGGCGGCCGATCACGCCGGCGCGACGCTGGTCGCTGTCGAGGCGAACCCGGTCGACGCGATCTGGACCGACCGCCCCGCCCCGCCCCTGGCGCCGGTGGCGCTCCACGATCCGGCCTTCGCCGGGGAAACGGTCGACAGCAAGCTCGGCCGGATCGCCGACGAACTCGCCGCGGCGCGCGCCGACGCGCTGCTTGTGACGGACGCCCACGCCCTCGCCTGGACGTTCAACATCCGCGGCTCGGACGTCGCGCACACGCCGCTGCCGCTCGGCTTCGCGATCATTCCCGCCGAAGGACGGGCGACCGTGTTCCTTGACGGGCGCAAGCTTTCCAACGCGGTGCGGGCGGATCTTGAAGCGAAAGCCGAGGTCGCGGAGCCGGCCGCGCTCGATCAGGCTCTGGGTCGCCTCGCAGCCAAGACGGTTAGGGTCGACGCGTCCGGCGCCGCGGCCGCGTTCGGGCGGAGGCTCGAGGCCGCGGGCGCCCGGGTGCAGCGGGGCGCAGACCCGATCGCCAAGCTCAAGGCGGTGAAGAACCAGGTCGAGATCGAGGGCGCTCGCGCCGCCCAGCTCAGGGACGGGGCGGCGCTCTGCCGCTTCCTCGCCTGGCTCGACGCGGAGGCGCCCAAGGGAACGCTGGACGAGATCGGCGCGGCCGAGGCGCTGGAAAGCTTCCGGCGCGAGACCGGCCTGCTGCGCGACGTGTCGTTTCCGTCGATCTCCGCCGCCGGCCCGAACGCCGCCTTGCCGCATTACCGAGTGACGCGCGGAAGCAACGCGCGGTTAACACATGGTTTCTTTTTGATCGACAGCGGCGGCCAGTACGAGGACGGCACCACCGACGTCACGCGCACCGTGGTGATCGGCCAGGCCAGCGACGAGATGAAGGACCGGTTCACGCGCGTCCTGAAGGGGCACATCGCGATCTCGACCGCCGTCTTCCCCAAGGGCGTCTCCGGCGCGCAGATCGACGCCTATGCGCGGCGCCCGCTGTGGGAGGCCGGTCTCGACTTCGACCACGGCGTCGGCCATGGGGTCGGGTCCTACCTGTCGGTGCACGAAGGTCCCCAGCGCATCTCCAAGCTCGGGACCACGCCGCTCGAGCCCGGCATGATCCTCTCCAACGAGCCCGGCTACTACAAAGAGGGTGATTATGGCGTCCGCACCGAGACGTTGGTGCTGGTCGAGCGCCGGACGATCCCCGGCGCCGAGCGCGAGATGTACGGCTTCGAAACTCTCACCCTGGCCCCGATCGACCGCCGCGCCATCGCCCCCGGCCTGCTGACGGCGGAGGAACGCGCCTGGCTTGACGGTTACCATGCCCGGGTGCTGGCGGAGATCGGCCGCCTCGTCGATCCGACGACGGCGGCATGGCTCGAGGCCGCCTGCGCGCCGCTGTAAGGCGGCTTTCAGGGCGCCGGAGCCTATAAACGCCAAGTGTCCCGGCCTTGAGCCGAGACCCAGAAACACCCCCGACGCAGGATAGAGCTGCGCCGCCGCTGCGCCATCTTGGAAACCCGCGGGCGTCTGGGTCCCGGCTCAAGGCCGGGACCCGAGGGCGGCGCTTCCGGCGTCTCGGCGGACCTGTGTCCGGCCTCGCTTCGAACCCGGTCCTCTCGTCAGCCGCGCGGCGCTAAGCGCTCGGCGGCGCGCTCGCGTCCGATGAAGGGCAGCAGCTTCGCGAGCTCCGGCCCGTGCGGCCAGCCCGTCAGCGCAAGCCGGAGAGGCGCGAACAGCGCCCGGCCCTTTCGGCCGGTGGCGGCGCCGAGCGCCGCGGTCCAGCTCTTCCAGGTCGTCTCGTCCCACGGCTCCGGCGGAAGCCCTGCGAGCGCCTGCGCGAGAAAGCCGGCGTCCTCGGCGGGGGGGCGCTCCGCGGTCTCGGGCAGCGGCTCGGTCGCGATCCGCCACCAGTCCAGCGCCTCGTCGAGCCGGGCGAGATTGCCGCGGACCGCCTCCCAGAACGCCGCGCCGCCGCCTACGCCCAGCGCCAGAAGACGGGGCGAGACCGCTGCGTGGTCGAGGCCGTGCAGGGTTTTGGCCGAGAGCGCCTGGAGGTCGTCCTCGTCGATCCGCGCCGGCGCCCGCGACAGACGCTTCAGATCGACGAGCGCCGCCAGTTCGTCGAGATCGGCGACCGGCCGCACGGCTTCGGCGGAGCCGATGAGCGCGACATAGGCCGCGACCGCCAGCGCCTCGACGCCGCGCGCGCGCAACGCGCCGAGCGACAGGCTGCCCTCGCGCTTCGACAGGCCGGCGCCGTCGGCGGTCGTCAGCAGATTGTGGTGCGCGAAGGCCGGCGGCGCGGCGCCGAGCGCGGCGAACATGTCGATCTGCACGGCGGTGTTTGCGACGTGGTCCTCGCCGCGCACCACCTCGGTGACCGCGAGGTCGATGTCGTCGACCACGCTGGTGAAGACATAGAGGAAGGAGCCGTCGTCGCGCCTGACGACCGGGTCGGACAGGCTTTCGAGGTCGATCTCCTGCCGCCCTCGGACGCCGTCGTCCCAGCCGATGCGGCCGTCGGACAGCCGGAACCGCCAATGCGGCGTCCGGCTCTCGGCGAGGTAAGCGTCGCGCCGCATGTCCGTCAGCCGGAGGGCGCCGCGGTCGTAGACCGGCGGCCGCCCGGAGGCGCGGGCGAGACGACGCGCGCGGTCGAGCTCCTCCTCCGTCTCGTAGGCGGCATAGACGCGCCCGTCGGCCTGCAGGCGCGCGAAGGCCGCTTGGTAAAGCGCGTCGCGGTCGGACTGGCGCGCCTCGACGTCCGGGACGAAGCCGAGCCAGGCGAGATCCTCGCGGATCGCCTCGGCGTACTCCTCGCGCACCCTGGCGCGATCCGTGTCGTCCAGCCGGAGCACGAAGCGCCCGCCGCGCTTCCGCGCAGTCAGGGCGTTGAGCAGCAGCGTACGGGCGTTGCCGAGGTGAAGGCGCCCCGTCGGCGAAGGCGCGAAGCGCAGCACGTCCGGAGCGCGAGTCGCAGTCACAGGGGATGTTCTCCGGGCTTCAACGGTCTGTCGGCGTCGCGCTCGGCCGCGCGGGGATCGCTCGAAAGCCGGAAACTGGTGGGCGGTGACGGGCTCGAACCGCCGACCCTCTCGGTGTAAACGAGATGCTCTACCAACTGAGCTAACCGCCCTCCGGCCGAATATGGAAACGCCGCTCCCGTGCGGGAAGCGGCTGGTTCGGCCGGGCAGTTCGAGGGGCGTCGGCGGGACGTCTCTTTCCGGACGAAGCCGGAAAGATCGTCCGCGCCGACGGTCCGCGTCAGGCGTTGACGGCGTCCTTCAGGGCCTGGCCGGCCTTGAACTTCGGCGTCTTGGATTCCGGGATCTTAATGGTTTCGCCGGTGCGGAGATTGCGGCCGACGCCGGCGGCGCGCTTCACCACCGCGAAGGTGCCGAAGCCCACGAGACGGACCTCTTCGCCCTTCTTGAGAGCAGCAATCACAGCGTCGAACGTCGCGTCGACGGCCTTGGCGGCGTCGAGCTTCGTCAGGCCGGACGTCTCCGCAACTTCGGCGATCAGATCGGATTTGTTCATCGTTCCCTCCATGAACACGTCGGGAATCGCGCCTCTGGCGCGTTCCGTTGAACGAGCCCGCGCACACTTTCCGAAAACGGCAGAGGCTGCAAGGACGGACGCGGCGTTTTCCGTCATTTTCTACGCGTTTTGACCGGTCCTACGCGCCCGAAGAGGTATCGAAGTCCGGACCTGCGCCAAAAGTCCACGCCGGCCGTCCCGTGTCAGGACGGCCGGCGTCAGTGACTTCAGTGGGCGCGCATGCCCGCCGAATCGTCCTCGACGGGGTGAGCCGGCGGCGGAGTCACCGGCTCGTCCCACTCGATCGGCTCAGGCTTGCGCACCAGAGCGCGGCTCAGCGCCTCGTCGACGAAGCGGACCGGGACGATCTCCAACCGGCTCTTCACGCTGTCGGGGATGTCCGCCAGATCCTTGGCGTTCTCCTCGGGGATCAGCACCGTCTTGATCCCGCCGCGCAGCGCGGCAAGCAGCTTCTCCTTCAGGCCGCCGATCGGAAGCACGCGACCGCGCAGAGTGATCTCGCCGGTCATCGCGATGTCCTTGCGGACCGGGATGCCCGTCATGATCGACACGATAGCGGTCGCCATCGCCACGCCGGCCGAAGGACCGTCCTTCGGGGTCGCCCCCTCCGGCACGTGCACGTGGATGTCCCGCTTGTCGAACGTCGGGGGCTCCACGCCGAAGTCGACGGCGCGGCTGCGGACGTAGGACGCCGCGGCCGAAATCGACTCCTTCATCACATCCTTCAGGTTGCCGGTCACCGTCATGCGGCCCTTGCCGGGCATCATGACGCCTTCGATCGTCAGCAACTCGCCGCCGACTTCCGTCCAGGCGAGGCCCGTGACCACGCCGACCTGATCCTCGGTCTCCGCCTCGCCGTAGCGATAGCGCTGAACGCCGAGGTAGTCCGCGAGGTTCGCGTCCGTGACCTTGACCGACTTCTGCTTCTTGGCGAGCACCAGCTCCTTCACCGCCTTGCGGGCGAGATTGGACAGTTCACGCTCGAGATTGCGGACGCCCGCTTCCCGCGTGTAGTGCCGGATGACCGCGAGCAGCGCCGCGTCGTCGACGGAGAACTCCTTCTCCCCGAGGCCGTGCTTGGTGAAGATCTCGGGCAGCAGATGCCGCCGGGCGATCTGGACCTTCTCCTCCTCGGTGTAGCCGGCGATGCGGATCACCTCCATACGGTCCATCAGGGCCGGCGGGATGTTCAGCGTGTTCGCCGTCGTCACGAACATCACGCTCGACAGGTCGTAGTCGACCTCGAGGTAGTGGTCGTTGAACGAGGCGTTCTGCTCGGGGTCGAGCACCTCCAGCAGCGCGGACGCCGGGTCGCCCCGGAAGTCCATGCCCATCTTGTCGATCTCGTCGAGCAGGAAGAGCGGGTTCGCCTTCTTCGCCTTCTTCATCGACTGGATGACCTTGCCGGGCATCGAGCCGATGTAGGTGCGGCGATGGCCGCGGATCTCCGCTTCGTCCCGCACGCCGCCGAGCGACATGCGCACGTATTCGCGCCCGGTCGCCTTGGCGATCGACTTGGCGAGCGAGGTCTTGCCGACGCCGGGAGGTCCGACGAGGCACAGAATCGGACCGGTCAGCTTGTTCGCGCGGCTCTGCACCGCAAGATACTCGATGATCCGCTCCTTGACCTTCTCAAGCCCGAAGTGCTCCGACTCCAGCAGCTTCTCGGCCGCGGGCAGATCCTTCTTGACGCGGCTCTTGACGCCCCACGGGATCGACAGCAGCCAGTCGAGGTAGTTGCGCACGACGGTGGCTTCCGCCGACATCGGGCTCATCTGCCGCAGCTTCTTGAACTCGGCGTCGGCCTTCTCGCGCGCTTCCTTGGAGAGCTTGGTCTTGGCGATGCGCTCTTCGAGCTCGCCCAGATCGTCCCGGCCGTCGTCGTCGCCGAGCTCCTTCTGGATCGCCTTCATCTGCTCGTTCAGGTAGTACTCGCGCTGGGTCTTCTCCATCTGCCGCTTGACGCGCGTGCGGATGCGCTTCTCGACCTGCAGCACCGAGACCTCGCTCTCCATGAGCGACAGCACCTTCTCGAGCCGCTGGAAGACGTCGACCAGCTCCAACACCGCCTGCTTCTCGGGGATCTTGACCGCGAGGTGCGAGGCGACGGTGTCCGCGAGCTTGGACGCGTCCTCGATCTGCGTGACGGCCCCGACGACCTCCGGAGAGACCTTCTTGTTGAGCTTCACGTAGTTGTCGAAGTCCGCGGTGACGGAGCGCGCGAGCGCTTCGACCTCGACCGGATCGCCGATCTCGTCTTCGACCGGCTGGACGCGCGCCTCGAAATAGTCCGCGCGGTCGGTGTAGCCGACGACGCGGGCGCGCGACTGGCCCTCGACCAGCACCTTGACGGTGCCGTCCGGAAGCTTGAGCAGCTGGAGCACGGAGGCGAGCGTGCCGACCTCGTAGATGCCGTCGGCGGCCGGATCATCGTCCGTCGCGTTCTTCTGGGTCGCGAGCAGGATCGGGCGATCCGCCTTCATGACCTCTTCGAGCGCGCGGATCGACTTCTCGCGGCCCACGAACAGGGGCACGATCATGTGGGGGAAGACCACGATGTCGCGAAGCGGCAGCACCGGATGGACGTCGGCGCCGCCGGTGTCGGCAGGCGCGCGCGATTTGGCAGTGGTCATCGTCTAGTCCTTGTCACCGGCCCGCGCCGAACGCCTTGGGAAGCGTCACGGCGGAGCCACGATTCGGCGCGGTCGTCGGTGCGAGCCTAAGGCCTCGCGGGGCGACCGCCCAAGGGGAAGCGCGCAGCGGAGAAGGTTCTGTGCACGCCTAGTTGAACGATTAGGTGGCCCTCGCCTCGGGGGGTGTCAAGAATGGGACATGTGCGTCCGAGTGAGGCCGTCCCCGCGACCGCGCGCGGCCGCGCGTGGCCCCGGCCGGCTAGCCCAGCTGCGTCCGCAAAAAAACGTCGTACATAGTTGCCCCAATGTTGACACGATCTCCCCGATTGCGAAGCTGCGCTGGCGGGAATCTCAACAGTACGCCCACCGAAGGTCACACCTATGTCCCACATCGCATCTGCGTTGACGCGCCGGTCTGCTCTGATGGGCCTCGGTGGCGGATTGTTGTTGCCGCTGATCCCGCGCCCGCTTTCGGCGGCCCAGCCGCACTACGACGTGCTTGTCTACGGCGGAACGCCCTCGGGCGTCATGGCGGCGTACGCGGCCGCGCGCGAAAACCTGCGGGTGGCGCTCGTCATCGGCCCCAATCCCCTCGGCGGCATGTGCACGAACGGTTTGGGCTGGTCGGACGGCAAGAATCCGCAGTGGATCGGCGGTCTCGCGCGAGAATTTTTCCAGCGTGTCGGCAAGCTGTACGGAATGAAGGTCGCCGAATCGCAGTTCGAACCGAGCGTGGCGTTCAGGGCGTTCCGCAGCTTTCTGACGGAAGCGGGCTTCGACACCTACGCTAACGCCCTGGCCATCAGCGTTCAAAAGGAGGGAGCGGAACTCAAATCCGTGGCGCTCACCAGCGGCGCCACGCTCACCGCAAGCACCTTCATCGACGCCACGTACGAAGGCGACCTGATGGCGCTCGCCGGCGTCACCTACAGTTTCGGGCGGGAGCCGGAGAAGACGTTCGCGGAGCCGGCGGCCGGCTACAATCAGTATCCGAGCCTTCGCAGCTATAAGACGCGCGACAGCGCCGGCCGCCTGCTTCTCGGAATAAATCCTTATCGAAAACAAGCGGAAGGGAGCGGCGACCGAGGAGTGCAGGCGTACACCTTCCGCCTGTGTCTCACCGACGATCCAAAGAACAAAGCTCCATGGAAAGCTCCGCCGGGCTACAATCCGGATCGCTATTTGTTCGATTTGCAGCGTGTGGGACCCAGTTCCCAGTTCCTCGCAGGTCCTTTGGGCCACAACAATAAGTTTGACCGCAACGGCAACCAACCTGGCGCGTCGTGGGGCTATCCCGACGGCAATCGCTCCACACGCGCGGCGATTTGGAACGATCACTACAATTACCAAGCCGGATTAATGTATTTCTATGCAACAGATCGGCGGGTGCATCCCAATTTCCGCGAACAAACCAACGCTTTTGGACTTCCCTTAGACGAGTTCACAAGCTCCGGGAACTGGCCAAGACAACTCTATATCCGCAGCGGAAGACGACTTCGTGGACGGCACATTCTAAGTCAGAAGGACATTCAAATCGACGTTAAAAAGCCCGACTCTATTGGCGTCGCTTCCTATTCTCTCGACTGCCACTCAATTCAGTTTCAGGAAACTGCGGAAGGAAAAATGCTGATTGAGGGAAGTATTCCTCGCCCTTACAGCGAGGTGACGTCCTATCAAATCCCTTATCGATGCCTTTGTCCGCATGGCTGGCAGGCGACCAATCTGCTCGTTTCGGTGTGCGTCGCGTCCACTCACGTGGCCATATCCAGTCTTCGCATGGAGCCGCAGTATATGATTATGGGGGAAGCGGCGGGAACCGCCGCTGCGCTCGCCGTAAAGTCCAAAGCGGCTGTTTATCAGGTCAGCGTCTCGGAACTGCAGAAAACGTTACGGAAATATGGCGCCATTCTCTCGACAGAAGAGGTTGCGAGCAATAGGGGCGCTTCGCTGAGCTTCGCGCCCCGTTCGGAGGGCGAAGACGCTCTTTAGCAAGGAAATGACCTTCGTCTGGGGCTGACGGATTAGCCCGCCAATGCTCAGCGTCTCGCGTGCCTTGACGTTCGGAGGATGAGGCCATCGGGCCCCGCGCCTGCGCTCGGCCATCCCCGCCCAAGAATTGGTTTCGCTCAAACAAATCGCCGAAGGACCTCGCCGCTCCGCTAAAAACCTGACTCTGGCCTCCGAGACGCCGCTGCCCAAGAGGGGTCTGCAATAAAAAACGCCCGCGGCGTGGGCCGCGGACGTTTTCATTCGTTTGAAGCGGCGTTTGGCCGCCTGTCGTCAGGCGCTGACGCCGGCCTCGCTGGCGCGGTCGGCGTAGATGTAGAGCGGACGGCCCTTGCCGTCGGCGACGTCGCCCGAGATCACCACCTGCTCGACGCCCTCGAGGCCGGGCAGGTCGAACATCGTGTCGAGCAGGATCTGCTCCATGATCGAGCGCAGGCCGCGCGCGCCGGTCTTGCGCTCGATGGCCTTCTTGGCGATCGCCGTCAGAGCCTCCTCGTTGAAGGCGAGCTCGACGTTCTCCATCTCGAACAGCCGCTGGTACTGCTTGACCAGCGCGTTCTTGGGCTCGGTCAGGATCGTCTTCAGCGCGGCCTCGTCAAGGTCCTCGAGCGTCGCCAGCACCGGCAGACGGCCGACGAACTCCGGGATCAGGCCGAACTTCAGCAGGTCCTCAGGCTCGACGTGGCGGAAGATCTCGCCGGTCTTACGGTCGTCGACCGACTTCACCTTCGCCCCGAAGCCGATCGAGGTGCCCTGCCCCTTGGCCGAGATGATCTTGTCGAGGCCCGCGAACGCGCCGCCGCAGATGAACAGGATGTTCGTCGTGTCGACCTGAAGGAACTCCTGCTGCGGGTGCTTGCGGCCGCCCTGGGGCGGGACGCTCGCCACCGTGCCTTCCATGATCTTCAGCAGCGCCTGCTGGACGCCCTCGCCCGACACGTCGCGGGTGATCGAGGGGTTGTCCGACTTGCGGCTGATCTTGTCGATCTCGTCGATGTAGACGATGCCGCGCTGGGCGCGCTCGACGTTGTAGTCGGCCGACTGCAGCAGCTTGAGGATGATGTTCTCGACGTCCTCGCCGACGTAGCCGGCTTCGGTCAGGGTCGTCGCGTCCGCCATCGTGAACGGCACGTCGAGGATGCGTGCGAGCGTCTGGGCGAGCAGCGTCTTGCCGCAACCGGTGGGGCCGATCAGCAGGATGTTGGACTTGGCCAGCTCGACGTCGTTGTGCTTCGTCGCGTGGTTCAGGCGCTTGTAGTGGTTGTGAACCGCGACCGAGAGCACCTTCTTCGCGTGGTCCTGCCCGATGACGTAGTCGTCGAGGACCTTGCGGATCTCCTTCGGCGTCGGGATGCCGTCGCGCGACTTCACCAGGGAGGACTTGTTCTCCTCGCGGATGATGTCCATGCACAGCTCGACGCACTCGTCGCAGATGAACACGGTCGGGCCTGCGATGAGCTTGCGCACCTCGTGCTGGCTTTTGCCGCAGAAGGAGCAGTAGAGGGTGTTCTTGGCGTCGCCGCCGCCGACCTTGCTCATCATCTTACCCCTTTCGGGTCCCAAGCAGCGTCCCGTCGCCGCGCTGCTTCATCGGAATGTCATACGTCGATCGGGCTTAATCAATCGGCGCCGTCACGTAGGCACGGTCTCGCCGCGACGCAACGCCGATCGTTATGATAGCTTCATGCGGCGGCGCCGCAACCGCGCACGCGCGAGGCGTCTCGGTTGCGGCCCGCCCGCGCCTTTGGGGTCACGCCGGCTTCGAATCCGACTCGCCCTCGACCTGGCGCTTCTCGAACACCTGATCGATCAGCCCGAAGTCGCGCGCCTGCTCCGCCGACAGCATGGTGTCGCGGTCGAGGGTGCGCTCGATCTCCTCGTAGGAGCGGCCGGTGTGCTTCACGTAGATCTCGTTCAGCCGGCGCTTGATCTTCACGATGTCCTCGGCGTGGCGCTCGATGTCCGAGGCCTGGCCCTGGAAGCCGCCCGACGGCTGGTGCACGAGGATGCGGGCATTCGGGAGCGCGGCGCGCATGCCCTGCTCGCCGGCCATCAGGATGAACGAGCCCATCGAGGCCGCCTGGCCCATGCAGAGCGTCGCGACCGCGGGCCGGATGTACTGCATGGTGTCGTAGATCGCGAGGCCGGAGGTGACGACGCCTCCAGGCGAATTGATGTAGAGCGCGATCTCCTTCTTCGGGTTCTCGGCCTCGAGGAACAGCAGCTGGGCGCAGATCACCGCCGCCATGTCGTCGTTGAAAGGGCCGGAGAGGAAGATGATGCGCTCTTTGAGCAGGCGGGAGTAGATGTCGAACGACCGCTCGCCGCGGTTGGTCTGCTCGATCACCATCGGGATGAGGAAGTTCGTCGTCAGATCCTGAAAATCGCGCATCTCTGAAGTCTCTTCCTCACTGGAGCCGGTCGCCGGCCGCGCAAATCAGCGCGGCCGGACGTCCTATCGACGCCGCTTGCGGCGCCCGCGTCAAGCCGACGGCTGGTCGGTCTTCGTCTCGTCCGCGTCCGGCTCGGCGAGAAGCTCGTCCTTGCCGACCTTGCGCTCGGCCACCGACGCCTTCTCGAGCACGAGGTCGACGACCTTGTCCTCGAATATCGGGGCGCGCAGCTCGGCCAGAGCCTCCGGACGCTGACGGTAGAAGTCCCACACCTGCTGCTCCTGGCCCGGGAACTGCCGGGCCCGCTCGACAAGCGCGCGGGTGACCTCGTCGTCGGTGACCTTGACTTCGTGCGTCTCGCCGATTTCCGCAAGGACCAGGCCGAGGCGCACGCGGCGCTCGGCGATCTTGCGGTACTCGACCTTGGCCTCGTCCTCGGTGGTCTCCTCGTCCGCGAAGGTGCGGCCGGAGCGGGCGAGATCCTGCTCCACCTGGCGCCACACGTTCTCGAACTCCTGCTCGACCAGCGTGGGCGGCAGCGCGAAGTCGTACTGGCCGTCGAGCGCGTCGAGCAGTTCGCGCTTCACGCGCTGGCGCGAGACGCGGGCGTATTCGGTCGAGATTTGATTGCGGACGGCGTCCTTGAGGCCGGCGACGTCCTCGAAGCCCATGCCCTTGGCGAGCTCGTCGTCGATCGACAGCGCGCCCGGCGCTTCGATTCCCTTAACCGTGACCGCGAACTCCGCTGCCTTGCCGGCGAGGTTGGCCGCGCCGTAGGCCTCGGGGAAGCTCACCTTCACGACCGTCTCGTCGCCGGTCTTCACACCGACGAGCTGCTCTTCGAAGCCCGGGATGAAGGTGTTGGAGCCGAGCGTCAGCGGCTGGTCGGTCGCCGAGCCTCCCTCGAAGGCCTCGCCGTCGATCGTGCCGACGAAGTCGATGGTGACGCGGTCGCCGTCCGCGGCCGCCTCGCCGTCGCCCTTGGGCATGAAGGACTGATTCTGCTTGGCGATGCGCTCGACCGCCTCGTCGACCTCGGCGTCCTCGACGTCGGCCACGAGCTTCTCGAGCTTCAGCTCCGACACGTCCTTCACCTCGAAAGTCGGCAGAACCTCGAGCTCGACGCCGAGGGAAAGATCGGACTTGCCCGAGAGCACGTCCTCGACCTCGTCCTTGTCCTCGGGGAAGTTGACCTTCGGCTGCATCGCGAGCTTCAGGCCGTTGTCGTCGACGATCTTGCGGTTGGCGTCTGCGACCGCCTGCTCGACGACCTCCGCCATCACCGACTTGCCGTAGAGCTTCTTGAGGTGCGCGAGCGGCACCTTGCCCTTGCGGAAGCCGTTGATGTTGACACGGTCCTTGAGGCTCGTGAGCCGCTCGTTCAGGCGGGCGTCGAGGTCCTGGGCCGGCACGACGATCTTGAACTCGCGCTTCAGGCCCTCGTCGAGGGTTTGCGTCACCTGCATGAGAGTGGTCTCTTCGAATCCTCCGCGGGCGGCGCGCTTTTCGAGCTGCGCGCGACCGCGGTCCTTGTGTCTCGGATGGCGGCGGGCTTGCGGTCACAGGCTTGGTGCGGGCGGAGGGGCTCGAACCCCCACGGCTTGCGCCACGGGAACCTAAATCCCGCGTGTCTACCAGTTCCACCACGCCCGCGCCGGGCGCATTGCTCCTCGCGCCGGGACCGGCGCGAAAGCGGACGCTCTATATCATGGCCGAAGCCGCGCGCAGCAAAAAACTGACATGAGCGACCGGCCGTCCGCGGGGTTCGGTCAGTCCAGCCCCGCGAGGACTTCCGGCAACGCGCCGGCCAAATCGTCCGCGATCAGGCCGCGCCCGACCCGCTTCGCGGCCTCGCCGTGAATCCAGACCGCCGCCGCGGCGGCCTCGAAGACGGGCGCGCCTTGCGCAAGCAGGCCGGCCGCGATTCCCGCCAGCACGTCGCCCGCTCCTGCCGTGGCGAGATAGGGCGGCGCGTTGTCGGCGATCGCGGCCCGCCCGTCGGGTGAAGCCACTACCGTGTCCGGCCCCTTCAGCACCACCACGGCGCCCAGTCGGGCCGCCGCCTCTCGCGCCCGTTCGAGCTTCGATCCCGAGGGGGCTGCATCGCCGAACAGGCGACCGAACTCGCCCTCATGCGGGGTGATCACCACCGGACGGTCGGTCCGCGCCGCGATCGCCTCCGCGAGCTGTTCGGGCCGTCCCGCAAAGGCGGTGAAGGCGTCGGCGTCCAGCACGACCGCGCCTGCAAGTTCGAACGCGCGGCGGACGATCTGCTCGACGCCCTCGCCCGCTCCAGGCCCCACCACCGCCGCGTCGGTCCGGCGCAGGGCGGCCGCGGCGGCGAATCCCGCGGC
>Ga0256876_1000073_pt1 | contig 18057 bp, 17 predicted proteins | sample MC6MC0419MT_FD_186340 | JGI IMG/M metagenome (GOLD analysis project Ga0256876, IMG submission 186340) | Metatranscriptome of enriched soil aggregate microbial communities from Iowa State University, Ames, United States - MC6-MC0419-MT... | ecosystem: Environmental > Terrestrial > Soil >...
TCGCGAGAGAAGTCACCGCGATCAACCGCGCGTCCGAGCCGATGGGCCGCTTGACGGCGGTCTCTTTTACGCGCCGCCGTCGACGGGACGGGGCGCTTGGCGGCGGATCGCCGCACGGCTATGAGACGGGCATGACCACGCCCATCGCCCTCACCATTGCCGGCTCCGATTCGTCCGGCGGCGCAGGGATACAAGCTGACCTCAAGACCTTCTCGGCGCTGGGCGTCTATGGCGCGTCGGTCATCGTGGCGCTCACCGCGCAGAACACACGCGGCGTGACGGCGATCCACGACGCTCCGGCCGCCTTCGTCACCGCGCAGATCGATGCGGTGCTCGACGATCTCGCGGTCGGCGCCGTGAAGATCGGGATGGTGTCGCAAAGCGCCACGATCGAGGCGATCGCCGCCGCTCTGGAAGCGCGCGTCATCGCCGAGGTGGTGGCGGATCCCGTCATGGTCGCCGCCTCCGGCGCCCGGCTGCTGCAGCAGGACGCGGTCGAGACGCTGAAGCGCCGACTGATTCCTCGCGCCCGTCTCCTGACGCCGAACTTGCCGGAGGCCGCCGCTTTGCTCGGCGGCGCGACGGCCAGCGACGAACAGGAGATGGCGGAGCAGGGCCGGGCGCTCCGAGCGCTGGGCGCCCGGGCGGTGCTCGTGAAGGGCGGTCATGCGGAAGGCGCCGACAGCGTCGATGTCCTCGTCGACGAAGACGGCGGCGTGACGCGCTTCGTGGCGGAGCGCCACGTCACGCGCAACACCCACGGCACAGGCTGCACCCTGTCCTCCGCCATCGCGGCGGAGATCGCCAAGGGGCGCGGCCTGATCGAAGCCGTCGCGACCGCGAAGGCCTATGTCAGCGCGGCCATCGCCGCCGCCGACGATCTCACGATCGGCGCCGGCCATGGGCCGGTGCACCATTTCCACGCGTGGTGGCCCGACCGCCGCTGACTATCGCCGCCACAGAATCGAACGGCTGGCGACAGTCCACCAGCCCTTATGCCGGAGCGCGGCGGCCGTCGCGCGACGACCGCCATCGCTCCTTGGCGTTACACCACCAGGATGTCGGAGGCGTCGATCGTCGGCTTGCTGGTGAGCGTCGCGATCAGCACCGCGGCCTGCGCCTCGTCGGAGCCGTCCGCGTCGTAGAAGAGGCGACCCGCGCGCGCGTCGTAGACGATCCGCTGGTCCAATGTCGTCGCCTTGGACCCGACACGGAACGCATCTTCGCTGAGCGCGCCGACGGACAAGGCCGTGAAGACCGTGGAGTCGAAGGCGATGACGTCTTCGCCATGGGTGAAGTCGGCCACCCGATCCTGGCCTCCGACCGGCGGAAGGGCGTCGAAGGCGAAGGTGTCGGCGCCGCCGTCGCCTCGGAGGGTGTCGGCGCCGGCGCCGCCGATGAGCGTGTCGTCGCCGGCGCCGCCGAACAGACGATCGTTTCCGTGTTGGCCGAACAGCGTGTTCGCCGCAGCGTCGCCTATGATCGTGTCGCCAAAATCGGATCCCACCACGGTCTCGAAGTTGGTGACGCCGCCCGTCCCCGAGGCGCGGCCGGTCTCGAGATCGACGCGGGCCGCCGCGCCGTAGAAGGAGTAGTCAAGCGCGTCGTCGCCGGCGCCGCCGTCGCTCAGGCCCCGGATGCCGGAGCCGGCGTCGATCGCCAGCACGTTGTCGCCGGAGCCGAAGAGGATAGCGTGTCCGCCGCCGCCGAGAATGCGCCCACTGTTGATGATGACGTCGTCGAAGTCGCTGACGATCTTGATGGCGTAGCTTGAGCCGCCCTGGATCGTGCCGGCGTTTTCGATCGTGGTCTCGAACAGCGCGTCGCCTTGGGAGCTGTCGTCGATCAGAATGCCGAGGCCCGCGCCGTAGATCCGCGCGCCGGCGAAGTTCGTGATGTCACCGCCGCCGGCTGCGATGCCCTCGGCGGTGTTCGGCAGACCATCCGATCCGGTTCCCCCGGCGCCGAGGCCGCGGATGAGGCCGTAGTTCTCGATCCCCGCCTCGCCGTCGATATCGATCCCGTCGCCGTCGCCGTCGTTGACGCCGTCTGGGCCGCCGCCGTTAGCGACACCCGTCGTCGACCCATTCACGTCCGAGCCCGCGGCGTCGGCGAAGAAGCCGGTGATCACGCCATAGTTGACGACCAGCCCCATGCCGTCGGACCCCACGCCGGAGCCGTTCCGACCCACGATCGACGCGCCGACGTCGTTGCTGAGGCCGAAAAAGCGGGTCTCGCTGGCGTTGACCCCGTGGCGGTCGCCCACGATGACGGCCCCCGCGATGTTCAAGATCAGGCCTGCTGCTCCATCCTCGATCTGCACGCCGTCCGCGCCTTGAACGTAGCCTGCGGCCGCGCCGCCGCGAATCGCTCCGCTGTTCAGGAGTTGCAGGCCGCCGCCGATCCGGACGCCGTCGGAGATCTGGGAGACGACGGAGCCGGCGTTCTCGACGTAGGCGACAAACTCCCCGCTGGCGGACGCCAGATCGAGGGCTTGGCCCTCCGCGGAAAGGATCTTTCCATGGACGCCGTTCGTGATCGTCAGCGTGCCCGAACTCACCGTCCCGGCCTCGATCTGGATCGCGTCGTCGACGGCGACGATCGCGCCTTCGTTGTCGATGACCGCCGTGAGATCCGCGCCAACCCCGCTTTCGAAGCGGATGGCTCGGCCGCCCGCGGCCGTGTTCTCGATCAGGCCGTCGTTGTGGATCTCGGCGCCATCGGGCGCGGTTGAGAAGCGCACGGTCTGGGCGTTGGCCGCGACCGAGAAGATCCCGTCGACCTGCAGCGTGTCGCCGCCCGCCATGGTGAGGCGTTCGGCGAGCGTGTCGCCGGACGCGACCGAATAGGCCGTCATAGAGATGTCCCCGTCCGCTTACGCCCGTCGGAGCGACGGGCGCCGATCCACCAAAGCTCTGCGGAGGTTAATAATGGCGCATGACGCGCCGGCGACAAAGCGAATCCGCGCCGCCGCCGGCGTCGCCCTGGCGTCAGCCGCCGTAGGGAACGACGGTCTGGCGCTGCTCGCCCAGAAGGTCGATGCCGAGGGTCACGACGTCGCCGGCCTTCAGGTACTGCGGCGGCTTCATACCCATGCCGACGCCGGGAGGCGTGCCGGTGGTGACGACGTCGCCCGGGTCCAGCGTGACGAAGTCGCTGATGTAGCTGACGAGATGTTCGATGTCGAAGATCATCGTCGAGGTCGAGCCGGTCTGCTTCCGCTCGCCGTTCACGTCCAGCCACATGCCGAGGTTCTGGAGATCCGGGATCTCGTCCAGGGTCACGAGCCAGGGTCCGAGCGGGCCGAAGGTCGGGCAGCCCTTGCCCTTCATCCACTGGCCGCCGCGCTCCACTTGGAAGTGGCGCTCCGAGACGTCGTTGCAGATGCACACGCCGGCGACATGGGACAGCGCGCCGTCCTTCGCGACGTTCTCCGCTCTGTCGCCGATGACGAAGGCGATCTCCACCTCCCAGTCCACCTTCTGGTGGGTCTTGGGCAGGATCACGTCGTCGTCCGGACCGACGATGCAGTTCGGCGCCTTGTTGAAGAGGATCGGCTCTTCGGGGATGGGAAGGCCGGTCTCGTGGGCGTGGTCGACGTAGTTCAGGCCGACAGCGACGAAATGGCGGACGCCGCCGACGCAGGGCCCGAGCCGCGCGCCTGCCGGCGCGAGCGGAAGGGAGGCGGGATCGACCGCACGGATTTTGTCGAGCCCGGCGGCGGTCAGAACCTCGCCGGCGATGTCGGGGACGATCCCGCTCAGGTCGCGGATGGCGCCATCCTTGTCGACGATGCCGGGCTTCTCAGCGCCTGCGGGACCAAATCGCACAAGCTTCATGACGTCTCCTCATTTCATCAGCGCGCGTTGTGCGTCACCTGAACTTTTGCACGCGGATCATGCGACCGAGCCCGCGCGGGGGCAAGCCATAGCTCCATAGCCTTAGACTTTCGACACCGAAGTGTTACGCGCCGCGTGAAATGTGGTGCTCGCTTGCCACTGCTGCGGCGAAACAGCGGCGAAATTTAGCGCGATGGTTGTTCGTTAGAATCCGCCGCGTCACCCTCGACCAACGCCGTCCAGCGAGACGGAATCAACGACCGGCTCTTTCGCAGGGTCGGCGCACGTCGAGGGAAATGTTCATGGTCGCGACCCGTATCCGCCCCAGCCGCCTTGTCTTGGCAGGCGCCGCCGCAGCGCTGTTGGCGGGAGCCTCATCGCCCGCGATGGCGGGCGCGTTCGGTCTCCGCGAGCAGAGCACGACGGGGCAGGGCATGTCGTTCGCCGGCATGGCGGCGGGCGGCGGTGATTCAATCTCTGGGATGTTCTGGAACCCGGCGGTCGTGAACCAGGTCGCGACCTTTCAAAGCGAGCAGCACGTCACCGGCGTGTTCCCGTCGTCGAAGATCGACGTGAGCGACGCGACCAAGCGGAACATCGGCGCCGTGACCGGCGGAACTGGCGCCACCGGTGACTCCGGCGACATCGGCCAGGGCGCGCTCCTCGCCGCCGGCTACAACGCCTATCGCATCAGCGACAAGGTCGCCGTGGGTCTCGCCGTCACGGCGCCCTTCGGCTTGGTCACGGACCCGCACGACTCGTGGGGCGGGCAGGTGCTGGCCCGCTCGTCGAAGGTCATGTCCGTCAATGTCTCGCCGACGCTCGGCGTGACGCTGACCGATTGGCTGTCGATCGCGGGCGGCGTGCAGATCCAGTACTTTGACATCCGGCTGCGGCGCGCGACCGGCCTTTTGCCGACCTCGCCCTCCGCGACGCTGACCGGAGACGACGTCGGCTTCGGCTTCACGGCGGGCTTCACGGTGACCCCGGCCGAAGGCACGTCGGTCGGCGTCGGCTTCCGTTCGGCGATCAAGCACAAGCTCGAAGGCAAGCTCAAGACGCCGCTCGGCGATTCGAAGATCGACGCGGACGTCACCCTGCCGGAGACGGTCTCCGTCGGCGTGCGGCAGGCGATCACGCCGGAGCTGACGATCCTCGGCGGTGTCGAATGGACTAACTGGAGCCGTCTGAGCACGATCCACGTCAAGGCGCGGAACGGCGGCGCGACCTTGACCTCGCTCCCGTTCGACTACGAGGACGGGTGGTTCTTCTCGGCCGGCGCGGAGTACGCGTTCTCGCCGGAGTTCACCGGACGGGCGGGCGTCGGCTACGAACTCTCGCCCATCACCAACAAGAACCGAGACGTCCGCCTGCCGGACGCTGACCGGTGGTGGCTGTCGGCGGGCGGCACCTACAACTATTCCGACCGCCTGTCGTTCGACCTCGGCTACTCCTACGTCTTCGTCCCCGGCCGGTCCAAGATCGACGTCGAGCTGCCGGCGCCGCTGCCGTTCGATTTCGAAGCGACCTCGAAGTCCAACGTCCACATCGTCTCCGCGTCCGTGCGCTACAAGTTCGGCGGCGAACCCGCTCCTGTGCTCGTCACGAAGTACTGAGACGGATCCGGCACCCGACACGAAAAAAGCCCCCGACGAACGTCGGGGGCCTTTTTCGTTGGAACCCGCCGAGGCGCGTTAGAGCCGCGACGAACGTCAGAAGAAGGAAACGGCCCGAAGCTTGCGCTTCGAGCCGTCGCCGTCAGTCTTACTTACCAAATAAGATCGCGGCCAACCGCTGGAGCAGGCCTGGAGGCTTTGCTGCAGGCGGAGTCTGTCCAGGGTGGTTTCCGCTCTACGCGTTCGAAGCGAAGGGGTGCTTCGCGGTCGCCGACTGGGCGACGACGTCCTTGGCCTTCGGCTCGCCAGCGACGGCGCGCTTGAGGGCTTCCTTGGTCGCTTCGTAGTTGTACTGCTGGATCTTGGCGTCGTCCGCCGCTTCCCAGTGGATGAACACGCCGACCGAAATGAACAGGTCGTCGGCCTCGTCCTCGGGGATCGTGCCGTCGGCGACGCAGTCGACGACAGCCTTAGCGACGCCGTACTGCGCCGGGCCAAACATCTGGACGGCCTGACGGGCGTCCTTGATGGTGACCTTGTTGAACAGGATCGTGTTCGGCTTGGCCAGCAGGTTGGGGGTCACCACCGCGAGGAGCGAGGTGAAGCCGTCCTTGTTGTTGGTCAGAGCGTTCACGAACGCCGACTCGGCCGTCGAGCCGCGCGGTCCAATGATCAGGTCGATGTGAGCGACCTCGTTGCCGTCGCCGACGAGCGACTCGCCGATCAGGGTCTTGGTGATCTTCGCCATAAGCATCCTCCCAGGTTAAGCCATGGTGTAGCCGGCGCCCCCAGTGGGCGCGCCGACCGATGCCCTAGGCTATCTTTGCGTCTGCGTTCGGTGGGAGCCGAACCGGTTGACCCGATAGCGCCATGCAGGGGCATGCGGCGCGCACACTAGTCGGGACTTCCCGGCGACCGCAAGCGCTTCTTAGGGAGCGCTCCATATGCCGCACGCGACGACCTGCCGCTTCAAGCGCGCCGAAAATCGTCTCGCGGCTGTCGCCGCAATGCAACATATTGTTGTTGCGACGCAAAATAATAAGCGTAGGCTTGAGGATGCCGAGGGGAACCCTCTTGGGTTCCCGCGCACATGGGCGGCGCTGTGGCGCGCCGCGTCCAAAGGGAGCCTGAGCGATGGATCTCGTCCTTATGGTGTGCCTTCTTGCGTCCCCGGAAACCTGCCGCGAAGAGCATGTCGCGATCGGCTACGAGCTGACCGATCCCCGCATGTGCATGGCCGGCGCCGTTCCCGTGATCGCGGAATGGTCCGAGACCAACCCTGACTGGCGCGTGGCGCGCTGGAAGTGCGGCCGTGCGTCGCGCGCGGCGGCGCTCGATCCCAAGATCGGCGCAAACTGAGCCGTAAGCTCTTCATTATAAGAAAAGAATAATACTTAGAAGAGTGGACGACGTTATTTCTCGTGTTTAGTCTTGCAGTCCAAGACTGGGACGGGACACGCCCGATGCTGCGCTCCGCCGTTGTGGCGTCTTGGTCTTTTGACCGACGACATTCGCAACAGCGACGCAGCCATCTTGGCGGCGCGGCGCGTCGGGCCTCCGTGGAAGGGTGACGTTTCGTCTCCGGTCTTGGCGACGGATCTTGGATCCCAACGACATGTCCGCACCTCAAGCGGGCCAACGCGGAGAGAACGATGCTCAAGAGATTGGCCGCTGCGGCGGCTGCGGTCGCCCTCGGCCTCGCGGCTGCGCCGGCGGGCGCGGTGGACCTCGCCAAGGGCCGGGTAACGCTTCCGGACCTTGTGCTCGGCGAGGAAAACGGCAGCGACTACGCCGTCAGCCAGAAAGACTACGAACTCGAGTCGGGCAAAGCCTATCAGCTCGACATCGTCTCCAAGGGCGGCAAGGAGTACAAGTTCTTCTCGCCGGAGTTGTTCCGTCATATCTGGATCAACCAGATCGTGATCAACCATCTGGAGATCCATGGACCCGGCGCGCCGCACCATCTGGAATGGGATGACGCCGGCGCGATCCGCATCGAATTCGTCGTGATCCGTCCCGGAGACTTCAAGTGGTGGATCGACGGCCTGGAATCCCGCGGCATGACGGGGACGTTCAAGGTCAAGCCGTGACGGGCGCTCAGAACAAGGCGCGCAAGGCGACGATTTGCGAGAGGGAAGGAACGACTGGCATGACGAAGATGACGGCTCTGGCCGCGGCGATCGCGGCGATGACGCTCGGCGCGGGCGCCGCCCACGCCGACGACGCCGCCACGTGCGACCAGGGGATCGCGATGATCGAGGCCGAACAGGCCAAGACGCATCCGGCTCCCGTCGCCGACGCGCTCAAGACCGCGCTGCGGGTCGCGAAGCGCGAGAAGGGCGAGAAGGAATACGACGAGTGTCTCGACGCCGTCGCCGACGCCAAGAAGGCGCTCGGAGCCAAGTAAAGTGACGCGTTCCACAGGGACGGAGGCGTCCGCGCCCCGTCCCATCGCTCCCCCGGACCGCCGACGGCCCCGCGCCGCCGGCTCTCCAGAAGGCGTTCGCCGGATGTGGCGCTCGATCTTCAGATCGCTTCGGGTCCGCATGGCCCTGCTGCTCGCGACGGCGGTGCTCACGACCGCCGCGGCGGGGCTGGCGGTCGCCCTCACTTTCAAAGTGGCGGACGACCATGTGGAGGAGCTCGCCTCCGCGCAGCGCCGGCTTGAGCTGCTGTCGGCGATCTCCGGCCGGGTGGGCGACTACGCGCTCGTCGCGCTTCAGACCACGGAATCGCAGGGCCAGCCGGACCGGCTCTCGCTGCCGCGCAAGCGCGTGCAGGAGACCTTCGTCCGGCTGGACGAGGAGCTGGCGCGCGCGGTGGCGAGGGCGCGCGACGAGCAGGGCGCGACGATGGTCGCGGCCCGCAGCCGCGTGTTCGCGCAGATGCGCGGCCGGTTCGACTTTCTCGACCGTCAGGCGCTGCAGTCGATCCGCGACGCACGGGGCGGGCAGGGCGGCAACGTCGAGCGTCTGCGCGTCGCCCTCGACAGTTTCGCCGCGAGCTTCGGACCGGGGCTGTCCCAGGCGATCGGCGAGGAGCGCGCCACCGCCCGCGAGGCGGAGGCGGCGATGGCGGGCTTGCGCTCCGCGCTGGTGCCCGGCGCGGCGATCGCGGCCGGGCTCGCGGCCTTGCTGGCCTTTGTGCTCTACCGCGCCATCGCGCGGCCTTTGGTCTCGCGGATCTCCGACGTCGCGGCCGCGGCGGGGGAGATCGCGCGCGGCGACAGCGGGATCCGGCTGAAGGTGCGGGGTCACGACGAGCTCAGCCTCGCCATGATCCGCTTCAACCGCATGGCCGCGCAGCTCGCCCGGCGCGAACGCCGGCTGATCGAGGCGCAGGCGCGGCTCCAGGAGATCGTGGACGAACGGACGGCGGAGCTGCGGGGGGCGAACGAACGGCTGACAGACGCCGACCGCGCGCGCCGCCGCTTCTTCACGGACGTCAGCCACGAGCTTCGCACGCCGTTGACGGTCATCCTGGGCGAGGCGGACGTGACGCTGCGCACCAAGGGCGGCGTCGAAGACCTGACTGCGGCGCTGACGAAGATCAGAGGACGCGCCAAGGGTCTGCACCGGCGGGTCGAGGACCTGCTCAGGGTCGCGCGCTCCGAGAGCGGTCAGCTCGAGCTCGAACTCGAGCCGCTGTCGGTGAACGATCTCGTCACCGCCGCGCGCGCCAGCCTCGAGCCCAGCGCGCGCGCCCGCGGCGTGGCGCTCGCAGCGGAGCTCCCGCCCTTCGATCTGCAGGTCGAGGCCGACGCCGACTGGCTGCGCCAGGTGGTCGAGGCGCTGATCGCGAACGCGTTGCGCCACACCGCCTATGGCGGCACGGTCCGCGTCATCGGCGGGATCGATTCGGACGGCGCCGTCACGGTCGCAGTCTCGGACGACGGCGAGGGCATCCCTCAAGCCGATCTTCCTCATGTCTTCGAGCGGTTCTACCGCGGCGCGTCCGAGCGCGAGGGCTCTGGTTTCGGCATCGGCCTCGCCCTGGCCCGCTGGGTGGTGGAGCGCCACCAGGGGACGATCGCGATCGAGAGCCGCACAGCCCCGCCGGAGAGCGCTTCCGGAACCACCGTTCTCATCCGGCTTCCCGCGCTGACCCATCGCCTCGTGATCGGAGCACGCTCATGACCATTCTGATCGTTGAAGACGACGCCGACATCGGCTCGGTGTTGCGGCGGGGCTTCGCGGCCGAGAGCTACGACGTCGAGCTGGTGGCCGACGGCGACTCCGCGCTTGCGGCGGCCTCCGGCAAGCCGCTCGCGGCGATCATCCTCGACGTGATGCTTCCCGGGCGGTCGGGCATCGAGGTCTGCAAGGCGCTGCGCGCCGCAGGCCAGACCGCGCCGATCATCATGCTGTCCGCGCGCTCCAGCGTATCCGAACGCACTGAAGGCCTGCTCGCCGGCGCCGACGACTACATGGTGAAGCCGTTCGATTTCGAAGAGCTGCTGGCGCGCGTGAAGGTGCAGGAAATGCGCCGCGAAAACGACGGAACGGACCAGCGCCACCTGGTCGTCGGCCCGCTGGACCTTGATCTCGAAACCCGTGTCGCGACGAGCGCCGAAGGCTCCACCCGTCTCACCGAGCGCGAGGTCGACCTGCTCGCCCTGCTCATGCGCCACGCCGGCGAGCCGCTGGCCCGCGCCGACATCTTCGCGGCGCTGTGGGCTGGGCATGGCGGCGCTTCGCTGAACGTCGTCGACGTCTACATCGGCTACCTCCGCCACAAGCTCGCCGACGCGACGACCGACGGCGCCCGGCTGATCGTCACGGTGCGCGGCCGCGGCTTCATGTACGCTCCGGACTGACCGCGCCCCTCCCATCTGCCGAGCGCCCCCGGCATGGCGTCGGCGCATCCGCCGGGCCATAATGAGCGTATTCTGAGAACACGAGCCCGCTCGGTCGACCGCGCGAGAAGCTCCTGGCAAGGGAAGCGTTCAAAATGTCGAAGTCAGTACGCCGGCGTGTCGCCGGCGCCGCCGCGTTGGCCCTGACGCTCGTCGGGGCGTTCGGGCCGGCGGCGCAGGCCGCGCCGACACCCGAGCAGTTGGTGTTCGAGCAGCCCTTCCTCGCGGCGTTCGAGCCGGGCGCGTCGATCTCGTACCGGTTTTCGCGGGTCGCCGCCGACGTCAATCTCGCGCCCTCGTTCGAGGACGTCGTGACGCTCAACGTCGTCAAGCCGGACGACGCGCGGGACGGCGACAAGGCGGCCGTGGTCCGGCTGTTCTCGGGACCCAAGGCGCGATCGTTCGGCCCGATGCCCGCCACCTACAATCCAGTCGTGCTGGTCCTGCTCGAGCAGGACGTGGTCGAGATGCAGAAGGTGCTGGGCGGCAGCCCCTACTACATCCGCGCCCGCATCCGCGACGCGCTGACGTCGGCCGAGAAGGTCGACGAGGTGAAGGTCGACTACAAGGGCCAGTCGATCGACGCTTGGTCGATCAAGGTCTCGCCGTTCGTAAAGGACCCGAACCGCGCGAAGCTGAAGGATTTCGCCGACCGGACCTACGAGATCACCTTCTCGGACAAGGTGCCGGGCGGCCTCTACGCCATCCACACGGTCACGCCGAAGGCCGGCGCGACGACGCCGCTGCTTGTGGAGACGCTGACCGTCACCGGAGAGGGCGAAACGGGAGCCAAGCCATGACGTTCAAGGTTTCGCTGATCGCAGCCGCGATGTTCTGCGCGGTCGGAGCCGGCGTCGCGCAGGCGGCGGTCGGCGAGGATTACCCGACCGCCGAAAAGGCCGACTACATCTTCGGCTGCATGGCCGCCAACGGGCAGACCCGCGAGTCGCTCGACCGCTGCTCCTGCTCGATCGACACCATCGCGACCATCCTGCCTTTCGCCGAGTACGAGCAGGCCGAAACGGTTCTGCGCATGAACAAGGTGGCCGGCCAGTCGTCTGAAGTGTTCCGCTCGACCGGCCAGCTCCGCGACGTCGTCTCCACGATGCGGCGCGCGCAGGCCGAAGCCGAGGTGAAGTGTTTCCCTTGAGACCTCGGCGTGATCGCCACTTGGGCGGGCGAGGCTGACGTCGCTCGCTTGTGGCGATTGCGACCCCGCCGGGCGCGGTCGCGGGGCGAACGCCCCGCGCCTCGTCCCTGGGAACTTACGCTAAGCTTACGAGCCCGGCTTCTTCTGATCGAGCGCGCCCGAGAACTGCACGCCCTCGGTGTCGCTCGCGGCCACGGTTACGCCGCCCTTGCCGGCGGGGTAGGTGAACGAGATCGCGGGGTCTTCGCTCAGCGAGATGCCGCCGTCCATCGTGAACACCGTTTCCTCGCCCTGCTTGACCACGATGTGGTTCACGAAGCGAGCGGGGACGTAGGTCCGGCTGATCGGGTCCATCTGCAGGCCGGAGAAGTTCGGGTGACGGATCATGAGCTGCGCCTGCGACATGCCGGCGTTCGCCTCTGACGGCTTCTCCGAAGCCTTCTCGGTCACGCGCCGGAACTTCATCTCGCCGAGATGGGCCAGCGCCTGGTCCTCGTCCTTGAGGGCGGGAGCGGAGCAGCCCCCGCTCGCCTTTACGAAGCGGGCGGCCATGTGCAGCTTGCCGTCGTCGGTCTCCACCACGGCGCGGACGGAGGAGTAGGCGTTCACACGCAGCCGCGTCGACAGGCCGAACTCCTGGCGCTTCTGGCCGAGCGCGAAGGTGGCGGCGACCGGCGACGGGTTCTCGTCGACGATCAGGGTCACCTTCGCGATGCTGCGCGGATCGTTGTCGGGCAGCCTCACCTGCACGTCGATCGGAACCACCGCGGCGTCTTCCGCGCGCCTGGGCGCGTCGAGAATGACGAGCGGGCTGTCCGCCTCGATCGGCCGCGCGCCGAAAGCGTCCTCCTTGAAGGTGGCGAAGGTCTTGTCGGTGTCCTCGGCGCGCGCCGGCGCGCCGGCAAGCGTGGCGGCGCAGCCCAAGGCGGCGAGCGCAAAGACGCCGCGACGGCGGCCACGAGCGGAGGAGGAGAAAGGCGACAGGCGCATGGACATCGAGGTCTCCCGGAGCGGACGCACGCTTCGCGCGTGTCTTGGTCGGTTTCCTAAACGACGATACTACGAAACCATGCGCCTCGCCGGATGACTGGCCGAAGTGCTTAAGCGCCTCAGCGCACCACCGTCACGCGCTTCGCGGCGCGCGTCAGGCCGGTGTAGAGCCACCGGGCGCGGTGCTCCCGGAAGGCGTAGCTCTCGTCGAACAGTACGACGTCGTCCCATTGCGAGCCCTGCGCCTTGTGCACGGTCAGCGCATAGCCATAGTCGAACTCGTCGGATTTCCGACGCTGCGCGAAGGGGATCGCCTCCGCGTCGCCTTCGAAGAACGCCTTGAGCACGCTCACCGAGACGGATTTCCGGCCGAGATCGTCTTCCGGGCTGAGGTCCATCTTCACTTTCGTCGCGTCCGACGACTTCAGCCGCTGCACCTGGAACACGCCGCCGTTCAGCAGGCCCTTGGTCTTGTCGTTCCGGAGGCAGACCAGCTTGTCGCCGACGGCGGGCAGGGGGTCGAGCAGCCCCTTCAGCTCCCGCAGGCGGCCATTGTAGAGCTTCCGCGTCTTGTTCAGGCCCACCAGAACCTGGTCAGCCGAGGTGACGTCCTCGGTCGTGATCTCCCGTCGCGTGACAACGCGGCTTTCGCCGTAGGGGCCATAGTCCAGCGTCCCGCCCTCGCGGATCGTGAGCGACATGCGGATGATGGGGTCGTCGACGGCCTGGCGATGAACCTCGGTGAGCATGGCGTCGGGCTCCGCCTCGGTGAAGAAGCCGCCGCCCTTCACCGGCGGCAACTGCGCGGGATCGCCGAGCACCAGCACCTTGGTGCCGAACGACAGCAGGTCGCGGCCGAGCTCTTCGTCCACCATCGAGCACTCGTCGACCACGATCAGGTCGGCCTTGGCGGCGGCGCCGTCGCGGTTGATCGCGAAGGAAGGTCCCTCCTCGTCGCCGCCCCGCGGGCGGTAGATCATGGCGTGGATCGTGGTCGCGCCTTCGCAGCCTTTCGAGCGCATGACGAGCGCGGCTTTGCCGGTGTAGGCCCCGAAGGCGACGTCGCCGTCCAGATCCTCGGCCAGATGCCGCGCGAGCGTGGTCTTGCCCGTGCCGGCGTAGCCGAACAGGCGGAACACCTGCTGCCGCGGCCGCTTCAACCAATCGGCCACAGAGGCGAGCGCCTCATCCTGTTGGGGGGACCACCGCACGAACCTTGCGCCTCCTAGGGTATAGACGACCGACGCCTTGTAGCAGAGTCGGCCGCCGCGGCGAGCGGAGCCGTCCGAAGTCTGGCCCGCGCCGGCCGAACCGGGATATGGCTTGATCGGCGAACGGACGAGCGGCCTCTCGCCGTCGTCCGAGCGGGAGATCTGCATGCCAATTCCGAACGTGCTCGAAGGACGCCTCGCCCTGCCGGTCGTCGCGGCGCCGATGTTCATCGTGTCGGGGCAGGAACTCGTCGTCGCGCAATGCAAGGCCGGGGTCGTCGGCTCGTTTCCCGCTTTGAACGCCAGGCCGCAGGGCCAGCTCGATCTCTGGCTCACGCGCATTCGCGCCGAGCTCGAAGCCTATGCGGACGCGCATCCGGACCGGCCAGTCGCGCCGTTCGCCGTGAACCAGATCGTCCATGCGTCCAACGCGCGTCTCCGGCAGGACATGGAGACCTGCGCCAAGCATCGCGTCCCCATCGTCATCACCTCGCTGCGGCCACCGAACGAGGTCGTCGAGGCCGTTCACGGCTGGGGCGGGATCGTCTGGCACGACGTGATCTCCGTCCGCCACGCGCAGAAGGCCCTGGAGGCCGGCGTTGACGGGCTGATCCTGGTGTGCGCCGGCGCGGGCGGCCACGCCGGCGCGCTCAGCCCCTTCGCGCTGCTGCAGGAGGTGCGGGCCTTCTATGACGGGCCGCTGTTGCTCTCCGGCGCGCTCGCCACCGGGCGCGCGGTGCTGGCGGCCCAGGCGGCGGGCGCCGACCTCGCCTACGTCGGCACCCGCTTCATCGCGACGAAGGAGGCCAACGCCCCCGAAGCTTACAAGCGCATGCTGATCGACAGCGCCGCGAGCGACATCGTCACCTCGTCGCTCTTCACCGGCGTGAGCGGCAACTATCTCAAGCCTTCGATCGCCGCCGCGGGCCTCGATCCCGACGCGCTGCCAGGCGCCGACAAGACCGCCATGAACTTCGGCGCGACCGACGCGAAGGCTTGGCGGGACGTGTGGGGCGCGGGACAGGGTCTCGGCGCGATCATGGACGCTCCATCGGTCGAAACGGTCGTCGGCCGCATGCGCTCGGAGTACGGTGCCGCGCGGGACGATCTCGCGGCGCGCGCCTTTTAGTGATGCACGTTCGCCACACTGCCGACTTTCGCGTCGATCAGTGCTCGACTTTTCATCGCCCGTCGCTCATTTCAGCGCCTAAGCGCGGGGATCACCCGCGTCCCACTCATGTTTGGGGGGAAGCTATGCTTCGTCACCGTCTCGCCGTCGCCGTTTCGGCCGCGGCTCTCTCCGCCTTCGCCACCGGCGCTTTCGCCGCTGACCTCCCGGCTTACGAGCCGGCTCCCTCGATCGCCGTGCCGTCCTTCACCTGGACCGGCGCCTACGTCGGCGTCCAGGCTGGCTACGGCTTTGGCGACAGCAACATCCGCCGCATCGATCCGGAAGGTTTCCTGGTTGGCGCGTACGCCGGCTACAACTTCCAGTTCGACAATTCGCCGCTCGTCGTCGGCGTCGAGACGGACTTCAACTACCAGGACATCGACGACTCGGTCAGGGGCGGCCGCGCTCGCTTCAAGGCCCAGTCCGATTGGTCCGGCGCGACCCGCGGCCGCATTGGCTACGCCTTCGATCGCTTCCTCGTTTACGGTGCGGCCGGCGTCGCCTACGCTGACCGTGAGCTGAGCGTTCGAGTCCCCGGCGCTAGCGCCAAGCGCAGCAAGACCGCTGTGGGTTGGACCGTTGGCGGCGGCGTCGAGTACGCTGCGACCGATAACGTCGTCGTGCGTGGCGAGTATCGCTACACCGACTACGGGCGCGACTCGATCGGCGGCGTGCGCTTCGATTCCGACGAGCATCGCGTGATGGCTGGCGTCGCTTACAAGTTCGGCTGGTAAGCTCTCGGTCGTCTGAATTGAAAAGGCCCCGCGGCGCGAGCTGCGGGGCCTTTTTCTTATCCAAAGCGCCAGCGCGCGCTGTCTTCAGGCCCTTCCGGCTTTGCGGGGGCCACGCTGGGCGAGGGCGGACTTTACGACCCGCGACGCCGCGTCGACCTCGCGGGTGAACGCGGACTGAAGACCCGCCAGCCAGGCGTCGATCACCGCCTCGGGCTCGCCCGCGATCTTGAGGCTCGCGGCGCCCGCCTTTACGCGGCGATTGATGCCCGCCCGAAGCTGGGCCCTCTGCTCGTCGGTCGGGTTCTCCCGGCTCTGGCGGATCGCGGCGCGCGCGAGTTCGAGTCCGACCGTCGCGCCTTCGGCGCGCGCCTCCGTCTCGCGATCTGTCGTCACCGCCGTCTCCCGAAGCCCGAATCGGCCGGACGCAGTCTTCGCTGATTCCCTCCCGGATCGCACGCGCGCGAGCGTCGAGGACGCCGCCGACGTCGGCGGCCGGGTCGATCCAACAGGGCGGGGATGGGCCGTCAGAAATTGCCGGCGTCGCGGAGCCGGTACCAGGATTCAACCAGCGGGACCGCCGGCTTCGCAAGCTTCTGGAACCGGTGGCTCGGGAAGGCGATGTCGCTGAAGGCGCTGGCGCCTTCGGGGCGGCCGAGCATCTGGAGCGCGATTTTCCGCCCGAAGTGCGTGGAGCGCGAGACGCCGGTTCCGCAGTAGCCCATGGCGTAGTGCACGCCCTCGTCAGTCCGGCCGAGATGGGGGAACTCGTCGAAGGTGTAGCCGATCTGGCCGCTCCACGCATGGCTGACCGCGACGTTCTCAAGCGCCGGGAACGTGCGCAGCAGATCGCGCGCGAGATGCGCATAGGCCGCGGCCGAGCTCTTCGACGCCAGATGGTTCGACCGGCCGCCCCAGATCAGGCGGTTCTCGCCCGGCGCGGGGCGGAAGTAGAAGAACACGCGGTTCGAGTTTCCGAACATGCGCTTCTTCGGCAGAATCGCGTCGAACAGCTCTTGAGGCATGGGCTCGGTCGCGATCTGCGCCGAGACGATCGGCACGATGCGTTTCGCGAAGAACGCGCCGACGTTCGTGGTGTAGCCGTTGGTCGCGACCAGAACGTCACGGGCGTCGATAGTCTGGTCGTCGAGGCGGACAGAGCGCCGCCCATGCTCGGAGACGATGTCCCGGACAGCGGCGTTCCCGCAGACGACGGCTCCCGCCTCGATGACCCTCTGCATCAGGCCGGCATGATAGCGGCCGGGATGAAGTCCCGCATCCTGGGGCAGGACGGCGCCGCCGTGGAACAGATCCGAGCCGATCTCGCTCGTCTGATCAGGCCTCGGGACCATGGCGGTCTCTACGCCGGCCCAGCGCGTTAGATCGCCCATGTCGCGGGCCATGCTCTCGTAATGCTCGGGACGCATCGCGCCGCGGAAGCGACCGCAGCGCGTGAAGCCGCAATCGATCTTCTCGTTCGCGATCAGGGCTTCGACGCCGTCCAGCATCTCGACGCCCTCACGCAGCAGTTCGACGGCCTTCCGTTCGCCCATCATCGCGATCAGCGTGCGGACGCGAAACTTTTGGTTTCCGCTGCCGACCTGGCCGCCGTTTCGGGTGCTCGCGCCGAAGCCCGGAACCCCGGCGTCGAGAACGATCACCTGACAACCTGCCCGCGCGAGGACCAGCGCCGCCGACAGGCCGGTGAAGCCGGAGCCGACGACCACGACGTCGGCCTTCCCTGGCGGCCGCGGGAAACCGGACGACATCGGCGGAGCGCCGTCCCACCAGTAGGGCCGCCCGCCGAGGTCGCCGCGGGCGCGTCCGTGCGCGAGATCGCCCAACGACGGGCCCTGCGCGCCGGGCGTTGCGGCTGCCTGCCTCTCAGACGTCGACATGCCCGCTCTCCCGTGCCACCCGCCGTCTTGATACACCGAAGATGCGCGGATAGCGCCGGCCGCGCGGCGCTATCTCGCCTCATTGAGCCGCCTCTCGAACCTTTCGGCGAGACCTATGATCCGGCCATCGGCCGCCGCCAGCCCGACCATGCTGAGCGCGGACGGCAACCCGTCCGTCCGGGGCGTCCCGGGGACCGACACCGCGCAGAGGTTCATCGGGTTCACATAGTAGGTGTAGGTCCCCATCACGGTGTTTCGCGCCATCGGCTCGGCGAGCAGCTCGTCGATCTTGAAGATCGTCGGGACCGTCGGCGTCACCAGCGCCGCGAAGCCGTCGAGCGCGATCTCGGCGGCGCGTGCGAGCGCGCGCATCCGGTAGATCGCCTCGAAGGCGTCGCGCGCGGAGTAGGTCAGGCCGGGCTCGATCGAGGCGCGGACTGCGGGGTGAACCCCTTCCGGTCGGTTGGCGAACACCTCGCCGTAGTCGACCAGGCGCTCGGCCACCAAGGCCGATTGGAAGACGAGCCGCCCCGCCTCTTCGAACGGCGCGAAGTCGATCTCGACCAGTTCGAAGCCAAGCGCCCGCAGCATGGCCA
>Ga0256876_1000074_pt1 | contig 17989 bp, 15 predicted proteins | sample MC6MC0419MT_FD_186340 | JGI IMG/M metagenome (GOLD analysis project Ga0256876, IMG submission 186340) | Metatranscriptome of enriched soil aggregate microbial communities from Iowa State University, Ames, United States - MC6-MC0419-MT... | ecosystem: Environmental > Terrestrial > Soil >...
CGTCCTCGGCCTCGATCAGGTCAACTCCGGCGTAATCCGCGCCCACCGCCGCCGCGGCGCGGACGGCGAGCGCGGCCGCCTCGCCGTCGACCGGCGCGGCCTCGCCCTGGGCGCCCTGGAAGATGTTCGTCACCCATCCGTCCGAACGTCGGATCATGGCGCCGATCGACCGACCTCCCAGCACGAACACGCGCCAGTCGTGCGCGCCGCCGGCGGCGGCCGAGCCGCGGCTCGGCACGAACTCCTGCAGGTAGTAGAGCCCGCCGACCTCTTCGGGGGCGGGAAGCGCGTCGTCGGGCTTGAGCCGCATCAGCCCTTTGCCCTGGGCGCCGAACAGCGGCTTCAGCACCACGTCGCCTCCGATCGCGGCGCGCGCGCGTTCGGCGTCGGTGAGGCGCTCGGCGGTCATGGTCCGGGGCGTGGGCAGGCCGGTCATCGCGAGCATGGCGGTCGTCATGCTCTTGTCGACGCAGACCTCGATCGCGCGGGCGTCGTTGACGACCGCGACCCCCATCGCGCGGGCGGCATGGAGAAAGCCCAGCCGCGCCGTGATCTGCTCGGTCGTGCCGGCCGGAATCAGCCGCACGAAGATCGCGGCCGGCAGCCGACCCTCCAGGCCGGGGATCATCAAGCTTGGCCGTCCGGTCGCGAGGTCGAAGCCGCACTCGGTCATCGACCGGATCAGCGGCCGCAGCCCTTCGCGCTCGATCGCGCGGGCGAGCCCGTGGCTGTGCCAGTCGGCTTTCTCGGTGAAGATGACGATGGCGTCCGGGACGATCATGAAGGCTCGGCGGATTGGGAGAGAGGCTGGCGGACCATAACGGCCGCGCGGTCTTAGCACGACCGGCCGCCGTCGCGACTCCGGGACGCGGGCGACGCCCTCGAACGCCGAACCCCCGCGCCCTTTCGGACGCGGGGGTCGGTCGTCGCGGCGATCAGGCCTGAAAGATCAGGCGTGTTCGTAGGTGTTGAGGTCGCGGTCCTTGGTCTCGCGGACGAAGATCAGGCCGATCACCACCGTCAGCAGCGCGAAGCCGATCGGGTACCAGAGGCCCGCATAGATGTCGCCCGTCGAGGCGACGATCGCGAACGAGGTCGCGGGCAGCAGGCCGCCGAACCAGCCGTTGCCGATGTGGTAGGGCAGCGACATGGCGGTGTAGCGGATACGGGTCGGGAAGAACTCGACCAGCGCCGCCGCGATCGGTCCGTAGACCGCAGTGACGTAGAGCACCATCACGGTCAGGATCGCGATGATCTTGAGCGCCTGGGCGTTGCCGAGCGCTGCAAAGAAGCCCGTTATCTTGACCTTCTCCGGGTCCGCCGCAGCCGGATAGCCGGCGGCGACCGCCGCGTCGCCGATCGTCTTGGGGAAAGCGGCGGCGTCGGTGAAGGGAACCTCGGCTCCATTCACCGTCACGCGAAGCGGAGAACCGGCGGGGGCGTCCACCTTGGTGTAGCGCAGCGCCTGCTGCGAGAGCGTGCGCCGGGCGACGTCGCAAGGCGCCGTGAACTTCCGGATGCCCACGGGGTCGAACAGATTTCCACAGGTCGCGGGATCGGCGACGACCTCGATCTTCACGTTCTCAAGCGCCCGCTCGTACTTCGGGTTGGCGATCGAGGTGAGCGCTCCGAACAGCGGGAAGTAGGTCACGGCCGCGACCAGGCAGCCGCCGAGGATGATCGGCTTGCGGCCGATCTTGTCGGACAGCGCGCCGAAGAACAGGAAGCCGCCGGTGCCGATGATAAGCGACCAAGCGATGAGCACGTTGGCCGTCAGCAGGTCGATCTTCAGGATGTTCTGGAGGAAGAACAGCGCGTAGAACTGGCCCGTGTACCAGACGACCGCCTGGCCGACGACGAGACCAAACAGCGCGATCAGCACGATCTTGCCGTTCTTCCACTGGCCGAAGGCTTCCGAAAGCGGGGCCTTCGAGCGCGTGCCCTCTTCCTTCATCTTCAGGAAGGCCGGCGACTCGTTCATCTGCATGCGGATGTAGATCGAGATCGCGAGCAGGAAGATCGAGCCGAGGAACGGCAGGCGCCAGCCGCCCTGCAGGCCGAAGAACAGCGGGAAGCTGGTCTGGAACGCCTCTTCGCCCATCCAGATGCGGAGGGAGACGATGACGCCGAGCGAGAGCAGCAGGCCAAGCGTCGCGGTCGTCTGGATCCACGCGGTGTAGAAGCCGCGGCGCCCCACCGGCGCGTGCTCGGCGACGTAGACCGCCGCGCCGCCGTATTCGCCGCCCAGCGCCAAGCCCTGGAGCATGCGGAGCGCGATGAGGATGATCGGAGCCGCCCAGCCGATCGCGTCATAGCCCGGGAGCAGGCCGACCAGGAAGGTCGAGGCGCCCATGATCACGATGGTGATGAGGAACGTGTGCTTGCGCCCGACGAGATCGCCCAGCCGACCGAACACCAGGGCGCCGAAAGGACGTACGAGGAAGCCTGCCGCGAACGCCAGAAGCGCGAAGATCGCCTGCGTCGCCGGCGGGAAGGACGAGAAGAACTGCTTGCCGATGATCACGGCGAGCGTGCCGTAGAGGTAGAAATCGTACCACTCGAAAATGGTGCCGAGCGAGGAGGCGAGAATGACCTTCTTTTCCTCCTTGGACATCGGCCGTTTGGCGTCGACTGCGGTGGTCGCACTTGCGACGGACATGAGCGTTCCCCTCGTTCACCGCCTCGCGCGACGCGCTGGCGATGGCCGCCCTCGGACGGCGTTGCGTTGACGTGTTTTGCCGGCCGCTCGATCGTTCGCGGCCTTCGCGCTCTTTTTGCTTTCGCCCCGCTTCGCCCGGCCTACCCGCCGGGACGTCCGCAGACGTCGTCAATTGGATTCGGGATCCGTACGCCAGCCGGAATCGTTGTCAGGGTGGCGCACAAAAGCCCACGCCATACGTACAAGTCGTCGAAACCCCCCGTCGATTGGCTAAAAGATGAATGCCGCGTTCAGAAAAGCTTTGCGCACGCTTTTGTTATCGGCTGGCGTGCTGACGCTCGCCGCGCCGGTGAGCGCGGTCGAGCGGCCGAAGTCGATCATCGGCGAGCCCTACGACCAGGACCCACGGACCATCACGCGGCCGGCGACGAAGGCGGACCGGGACTGGCGACGCGGCAGGGCCGCTCCCCGCGTCGAGATGCAGGCGCAGCCTGCGCGACGGCCGCGCTACGAGCCTCCGCGCTACGACGGCTATGGACGCCGCTTGAACGTGCCGGGGCGCCCGGAGACCTACGACGCGATCGGCCGCGCGCGCCGTTACCGCCCGCAGGCCGCGCCCAGTGTCTCGACGCCGCGCGTGCGGAGCGACATCGGCACGCGGATCAATCAGTTCCCGCCGCGCTGAGACGAATGAGATTCGGACGCCTGGGTCCCGACCGTCAGCCGGCCGTCGCGGACTTGCTCCGCCTTACGCAATGCAACGAGATCGCCGCGGCGTTCGAGACGTTCAGGCTCTTGATCGCGCCCGGCATGTCGAGCCGGGCGAGCACGTCGCAGGTCTGGCGGGTGAGCTGCCGCAACCCCTTGCCTTCCGCGCCCAGAACCAAAGCCACGCCGCCCGAGCCGAGCGGCGTGTCGTCCAGCGTCGCGGGGCCTTCGGAATCGAGGCCGATCCTGAGATAGCCGCGCTCTTCCAAGTCTTCCAGGCCGCGGGCGAGGTTCTGGATCAGGATCAGCGGCACGTGCTCCAGTCCGCCGCTTGCGCTTTTCGCCAGCACGCCGGTCGCCTCCGGACTGTGGCGCGCGGTGGTGACGATCGCGTCCACGGCGAAGGCCGCGGCGGTGCGCACGATCGCGCCGACATTGTGCGGGTCGGTGATCTGGTCGAGCACCAGCACGAGGCCGTCGGTCGGGATCGTCTTCAGCGTTGGGATGCGCAGCGCTTCGGCTTCGAGGTAGAGACCCTGATGCACCGAATCCGGCGTCAGCAGTTGGTCGATCGCGCCAGGCCGCACGATCTCCGGCTCCACCCGCGTCGGCACGTTCGCTTCCGCGAGCCGGGCGAGCGCGTTCTCGGTGGCCATCAGCTTGATGATCTTGCGCTTCGGATTCGACAGCGCCTCGACCACGGAATGGAAGCCGTAGAGCACGACGGGGCCGTCATGGTCGCGGGGGAAATCCCGCGGGCCGTACTTCTGCGGTCCCGGCCGCGGGCCGCGTTTCTCCCACGGCTTGGAGGCGGCGTCGCGTGGCGGGCGGGGAGGGCGCATGGAGACCGATCGGCGGTTTGGAGTTCGCCCGGTCTCTTCTCACGTGCGCCGGGACCTGGCAACGCGCGGGAGCCGAAGCGGGGAGAACCGCAGGGGCGCCAACGGCGAACCATGGTGGCGGAAGGGGTGGGATTCGAACCCACGGTGGAGTCGCCCCCACGGCGGTTTTCAAGACCGCTGCCTTAAACCGCTCGGCCACCCTTCCGCGGACGTCAGACGCCGCTGATCGGGGCGCTGAAGCGGCGCGATGATGGCGGAGAGCGCGCTGCGCCGCAACACCGGCGAGCGGCGGACAACCGAAACGCGGTCGCCCGCGTATCTCCTCGACACAGGCCTTAACGCGCCACGTCTCGGGAGTTTCGATATGCGCGCCACGTCCTTTCTTGCAGGGTCCTTCGTCGTTTTGGCAGGCTCCGCCGCTCTCGCGCAGGACCTCGCCGGCGAGGCGCTGTCCGACACCATCGCCGGGCGCACGGTCTATCTCGCAACCCCGCTCGGCGGCGAGTTTCCCCTGAACTACCGGACGGACGGCGTCGTCGACGGTTCCGGAGACGCGGTCGGGCTCGGACGCTTCATGCAGCCGAAGGACACGGGGCGCTGGTGGGTCGACGGCCCGAAACTCTGCCAGAAGTGGCGGACTTGGTACGACGGCAAGGCGTTCTGCTTCACCGTCGCGAGCCTAGGCGGCGACAAGATCGCCTGGGTCCGCGACGACGGGTTGAAGGGAACGGCTCGCATCGCGAAGTGATCGGTAGGAAATGTGGCGCAAACGCCCCACTCTTGCCTTTTTTACGAAGCTTCGTTCATAACTGTGATCCCGGCGCGCCACTGGCGCGTCATCGAACGGGGGCGGGCGGCGCGCAAGCGCTGACGGACGTGACAGCGCTTTGTGCGCTTTCGCGTCTGCGTCTCCGGCGCATGCAAGGACGGACGGCATGAACGACGCAGCGACGGTCACCCGAGCGCAGAACCGTCGATCGGTCGTTCCATTCACCTTCCGCATTCCCCAAATCCAGATTTCCCAGGTCGCCGTCGTCGCCGCCTGCGCGGCCCTCGCCGCCTGTTCGGCGCAGACCCAATCCACCAAGACCGCAGCCGTCGCGCCGGCCGTCGACCCCGTTCTCGGCGTCGCGGCCAGCCCACAGGTGGTCGCCGCCGGCCAGCCCGTGCCGAAGGGCGGCGGGGTGTACAGCGTCGGCAAGACCTACCAGGTCGCCGGCAAGGTCTACTCGCCGGCGACGCGCAAGCCCGGTCCGGTCGGCGTCGGTCTGGCGTCCTTCTATGGCGCTCGGTTCCATGGCCGCCGCACGGCCAACGGCGAGGTGTTCGATTCGGCGTCGCTCAGCGCCGCGCACCCGTCGCTGCCGCTGCCGTCGTACGTCCGCGTGACGAACGTGACTAACGGGCGGTCCGTCGTCGTGCGCGTCAACGACCGCGGGCCGTTCCACAAAGGCCGGATGATCGACGTCTCGCAGCGCACCGCCGACGTGCTCGGCTTCCGTCGCGCGGGCGTCGGCGCGGTCAAGATCGACTATGTCGGGCTAGCTCCTCTCGCCGGCACCGACGATCGCCAGTTGCTCGCGACCTACAAGGAGTTCGGCCGGCCGGCCGCGCCCGAGGGCGTGCAGCTCGCCAGCTTGAAGCCGGTGTCCGACACCGAGCTGCTTGGCCGCGCCGCGCCTCCCGCCGACCTGACAGTGGTGGCGAGCGCCGAGGCTCCGGCTCCAAAGGTCGAGACCAATCTGACGACGGCCTACGCTCCGGCGCAGGCGGCGACCTTGATTCCAATCCCGGCGGCGAAGCCGATCGTCGTCACTCGGCAGGCGGCGCCTGAGGCCCCCGCGCCGATGGCCGAGCCGCGGATTGCGGCCGCGCCGCACGTCGCGCCTGAGTCGAAGACCAAGCTGGCGGAGGTGAAGCCGCTCGGCGCCAAGGCGCCCGCGAGCGCGGCGGATGTCCGGCTTGCGGCGACGACGGCGGAGCCGGCTCCGGCCGTGCGCTCGCCCGCGCCAAAGATGGCGGCCAAGCGCGTGGTGAAGCCGACGGAGGAGCCTGTGCTGGCCGCCGTCGCGCCGCAGCTTCCCGGGACCGAAGCGCCTGAGGAACCCGCTCCCGTGCTTCGCCCGGCTCAGAATCCCGCCGTGGCCGCGCGGATCGCCGCGAGCTTCGAGGGTTTTGGCGACACGCCGGCTTTCGTCCGCAGTCAGGAGCCGAGCCTCGGCGCCGCCAGCGCGTACTCCAATCTCCGCTAACCCTGTCGCGTGACGTGAACGTCACGCGGGGACCGATCGATTGTGCCCCCCGGGCCTCCGGCGTATCGTGAGGCTCGACGGGCGCGAACGACGGGCGTGACGATGTTGATCAGAATTATGGCCCGGCTTGCGTCGCCGCTGAAGGGCGTTTGCGCGGGTCTTGCGCTCGTCGTCGCCGCCGCAGGCGCGGCTCAGGCGGCGTCCGCCGCCGCGAAGGACTTCAAGACCGCGGCGCCCATCGCCTATCTCTACGACGTCACCTCCGGCTCGGTGCTCTACGCCAAGCAGGCCGACCTGCCGTCGCCGCCTGCGAGCATGGCGACTCTGATGACCGTCGAGCTGGTGTTTCAGGCGCTCGACGACGGACGGCTGAAGCCGGACCAGACGTTCAAGATCACCGAGGACGCCTGGCGGCGTGGCGGGGCGCCCTCGCGCGGGTCGGCGATGTTCGCGAAGCTCAACTCCGAGGTCGCCGTCGCCGATCTGCTGCGCGGCGTCATCGTGCAGTCCGGCGGCGACGCCGCGATCACGCTGGCGGCCGGCCTCGCGGGTTCCGAGCCGGCCTTCGCCGAGCTGATGAACGCGCGCGCCCGGGAGCTCGGCCTCGCCCGCTCGACCTTCCGCAACGCAACCGGCCAGCCCGACCCGGAGCAGCGCATGACGGCGCGCGACGTGGCGAAGCTCGCCGAGCATCTCGTCCGATCCTATCCCGACCGCTACCCGACGTTCCGGGAGCCGGAATTCACCTGGAACAAGATCTCCCAGCGCAACCGCAACCCATTGCTCGCCGACTACGCCGGCGCTGATGGACTCAAGACCGGCTGGACGGAGGACGGCGGCTTCAGCCTCGTCGGCTCCGTGTTCCGGGACGGGCGTCGCCTGATCGTGGTGCTGATGGGATTGGAGACCGCGAAGGCGCGGTCGGACGAGGCCCGGAAACTGCTGGACTGGGGCTTCACGGCGTTCGAAGAGCGCCAGATCTTCGCGGCCGACGAGGCAGTGGCCGAGGCGCGGGTCTTCGGCGGGGAGCGCCGCTACGTGCCGCTGGTGGCCTCGGGCCCGGTCGCGCTGCTGACGCCGAAGGGCGACGACGCCCGGATCGTGGCGCGGGTGACCTACGACGGGCCGCTGCAGGCCCCAATCGCGCGGGGGACGCGCGTCGGCACGCTCCGGGTGTGGCGCGGCGAGACGCTGACCGTCGAGACGGCCCTGACCGCCGCGGAGGACGTCGCCGTCGGCGATCTGGGACGGCGGGCGGTCGACGGCGCTCTCGAACTCGTCGGCGACCTCTTTGGCCAGGTGGCCGCGAAGATCTGAATGCGCGGACGCTTCATCACGTTCGAAGGCGGCGAGGGGGTCGGTAAGTCGACCCAGCTCAAGCGTCTGGCTGCGGCTCTCGCGCGGCGAGGCGTCGACGTGATCGTCACGCGCGAGCCGGGCGGCTCGCCGCGCGCCGAGGCGCTCCGGGACGTGTTGCTCTCCGGCGGCGCCAAGCGGTTCGGTCCGCTGGCGGAGACGGTGCTGGTCGCGGCGGCGCGGGCCGACCACGTGGAGCGCACCATCCGCCCGGCGCTCGACCGCGGCGTCTGGGCGCTGTGCGACCGTTTCATCGATTCGACCCGCGCCTATCAGGGCGTGCTCGGAGGGGTCCAGGCCGATCTGATCCGCGCCTTCGAAACGGTCGCGGCGGGCCAGACCACGCCGGACCTGACCCTCATTCTCGACGCGCCGGCCGCAATCGGCCTCGAGCGCGCGAAGCTGCGGGCCGGCGCGCTCGCGACGCCAGACCGGTTCGAGGCGGAGGACGGCTCGTTCCACGAGCGGCTGCGGCGCGCCTTCGTGGAGATCGCGCGCGTCGAGCCCGAGCGCTGCCTCCTGATCGACGCGAGCGGCGACGCCGACATGGTCGAGCGGCGGGTGTGGGAAGCGGTCGAGCGCCGGCTGCTGATCGCTGGAGCCGTCCAATGAGCGAAGCCGAGGGCGTTCCCGAATCCGACCGTCGCGAGGGCTGCCCGCACCCTCGCGAGACCGAGGGGCTCATCGGTCACCGGGCGGCGGAACATGAGCTCGCGGCCGCCTACGGCTCGAACCGCATGCATCACGCCTGGCTGGTCTCGGGACCGGAGGGGATCGGCAAGGCGACGCTCGCCTATCGGCTTGCGCGTTTCGTGCTGGCGCACCCCGACCCGGCCGAGGCTGCGGGCGCCGCCTCGCTCGCCGTGCCGATGGATCATCCTGCGGCGCGGCGCGTCGCCCGGCTGTCGCATCCCGATCTTCTTGTGCTGCGCCGGGGTTGGAACGCAGACCGCAAGGCGTTTTACGGCGACATCCGGGTCGACGACGTCCGGCGCGCCACCGGTTTCTTCGGGTCCACGGCGGGCGAAGGCGGCTGGCGCGTCGCGATCGTGGACACCGCCGACGACATGAACGGCGCCGCGGCGAACGCCTTGCTGAAGGTGCTGGAGGAACCCCCGCCGCGGGCGATCTTCGTCCTGCTCTCCGCGGCGCCGCGCGGCTTGCCCGCGCCGGTGCGCTCGCGCTGCCGTGCCTTGTCCCTGGCCCCGCTCGCCTCCTCGGAAGTGCGCGCCGTGCTCGGCGGCTTGTCAGAGATCGCCGAAGAGCACGACGACGACGCGCTTGACACGGCCGCGGCGCTCAGCGAAGGCAGCGTCGCGCACGCCCTGTCGCTACTCGCAAGCGACGGCGCGTCCCTGCACCGCGTGGTCTCCAGCCTGCTCGACCGTCTCCCCGACGTCGACGTCAAGGCGAGCCACGCGCTGGCCGAGGATCTCGCCAAGCGGGGCGCCGAGCAGCGGTTCGGGCTGTTCGTGTCTCTGGTCGGAGACTGGCTTCACGCCCGGGTGCGCGCCGGCGCCGCGGCGGGGGAGGCGCGCCTTGCGCGGTTCGCGGAGGTGTGGGAAAAAACCGCCCGCGCCGCGCGGGACACCGAGACCTTCAACCTCGACCGCCGGCCCTTCGTTCTGGAGACGCTCGCCCAACTCGCCGGCCTCGCGCGCCGCTGACGGCGGCCGGCGCAAGACATCTGACGAGCGATGGCGACGTCCAAGAGCCCCTATTACGTCACGACCGCGATCGCCTATCCGAACGGCGTGCCGCACATCGGCCACGTCTACGAGGCGATCGCGACCGACGCCATCGCGCGGTTCCACCGGCTCGACGGCCGCGACGTGCGCTTCCTCACCGGAACGGACGAGCACGGCCTGAAGATGGCCCAGACCGCCGCGCGCGAGGGCGTCACCCCCTTCGACTGGGCGACCCGGAACGCTGCGCGCTTCAAGGCCATGGACGAGCTCTACGGCGTCTCGTTCGACCGCTTCATCCGCACCACCGACGCCGACCATTACGCCGCGAGCCAGGAGCTGTGGCGGCGGATGCAGGCCGCCGGCGACATCTATCTCGGCAAGTACGAGGGCTGGTACTCCGTCCGCGACGAGGCCTACTTCGACGAGGTCGAGACGACGCTCGACCCCGACGGGACGCGCAAGGCGCCCACCGGCGCGCCGGTCGAGTGGGTGGTCGAGGAGAGCTACTTCTTTCGGCTGTCCGCCTATCAGGATCGGCTGCTGGCGCTTTACGACGAGCAGCAGGGCTTCATCGGCCCGGACTCGCGTCGTAACGAAGTGCTGGCGTTCGTTAAGCGGGGCCTGTCCGATCTCTCCATCAGCCGCACCACGTTCGACTGGGGCGTGCCGGTGCCGAACGACCCGAAACACGTGATGTACGTTTGGGTCGACGCGCTGACGAACTACCTCACCGGTGCCGGCTTCCCGGCCGACGCAGACGCCCAGGCCAAGTGGTGGCCCGCGGACCTCCACGTCATCGGCAAGGACATCATCCGCTTCCACACCGTGTTCTGGCCCGCGTTCCTGATGTCGGCGGGCTTGCCCCTGCCGAAGCGGGTGTTCGCGCACGGCTTCCTCTACAATCGGGGGGAGAAGATGTCGAAGTCGGTCGGCAACGTCGTCGATCCCTTCGCGCTGGCCGAGGGCTACGGCGTCGACGCGGTTCGGTACTTCCTGCTGCGCGAGGCGCCGTTCGGACAGGACGGGTCCTACAGCCATGAGGCGATCGTCGGCCGCATCAACGCCGATCTCGCCAACGACCTCGGCAATCTGGCGCAGCGCTCGCTGTCGATGATCGGCAAGAACTGCGAGGGCAGGGCGCCGGCGCCCGCCGCCTTCGCCGCCGCCGACGAGGCGATCCTCGCGGCCGTCGACGGCCTCGCCGCGACGGTGCGCGCGGCCTTCGAGGACCTCGCGCTGCATCAGGCGCTTAGCGCCGTCTGGCAGGTGGTGGCGGAGACCAACCGCTACTTCGCCAATGCGGAGCCTTGGGCGCTCAGGAAGACCGATCCGGAGCGCATGGCGACGGTGCTCTACGTGACGGCCGAAGCGGTTCGGAATGTCGCGATCCTCGTGCAACCCTTCACGCCCGCCGCTGCGGCGAAGCTGCTCGACCTTCTCGGCGTGGCCGACAACGCGCGCAGCTTCGACGCGCTTGGCGCGGCCGGTCGTCTGACGCCGGGCGCGCTCTTCCCCGCGCCGCAGCCGGTGTTCCCGCGCTACGTGGAGCCGGAGGCGGCCGCGTGACCGCCCTCGTCGACAGCCATTGCCACCTCGACTTCGACCAGTTCGCGCCCGAGCGCGACGCGATCGTCCGACGCGCGCATGACGCGGGCGTCGGACTGATGGTGACGATCTCGACCCGCGTGCGGCGGTTCGACCGCATCCTCGAACTGGTGGACGCCTATCCCTCGGTCTACGGCACCGTGGGCACTCATCCGCAGAACGCCCACGAGGAGCTGGACGTCACGACCGAAGAGTTGGTGCGTCTCTCGGAGCACCCGAAGATCGTCGGATTCGGCGAGGCCGGGCTCGACTTCCATTACGATTCGAGCCCGCCGGAGGCGCAGGAGCAGGGGTTCCGCGCCCACATCGCCGCGGCCCGCATCGCGCAGCTTCCGCTCGTCATCCACGCGCGGTCGGCCGACGACGCGATGATCGCGATCCTCGAAGAGGAGACCGCGAAAGGCGCCTTCCCGGCGGTGCTGCACTGCTTCTCGTCCGGCGCGGAGCTCGCCCGCCGCGGCGTCGCGCTCGGGCTCTATGTGTCGTTCTCCGGCATTCTCACCTTCAAGCGCTCCGACGAACTGCGCGAGATCGCGGCCGAGGTCCCGGCCGACCGGCTTCTGGTCGAGACCGACGCGCCCTACCTTGCGCCGGAGCCGTTTCGCGGCAAGCGCAACGAGCCCGCCTACACGGCGAAGACGGCCTCGGTTCTCGCCAAGGTGCGCGGCTGGAGCGAGGATGAGGTGCGTCGCGTCACGACCGACAATTTCTTCCGTCTTTTCAACAAGACGCCACAGTCTGCTCTCGTGACGCCACAAAGCGCGGACGCCGCGTGAGCCTTCGGGTCACCATCCTCGGCTGCGGCTCCTCGGGCGGCGTTCCGCGCGTCGCGAGCGGCTGGGGCCGGTGCGATCCGGTAGAGCCTCGCAACCGACGCCGGCGTTGCTCGATTCTGGTCGAACGCGAGGGCCCCGCCGGCGCGACGCAGGTGCTGGTCGACACCGGAGCGGACCTGCGGGAGCAATTGATCGACGCCGGCGTCGCGCAGCTCGACGCCGTGCTCTACACCCACGAGCACGCGGACCACACCCACGGCATCGACGACCTCAGGCCGATCGCGATCCACACCCAGTCGAGGGTCGACGTCTGGGCGGACGCCCGGACCGGAGACTTTCTCCGCCGGCGCTTCGCCTATGTGTTCGAGACGCCGCCGGGCTCGGACTATCCGCCAATCCTCAACGAGCACAGGCTTTTTGCTGGAGAGGCCGTCGCGATCGCCGGCCGCGGAGGCCCGGTCGAGGCGCTGCCGATCGAGCTGCGGCACGGGTCCGAAGCGGCCCTCGGCTTCCGCTTCGGCGGCCTCGCCTACACGCCCGACGTCAACGACATCCCGCCGGCCTCCGAACGACTTCTGGAAGGCCTCGACGTCTGGATCGTCGACGCGCTGCGCGACACGCCGCATCCCAGCCATTTCTCGCTGGACGATGCGCTGGCCTGGATTGAACGGCTGAAACCCAAGCGCGCCGTCCTGACCAACCTCCACACCGACCTCGACTACGCGACTCTCAAGCGCCGCGTCCCCGCCCATGTGGACGTCGCCTTCGACGGCATGCGGATCGAGACGCCGTAGGCGGTGCGAGGCGGCTCGCCTTGACGGCGTCTGGCATGCCAGAATGGGCGCAACCAAGAAACTGTTGAGGAGCGAACGCCTGTGACCGCCCACATCTACGATCTGACGCTCGCCGACGGCCGCCGGCTGAGCCCCTACTGCTGGGCGGCGAAGCTCGCGCTCGCCCACAAGGGCGTGTCGTTCGAAACCACGGCGACGCGGTTCGTCGACATCGGAAAGGTCGCGGGCGGCGGCTTCAAGACGGTGCCGATCGTCGAGATCGACGGTACGACGATCGGCGATTCATTCGAACTGGCGCTGCATCTCGAGCGCACACGCCTTGATTCCCCTACGCTTTTTGCCGGCGAGGGCGGTGTCGCGCTGACTCGGGCGGCGGCGGCGCAGGGGGCGTACCTGCTCGGGAAGATGTCGCGGCCGATGGCGCTGGCGATTCACGACGGGCTGGACGCGGAGACGCAGATCTACTTCCGGTCGTCGCGGGAGCGCATGTTCAAAGCGCCGCTGGAGGAGGTCTCGGCCCAACCCGAGACGACGATCGCGGCGGCTCGCGAGGCGATGACGCCGCTCCGGATTCTGCTGCGCGGCCAACCGTTTATCGGCGGCGACGCGCCGCTGTTCGCGGACTTTTTGATCGCGGGGCTGTTCCAGTGGGCGCGGGTGGTCGGCGCGGTCGACTACCTCTCCGGCGAGGATCGCATCGGCCCCTGGTTCGGGCGTCTCGAGGAGCGCTACGGCGCGACGCTTGGGGCTACCGCAGGTTAACCCAAGGGTAACTCCGGGCGAACCTGAGGCTCGCGCTCGCGGACGCCGTTACCGGCCGTCGGACGGGCCGCCGGCGGCCGCCACGTGATCGAGCAGCGCCACCGCGGCGCGCTCGACCGTCATTCGCGGGTTCGCCTCGCACCAGGCGTCGACCCATTTGGTCAGCGACTCCGGATTGATGTCGGCGTCCGGCTTCAGGGCGAGGCCGTTGCGTCCGAAAGCGGCGCCGGTGAGGAAGGCGTGCACCCAGGACTGGTAGGCCTCGGCCTTGGCTTCGTCGGTGCGCTGGGCGTCGGTCCAGGCGCCGCAGGTCTTAGCGCCGATGCCCCAGACCACGTAGGCCTGGGCCGCGGCGGTCTGCGCCAGCGCCGCGGCGAGGGCCGCGGCCAGCGCAAGGGTCGTCAGTCGGGTCGCTGTCGTCGCCATGGGTCTTCCGCCCTTTTGGACCCGTCTCGGATCAGTCTGCGCCCACCAATCCCGCCGTGGTTCCGCGACTTCGCCCGGAGCGACGGCGGAGCATGCGGGGTCGTCGGACTTCGAGCCGGGAGCGCGGTCACTCCGTGGCTTTGCTGGCGGGCTTGGCCGTCTTCTTTGCGGCCGGTTTCTTCGCCGCCGTCTTCGGGGCCGATTTGGCGGCGGGCTTCTTCGCCGGCGCCTTGCGGGCCGGCTTCTTCGAGCCGCCCATCGCCGCGCGAGCGTCGACGATTTTGATCGCCTCTTCGAGCGTCAGCGCGTCGGCCTCGACGCCCTTCGGCAGGGTCGCGTTGACCTTGCCGTGCTTGGCGTAGGGACCGTAGCGCCCGGCGTGGACCGTGATGGCGCCGCCGTCGGGGTGGTCGCCGACGGTGCGGCCCGCGACCGCGCCGCCGCGGCCGGCGCCGCGCTTTTCCTTCTTCTCGGCGATCACCGTGACGGCCCGATTGAGGCCGACGGTGAACACCTCTTCCGGCGAATCGAGGTTGGCGTAGGAGCCGTCATGGCTGACGTACGGCCCGTACCGCCCGATGTTGGCCTCGATCGGCTTGCCGCTCTCCGGATGCAGCCCGACCAGTCGCGGCAGCGACAGCAGCTTCAGCGCGCCGTCGAGATCGAGCTCCGCGGCGGACCAGCCCTTAGGTAGGGAGGAGCGCTTGGGCTTCTCCTTGTCCACGCCCTCGCCGAGCTGGACGTAAGGGCCGAAACGGCCCGCGCGCAGCGTCACGTCGAGGTCGGTCTCGGGATCCTTGCCGAGCACCTTCAAGCCGTCGGGGCCGGCGGCCGAGCCGTCCTCGCCGCCAAGCTCGCCGCCGAGCGGGCGGGTGAACTTGCACTCGGGATAGTTCGAGCAGCCCACGAAGGAGCCGAACTTGCCGAGCTTCAGCGACAGCTTGCCGGTCCCGCAGGTCGGGCAGACGCGCGGGTCCGAGCCGTCGGCCTTGGCCGGGAAGATGTAGGGTCCGAGGATTTCGTTCAGAGCGTCGAGGACCTGCGTGACGCGCAGCTCCTTGGTCGCGTCGATCGCGCCCGTGAACTCTTTCCAGAAGGCGCGGAGCACCTCCTTCCAGTCGAGCTCGTGGTTCGAGATCTTGTCGAGCTGCCCCTCGAGATCCGCCGTGAAGTCGTACTCCACGTAGCGGTCGAAGAAGCTCTCGAGGAAGGCCGTGACCAGCCGGCCCTTGTCGTCCGGCACCAGCCGCTTCTTGTCGAGCTTCACGTACTCGCGGTCGCGCAGCACGCCGAGCGTCGCGGCGTAGGTGGAGGGGCGACCGATGCCGAGCTCCTCCATGCGCTTGACGAGCGCGGCTTCGGTGTAGCGGGGCGGCGGCTCGGTGAAATGCTGGGTCGAAGCGACGGGGCCCACGCGCTTCAGCGCGTCGTTCGCGGCCATCGCCGGCAGCCGGCGCGCCTCCTCGTCCTCCTCGTCGTCGCGCCCCTCCTGATAGGCGGCGAGGAAGCCGTCGAAGGTCACGACCGTGCCGGTGGCGCGGAGCTCGATCGGCCGTCCCGAGCCGGTCGCGAGGATGTCGACGGTGGTCCGCTCGACCTCGGCCGACTCCATCTGGCTCGCGACAGTGCGCTTCCAGATCAGCTCGTAGAGCTTGGCCTGGTCGTCGTCGAGGCGGCGCGCCATTTCGCGCGGCGTCCGCTGAGGGTCGGTCGGGCGGATGGCCTCGTGGGCCTCCTGCGCGTTCTTGGCCTTCACCGTGTATTTGCGAGGGCTGCCGGGCACGTAGCGGGCGCCGTAGTCCGCGCCGATCAGCGCGCGCACGGCCGTGACCGCGCTCGGGTCCATGTCGACGCCGTCGGTCCGCATGTAGGTGATGAGACCGGTGGTCTCGCCGCCGATGTCGACGCCCTCGTACAGCCGCTGGGCGATCTGCATCGTCCGATTTGGCGCCAGCCCGAGCTTGCGGCTGGCTTCCTGCTGAAGCGTGGAGGTGGTGAAGGGCGGCGCCGGGTTGCGGCGGCCGGGCTTCGCTTCGACGTTCGAGACCTTCAGGTCGGACGCCTCGATCGCGCTCTTCAGCGCGGCGGCGGTGGCGCCGTCGGCGATGTCGAGGCGCCCGATCTTCTTGCCGTCGGCGGCGGAGATCCGCGCCTCGAAGGTCTCGCCCTTCGGCGTCGAGAGCTGGGCGATCAGCGACCAGTATTCGCGCGGCAGGAAACGCTCGATCTCGATCTCGCGGTCGCAGACGAGGCGCAGCGCGACCGACTGGACGCGGCCGGCGGAGCGGGCGCCCGGAAGCTTGCGCCACAGCACCGGCGAAAGATTGAAGCCGACGAGATAGTCGAGCGCGCGGCGGGCGAGATAGGCGTCGACCAGCCCCACGTCGATCTCGCGCGGCTTCTTCATCGCGTCGAGGATCGCCTCCTTGGTGATCGCGTTGAACACCACGCGCTCGACTGGCTGGTCCTTGATGACCTTCTTGGCGCGAAGAACCTCGAGCACATGCCACGAGATCGCCTCGCCCTCGCGGTCGGGGTCGGTGGCGAGGATGAGCTTGTCGGCGCCTTTGACGGCGCGCGCGATCTCGTTCAGCCGCTGGGCGGACTTGCCGTCCACCTCCCACAGCATGTGGAAATCGGCGTCCGGGTCGACGGAGCCGTCCTTCGCGGGGAGATCGCGCACATGGCCGTATGAGGCGAGAACCTCATAGTCGGGACCGAGATACTTATTGATCGTCTTCGCCTTCGCAGGCGATTCGACGATGACGACATTGTTCATCAGTCGTGGGTCTCTGAGCTGACGCCAGTCTGGGCGACGGCGGCGGCGAACATGGGGAACCGGGTTCGGCCTGTCAAATCGCCCGCCCTAGCGATGTCGATGCGCGGAATACAACCGAAAGGTAGGATATTGCGCGGAGTACAATCTTTGGTGTAGGTTTGACATATCCCAACTGTAGAAGCGGTCGAACCATGACGAGGCCCGCGGGCGCCCCATTGCAGCGGCTGGATCCGGCGGCGCGCGCCGAGGCCGCCACCTATGTCGCGACCCTCGCGGTCGAACTCGCGCGGATCGCGCGGAGCAACGCCCTGCCGACGCTCGCCTACCTCCTCGACATGGCGCGGCTGGAAGCCGAGACCCAGGCGCGAGTGCTGGCCCTGAGGGAGGCGGAGCGCCCCAGCCGCCGCTAAGGGCGCGTTCGCGGCGCCTGGCCTCGCCCCCGCAAACACGCTCCACATCGTCCCGGCCGGCGCGCCGGGACCCATGAAACTGAGCCGCATCAAGTCATTCTGCGACGTCGAGATCAGGGATGCCGGCGCTGGGGCCGGAACGACGGCCGGGTTCAGCGCGCCGCCAAAACCCGAAACAGATCGACTGCGGAGGGACGCTCAGAGCCAGAGCTCGGGCTGGCGCAGGCACACCGCGCCGCCGGGACGACGCTCGAGCCGCCCCGCGATCTCCAGCTCCAGCAGCACCAGTTGCACCGCGCGGGCGTCGGCGCCGGACTGCCGCACGATCTCGTCGACGGCGGCCGGCGTCGGGCCGAGCAGCTCGGTGATGCGCGCACGCTCGCCCTCGCCGGGCTCCGCGGCGTGAAAGCCGGCCGTTCCCGCCTGGGCGAGCCCGATGGGGGGCGGGCTCGGCTCGTCCCGGCCGAGCAGGTGCTGGAGCGCCTCGATGACGTCGTCCGAGCGGGTGATGAAGGTGGCGCCGTCGCGCAGCAGGCCGTTCGAGCCTTCGCAGCGTGGGTCGAGCGGCGAGCCCGGAGCCGCCATGACCTCGCGGCCGAGTTCCGCCGCGATCCGCGCGGTGATGAGCGAGCCCGATCGCACCGCGGCCTCCACCACCAGCACGCCGAGCGACAGGCCGGCGATGATGCGGTTGCGGCGCGGGAAGTCCCGGCCGCGCGGCTGCCACCCCAGCGGCATCTCGGTGACCAGCGCGCCCGTCTCCACGATCCGGCGCGCGAGGTCCGCGTGCTCCGGGGGATAGAGACAGTCGAGCCCGCCCGCGAACACGGCGATGGTGCCGGAGCGGGTCGACGCGGCGTGGGCCGCGGCGTCCACGCCGCGCGCGAGACCGGAGACGATCGCCCAGCCCGCGCCGCCGAGTTCGGTCGCGA
>Ga0256876_1000079_pt1 | contig 17764 bp, 16 predicted proteins | sample MC6MC0419MT_FD_186340 | JGI IMG/M metagenome (GOLD analysis project Ga0256876, IMG submission 186340) | Metatranscriptome of enriched soil aggregate microbial communities from Iowa State University, Ames, United States - MC6-MC0419-MT... | ecosystem: Environmental > Terrestrial > Soil >...
GCACCGGCGCGGAAGCCGCTTTCCGCGCCATGACCGATTCGCCCGAGACGCGCTCGCTCGGCCTGCGCGGGCTGTTCGTCGAAGCCGAACGCCGCGGCGACCGCGCGGGCGCCAAGGCGCTCGCCGAGGAGGCCGCGCGTCAGTCGCCCGAGACGCCCTGGGCGGGCCAGGCGCTGTTCGACTTCCAGTGCGCCGAACGCGACTGGGGCGGGGCGCTGTCGACGCTCGAACGGCTGTCCGCCAACCGCCTGATGGACAAGGCTGAGGTGAAGCGCCGGCGCGCCGTGCTGCTGACGGCCCAGGCGACCGACGGCGCGGCCGCCGATCCCGCGCTCGCCGTGAAGCGCGCCCGCGAGGCGCACGGGCTCGCGCCGGACTTCGTGCCCGCGGCGGCGCTGGCCGGGCGTCTGCTCGCCGAGCAGGGCGACGCGCGCAAGGCCTCGAAGATCGTCGAGGCGACCTGGGCCAAGGCGCCCCATCCCGATCTCGCCGAGGTCTACGTGCACGCGAAGCCCGGCGATCCGGCGCTCGCCAAGCTGAAGCGCGCCAAGGCGCTCGCCGAGCGCTCCGGCGAGGATCCGGAAGGGCTGCTGGCGGTCGCCCGCGCCGCGATCGCGGCCCGCGAGTTCGAGACCGCCCGCGCAGCCGCCGACAAGCTGATCTCGATCCGCCCGACCGCGCGCGCCTGCCTGCTGATGGCGGAGCTCGAGGACATCGAGAACGGCGACACCGGCAGCGCCCGCCAGTGGCTCGCCCGGGCGCTGCGCGCGGCGCGCGACCCGGCCTGGGTCGCCGACGGCGTGGCCAGCGACACATGGGCGCCGGTGTCCCCCGTCACCGGCCGGCTCGACGCCTTTGTCTGGAAGGTTCCGGTCGAGGAGACGCGGCCCAAGCTCGCCGCGGACGCCTGGCTCGACCAGCGGCCGGGCGCCGACGCCAGCATGATCGCGCCCAGCGCGCCGTCTTCGGTGCTGCCGCGCAAGATGCCTGAGTTGATGGACCCCGCGGATGCGCCGCCGGCCGCGCAGGCGGTCTCCCCAAAGTCCGTCGTTTCGAAGGTGGACGCGCCCAAGACCGAGCCGGCGAAGACCGGATTGGTCGAGGTGGTCCCGCCCCCGAAGACCGAGACTCCCGCCGTCGCGGCGGCCCTGCCGACGCCGCCGAAGCCCATGGCGGCCAAGCCGACGGCGGCCGTGTTCCCGCTCACCCGGGCGCCCGACGATCCGGGCCCCGCTGCGGCCGAGCCTGTCGACGCGGTCGCGACCAAGCGGTTTCCCGCGGACCGGCCGAGCTTCTAGCCTTCGGCCTCACCTTGTCCCACGACGCTCCACGCCGCATTTAGGAGCGACCCGAGGACAAGACCCATGACACGGCCCGAACCCGCACACGCCTTCGCCGCCGACGCCTCCGCGCCGGCGAGCGTGACGCTCGACGTCGAAGGCATGCACTGCGCCGCCTGCGCGGAGCGGATCGAGCGCGTGCTGGGCCGCACGCCGGGAATAGCCTCGGCCGTCGTGAACCTGCCGCTGGAACGCGCCGACGTCCGCTTCGACGGACCGGCCGATCCCGCCTCCGCCCTCGCCGCGGTGCGGCGGGCCGGATACGACGCGCATGTTCGCCCCTCCGGTTCGCAAGCGCGGCGCGCGGCCGACGAGGCCCGGGCGGCCGCCCGTCGCGGCGACGAGCGGCGCACCGCCGCTCTGCTGATCATGACGGCCGTGCTGGGCGCGCCCTTCCTCGTCGAAATGGCGGGCATGGCGGTTGGCGCCCATGGGCTGCTGCCGCCCTGGCTGCAGCTTGCGCTCGCCACCCCCGTCCAGATGCTCGTCGGCGCGCGGTTCTACCGCGGCGCCTGGGCGGCGTTGCGTGGCGGCGCGGCCAACATGGACGTGCTGGTCGCCCTCGGCTCTACCGCCGCCTACGGCTGGAGCGCGGTCGACGTGCTCGCCTATGGCGGACACGGGGCTCTGTACTTCGAAGCCTCGGTGGCCGTGCTGGGCTTCGTGCTGCTTGGCGCCCTGCTTCAGGCCCGCGCCACCGCCGGCGCCAGCGCGGCGCTGACGGCGCTCGGCGAACTCATTCCGGCGCAGGCCCGTCTCCACCGGCCCGACGGCCGCGAGGAGGACGTCTCGGTGGAGGCCCTGCACGCCGGCGACATTGTCCGGGTCCGGCCGGGGGAGCGGTTCCCCGTGGACGGACTGGTGGTTGAGGGGCGGAGCGACGCCGACGAGCAGCTCGTCACGGGCGAGAGCAAGCCGGTCGCAAAGGCCGCGGGCGACACCGTCATCGCCGGGGCGATGAACGGCTCTGGGTCGCTGCTGGTGGAGGCCTCCGCCGTCGGCGAAGACGCCACCCCGGCGCGCATCGGCCGGCTGGTGGCGCGCGCGCAGCTCGCGAAGGCGCCCGTGCAACGGCTGGTGGACAGGGTCACCGCGATCTTCGTCCCGGTGGTCGTCGGGATCGCGGCCGCGACCTTCGTCGGCTGGCTGCTGGCCGGAGCCGGCGCGGGCGCGGCGCTTGGCCACGCCATCGCCGTGCTTGTCATCGCCTGCCCCTGCGCGCTTGGCCTCGCAACCCCGGCGGCGCTCGTCGCCGGCACCGGCGCGGGCGCGCGCGCGGGCATCCTAGTGCGCGACATTGAAGCGCTCGAGCGCGCGGCGCGGATCGACACCGTCGTGTTCGACAAGACGGGAACGTTGACTGCGGGCCGGCCCGCGCTGGTGGCCTCCGACGCGCTCGACGGCGACAGCCAGCGCCTCGTCGCTCTTGCGGCCGCGATCGAGCGGGGGTCGGAGCATCCGCTCGCCCACGCCGTCGTGGAAGCCGCCGAGGGCCAAGGCCTCGACATTCCTGTCGCCCACGACATCCGCGCGGTGTCCGGCGAGGGAATCACCGGGACCGTCGATGGGTCCAGGATCGCCATCGGCGGCGTGCGCTTGTTGACCGATATCGGAGCTCACACCGCGCCGATCGAGGCGCTGCTCGCGCGCCACGCCGCCGAGGGCCGCACCGCCGTCGCGATCTCGGAAGGACGCCGCGCGAAGGGCGTGCTGGCGTTCTCCGACGCCGCGCGGCCGAACGCCGCCGAAGCTGTGCGCCGGCTTCGGGACGACGGCATCGAGATCGTGATGCTGACCGGCGATTCGGCGGAAGCGGCGGCCCCCATCGCGCGCGGCGTCGGGATCGAACGCGTCGAGGCCGGCGCCCGCCCGGCCGACAAGCTCGCCACCATCGCGCGGCTTCAGGCGGAAGGCCGCGTCGTCGCGATGGTCGGCGACGGGATCAACGACGCCCCGGCTCTCGCCGCCGCCGACATCGGCGTCGCCATGGGCGGCGGCGCGGACGTCGCGCTTGAGACGGCAGGAATCGCGCTGTTGCGCCCGGACCTGCTTCTCGCTCCCGCAGCACTGTCGCTTTCGCGCCGCACCGTGGCGACAATCCGCCAGAACCTCGTCTGGGCCTTCGCCTACAACGTGGTGGGCCTGCCCCTTGCGGCTCTTGGCTTTCTGTCGCCTGCGATCGCCGGCGCCGCCATGGCGCTGTCCTCCGTGAGCGTGGTCCTCAACGCCTTGAGACTTTCCCGTTGGAGAATGGATCCTTAATCCCTCCAGGCGCGTTATAGGCGCGTCACACGGGCGTCTGCGTCTCTCGGGGGTTCTTAAAATGCGCGTCGCGATCTTCGTCTCGGCGATCCTTATTTTCGTGCTCGCGATCGCTCTGTTGCCGATGAGCGGACCGGCCGAGGCGGTGACCAAGTCCGGAGAGCCGATTGTGGTGCGCAGCGCCCATGGCGTGGTCTCGACGGTCCAGGCGCTCGAGGCCTCCCTCCGCCGCCGCGGCGTTTCCACGGTCGTGAAGGTTGAGCAGTCCGCCTCCGCCACCCCGGCGACCCTGGTGCTCTTCGCGGACCCTCATCACACCGCCGACGCCTCCGCCCGCGCGCTGGACGCGCTCGACCTGCCGCTGCGCGCGCTGGTTTACATGGAAGGCGATTTCGTCTCGATCGCTTACGACGACCCGAAGGCGCTCGTTAAGCGCCATGGGCTGAGCGCGGACGAAGCCGCCGCCGCCGGCCGCGCCGTCGCCGCCGTGGTGGCCGAGGCCGCCGGCTCCTAACGGAGGCTCGATATGGCCGGCGCTCTCCCGCGCCGGCGCGGACACGTGATCGCGCGCGCGTGTCTTGGCCTTCTCGCGACCGAAATCGCGCTATATCACGAAGCTCCACCGTCCTTCCTCGACGCTTGAGAGCTTCATGTCCCGCCGGCCTTCGCCCGACGCCCCCTCCGTTTCCCTCCTCGACCGCCGCGCGCTGCTGCAGATCGGCCTCGCCGCTCAGGCGGCGATCGCGTTCGGGACGCCCGCCTTCGCGCAGGGCGCAGCCGGCGACGACCTGAAGTTCGGTCCGGCGGAGCCCTTCTCCTACGAGGGGCTGAAGGCGCTCGCGAAGGCGAAGGCGGCGAAACCCTACGCCGAGCCCCCGCGGCCGAACCCGGACATCGTCCGCAAGATCGATTACGACGCCCACGGCAAGCTGAAGTTCAACCCGGAGCACGCGCTCTACGGCAAATCGCCGGGCGCCTATCCCATCACCTTCATGCATGTCGGCCAGTTCTTCCCCAAGACGGTGCGCATGCACGCGGTCGCCGAGGGCAAGTCGCGCGAGATCCTCTATGATCCCGCCTACTTCGACATGCCTGCCGATCATGTCGCCAAGGGCCTCCCGCCGCAGCCTTCGGCTTACGCGGGCCTGTGGATCCGGGAGGCCAAGGATCAGGTCACCGACAAGGGCGACTGGAAGACGCGCGAGCCCTTCGCGACCTTCCTCGGCGCGTCCTACTTCCGCGCGATCGGGGGCAAGGGGCAGGTCGGCATGTCCGCGCGCGGCGTGGCGCTGTTCCCCCAGCCGGGCGCGGCGGAGGAGTTCCCGGACTTCACGGCGTTCTGGTTCGAGCCGGCGAAGGCCGACGGCGACCCAGTCACTGTGTACGCGCTGCTGGACGGCCCCTCGCTCGCCGGCGCCTACCGCTTCCTGATCCATCGCACCGCCGGCACGCTGATGGAGATCGAGGCGACGGTGACCATGCGCGCGGACGTGCCGCGGCTCGGGCTCGCCGCGCTGACCTCGATGTACTGGTTCTCGGAAGCCCAGAAGCCGTCGCTGATCGACTGGCGCCCCGAGGTGCACGACTCCGACGGCCTCGCCATGTGGACCGGCGCCGGCGAGCGGATCTGGCGGCCGCTGAACAACCCGCCGCGTATCATGACCTCGAGCTTCACCGACGAGCGACCGCGCGGCTTCGGCCTGCTGCAGCGCGACCGGGTGTTCGACCACTACCAGGACGGCGTGAAGTACCAGGATCGCCCTTCGACCTGGATCGAGCCCGTGGGCGACTGGGGCGAGGGCGTGGTGCAGCTCGTGGAGCTGCCGACCGACGATGAGATCCACGACAACGTGGTGGCCTACTGGATCCCCTCAGAGCCCACCAAGGCCGGCGACACCGTCACGCTCGCCTACAAGCTGCACTGGTTGGACGAAGAGCCCTACCCCACCCCGCTCGGCCGCGTCGTGGCCACAAGGCTTGGCCGGGGCGGCCAGCCAGGCCTGCCGCGGCCGGCCGGGGTGCGCAAGTTCATGGTCGAGTTCCTGGGGGGGCCGCTGACCGACATCCCCTACGGCCAGACCGTGGAGCCGGTGCTCTGGGCCTCCCGGGGGACGTTCTCCTACGTCTTCGCCGAAGCCGTGCCGAGCGACGTGCCGGGCCATTGGCGCGCGCAGTTCGACCTGACGGCGGCAGGGCCGGAGCCGGTCGAAATGCGCTGCTACATGAAGGTCGGGGACAGGGTGCTGACCGAGACGTGGCTGTACCAGTACATCCCGCCGGCCTGATTTCGGGGACGCCTCGCACGTCCCACCTTGCATTCGGAGCGCCCTTTCGGTAGAGGGTGCGCCGTCGCCGCTTTAGCTCAGTTGGTAGAGCACGTCATTCGTAATGACGGGGTCGCGTGTTCGAGTCACGCAAGCGGCACCATTCTTCCGTCGAAATCGCGTCAGTGTCGCTTCCGCGTCCTACCGGACGTCGAACGCGGCCGTCTATACCTGCGTTGACGCCCTGCGGGAGGGACGCCGATCGGCGTTCTGGGCGGAGCGGGGACGCATGTTCGACAGTCTGCGGCATTTCATGAACGAGCTCGCCGGCACCGGCGAGGATGCGGGCAAGACGTTTTCGGTGTCGGACCACCGCGTCGCGGCTGCGGCGCTGATGGTCCACCTGTTGAGCGTGGACGGCGTCGTCGAAGAGCAGGAGCGCGACGCGTTGCACGGCATCGTGCGGGCGCGGTTCGGCCTGTCCGAAAGCGAGACCGACGAGCTTCTCGCCCTCGCCCGCCAACGCGACCAGGAAGCGGTCGACCTCTACGCCTTCACGAGCGTGCTCAAGCGCTCGCTGGACGCCGAGGGGCGGGCGGGCGTCATCGAGATGATGTGGGAGCTCGTGTTCTCGGACGGCGCCGTCAACGAGCTCGAGGACAACGTGGTGTGGCGCGTCGCCGAACTGCTCGGCGTTTCGACCCGCGAACGCGTCGAGCTGAAACGACGCATCGCCGCCCGCGCGCGTCCGTTGTCGGACACGCCCGTCAAGGACTGAGGTCAACACGGGGCTTGCCGGGCGGAGACGGCCGGAGGACGCGAGACCGGTCCGAACCGGGACTTGTTCGTCACGCCGGTTCGCAATTTGCGAAACACGTCGCAAAACGCGACGCGCGCTGCGAAGGGCCTGCGGCCCTCTCGCTATCTGTTGAGGGTTCGCGCCCTTAAAGCCCCACATCTTGGGCGCGAAGGCGCCATCGTGGACTGGCAAGGCGCTTGCACAACCAGGATCGCCGGATCTGGTTCATGCGTACCGGCGTCAGTTCGGGCGGAGGCGGGGTTTCGTCGTCGCGTTTGAAACCCCCCTCCGGATCCCGACCCTCACTCCGGCTTCGGCCGCGTCCCGAAGATCGCGCTGCCGACGCGCACATGCGTCGCGCCGAACGGCACGGCGTCCGCGAAGTCCGAGCTCATTCCCATCGACAGGCCCTTGAGCCCGTTGCGTCGCGCGATCTGGTCGAGCAGCGCGAAGTAGGGCGCGGGCGGCTCGTCCACCGGCGGGATGCACATCAGCCCTTCGAGCTCCAGGCCATAGGTGTCTCGGCACTGAGCGACGAACGCGTCGGCGTCGTCCGGATCGACGCCAGCCTTCTGCGGCTCGGACCCCACGTTTACCTGCACGAAGAGTTTCAGACTGCGGCCTTGCGCGGCCATCTCCCTCGCGATCGCCTGGGCGATCTTCGGCCGATCGACGGTGTGGATGGCGTCGAACAGCGCGACCGCTTCCGCCGCCTTGTTGGACTGCAGCGGGCCGATCAGGTGGAGCTCGGCGTCCGGAAACCGCGCCTTGAGCTCGGGCCACTTGGCCTGCGACTCTTGCACGCGGTTTTCCCCGAACGCGCGTTGTCCGGCCTCGAGCACGGGCAGGATGTCCGCCGCGTCGAAGGTCTTGGACACGGCGATCAGCGTCGTCTCTCCCTCCGGCCGGCCGGCCGCGCGCTCCGCCTTGGCGAGGGCCGCGCGCACCAGGGCGAGACGGGCGGGGGCGTCGGTCATCGCGGCTCCTCAAGACACGCGGAACACGCCCTCGGGGCGCGTGCGGAACGCCGAAACGTAAACGAGATCAAGGGGCTTTGCTACTCGGCGGCGACCGCGTCGGGCGCGTCGAGATACTCCCGCCACATCGGCGATCCGCCTCCGAGGGTGGCGATGAACGCGGCGTGGGCGGCGAGATCGTCGGCCGTCAGGCGTGACGGCAGCGGCGTGGGACGCGGCGCGACGGCGCGGCCGCCGCGAAGGTTGCGATCGGTGAGATGCGAGAGGCCGAGCGTCGCCTGACGACCGCCCAGCAGCTCGAGATAGACCTCGGCCAGAATCTCGCTGTCGAGCAGCGCGCCGTGCTTGGTGCGGCGCGAGTTGTCGATGCCATAGCGCTGGCAGAGCGCGTCGAGCGACGCGGAGCCGCCGGGATTGCGCCGGCGCGCGAGCTGCAGCGTGTCGACGATGCGGTGCTGAGCGAGCTCCGGCTGGCCGATCTTCCGCAGCTCCATGTTCAGGAAGCCGACGTCGAAGGCCGCGTTGTGGATCACCAGCGCGTCGTCCGCGATGAAGTCCAGGAATTCTTGGGCGACCGTGGCGAAGACCGGCTTCGTGCTCAGGAACTCCGCGGACAGCCCGTGGACGCGGAACGCCTCCTCCGGCATGTCGCGCTCGGGGTTAACATAAAGATGACAATGTGCGCCCGTCGGGATGCGGTTGAGCAACTCGACGCACCCGATCTCGACGACCCGATCGCCTTTCAGCGGATCGAGGCCGGTGGTCTCGGTGTCGAGGACGATCTCACGCATCGGTCAGGCCTCCGCTGCGCGACCGGAGGCGGGCGAGCAGCGCGCGGACCTGCGCGCGGGCGGGCTCGATCCCCTGCGCGGTGTCGATCACCACGTCGGCGCGGGCGCGCTTGTCGGCGTCGGGAGTCTGGCGGGCGAGCACGGCGCGAAAGGTCTCCTCGGTCATTCCGGGCCGCTGCATCACCCGGCGGCGCTGCTCCTCAGGGCCTGCGCTGACCACGACGACGCAATCGACGGCGCCCTCTCGGCCGCTTTCGAATAGCAGCGGGATGTCGAGCACGACGACGTCGGCGCCCTCGGCGCGGCGGGCGGCGAGGAAGGCGGCCTCGGCCTCACGCACGAGAGGATGGACGATCCCCTCCAGCTTCGCCAGAGCGGCGGGGTCGCCGATCACCCTCGTCCCCAGCTCCTTCCGGTCCACGGCGCCGTCGCGCGTGACGCCGGGGAACGCCGCCTCCACCAACGGGACCGCGCGGCCGGCGTAGAGCGCATGGACCACGGCGTCGGCGTCGTGCACGGGAACGCCCTCCTCGGCGAACAGCTTCGCGGTGGTGGACTTGCCCATGCCGATGGAGCCGGTGAGGCCGATGACGATCATCGTTTCTCTGGTCGCCTCCGAGGGTGCGGTGCGCGCTTCGAGACGCCGTTCTTCGAACGGCTCCTCAGCATGAGGAGGTCGCAAGCATCATCCGTAAATGGAGCCCGCTAAGCGAGCGTCTCGAAGCCCGTACGATCTCCGTCGCGCCAAACCTCATCGCCCCAGGATATCGTCGATCACCAGCGCGCGCAGTTCCGGCGTCACGTCGGGGCGGACGCCGAACCAACGCTCGAAGCCAGGGACCGCCTGGTGCAGCAGCATCCCCAGGCCGTCGACCGTGCGGTTCCCCTGCGCCTTGGCCGCGGCGAGGAACGGCGTCTCCAGCGGCACGTAGACGAGATCGGTCACCACCGCCTCATCCCGCATCTCGCCGAGATGCACGTCGAGCGCGCCCTTGCCCGCCATGCCGAGCGAGGTCGCGTTGACCACCACGTCGGCCAGCGCCAGCCAGCGCCAGAGCTCGTCGTAGCCGCAGGCGACGCCCGACGGGCCGGCGAGCGCGGCGACCGTCTCGGCCCGCTCCACCGTCCGGTTCACGACGGCGACCCGCTCGAAGCCGCGTCCGGCCAGAGCATGCACGACAGCCCGGGAGGCGCCTCCCGCGCCCAGCACGAGCGCGACCTTGCGCCCGCCCTCCCAGCCCGGCGCGCGGTCGTCGAGATTTGCGAGGAACCCGAAGCCGTCGGTGTTCGCGCCGCGAAGCCGGCCGTCCGCAAGCCACAGCGTGTTGGCGGCGCCAAGCGCCGCCGCGCTCGACTCCGCATGGTCGAGCAGCGCGAAAGCCGCCTCCTTGTGCGGAGCCGTCACGTTGCCGCCCACGAAGCCGTTCTCCGCGAAGCCGCGGACGAAGGCTTCGAAGTCCTCAGGCGGCACCTCTGCGTGCTCGTACGAGCCCAGCAGCCCGTAGGTCTTCAGCCAATGGCCGTGGATCATCGGCGAGCGCGACTGGCGAACGGGCCATCCGAGCACGCAGGCGCGCGGCGCAGCGCTCACGCCGCGATCGCCTTCGCACGGCGCAGGGCCGCGAGCAGCGGCAGAAGCGGCAGCCCGAGGATGGTGAAGAAGTCGCCGTCCACCGCCTCGAACAGATGCGCGCCGACGCCCTCGAACTGGTAGCCGCCGACGCTTAGCCGCGCGCCCTCCCCGGCGGCGTCGAGATAGGATTCGATGAAGGCGTCAGAGAGCGGGCGCATGGTGAGATGCGCCTCGGCGACGTCGGTCCAGAGCGCGACGCCGTCGAGCGCGAGCGCGACGCCCGACGACAGCGTGTGCCGGCGCCCCGACAGCCGCTGGAGCTGGAGGCGTCCCGCGTCGCGATCGACGGGCTTGGTGAAGCGCTCGCCGTCGAGCGCAAGCGTCTGGTCGGCCCCGACCACCAGGCGCCCAGGCAGCCGCAGCGACACGTCGACCGCCTTCGCCGCCGCGAGCGCGCCCGCCACATTCGCCGGCGTGGCGCCGTCGCCCGTCAGGCCAGCCTCGACCTCGCGCTCTTCGATCTCCGCCGGCAGCGCCTCGACAGGCAGGCCCGCGTCCGTGAGGACCTTGGCCCGGATCGCGCTCTTCGAGGCGAGCGCCAGCGGGGCGGACGGAAGCCAGAGCGGGTGGGTCATGCGGACATCCGAGCTGAGGGCCTGTCGGGACGATGGGCAAGTTGCGGCAGGGCCGGTGCGTGCTTCGAGACGCCTCGCTATCGCGAAGCTCCTCAGCATGAGGAGGTCCAGGCTTTTGGACCCTCACACCGCCTTATGCTGAGACGCCCACCAAACAGCAGAACCGCGGCCGCCGACGCAGGCCCGATCTTACGTCGTCGCGATCACGGCGGCCAAGCGCTTGGCGCGGTGCTCGTTCAGCATGGCGATGACGCCGGCCGCCGTCTCCTCGATCGAGCGGCGCGTGACGTCGATCGTCGGCCAGCCGTGGCGGGCGCAGAACCGCCGCGACGCCGTGATCTCCGCGGCCACTGAATCCGGATCCACGTAGGCCCCGTCCTGCAGCCGGCCCGGCATGGCGCCTTCGAGCCCGAGCACGCGATTGTGGCGGATGGCGACGATGCGCTCAGGCGACGCCACCAGGCCGACGATCAGGGGGCCCTTGAGCTTCTCGAGACCATGTGGCGGGGGAAGGTCGGGAATGAGCGGGATGTTCGCGGTCTTCACCCCGCGGTTCGCCAGATAGATGGAAGTCGGCGTCTTGGAGGTGCGGCTGACCCCCAGCAGCACCACGTCGGCCGCGGCGAGGTCGTCGGCGTACTGCCCATCGTCGTGGGCCATGGTGTAGTTGAGGGCGTCGATGCGCTTGAAATAGTCCGCGTTCAGGACGTGCTGCGCGCCGGGCTGCTTGTTCTGCTCGGTCCCGAGATAGGATCGCAGCAGCGTGAACACCGGCTCCAGCACCGACAGGCAGGGACAGCCGAGGTCGCGGCAGCGGCTCTCGAGCTTCCCGATCAGGTCCTCGTCGACCAGCGTGTAGAGCACGATGCCGGGCTCGTCGGCGATCTCGTCGAGCACCCGTTCGAGCTGCCGGGCAGACCGTACCAGCGGATAGACATGCTCGATCGAGGAAGCCGCGGCGTATTGCGAGGCGGCGGCGCGGGCCACGGCGACAAGCGTCTCGCCGGTGGCGTCGGAGACAAGGTGGACGTGGAAGGAGTGGCGGTCCGGCGACATGAAAAGCTGAGAGCCTCTAGCGGTGGAACCGCGACCGGATGGCGGCGTTTATCGCGGTCGATCCGAGCGGCGGCCGCGCGGGACGACCTGTCGACGAGCCGGTGGACGACTGTGGACGAAATCGCTCCGCCCGGCCCTCGCGTCCGACACTGTCTCCGAGCCCCCGAAAATCATCAACACCGCCGCGCGGCGGGATAACGATCCATGGGTCCGCGTCCGAAAAGGTGAAGAACCCGTTAACGCCTTGAGACTCATGGTTTCGCCACAGGTCTTAAAAAATGGTTAACGCCGGCCAAGGTGTGGACGCCTTGTGGAGGGCGAGGAACGGCTGTAATCCGCCCCCCTAGAAAAAGAAACAGAAGACTCAATTCCAGATTCTAAGAGAGGGCCTTCGCCGTTGGTAAGTCCTGCGAACAACCTCGCGACTTCGACCCCTGAGGCGAGCGGCTCACGCTTCCTGAAGGCGCTCTCCGGAGAGACGCAGACGGTCCCTCCGGTCTGGCTGATGCGCCAGGCGGGGCGCTACCTCCCGGAGTATCGCGCGCTGCGCGCTCAGGCCGGCGGTTTCCTCGATCTCTGCTACACGCCGGACCTTGCGACCGAGGTGACGCTGCAGCCGATCCGACGCTTCGATCTCGACGCGGCTATCCTGTTCTCCGACATCCTGGTCGTGCCGCACGCGCTCGGCCAGGAGGTGCGGTTCGTCGAAGGCGAGGGTCCGCGGCTCGATCCGCTGGCGAACCGAGCGGAGTTTGCGGCGCTGAAACCCGAGATCGATCTTGGGATGCTCGCGCCGGTCTACGAGACCGTGGCCCGTGTGCGCGCCGAGCTTGATCCGTCGAAGGCGCTGATCGGGTTCTGCGGCGCGCCCTACACGGTCGCGACCTACATGGTTGGTGGCCGCGGCGGCGAGGAGCAGGCGCCCGCCCGCAAGCTCGCCTATGGCGACCCAGCGGCCTTCCAGGCGCTGATCGACCTGCTGGTGGACGCCTCCGCGGCGCATCTTCTGGCGCAGCTCGAGACTGGCGCGGACGCGGTGCAGATCTTCGACAGCTGGAGCGGCGACCTGCCGCCGGCCGAGTTCATGGCCTGGTCCGCGGCGCCGATCGCGGCGATCTGCGCCAAGGTGCGCGCGAAGCGGCCGGGCGCGAAGATCCTCGCGTTCCCGCGCGGCGCCGGCGCGAAGCTGAAGGCCTTCGCCGACGCAGTGCCCGCCGACGCGATCGGGCTCGCCACCGCCGAAGACCGGCGCGCCGCCCGCGAGGCCGTTCCCGCGCATGTGGCGCTGCAGGGCAACGTCGATCCGATCGCGCTGACGGTCGGCGGCGCGGCCCTGGACGCGGCCGTCGACGGCGTGCTGGCCGATCTCGGCGATCGGCCGCTGATCGTGAATCTCGGCCACGGCGTACGCCAGGAGACGCCGCCCGAGCACGTCGCCCGGATGGTAGAGCGGGTGCGGCGGACAGGCTAAGGGTCGTCCTGGACGGGCAGAGGGCGATCCGGGATCGTCGTCGCGGCGGAGCGCCATTGACTCACGCGTCGCGTCCGTCGCGCCATCCTATTACGATCTAGGCTCTCGGCGCTGCCGGGGACGCCACGGCAAGGACTTTCCCGATGGATCTCTACGCGTGGATCAAGGCGCTGCACGTCGTCGCCATCATTTCGTGGATGGCGGCGCTGCTCTACCTGCCGCGGCTGTTCGTCTACCACGCCGCCGCGAACGTCGGCTCCGAGACCTCCGAGACCTTCAAGGTCATGGAGCGGCGGCTGCTGAACGCGATCGCCAAGCCCGCCATGGGCGTCGCCTGGATCGCGGGCTTGATCCTCATCTGGCAGGGCGGCTGGGGCGCGTCCGGCTGGCTGCACGCCAAGCTGCTTTTCGTCGTCGCGCTGTCGGGCTTCACCGGCGTGCTGGGCCGCTGGACTAAGGATTTCGCAGCGGACCGGAACACCCGGTCGCAGCGCTTCTACCGGATCGCCAACGAAGCGCCGACGGCGCTGATGCTCGTCATTGTCACGCTCGTGATCGTAAAGCCGTTCTGATCGCGGCGATCGTCAAAAAAACCGAGCCGCGGAGACTTGCAGGGCTTCGCGCGAATAAGCTATGAATGGGTATTCCCTTCGTAGCGCCCTCGCGTTCGGCCTGGACAACGGCTGGATCGACACTGGCACGCGGATCGCCCGATCCGCTTTGCGACGTTAGGCCCTTAACAGGACCGAGCCGCGGTCACGCGCCTGTCCTGAGCGCCGCCAGCCTCACCATCTCCCTTCGTCCGGTCGCTTTTCCGCACAGTTTTCCAAGCGGACTCCATCTCCCCAAAGGCTCACGATGCCCGAAGTCAGGCTTTCCGATCTCAAGGCCAAATCGCCGACCGAAATTCTCGTCCAGGCGGAGGAGCTCGAGGTCGAAAACGCCAGCACGCTGCGCAAGCAGGAGCTGCTGTTCGCCATCCTGAAGCAGCTCGCCGCCCGCGAGACCGACATCATCGGCGTCGGCGTGGTGGAGGTGCTGCAGGACGGCTTCGGCTTCCTGCGCTCGCCGGACGCCAACTACCTGCCCGGCCCGGACGACATCTACATCTCGCCCTCCCAGATCCGCCGCTTCTCGCTTCGCACCGGCGACACGGTCGAGGGCCAGATCCGCAGCCCGAAGGACGGCGAGCGCTACTTCGCGCTGCTCAAGGTCAACACGATCAATTTCGACGACCCGGAGAAGGTCCGCCACAAGGTCCATTTCGACAATCTGACGCCGCTCTACCCGGACGAGCGGCTGAAGATGGAGATCGACAATCCGACCAAGAAGGACATGTCGACCCGCGTGATCGACATCGTCGCGCCGCTCGGCAAGGGCCAGCGCGCGCTGATCGTGGCCCCGCCGCGCACCGGCAAGACGGTCATGATGCAGAACATCGCGACCGCGATCGCCGCCAACCATCCCGAGTGCTACCTCATCGTGCTGCTGATCGACGAGCGGCCGGAAGAGGTCACCGACATGCAGCGCTCGGTGAAGGGCGAAGTCATCTCCTCGACCTTCGACGAACCGGCCCAGCGCCACGTGCAGGTCGCGGAGATGGTGATCGAGAAAGCCAAGCGCCTCGTCGAGCATGGCCGCGACGTCGTCATCCTGCTGGATTCGATCACTCGCCTTGGCCGGGCCTACAACACCGTGGTGCCCTCGTCCGGCAAGGTGCTCACCGGCGGCGTCGACGCCAACGCGCTGCAGCGCCCCAAGCGCTTCTTCGGCGCGGCGCGGAACATCGAGGAAGGCGGCTCGCTGACGATCATCGCGTCCGCGCTGATCGACACCGGCAGCCGCATGGACGAAGTGATCTTCGAAGAGTTCAAGGGCACCGGCAACTCCGAGATCATCCTGGATCGCAAGGTCTCGGACAAGCGCACCTTCCCGGCGATGGACATCACACGCTCGGGCACGCGCAAGGAAGAGCTCATCGTTCCGGCCGACACCCTCAAGAAGATGTATGTGCTCCGCCGCATCCTGAATCCGATGGGCACCGTCGACGCGATGGAGTTCCTGCTGGACAAGCTTCGGTCCACCAAGACCAACGGCGACTTCTTCGACTCGATGAACACCTGATCCGCGGTCGCGGCGCCCGCGCGCAGCGGCCGAGGCCGCGCGCCCGGGCGTCGTTCCCGCTTGCCGAGCTGGGCGTCGCCATGCTCCCAATGCGGCCATGACGGCGGTCCGCTTCCTCGTTCGGCTCTTCGGCGCGATCCTTGTCGCGCTCGTCGTCGTTGCGCCCGCCCGGGCCGAGCTCAGCTTTCCTCCCTTCACGAACTACGTCGTCGACCAGGCGGGAGTGATCCCCGCGGCCGACGAAAGCGCGCTCGTCGCGAAGCTGAAGAGCTTTCAGGAGCGCACCGGGCGCCAGCTGGCGGTCGCGACCGTGCCCTCGCTGCAGGGAACCTCGGTCGAGGACTTCGGCAACCGCCTGTTCCGCGCCTGGAAGCTCGGCGACGCGACCCGCAACGACGGCGCGCTGCTTCTGGTCGCGCCGACCGAGCGCAAGGTGCGCATCGAGGTCGGCTACGGGCTCGAAGGCGACCTCACCGACGCCGTGTCCCGGCTGATCATCGAGAACGCGATCCTGCCGCGATTCCGCGCCGGCGACGTTCCCGGCGGGATCGCGCGCGGCGCCGACGACGTCATGGCGGTGTTTTCGGGACAGGCCGACGAGTACAAGGCGCGCGCCGCCGCCCAGCAGGACGACGAGCCGCCGGTGATCGTGCTGATCGTCATGGGGCTGTTCCTGCTGCTGTTCCTCTACAGCTTTATCCGCAGCCTGCGCTCCGGCGGCGTTTCGCGCCGCCGGTCGAGCCCCTGGATCATCGGCGGCCCCGGCTTCGGCGGAGGCGGCGGAGGCTGGTCCGGCGGCGGCGGTTTTTCGGGCGGGGGCGGCGGATCCTCCGGCGGCGGCGGGGCCTCGGGCGGATGGTGACGGCCGCGACCTGCCCGCCCTTGACCGCCGACGACCGGGCGCGCATCGCCGCCGCCGTCGCCGCGGCCGAGGCCCGCACCTCGGCGGAGATCGTGGTGGTGGTGGAGACCGACCCCTGCGAAGAGGGCGACGCCACCGTGGCGTTGGTCGCGGCGGGGTTTCTCGCGATCGCCGTCGGCGGCCTGCTGTCCTGGACCGGGCTTCGGCTCGAAGGCGTGGTGATCGCGCAGGCCGCGCTGTTCGCGGGGTTGGCCGCGCTCGCGGCTTCGTCGCGGGTGCGGCGCGCGCTCGGCGTGGGCTGGCTGCCCTCGCATGCGGCGCATCAGGCGGCCCTGCGCGCCTTCGAGGACCTCGGCCTCGCGCGGACCAAGGAGCGGACGGGCGTGATGATCCACGTCGCGGTCGCGGACCGCCGCGTCGAGATCGTGGCGGACGAAGGCGTCCATGCGGCGATCGCGCCGGAGACCTGGGCGGAGGAGGTGGAGATGGTCGTCTCCGCTGCGCGGGCGGGCCGTCTCGTCGACGGGCTCGTGCAGGCGGTGGAGACCTGCGGCGCGGCGCTGGCGCAGGCCCTGCCGCCGGAGCCCGGCCTCGGGAACGAGCTTCCCAACGCGCCGATCGTCCGCTGACGCCTCAGACGATCCCGAGCACCCAGAGCCAGCCCGAAACCGTGACGACCGACAGCGCGGTCGAGACCGCGATGGCGGCGGACGACGTCGTCTCGCCGGTCTTGTACCGGGCCGCGACGAGGTAGGCGTTGATGCCGCTCGGCATGGCGGCGAACAACACGGCCACGCCGCCCCACACGGGCGGCACCGGCAGCACATAGAACGCCAGGACCCACACCAGGAAGGGATGCACGATCAGCTTGAGCGCGGTGATGGTCAGCACCGGGACGCGGTCGCTCAGGATCCCGTAGCGCTTCAGCGCGAGGCCCATGGAGACGAGCGCGCAGGGGCTCGCCGTGGCCGCAAGCTGGTCGACGATCGATTTCGCGGCCCCCGTCGGGGCCACGCCGGCGCTCTTCGCGGCGACGCCGACGGCGAGAGCCAGGATGATCGGATGGGTGACGATGGTCTTCGCCAGCCGCCATGCGACCTCGAGCGGGCGGCCCGCCGCCCCGGAGGATTCGATCAGCAGCGCCGCCACCGACATCATGATCGGAAGGTGGATCGCCAGCAGCAGGAACAGCGGCACCGCGCCCGCGTCGCCGTAGGCCTGCAGGATCAGCGGAACGCCGACGAGCACGGTGTTCGACTGGCCGCAGGCGAAGCCGTGGATCGCGGCCTCGCGGCGGTCGCGCTTGAACACCCGGATCGCCAGCCACATGCCGACAGTCCAGACCACCGCGACGCCGCCGAAATAGGCGACCCAATAGCCCCAAGGGTTGGCGTCGGCGTCCGCGCCGGTCGCGAGCGTCCGGAAAATCAGCGCCGGCACGGCGATCAGAAAAACATAGTCCGACAGTCCGTCGCCGGCGCGGTCGCCGAGAAGCTTTAGCTTGCCCGCGAAAAAGCCGAGTCCGATCAAGCCGAAGGTCGGCAGGACGATGGCGATAAGGTTGGACATGGCGGCTCGGGATCGGAAAGCGGAAGGTGGGGATAGCGCGC
>Ga0256876_1000081_pt1 | contig 17530 bp, 17 predicted proteins | sample MC6MC0419MT_FD_186340 | JGI IMG/M metagenome (GOLD analysis project Ga0256876, IMG submission 186340) | Metatranscriptome of enriched soil aggregate microbial communities from Iowa State University, Ames, United States - MC6-MC0419-MT... | ecosystem: Environmental > Terrestrial > Soil >...
CCTTAAGAGCTGTCGAACCTGCGCCATGGCCGCCTCGCCCCTCGTCTACATTCCCGACTCCAAGCTCCGCCTCGTGAGCGCGCCCGTCGAACGCGTCGACGACGAGGTCAAGGCGCTGGTCGCGACCATGTACGACACGATGTACGACGCCGCCGGCATCGGCCTCGCCGCGATCCAGATCGGCGTCGCGAAGCGGGTGGTGACGATCGACCTCGCCGGCAAGGACGAGGCCCCTCAGCCGCTGACGCTGATCAACCCCGAGATCGTCAAGGCTTCGGATGAGCGACAGGTCTACGACGAGGGCTGCCTCTCGATCCCCGATTACTACGAGGAGGTCGAGCGACCGGCGCAGGTCACCGTGCGCTACCTCGACGAGACCGGCGCCCAGAAGGAGATCGAGGCCGACGGCCTGCTCGCCGTCTGCGTCCAGCACGAGATCGACCATCTCAACGGCGTGCTGTTCATCGACCACATCTCGCGGCTGAAGCGGGACCGGGTGATGAAGAAGTTCGAGAAGGCCCGCGCCGTAGGCGAGCTGCCGTCGTTCCCTCGCCGCGACAAGCGCGACCGCGCCGCGCCGGAGACGGTCGAGGCGTGAACGGCCTCGATCGCGCGCGTCGATGACCCTTCGCCTCGTCTTCATGGGCACGCCGGACTTCGCCGCGCCCGTGCTGTCGGAGCTTGTCGGCCAGGGCCACGAGGTCGCCGCGGTCTACACCCGCGCGCCGAAGCCCGCGGGCCGCGGGATGGAGCTGACCAAGAGCCCGGTCCATCGCCTCGCGGACAGTTTTGGAATTCCCGTCGAGACGCCGCGCAGCTTCCGTGACGACGAAACGATCGCCCGCTTCGCGGAGCTTGGCGCGGACCTCGCGGTCGTCGTCGCGTACGGGCTGATCCTGCCCAAGGCCGCGCTCGAGGCCCCGGAGTTCGGCTGCCTCAACTGCCACGCCTCGCTGCTGCCGCGCTGGCGCGGCGCCGCCCCCATCCAGCGGGCGATCATGGCCGGCGACGCCGAGACCGGCGTGATGGCCATGCGCATGGAGGAGGGCCTCGACACCGGGCCGGTCGGCATGGCGGAGCGGCTTGTGATCGGCGCGGACGAGACCGCCGGCGAACTGCATGACCGGCTGTCGCGCCTCGGCGCCGACCTCATGGGCCGCGCGGTCGCCGCGATAGGCCGCGGCGGCCTCCGGTTCCAGGCGCAGGCCAGCGAGGGCGTCACCTACGCCGCCAAGATCGAGAAGGCCGAGTCGCGGATCGACTGGGCGAGGCCCGCGCAGGTGGTCCACGACCACATCCGCGGGCTGTCGCCGTTTCCGGGCGCATGGTTCGAGATCGCGGGCGCGCGGGGCCCCGAACGGGTCAAGGCGCTGCGCTCCACCCGCGCGGACGGCTCCGGCGCCCCCGGCGAACTGCTGGACGACCGGCTGACCATCGCCTGCGGCGAGGGCGCCGTCCGGCTGCTGACGCTGCAGCGCGCCGGCAAGGGGCCCGTGGACGCGGGCGCCTTCCTCAACGGCGCGCGGCTCACGCCGGGCGCCCGTCTGCTCTGACATGGCCCGGTTCCGGCTTCTGGTGGAGTACGACGGCGCGCCCTTCGCCGGCTGGCAGCGCCAGGCCAACGGCGCCTCCGTGCAGGGCGCGCTCGAGGACGCTTTCCGGGCCTTCGCCAATGAGGTGGTGGTGGTGAAGGGCGCCGGGCGCACCGACGCCGGCGTGCACGCCAGCGGCCAGGTCGCCCATGTGGACCTTGCCCGCGGGTGGCGGACCGACACGGTGCGCGACGCGGTCAACGCCCATCTTCGCCCGCTGCCCGTCGCCGTGCTGGAGGCGGAGCGGGTGTCCGACGCCTTCGACGCGCGGTTCTCGGCCGTCCGACGGCACTACATCTACCGCGTCGTCGACCGCCGCCCGCCGCTGGCGCTGGACGCCGGCCGCGCCTGGCGCGTGCCGAAGCCGCTCGACGTCGCGGCGATGGACCGGGCGGCGAAGCGCCTGCTCGGCCGGCACGACTTCACCACCTTCCGCTCCGCGCACTGCCAGGCGAACAGCCCGCTCCGCACGCTTGACCGGCTGGACGTAGCGCGCGAGGGGAACGCGGTGCTGATCCGCACCGACGCGCGCTCGTTCCTGCACAACCAGGTCCGCTCCATGGCGGGGTCGCTGGTGGAGGTCGGGATCGGCCGCTGGAGCGCCGATGATCTGGCGAACGCGCTCGCCAAGGCCGACCGCGCGGCCTGCGGCCCTGTGGCGCCGCCGGAAGGGCTCACGCTGACGCAGGTCGACTACCCCGAGACGGCGCGTTAGACCTGCCCGCACGTGTCCGCTTTCAGGGAGCCGCCGATGTTCGTCGCCATGAACCGCTTCAAGGTGTTCGCCGCTGAGGCTGAGGCCTTCGAGACCATCTGGCGCGAGCGCGACCGGCATCTGGCCGAGGTTCCCGGCTTCGTCGAGTTCAGCCTGCTGAAGGGCCCGGCGGACGAGGAGACCTTGCTTTACGCCTCGCACACCATCTGGAGCTCGCGCGCCGCCTTCGAGGCGTGGACGAAGTCGGAGGCGTTCCGCGCCGCCCACCGCAACGCCGGCCAGAACAAGCCGATGTACGCGGGCCACCCGCAGTTCGAGGGCTTCGAGTCCGTGTTGCTGGAGAAGGCCCCGGCCGCGGCCGCCTGAGGGTTGGAAAACCCGCCGTGGGGCGTCGGAGGTCGTGACGTCCGGCGCCGCATGGGCTAACGCTGCGCTCCGACCGTGGCCCGCTGAATGGCCGCGCCGTTGGAGACAGCCATGACCGAGATCGCCCCCGCCCTCTCCTCCCGCGACGCCGTGGGCCGTCGCGTGGCGCGCATGATGCTCGAGGTGGGCGCGATCCACATTCGCCCCGAAGAACCCTTCATCTTCACCTCGGGTTGGGCGAGCCCGGTCTACACCGACTGCCGCAAGCTGATCTCCTACCCGCGCCTGCGCGCCCAGCTGATGGACGACGCCGCGGCGACGATCCTGCGCGAGGTCGGCTACGAGAGCCTCGACGCGGTGGCGGGCGGCGAGACCGCCGGCATTCCCTTCGCAGCCTGGATCGCCGAGCGGCTGATGCTGCCGATGCTCTATGTGCGCAAGAAGCCGAAGGGTTTTGGCCGCAACGCCCGCATCGAAGGCGCGGTCACCGAAGGCCACCGCACGATTCTAATCGAGGACCTGACCACCGACGGCGGCTCCAAGGTCGCCTTCTGCGAGGCGCTGCGCGAGGCGGGCCAGGTGGTGGAGCACGCCTTCGTGCTGTTTCACTACGGCATCTTTCCGCAGAGCCGCGAGACCATGGACCGCATCGGCGTGAAGCTGCACGAGCTCGCGACGTTCTGGGACGTGCTGGCGGTGGCGAAGGAGGACGGCAAGCTCGACGCTGGCAAGCTCGCGGACGTCGAGGCTTTCCTCAATGCGCCGGCCGCATGGTCCGCCGCCCATGGCGGCAAGGCGAGCTTCGGAGACTGAGGCGCGCGGCGGGCGATGGTCGCCCGGCCTCAGCCCCACACTCGCCGTCATGGTCCGGCTTGACCGGACCATCCACGTTCAACGCAGCGCTCGACGCCTGAGATGGGTCCTCCGGTCGAGCCGGAGGACGACGGGGAGGGTGACCCTGACGCTGGCGAACAGCTTCGGGCCCTTGTCCCGGCCTTGAGCCGGGACCTAGATCCGCTGCGCATAGTCATCGAAGCGAAGGCGTCGCGGGCGCTGGAGACGCGCGGGGCGTCTGGGTCCCGGCTCAAGGCCGGGACAAGCGCGATGCGGTTGGCTCAACCTGCGAGCCTCCCGAAAAGCTGGCTTCAGCTTACCGCCCGGTGGCGAAATAGCCCTGCAGGCGGTTGCGCAGCTTGCCCGCGATCTGCACGGCGGCGCGGTTCTGGGCGTCGCGCTCGGCGCGGATGTCGGCGAAGCGCTGCAGCGTGTACGAGTACGACGCCGAGGCGAACTCCTGGCCCGAGATCACGGGATCGATCTGGCCCGCAGGCCTCAGGGCGTAGTCGACGCTCAGCGACACCGTGCGGGTCTCGGGCTGGCCGGTGAAGGGGTCCACGATCGGGGACTGCGCCCGGTTCGCGATCGAGATGTCGAGCCGGTAGGCGGTCGCGTCCGCCGCCTCGCCGCCGCGCAGCTGGAAGATCAGCTCGTTGCGCAGCGTGTTGCCGATGCGGCCCTCGATCGGGCGCACGTCGACGCGGCGCAGGTTCGTGAGCACCGGGACCTCGCCCTTGGCGGACGGCCCGGTGGCGTAGCTCTGCTCGCTGTAGAGCGGGCGGAAACAGCCCGCCAACGTCAGCGACAGCCCTGCCGTGAGGCCGGCGCGGAGGACGGCGCGGCGCGCGGGCCGGAACTCGATGTCAGACGACGACATTCACGATCCTCTGCGGCACGACGATGATCTTCCGGATCGGCTTGTCGCCGATCGCCTTCTGGACGACGTCCAACTCGCGCACGAGCGCTTCGATCGCCTTGGCGTCGGCGTCTCGGGCGACCGTGATCTCGTCCCGCTTCTTGCCGTTCACCTGCACCGGCAGGGTCACGACGTCGGAGGCGAGCAGCGCGGGGTCGGCCTTGGGCCAGGGCGTTTCGGCCACCAGAGTGGCATGTCCGAGCGCCGACCACGACTCCTCAGCGAGGTGCGGCATGAAGGGCGCGACGATCTGCACAAGGATCTCCGCCGCCTCGCGCAGCGCGAAGGCCATGTCGTCCGCGGGCGCCGCCTCCGCCTGCAGCGCTTGCCCCAGCGCGTTTGCGAGCTCGTAGGAGGCCGCGACGCAGCGGTTGAAGCGCAGGCGCTCGATGTCGTCCTCGACGCGGGCGAGCGCGCCGTGGGCCGCGCGGCGCAGGCTCTCCGCGGCGGGGCCGACGCTCGCCGGCGCGGCGGTCCCGGTGGGGGCGCCCTTGGAGGCCGCGTCGTTCACGAGCCGCCACACGCGCTGCACGAAACGGCTCGCGCCTTCGACACCGGACTCGGTCCAGATCACGTCGCGCTCGGGCGGGCTGTCGGACAGCATGAACCAGCGGGCGGTGTCCGCGCCGTAGGTTCCGAGGATGTCGTTGGGGTCGACGACGTTCTTCTTCGACTTCGACATCTTCTCGATCGAGCCGATCTCGATCAGCGCGCCGTCAGCGAGCCGCGTGGCGCGGCGCGCGCCGCCCTCCTCCGCGATCCGGATGTCGGCCGGCGCGACCCAGGCGCCTGCGGCGTCCTTGTAGGTCTCGTGGACCACCATGCCCTGCGTGAACAGGCCCGCGAACGGCTCGTCGAGGCCGACATGCCCGGTCGCCTTCATCGCGCGGGTGAAGAAGCGCGAGTACAGCAGATGCAGGATCGCGTGCTCCACGCCGCCGATGTACTGGTCGACCGGAAGCCAACGGTCCGCGGTCGCCTTCACGGTGGGCGAGGCGGCGTGGGGCGAGGTGAAGCGGGCGTAGTACCAGGACGAGTCCACGAAGGTGTCCATGGTGTCGGTCTCGCGCCGCGCCGGGCCGCCGCACTGCGGGCAGGCCACGTTGCGCCAAGCGTCGTGCCGGTCCAGCGGGTTGCCCGGCTGGTCGAAGGTCACGTCGTCGGGCAGGCGCACCGGCAGTTGGTCGTCCGGTACGGGCACGACGCCGCAAGCCTCGCAGTGGATGATCGGGATCGGGCAGCCCCAGTAGCGCTGGCGGGAGATCCCCCAGTCGCGCAGGCGCCAGTTGACCTTGCGGGCGGCGACCGGCCGGCCGTCCAGCTCGTCCGCCTCCAGCCGGCGCGCGACCTCCGCGAAGGCGTCGGACGGGCTCAGGCCGTCGAGGAAGCGGGAGTTGATCATCACGCCGTCGCCGTCGAAGGCGACGGTCTCGATCGTCACCGCGGCGGCCTCCGCGCCCTCGGGCGCGACGACGGGCGTCACGGGCAGGCCGTAGGCCCGCGCGAAGTCGAGGTCGCGCTGGTCGTGCGCCGGGCAGCCGAAGATCGCGCCGGTGCCGTAGTCCATCAGCACGAAGTTCGCTACGTAGACCGGCAGCTCCCACGACGGGTCGAAGGGGTGCTTCGCCTTGAGCCCCGTGTCGAAACCCTTCTTCTCGGCGGTCTCGAGCGCCGCGACGCTGGTGCCCGCGCGGCGGCAGTCGTCGAGGAAGGCGGACAGCGCCGGGTCGCCCTCGGCCATGGCCTTGGCGATGGGGTGGTCCGCCGAGAGCGCCAGGAAGCTCGCGCCGAACAGCGTGTCCGGCCGCGTGGTGTAGACCTCGACCTCGCCAGCCGGCGCGTTGGCGCCGGGCGCGTCCGCGAGCGGCCAGCGCACCAGCAGCCCTTCCGAGCGGCCGATCCAGTTCTTCTGCATGGTCCGGACCTTCTCCGGCCAGCGCGTCAGCCCGTCGAGCGCCGAGAGCAGGTCCTCGGAAAAGTCGGTGATCTTCAAGAACCACTGGGTCAGCTCGCGCTGCTCCACCAGCGCGCCCGAGCGCCAGCCGCGGCCGTCGATCACTTGCTCGTTCGCGAGCACGGTGTTGTCGACCGGGTCCCAGTTCACCTTGGACTGGCGGCGGTAGGCGAGGCCGGCCTTCAGGAAGTCCAGGAACAGCTTCTGCTGCTGGGCGTAGTACTCGGGATCGCAGGTCGCGATCTCGCGGCTCCAGTCCAGCGACAGGCCGATCGCCTTCAGCTGGTCGCGCATGGTCGCGATGTTGTCGTAGGTCCAGGCCTTGGGATGGACCTTCTTTTCGATGGCGGCGTTCTCGGCCGGCAGGCCGAAGGCGTCCCAGCCCATCGGGTGCATCACCGCGAAGCCCTTGGCGCGCTTGTAGCGCGCGACGACGTCGCCCATCGCGTAGTTGCGCACATGGCCCATGTGGATGCGCCCCGAGGGATAGGGGAACATTTCGAGCACATAGTAGTTCGGCCGCGGGTCCTCGCCGTCGGTCTGGAACAGCTTGCGCTCGTTCCAGCTCGCCTGCCAGCGGGGCTCGGCCTCTCGCGCGTTGTAGCGCTCGGTCGTCATCGGATGGGTACGCCAGACTTCAGGTCAAAGGGAATGCGGCGCGCGGGCGCCGAAGCGCGCGGACATTCGCCCGAACGCCGACAGGGGTCAACCGAAGCGAGGCTAAGAGGCTCTACCGATCCTTCGGAGAAGGGGTAGGAAACGCGACGCCCGTGTCCCGGCCTCAAGCCGGGACACGGAAACGCCGCGCTATTCAGCGGAAAGCGCGGCGGCCGTCCTACCCTTCCTCAACCCGCGGGGGTCTGGGTCCCGGCTCGAGGCCGGGGCACGAACCGAGCGGAAAGCCTTCAGTTCGGCGCGCCGGTCGCCTGCTGGGCGAGGGCCTCTTCGGCGCGGGCGCGGTAGAGCGCCGCGAAATCGACCGGGTCGATCATCAGCGGCGGGAAGCCGCCGTTGCGGACGGCCTCGGCGACAATCTGGCGCGCGAAGGGGAACAGCAGGCGCGGGCACTCGATCATGACGACCGGATGGAGCTGCTCTTCCGGGATGTTCACGACGCGGAACACGCCGCCGTAGGACAGGTCGACGCGGAACAGCAGCGAGTCGCCGTCCTTGGCCTGGCCCTCGATCGCCAATTCGACCTCGAAGTCCGTCTCGCCCACCTTGCGGGCGTTCACGTTGACCTTGATCTCGATATTCGGCGAGGTCTGGCGCGGCGCGAGGGAGCGCGGGGCGTTGGGGTTTTCGAACGAGAGGTCCTTCGCGTACTGGGCGAGGACGTTGATCGCGGGCGCGGCGGACTCGGACGCGCCGTGGGTGTTTGCCATTTTTGTCGACTTTCGGCGTCGGAGGACGGATCGGCCGCGCGCGCGACGAAGCCGCGATCGGCGGCCCGCGGGTTACCATGCCCCCGCGCGCGCCCGCAAGCCGACCATGGCTGCGCTCGGACGAGGACGATCAGCGCTCGGGACGGCGCGCCGGCTCGACCTCGCGCCACTCGGCCTGGTCGAGATCGAGCATCTCCTTCCGGGCCGGGCGCGCGGTCTGGGGATGGACCGTCGCCGGAGCGACCTCGGCCCATCCCAGGAAGCGCCGGATGCGCGTCCGGACCTCCGGCACGAGCGCCAGAACGCCGATCACGTCGGTGATGAAGCCCGGGATCGCGAACAGAAGACCCGCGAGGCCGCGCAGGCCCTTCGAGCCGTCCATCGCGAAGGAGACCAGCCCGCCGCGGCGGCGCGCCTCCGTCTTGGCCTCGGACACCAGCGAGCCGAGCATCGCGATGCCGATGGCCGAGATCGCCACCTGCAGCAAAATGGCCTTGCCGACGCCGATGGTCGCCGCGACGAGGGCGAAGGCGACGATCTCGAGTATCGGCAGGGCCAGGAAGAGAGTGAGCAGCCGTGGCATGACGTGTCCGTGAAGGTCCTTGCGCCGAGAAGCCGGCGCGCTTCATGTGGGAACGACACGCCGTTCCGCCAAGTTCCGCAAGGGGTATGGCGCATGGCCCCGCCGGTCACGACGCCGGGAGCCGGCCCGCGACGACGGGTAACGGCGCCGCGACTGGATCGACGGGGCCGGACGGCACATATACATCGGAGCGTGCGCGGCCCTGAGCGGCGTCGGGCGCGCTCCGGCCACACGATTGCGAGACCCGATGAGCGACGGCTTCGACATCTACACGATCATCATCCTCGTGCTGGCCGTGTTCATCTTCATCCGGCTGCGGTCGGTGCTGGGCACGCGCACAGGCAACGAGCGGCGTCCGAACGACGCGTTCCGCGCGCCGCCCGCCGGACCGGAGCCGACGCCTGCGAACGACAAGGTCGTTCCCCTGCCCACGCGCGCCTCCGACGGCGTGCGCCCGGACCACGGCCCGCTGGACGACGAGCCCGCCGGCGAGCGCTGGAAGGGGATCGCCGCGCCTGGCTCCCCGGTCGCGCTCGGGCTCGACGAGATCGCCGCCGCTGAGAACGGCTTCGACGCCCGCGGCTTCATCGGCGGCGCCCGCGCGGCCTATGAGATGATCGTCGGCGCTTTCGCCGCCGGCGACCGCAAGACGCTGAAGCCGCTTCTCGCGAAAGAGGTGTTCGATGGCTTCAGCGCCGCGATCGCCGACCGCGAAAGCCGCGGCGAGACGGTGGAGTCGCGGTTCGTGGCGATCGACAAGGCCGAACTCACGGAGGTCGAGGTCGTGGGCAAGACCGCGCAGCTTACCGTGCGCTTCGTCTCGCAGATCATCAGCGCCACCCGCGACAAGGACGGCGCCGTGATCGACGGCAGCCCGACGGAGATCGCAGACCTCGTCGACGTCTGGACCTTCGCGCGCGAGCTGAACGCCCGCGACCCGAATTGGCGCCTGATCTCGACCGAAGCGGTCTGACGCCCAAGGACCATGACGATGGCTGCGCGCGCCGCGGCGGCGCTCGCCGCAGGCCTTCTCGGAGCGACCCTTCTTCCGGGCGTAGGGCGGGCCGCGGACGCGCCGCTTGCGCCCGTCTCTTACGCTGCGCTGGACGGCTGGGCCGCCGACGACCACCTCGCCGCGTTCGACGCCTTCCTCCTTTCGTGCCGCGCGATCGTCGATCGCCAGCCCCCGTTGCGCGCGGCGCTGCCGCCGTCGCAGGCATTGCAGGCGACCTGCCGCGCGGCGCTCGAAGCGTCCGTCGAGGACGCCGCCGCCGCCCGCAGCTTCTTCGAGGAGCGCTTCACGCCGGTACGGGCGGGCCGCGGCATCCTTACCGGCTATTACGAGCCTGAGGTCGACGGTCGCGCTGCGCCCGACGCGACCTACGACACGCCGTTGCTCGCCCGCCCCGGCGACCTCGTCGATCTCGCGGACGGCGCCACGCGGCCCGAGGGCGTGCCGGATGCGCTGACGGCCGCGCGCAAGACCGCCGAAGGCCACGCGCCTTACCCCACCCGCGCCGAGATCGAGGACGGAGCGCTGGGCGCGCGGGCGAAGCCGCTGGTCTGGTTGACGCGGATCGACGCCTTCTTCGTGCACGTGCAGGGTTCGACCCGCGTGCGCCTCCCCGACGGTCGGGTGGTGCGGATCGCCTACGACGGCCGCAACGGGCGTCCCTTCACGCCGATCGGCCGGCTGCTGGTCCAGCGCGGCGAGATGGCGAAAGACGTGGCCTCGATGCAGGCGCTGCGGGCATGGTTGGGCGCGCGTCCGGCGGAGGGCCGCGCAATCATGCGCGAGAACGCGTCCTACATCTTCTTCCGCATCGATGAGAGCCTCACCCCGAGCGACGGTCCTCGGGGGGCGCAGGCGGTCCCGCTCAAGGCCGGGCGAAGCCTTGCGGTCGACCGGACGCGCTGGTCCTACGGCATGCCGGTCTGGATCGAGGGCCGCTTGCCGACCACGGTCGGCGGCGCCGCGCTCAAGCGGCTCGTCATCGCGCAGGACACGGGATCGGCCATCCTCGGCCAAGCCCGCGGTGATTATTTCGCCGGCTCAGGAGATGAGGCCGGCAAGGTCGCGGGCGGCATGCGGGAGCAGACGGACTTCGCGGTGCTGCTGCCGAAGGCTGACGCCGCCGCGCTGCCGGACGCCGGGTCACGGCCGTGACCGGCCGCCGCAAACGGACGCTGTCGTCGACGGAACGCGAGCTCTGGAGCAAGGTCGTCGAAAGCGTGACGCCGCTCGGCCCCCGCAAGCCGGAGGAGCCCCAGGCCGGGCCGCCGACCATCGAGACGCCTCCGCCTCCGGGACCGCCGCCGCCGCCGGGCAAGATGCCGAAGCGCGCGAAGACGTTTCCGCCTCCTCCAGCTCCCAAGCCGCAAATCCCCGCCCCGCCGCCGCTGGCGCCGCTTGAGCCGAAGCTTCGGCGGCGGATCTCCCGCGGCGTCATCGCGGTAGACGCCCGCATCGATCTGCACGGCCTTCGGCAGGATGAGGCCCACCGGCGGCTGGGCGCGTTTCTCGCGGGCGCGCAGGCCTCGGGCTTCAAGGTCGTGCTGGTCATCACCGGGAAGGGCCGGGCGGGTCCGGCCGAAGGCGATCTGTTCGGGCCGGAGCGCGGCGTGCTGCGTCGGTCGGTGCCGATCTGGCTGTCCTCTCCCGCCGCCCGCGGGTTGGTGGTGGGCTTCGAGACCGCGCAGATCCATCATGGCGGCTCCGGCGCGCTCTACGTGCGCATTCGGCGCGGGGGCGTCTGGCGCTGAAAGCGCTCGTCGCGCCAGCCCGGATGCTGTAACTAGACGAAAGTCTGATATGGCCCGCGGGGGCGGCGATGGACTCCGAGAGATTGCCGAACACGGATCCGGTCATCCGCACCATCGCCATGCCGGCGGACACCAACCCGGCAGGCGACATCTTCGGCGGCTGGCTGATGGCGCAGATGGACCTCGCGGCGGGCAACGTCGCCGCCCGCATCGCCCGCGGCCGCTGCGCGACGATCGCCGTCGACCAGATGACCTTCCTCAGCCCAGTGCTCGTGGGCGACGAGGTCAGCTTCTACGGAACGGTGGCGAAGCGCGGCCGGACGTCGATCCGCATTCGCATCGAAGCCTGGCGCCGCAAACGCGACGAGGACGAAATGCGCCGCGTGACGGAGGCGACCTTCACCTTCGTGGCGATCGACGAGGACCGGAAGCCGCGGCCGCTGCCGGAGTGAGTTGAGGTCAAGGTCTTGGGGCTGTGAGCGTGCTTCGAGACGGGCCTTCGGCCCTCCTCAGCATGAGGAGGTTCGAAGAAGTCGAGGCGTCTCGAAGCACGCGGGCAGGTTCGGCTCCCTTACGCCGCTTCCTTGTGCGCGATTTCGGCGATGCGGACGATGTCGGCCATGATCTTGGTCAGGTCGAAGTTTTTCGGGGTGTAGACCTCGGCCACGCCCATGGCCTTGAGCTGAAGCTCGTCCTCGGGGGGGATGATGCCGCCGACGATCAGCGGCACGTCGTCGAGGCCGACCTTGCGCATGCGCTCGATCACGTCGCGCACCAGAGGCACGTGGGAACCGGAGAGGATCGACAGCCCGACCACGTGCACGCCCTCTTCCAGCGCGGCGTTGACGATCTCGGACGGCGTCAGCCGGATGCCCTCGTAGACGACCTCGAAGCCGCAGTCGCGGGCGCGGACCGCAATCTGCTCGGCTCCGTTGGAGTGCCCGTCGAGGCCGGGCTTGCCCACCAGCAGCTTCAGCCGGCGGCCGAGGCGGCCGGAGGCCGCTTCGACCTGGGCGCGCACCTCGTCGATCTCGGCGCCGCCGGCGTCCGCGCGCACGGCGCGCCCCACGCCCGTTGGCGCTCGGAACTCGCCGAAGATGTCGCGAAGGGTCTGGCCCCACTCGCCGGTGGTGACGCCCGCCTTCGCGGCTGCGATCGAGGGTTCCATGATGTTGCGGTCTTCCCTAGCGGCGGCGGCGACCTCCGCCAGCGCCGCCTCGACGGCCTTGGCGTCGCGCTGCGCGCGCCAGGCGTTGAGGCGCTCGATCGCCTCCTGGCCGACGCTCTCGGGCACCACCTGGATCGATCCGGCGCCGGTCGACAACGGCGAGGGCTCGGTCTCCTTCCAGCGGTTCACGCCGACGACGACCTGCTCCCCGCTCTCGATGGCCGCGAGGCGACGGGCGTTGGATTCGACCAGCCGGCCCTTCATGTAGCCCGACTGCACGGCGGCGATCGCCCCGCCCATCTCGTCGATGCGGGCGAGCTCGGCGCGGGCTTCGTCCTTCAGCGCCTCGACCTTGGCGTTCATCACCTCGGAGCCGTTGAAGATATCGGCGTACTCGAGGATGTCGGTTTCGTAGGCCAGGATCTGCTGCGCGCGCAGCGACCACTGCTGGTCCCACGGCCGCGGCAGGCCGAGCGCCTCGTTCCAGGCGGGGAGCTGCACGGCGCGGGCGCGCGCGTCCTTTGACAGTGTGACGGCCAGCGTTTGGATCAGGATGCGGTAGACGTTGTTCTCGGGCTGCGGCTCGGTGAGGCCGAGCGAATTGACCTGCACGCCGTAGCGGAAACGGCGGCTCTTGGCGTCGGTCACGCCGTAACGGTCGCGCGTGATCTCATCCCAGAGATCGACAAAGGCGCGCATCTTCGCGATCTCGGTGATGAACTTCATCCCGGCGTTCACGAAGAACGAGATGCGCTGCACCGTCTGGGCGAAAACCTCTTCGCTCGGGTTGGTCGCCTTGACCTCGTCCAGCACGGCGACGCCGGTGGCGAGCGCATAGGCGAGCTCCTGCACTGGCGTCGCGCCTGCTTCCTGCAGGTGGTAGGAGCAGACGTTCATCGGGTTCCACTTCGGCATCGCCGCGGTGGTGAAGGTGATGACGTCGCGGATCAGCCGAAGCGACGGGGCCGGCGGGAACACGTAGGTCCCACGCGACAGGTACTCCTTGATGATGTCGTTCTGCGTCGTGCCGTTCAGCGCGGCGCGGTCGGCGCCCTGCTCCTCGGCCTGTGCGACGTAAAGCGCAAGTAGCCACGCCGCCGTCGCGTTGATCGTCATCGAGGTGTTCATCTGGGCGAGCGGGATGCCGTCGAACAGCGCCCGCATGTCGCCGAGATGGGAGACCGGCACGCCGACCTTGCCGACCTCGCCGCGCGAGAGGATGTGGTCGGGATCGTAGCCGGTCTGGGTCGGCAGGTCGAAGGCGACGGAGAGGCCGGTCTGACCCTTGGCGAGGTTGGACTTGTAGAGCCGGTTCGATTCCGCAGGCGTGGAATGGCCCGCGTAGGTCCGGATCAGCCAGGGTTTGTCCGCCATGGGATCAGTCAGCCTCGCACGTCGCAGGCGGCCGTTCCGCCCGAAGCAGTGTTTAGCTTCCAAGTGCTGCGGTGCAATGGGCCGATCGTCTGAGTGGCTCTACCCGCAGGACCGATCCTCCCGACGGATCCAGACGAGATAGCTGAAGCCGATCGCCGCGAGCCCGCAAGCGCCCCCAATCGCGCAACTGGCGAGGAGGCCTTCGACAAGTCCAAGCTTATAATGGTCGACGACGGCGGTCGAAACTTTGGCGGTCGCCACACCCATTGGGATGGCCGCGAAGGCCATCGCGATCCTCACATGGGTTTTCTTGAAGAACGGCGTCTTGGCGAGACTTGGCATCGTGCGTTTCCCCCACGAGCAGATCCGCTGCGAGGAAGCCGAATAAACCATGGACATCGCCGCCCGACGAGCGTCGGGCGGCGAAAGTTCGAGTGGAGGCTAATTTTCGTCTTACGCCCTTCGGAACAGGCCGATGATGAGCAGCAGCACGATCGCGCCGATGGTCGAGCCGATGATCGCCCCGAGCACGCCGCCGCCGGTGGAGACGCCGAGCTGGCCGAGCAGCCAGGTGCCGATGACGGCGCCGATGATGCCGACGATGATGTTGCCGATGATGCCGAAGCCGTAGCCCCGGACGATCTGGCCGGCGAGCCAACCTGCGATCGCGCCGATCAGCAGCACGGCGAGAATTCCAAACCCTGCGAACGGTTCCATGGCGTCTACGTCCTTCGACTAAGTTGGACGGGACCGATCCCGCCGCTTGCGTCTCTAGACATGGGGCGCATCGCTCCGGCGACCATATCGCAGCGCAACATGAGGCCAACGTCGCATTGCGCGCATCCGACCCGACGTCATATTGCCGCTCGGACCCGGATACTGACGAAAGCTTTCGCCATGGCCGCAACGACCGAGCGTAAAGACCTCTACGAGTTGGGCGAGATGCCTCCGCTCGGCCATGTGCCGGCGAACATGCACGCCTGGGTCGTCCGCAAGGAGCGGCACGGGCCGCCCGAGAGCGCGATGCAGCTCGAGGTGGTGCCCACCTGGGACATCGGCGACGACGAGGTGCTCGTCTACGTCATGGCCGCAGGCGTGAACTACAATCAGGTCTGGGCTTCGCTCGGCGAGCCGATCTCCCCGATCGACGTGCACAAGAACCCGATCCACATCGGGGGCTCCGACGCCTCCGGCATCGTGTGGGCCGTCGGCCGAAAGGTGAAGCGCTGGAAGGTCGGCGACGAGGTCATCGTCCACTGCAACAGGGACGACGGCGACGACGAGGAGTGCAACGGCGGCGACCCGATGTTCTCGCCCTCGCAGCGCATCTGGGGCTACGAGACGCCGGACGGCTCGTTCGCCCAGTTCTGCCGCGTCCAGTCGCGCCAGCTCATGCAGCGGCCGAAGCACCTGACCTGGGAAGAGGCGTCCTGCTACACGCTGACCCTCGCCACCGCCTACCGCATGCTGTTCGGCCACCCGCCGCACGCGCTGAAGCCCTCGGACAACGTGCTGGTGTGGGGCGCCTCGGGCGGCTTGGGCGTGTTCGCGGTTCAGCTGATCGCGGCCTCGGGCGGCAACGCCATCGGCGTGATCTCGGACGAGTCGAAGCGGGACTACGTCATGAGCCTCGGCGCGAAGGGCGTGATCAACCGCAAGGACTTCGACTGCTGGGGCCAGATGCCCACGGTCAACAGCCCCGAGTACAACACCTGGGTGAAGTCCGCCCGGGCGTTCGGCAAGGCGATCTGGGAGATCACCGGCAAGGGCGTCGACGTCGACATGGTGTTCGAGCATCCCGGCGAGGCGACCTTCCCGGTCTCCTGCCTCGTGGTGAAGCGGGGCGGCATGGTGGTGTTCTGCGCTGGCACCTCCGGCTTCAACATCACCTTCGACGCCCGCTACGTCTGGATGCGCCAGAAGCGCATCCAGGGCTCGCACTTCGCCCACCTGAAGCAGGCGTCGGCCGCGAACAAGTTCGTCATCGATCGTCGCGTCGACCCGTGCATGTCGGAGGTGTTCACCTTCGCCGACATCCCGAAGGCCCACACCAAGATGTGGAAGAACCAGCACGCCCCCGGCAACATGGCCGTGCTGGTCAACGCGCCGCGCGCGGGCCTGCGCACGGTCGAGGACGTGGCCGAGGCGGAAGCGATCTCCGCGGCTCCGCCGGCCGCCGTGGCCGCCGCTTGAGCGCTTGATCGGCCCGCCGATCGACGGCAGTTGAAGAGCGCCGGGGGCCCCTCCGGCGCTCTTGTCATGTTTCGACCCTCGCGCGCCAAAGGAGAGCGGCCGCCATGCAGCAGTACGTCCGGGCCAAGCTCCACGGCATCCGCGTCACCGGCGCGGATCTGAACTATCACGGCTCCATCACCATCGACGCCGAGCTCTGCCGCGAGGCGGGGCTGGAGCCGCTCGAGTTCGTCGAGATCTGGAACAAAATGTCGGGCGCTCGGATCTCGACCTATGTGATCTACGGCGTCCCCGGCTCGCGCTGCTGCATACTCAACGGCGCCGCCGCCCGCACTTGCCAGGTGGGCGACGAAGTCATCATCGCCTCCTCGGAGTGGGGCTTGGCCGACGACGTTATCGCGCGACGGCCCAAGGTGCTGACCTTCAAGCCCGGCAACCAGATCGACGAGCGCATCGTCTACCGTGTGTTCCGCAACGCCACGGGCGAGCTCGACATGGCGATCGAGACCGACGCCGGCGCGCCGCTGGACGTGCGCGACCTGGTGGGGTGAGCGACGCGCCGGGCGCGCGGCCCCTCACCCCAGCCGCGTCATCTCCCCGATCGTCCGCCTGAGCGCCTCCGACTCCGTCACCGGCAGCGAGCACCGCTGGCCGGCGCAGACGAAGGCCGCGGCGCCGTCGACGCGGCCCGACCGTGCGGGGTGGAGCTCGGGCAGGTGGTCGAGCGTCGCAACCCGGCGGACCACCCGCTCCCAGGCGGGCGCGGAAAGCGCCTCGGCGTGGAGCGCGTCCGCAGCCTCTCCCGATCCGACCACGACGATCGACGCCAGCCGCATCCGCGCGTCGAGCGCGTTCAGCAGCCCGCCATGGCCGATAACGTTCGACGCCATCAGTCCCATCAGCGCGGCCAGCTCGCCGTCCAGCCGGGCAAGCCGCTCGTCGTCCGCGTCGAAGGCCGCAAGCTTCAGCCCGGCGGCGAGGATCAGCGACGTGCCGCTGGGAAGCGCTTCGTCCGTCATCGCCTCCGGGCGGACGACGAGCTGGTCCGCGTCGTCGGCGTTCATCGCATAGCCGGGCCCGTTCGGGTTGCGGTGGTGGGCGTCGGCCGCCGCGAGCCAGCGTGCGGCCTGGTCGCGGTACGATAGATCGCTTGTCGCGCCCGCGAGCGCGAGACCGGCCAACGCCATGGCGCCGCAGTCGGTGGCGAAGCCGGGATAGATCAGGCGGCCGGCGCGGAAGGCGTGCCCGAGGCGATCGTCCTTCGTCATCTCGTGGGCGATGAACGCGAAGGCGCGCGTGGCCAGCGCCAGGGCGTCCGGGCGGCCGAGCAGCGCGGCCGTGTCGGCGAGCGCCGCGATCATCAACCCGTTCCAGTCCGCGAGCGCCTTGTCGTCGCGGGCCGGGCGGACGCGCGTCTCGCGTGCGGCAAGGAGCTTCGCGCAGACATCGGCCAGCCGCGCCTCGTCGATCGGGCTCCTTTCATCGAGCCGGTTCGGGATCGACTGCCCCTCCCAGTTCCCCGCTTGCGAGATGTCGAGCGCGTCCGCCGCGAAGGACGCGTCGTCCGGGCCGAGCGCCGCGTCCAGTTCGTCGCGCCGCCAGACGTAGAACCGGCCTTCTACGCCCTCGGTGTCGGCGTCGAGGCTCGCCGCGAACGCGCCCTCCTCCGTGATCATCTCGCGCG
>Ga0256876_1000082_pt1 | contig 17464 bp, 10 predicted proteins | sample MC6MC0419MT_FD_186340 | JGI IMG/M metagenome (GOLD analysis project Ga0256876, IMG submission 186340) | Metatranscriptome of enriched soil aggregate microbial communities from Iowa State University, Ames, United States - MC6-MC0419-MT... | ecosystem: Environmental > Terrestrial > Soil >...
CCGCCGCCTCCACCACCGCCGCGCGGCGGTCCTTGCCCTGCTCCTGCAGCTGGTTCGCGAACTCCACGATCAGGATGCCGTGCTTGGTGATCAGGCCGATGAGCGTGACGAGGCCGATCTGCGAGTACACGTTGAGCGTGCCCCCCGTCAGCCAAAGCGCGCCGAGCGCTCCGGTCATGGAGAGCGGCACGGTCAGCAGGATGATGAAGGGGTCCACGAAGCTTTCGAACTGCGCCGCGAGCACGAGGTAGATGAACAAGATCGCGAGGCCGAAGATCAGCCCGAGGCTCTGGTTGGAGGCGACGTACTCGCGGCTCTGGCCGTTGACGTCGGTCTGCACGGTCTCCGGCAGCGTCTCGGTCGCGATCCGTTCGAGGTAGGCCAGCGCCTCGCCCATGGCGTAGCCGTCGCCGAGGTTCATCTCGATGGTCGCGGAGCGCAGCTGGTTGAAGCGGCGCAGTTCGCGCGGGGCGACGGAGTCCGCCACCTTCACGAGGTTCGAGAGCTGGATCATCTGCGCGCCCTGCCCGCCCCGGTCCGGCGTGCGGACGTAGATCGTCGACAACGTCTCCGGCGTCGCGCGGTCGGCGTTCGCGAGCTGCACGATGACGTCGTACTGCTCGCCGTCGCGCTCGAAGCGGGTGACCTGCCGCGAACCCAGCATGGTCTCGAGCGTTCGGCCCACCATCGCGACGTCCAGCCCGAGATCGGCGATCTTGGCGCGGTCGAGCTCCACCCGCAGTTCGGGCGCGTTCAGCTCCAGATCGCTCTCGATGTTGGTCAGGTTGGGATTCTCGGAGATCTTCGCGACGAAGGCCTTGGCGGTGCGGTCCAGGTCCTCATAGGCGCCGGAGGTCTGCAGCACGAACTGCACCGGACGGGCGCCGCCGCGCTGGCCGAGCGCCGGCGGGTTGGTGGTGAACAGCGCAAGGCCCGGGATGTCGCGAAGCTTCTTCGACAGCTCCGCCATGATCTGCTGCTGCGAACGCTCGCGCTCGCTCCAGTCCTTCAGCGGCGCGCGGCCCAGCACGTTGGCGATCAGCGGCTGGCCGATGATGGTGAGGTAGCCGTCGACCTCGGGCGTCCCGCGCAGGATCGCCTCCAGCTGCTCCGTGTAGCGGGTGCTGTAGGCGATGGTGGAGCCTTCGGGCGCCTGGCCGCGGATCTGGAGGATACCGCGGTCCTCGACCGGGGACAGCTCGGAGGTGAGGCTCGTGAACAGCACGCCCGCCCCGCCCGCGACGCCGAGCGCCAGCAGCACGACGAGCACGCGCGCCTTCAGCGCCGCGCCGACAAGGCGCTTGTAGCCGCGCTCGGTCGCCCGGAAGCCGCGCTCCATCGTCATGAAGACGCGGCCGGGGTTAGGATCGTGCTTCAGCATGCGCGAGCACATCATCGGCGTCAGCGTCAACGCGACGAAGCCCGAGACGATCACGGCGCCGGCGAGCGTCAGCGCGAACTCGGTGAAGAGACGCCCCGTGCGGCCCGGGGAGAACGCGACCGGCGCGTAGACGGCGGCGAGCGTCACTGTCATCGCGATGACGGCGAAGCCGATCTCGCGCGAGCCCTTGATCGCGGCGTCGACGGGTTTCATGCCCTCCTCGACGTGCCGGTAGATGTTCTCCAGCACCACGATCGCGTCGTCGACCACGAGGCCGATCGCAAGCACCAGCGCGAGCAGCGTCAGCGTGTTCACGGTGAAGCCGAGCGCGAGCATCATCGCGAAGGTCGCGACCAGCGAGACCGGGATCGTCACCACCGGGATCAGGGAGGCGCGCACGGTGCGCAGGAAGAAGAAGATCACCAGCACCACCAGCACGATCGCCTCGACGATCGTGCGCCACACGGCCTCGATCGACTTGTCGATGAAGACCGCCTGGTCGTAGTTCAGCAGCACTGTGACGCCCTCGGGCAGCGTCTCCTGGATCTCGGGCATCGCCTTGCGAACGCCCTGCGACACCTCGAGCGGGTTCGCCGTCGCCTGCTTGATGACGCCGATCGCAACCGCAGGGCCGGAATCGTAGCGCGACTGCTTGCGCTCGTCGGCGGCCCCAAGCTCCACCTTGGCGACGTCGCGCAGCCGCACCTGGGCGCCGTCCGCGACCTTGACGACGATGTCGCCGAACTCCTCGGGCGTTTGGAGGCCCGTGCGCGACAGCACTGAGAACTCCCGGTCCGCGCTCTCGATGCGGCCGGAGGGGATCTCGACGTTCTGCTGGGCGAGCGCGGTCTCGACGTCCTGGACGGTGAGCGCGTAGGCCGCGAGGCGATTGCGGTCGACATAGATCCGCATCGCGTATTTGCGCTCGCCGAAAATCTGGATGTCGGCGACGCCGGGCAGGATCTTGAAGCGGTCGAGCACGTAGCGGTTGACGTAGTCGGTCAGTTCCAGCTGGTTCATCCGGTCGGACCGGAACGCCAGATACATCACCGGCTGGGCGTCGGCCTCCACCTTGGCGATGACCGGCTCGTCGATCTCGTCGGGCAGGTTCTGCCGCACCCGCGCCACCCGGTCGCGCACGTCGCTCGCCGCCACGTCCGGGTTCACGTTGAGGTTGAACCGCACGGTGATGCGGCTCGACTCCTGCCGGCTCTGGCTCTCGATGACGTCGATGCCCTCGATGCCGGAGATCGAATCCTCCAGAACCTGGGTGACCTGGCTCTCGATGATCCGCGCGGCGGCGCCGGGATAGGCGGTGGTGACCGAGACCGTCGGCTCGTCGACGTTGGGATACTCGCGCACCGCCAGCCGCTGGTAGGACACAAAGCCGACCAGCAGGATGACGAGGCTCAGCACCGTCGCGAAGACGGGGCGGCGGATGCAGATTTCGGCGATCTTCATGGCCCTGCGCCCCGCCTCAGCGGGCGGCCTTGGCGGACGCCGCCGCGGCCTGCCGGGCGGGATCGACGACCCGCACTGCGGCGCCGTCCTTGAGGCGTTGCTGGCCGGCGACGACCACCATCTCGTCGCCTGCGACGCCGTCAACGATCTCGACCTCGCCGACCCTGCGCTCGCCGAGCTTCACGGTCGTCTCGACCGCCTTGCCGTCCTGCACCCGGTAGACGAGGTTCTCGGAGCCGCGCGGCACAAGCGCGCTTTCCGGGATCACCACCACCGATTGGGTCGCATCCGCCGTCACGTCCACGCGGGCGAACAGGCCGGGCCGCAACAGACGGTCCGCGTTGTCGAGGCGGGCGCGGACCTTCAAGGCGCGCCCGTTGACGTCGACAAGGGGATCGATCGCGTAGATCTTCCCCTCGAAGGTGCGGCCGGGATAGGCGTCGACCGACACGGAGACGCCGAGGCCGATCTTGACGTCGGCCAGCCGGGTCTCGGGCACGCGGAAGTCAACCTTTAGCGTGTCGATGCTCTCGAGATTGACGATCGGTTGGCCGGCCGGGACGTAGGCCCCGATCGAGGCGAGGCGGAAGCCGACGACGCCGTCGAACGGCGCGCGGATCTCGGTCTTGCCGAGCCGCACCTTCACGAGCTCCACCGCCGCCTTCGCGATCGCGCGGTCGGCGATCGCCTGGTCGCGGGCGGTGTCGGTGGCGTAGCCCGATTTCGAGAGCGATTGGGCGCGCTTGTAGTTGGCCTCGGCGAGCGCCAGGCGCGCTTCGAGATCCTGCAGTTCCGCCATCAGCAGCGTGTCGTCGAACTTGAGCACCGGCGCGTTGGCCGCCACCCGGTCGCCGTCCCTGAAGTTGATCGACACGAGCCGGCCGGGCTGTTCGGCCGCGAGCTGGACCGACTCCTCGGACACCAGCGAGCCGACGGAGGCGAAGCGCGCCGAGACCGTCTCGGGCTTGGCTGCAACGGCCTCCACAGCGACGCTGGTCGCCGGGGCTTGAGCCGGCTTCGCCGCGGCGCTGGAGCCGGAACGGCCCGCGGCCGCGGCCGCCTTGTCAAAAGCGCCTTGGACGGGAGACGGCAGCAGCTCGTTCAATCCGGCGTAGGCGCCGGCTCCAACCGCGGCGAGCGCCGCGAGGGCGATGAACGACGTGCGCATGCGATCTCCTGACAACAACCATAATCCAGCGCGGGCGGCGGCGCCATCGGCGCGCGCACGGTCCTCTTACGATGCGGGGCTCCGCTCCGTGCGCCGAGATCACGCGATCGGGAAGCGGAGCGGCGGGACGGCAGCGCGGGAGCCATGCCGTCCCGCGCCTTGACCCGGCGGGCGCGGGCGGCCCACCCTGCCGCCGCCTTCGCTTGTCTTCGAGACCGGATCAGCCGTCATGTCCCCGAGTTCCGCCGCCGCCTTCGCCCCCGCGGCGACCAACAATCTCGACGCCTTCTGGATGCCGTTCACTGCGAACCGGCAGTTCAAGGACGCGCCGCGCCTGCTCGTGGGCGCCAAGGACATGCACTACACGACCTCCGACGGCCGGCAGGTTCTGGACGGCACCGCGGGGCTCTGGTGCGTCAACGCCGGCCACGCCCGGCCGAAGATCGTCGAAGCGGTGCAGCGGCAGGTGGCGGAGCTCGACTACGCCCCCGCCTTCCAGATGGGCCACCCCAAGGCCTTCGAGTTTGCGAGCCGGCTGACCGCGCTTACGCCGAAAGGTCTCGACCATGTGTTCTTCACCAACTCCGGCTCCGAGGCCGTCGACACAGCGCTGAAGATCGCGCTCGCCTACCAGAAGGTGCGCGGCGAGGGAGGCCGCTTCCGGCTCATCGGCCGCGAGCGGGGCTATCACGGCGTCGGCTTCGGCGGCATCTCGGTCGGCGGCATCGTGACGAACCGCAAAGCCTTCGGTCCAGGCCTGCCTGGAACCGACCATCTGCGCCACACCTACGACCGCGAGCGCAACGCCTATGCGCGCGGGCTTCCGGATCATGGCGCCGAGCTGGCCGACGACCTCGAGCGGCTCGTCGCGCTGCACGACGCCTCCACCATCGCCGCCGTCATCGTCGAGCCGGTCGCGGGCTCGACCGGCGTGGTGCTGCCGCCCAAGGGCTACCTCGAGCGGCTGCGCGCGCTCTGCGACAAGCACGGCCTGCTGCTGATCTTCGACGAGGTCATCACCGGCTTCGGCCGCCTCGGCGCGCCCTTCGCCGCCGACTGGTTCGGCGTCACGCCGGACATCATGGTGACCGCCAAGGGCATCACCAACGGCGTGGTGCCGATGGGCGCGGTGTTCGTGTCCTCGGCGATCTACGAGGCGTTCATGAACGGCCCGGAGCACGTCATCGAGCTGTTCCACGGCTACACCTACTCGGCGCACCCGCTCGCCTGCGCGGCAGGCCTCGCGACGCTGGACACCTACGCGGAAGAAGGCCTGCTGACCCGCGCGAGCGAGACAGGCGCGCGCTTCGCCGACGCGCTGCATTCGCTGAAGGGCCTCCCCCACGTCGTCGACATCCGCAACATCGGCCTCGTCGGCGCGGTGGAGCTGGAGCCGATCCCGGGCCAGCCCACCAAGCGCGCCTTCTCCGCCTTCCTGAAGGCCTACGAGAAGGGGATCATGATCCGCACCACCGGCGACATCATCGCGATGTCCCCGCCGCTCATCATTTCGGAAGCGCAGATCGACGAACTGGTCGGCACGCTCGCCGACGTGCTGCGCACGCTGGATTGAGATGACGCTCCCCGACGGCGCCCCGCCGCCTCGTCCCTCCGACGACCGCCCTCTGAGCCGCGCCGCCTTCTTCGGCTGGGGTCTTGGGTTCATCAGCCTGATCGCGCTCTCGGTCGTGGGCCTCGGCCACAGCCCGCAGATCCGCGGCGCGGCGAACCTGCGCTATGCCATCGTCGTCGTGCTCGTGGCCGCCGCGCTCGGCGCCGCGACCGTCATGCTCGCCCGCTCCGCCTCCGCGAGCCGATCGGGCGAAGCGTTCCGCCGCTTCGGCGTCGCCTTCGGCGCGGCGGCGCTCGTCCTGTTCGTCTGGGAGGCGGTCGCGGTCGGCCGGGGGCTGTCGCCCTCACCGGTCGGCATCGTCGCCGCCCTGCTCGGCTACTGACCCTTCGGAGGCGCATCCCATGGCGACGCCCACCACCCACAACCTCGCCGTCGACGGCCGGCGGCTCTGGGACGCGATCCACGAGACGGCCGCGTTCGGGGGCACGCCCAAGGGCGGCGTGCGTCGGCTGACGCTGTCCGACGAGGACCGTCAGGTGCGCGACTGGTTCCGCGCGGCCTGCGAGGCGCTGGGCTGCGCGGTGACGGTGGACGACATGGGCAACATGTTCGCGCGCCGCCCAGGCCGCCGCAACGACCTGGCGCCGATCGCCTTCGGCTCTCATCTCGACACCCAGCCGACCGGCGGCAAGTTCGACGGCGTGCTGGGCGTTCTCGCCGGGCTCGAGGTGCTCCGCACCCTCCACGACGCCGGCTACGAGACCAACGCGCCGCTGGAGCTGGTCAACTGGACCAACGAGGAGGGCTCGCGCTTCGCCCCCGCCATGCTCGCCTCGGGCGTGTTCGCCGGCGCGATCGCGAAGGAGACGGCGCTCGCCCAGACCGACCGCGAGGGCGCGACCTTCGGGGCCGAACTCGACCGCATCGGCTACCGCGGCGAGGAGCCCTGCGGGGCGCGCGCCTTCTCCGCCTTCCTCGAGCTCCACATCGAGCAGGGCCCGATCCTCCAGGACGAGGACAAGATGATCGGCGTGGTCGAGGCCGTGCAGGGCATCCGCTGGTACGAGATCACGCTCATCGGCCAGGACGCCCATTCCGGCGCGACGCCGATGCGGCTGCGCCGCGACGCGCTGGTGGGCGCCGCGCGCGTGGTGGCGGCGGTCGATCGCATCGGCCGGGCGCGGCCGGACTGCGTCGGCACGGTCGGCCTGATGGAGGTCAAGCCGAACTCCCGCAACGTCTCGCCGGGCGAGGTTTTCCTCACCGTCGACTTCCGCTCGCCCGACGACGCCAAGGTCGCGGCCATGGAGGCCGACCTCATCGATGCGGTCGCGGAGATCACGTCGGACCTTGGCCTCGAAGGCGCGCCGGCGCGGATCTGGGACCAGCCCGCGACGATCTTCGACGCCGAGTGCGTGGCCGCGGTGGAGGCGGCCGCCGAGGCCTTCGGCCAGGGGTCCCGGCGCATGGTCTCCGGCGCCGGGCATGACGCCGCCTACGTGGCGCGGGTCGCGCCGACCGCGATGATCTTCGTGCCGTGCAAGGACGGGGTCAGCCACAACGAAGCCGAAAGCTCCACGTTGGAGCAGTGCGCCGCCGGCGCCCAGGTCCTGCTGGACGCGGCCCTTCGCTACGACCGGAAGTTCGGCTAAGCCCAGCCCCGCTTGGGGCGCATCCTACGAACGGCGGCTGCGCTTTCCGTTGTCCCGCTCTCCGCCGTCTGCTACGCCTCGGTCATTCGCTTCGGCGTCCTTCGGGACCTCTGAGGGAATCCGGTGGGAGACGCTCCAGCGTTTCGAATCCGGAGCTGCCCCCGCAACTGTGAGCGGCGAGCGGCGCGCCAAGGACCATGGCCACTGGGTTTCGACCTGGGAAGGCCGGCGCGACCGCCGCGACCCGCGAGCCAGGACACCTGCCGGAACCGCGAGCAACCGCCAACGCCCTCGGTGGGAGGGCATATGAGGCCTGTGATGACCGACCTGACCCGCTCTTCGACCCGCGCCGGAGCCCTCTCCGCGGCTCGCGCGCTGCCGATCGTCTGCGCCTTCCTGCTCGGCGTGATCGTCGTCGGCGGGACCGGCTTCGCGCAGATGGCGGCGGCCCACAACGCGGCGCACGACCACAGGCATTCCATCGGCTTCCCCTGCCACTGAGGGAACGACCGAGATGACCCTTTTTCGCACCATCGTCCTTCTCGCGGCGCTGGTGGGCTTCGGCGCGGGCGTCGTCCTGACCGTCGTCCAGCAGTTCGGCGCCCAGCCGCTGATCGTGAAGGCGGAAGGCTTCGAGCAGGCGCGCTCCGCGGCCTCCGCCCCGAAGCCCCATGACCACGAAGCCTCAGGCGCCCATGACCACCTCGCGGCGTCCGCAGCGGACGTGGCGGCGGCCGAGGCTCACGAGCACGGCGGCGGCGACGAATGGGCGCCGGCCGACGGGGCCGAACGCTTCCTCTGGACGCTCGCCGCCAACGTCGTCAGCGGCGTCGGCTTCGCGCTGCTGCTGGTGGCCACGAGCGAGCTCAAGGGCGGGCTGACCTCGTGGCGCGAGGGCCTGTTCTGGGGCCTCGCCGGCTTCGCCGTGTTCACGCTCGCGCCCTCCATCGGCCTGCCGCCGGAGGCGCCCGGCGTCGAAGGAGCGCCCCTGATGGAGCGGCAGATCTGGTGGATCGGCACGGCGGTCGCGACCGCGGTCGGTCTCGCCCTGCTCGCCTACGGGCGTTCGCCCTTAGCCGCCCTCGCCGCGATCGTGCTGATCGCTGCGCCGCACGTGATCGGCGCGCCGCAGGCGACCGAAGCGCCCGCCATCCCGCGCGACCTAGAACACGACTTCGTGGTGGCGGTGATCGTCACCGGCTTCGTGTTCTGGGCGGCGATCGGCGTGCTGGCCGGCGCCCTGCGCGGGCGCTTCGCGGCGGCCTGACGTTCCGATGTCAGCCCCCGCGCATCGCGGGACCGTCACCCTTGTCCTCGGCGGCGCGCGCTCTGGAAAGAGCCGCTTCGCCGAGGGTCTCGCGGCGGCGACCGGACTCGACCTCGTCTATGTCGCGACCGCTCAGGCCTTCGACGACGAGATGCGGGATCGAATCGCCCGTCACCGCGCCGACCGGGCGGGCGGCGGCTGGCGCACGGTCGACGCGCCGATGGCGCTCGCGGACGTCGTTGTCGCCGAAACCGCGCCTAAGACGGCGTTGTTGGTCGACTGCCTGACGCTGTGGCTGACCAACGTGATGCTGGCGGACCTTGACGTGGAGCGTGAAGCCGACGGTCTGCTTGCGGCGCTCGGCGCCGCGCAGGGTCCCGTCGTTCTGGTCTCCAACGAGGTCGGCTACGGCATCGTCCCCGAGAACGCGCTGGCCCGCGCGTTCCGCGACCATCAGGGCCGGCTGAACCAGCGCGCAGCCGCGATCGCGGACCGCGTGACGCTGGTGGCGGCGGGCCTCCCCCTCGATCTCAAGCTCCCGAAGGAGCCGTTCTCATGACCGCGTCCCACAAGATCCCCGCCACCGTCGTCACCGGCTTCCTCGGCGCGGGCAAGACCACGCTGATCCGCCATCTGCTGCAGAACGCCGGCGGCCGGAAGATCGCGCTGATCGTCAACGAGTTCGGCGACGTCGGCATCGACGGCGACGTGCTGCGCGCCTGCGAAAGCGAAGCCTGCCGCGAGGAGGACATCGTCGAGCTTGCGAACGGCTGCATCTGCTGCACCGTCGCCGACGACTTCATCCCGACCATGGAGAAGATCCTGGCGCGGTCGCCGCAGCCGGACCACATCGTGATCGAGACCTCCGGCCTCGCTTTGCCCCAGCCGCTGGTGCGCGCCTTCCGCTGGCCGGAGATCGCGACCCGCGTGACGGTGGACGGCGTCGTGACCGTGGTCGACGGCCCCGCGGTCCGCGACGGCCGCTTCGCCCATGACGAGGCGGCGGTGGCGGCCCAGCGCGCCGCCGACCCTAACGTCGACCACGAAGACCCGATCGAGGAGCTGTTCCAGGACCAGGTCCGCTCGGCCGACCTCATCATCGTGCACAAGGCCGATCGTTTGTCGGAGGCCGAGATCGAGGCCGTGAAGGCCGACGTGCTGACGCATTCCAGCGCCGGCGTGCGGGTGGTCTCCGCCGCCAACGGCGACCTGCCGGCGGACGTGCTGCTGGGTCTCGCCTCCGGCGTCGAGGACAAGATCGACGCCCGCCCCACTACCCATGAGCTCGAGGGCCAGGTGCAGCACGATCACGACGACTTCGAGAGCTTCATCGCCGAGACGCCGGAGGCCGCCGACGCGGGGGAGTTCGAGGCGCGGGTGCGCCGCGTGCTCGAGACGCACGAGGTGCTGCGACTGAAGGGCTTCGTGCCGGTGGCGGGCAAGGCCGCGCGGCTCGTGGTGCAGGCGGTCGGAACGCGGGTCGACACCTACTTCGACCGCGCCTGGAAACCGGGCGAGGCGCGGCTGGGCCGTCTCGTGGTGATCGGCGAGAAGGGCGTGGACCAAGCCGGGATCGCCCGGGCGCTGGCGGGGTGATGCAAAGCGGTGCGTGCTTCGAGACGGCCGCTTCGCGGCCTCCTCAGCATGAGGAGGTTCTTGGGTCGGACATCTGCACGTTCCTCATGCTGAGGAGCGCCGAAGGCGCGTCTCGAAGCACGCACCGCTGCTTGAACGAGGGAAGCTAAGGCGTATGCACCTCCTGAAGGCTCAGGGACAACCGATCGGCGACGGGACGGAGGCGGTCGATCTCGACCTGACGCCCGCCGACGTCGTGATCGTGTCCGCAGCCGACACGGAGATCGCAGGCCTCGCCCGCGCGCACGCCGGCTTTGGGCCGGGCGCGCCGTCGCTCCGGCTCGCGAGCCTGCAGAAGCTGCGCCACAACATGTCAGTCGACCTCTTTCTAGAGAAGACGGTCGCGCGCTCGAAGCTCCTCGTGCTCAGGCTGCTCGGCGGCGCCTCCTATTGGCCTTACGGGGTCGAAGAGGCGGTCCGCGTGGCGCGGCGCCATGGCGTCAAGCTCGCGGTCATGCCGGGTTGCCACAACGCCGACCCTGATCTGCTGGCGCGCTCCACCGTGCCGGTGGACGAGGCCGACCGGCTGTGGCGATTGCTGGTGGAGGGCGGGCCGTCGAACCTCGCGACGGCGCTCGACGCCTGCCGCGGCTGGGTCGATGGCGTGGCCCTTCGGGCAGAGCCGATCGCAACGCCTGCCGCGGGCCTCTACTGGCCGGGCCTCGCCGCGCCGAACCTCGCCTCGATCGCCTCTCAGTGGCCAGACGGCGCGGCCGCCGCGCCGATCGTTTTCTACCGCGCGCAGTATCAGGCGGGCGACGTCGCCGCGATCGACGCCCTGATCGCGGCGCTGCTCGCCCGCGGCCTTGGGCCACTGCCGATCTTCGTGTCCTCGCTGAAGGAGGCCGCGGCCGCCGCCTTCGTGCGCGAGACCTTCGCCACCGTCCGCCCCGCCGTGGTGTTGAACACGACCGTGTTCGCGGTGTCGAAGCCCGGCGCGGTCTGGGCCGCGACGCCGCTCGATTCGGCGGACGCGCCGGTGCTGCAGGCGGCGCTCGCCGCCATGGACCGCGCGACCTGGGAGGCCTCGCCCCGGGGCCTCGGCGCGCGCGACCTAGCCATGGGCGTGGCGCTGCCCGAGATCGACGGCCGCATCTTCACCCGCGCGATCGCCTTCAAGACCGCCGGGCGGGTGGACGCCGCGACCGAGACGGAGATCGTCGCCTTCGAGGCGGCCGAGGATCGTGTGGCCTTCGTGGCGGACCTCGCTGCCAACTGGGCGCGGCTGCGGACCACGCCGCGGGCCGACCGCCGGGTTGCGCTGATCCTCGCCAATTACCCGACCGGCGCGGCGCGCCTCGCGAACGGCGTCGGCCTCGACACGCCCCAGAGCACAGCCGTGATGCTCGACGCCCTGCGCTCCGCCGGCTACGCCGCGGACGGCGCGCCGGAGACGGGCGCCGCGGTGGTGGAGGCGATGACGACGGCGCTGACACGCTCCACCGCTAGTCCCGGCGAAAGCCGGGACCCAGAACCGCCAGCGCTTCAGGAACGGCGTGACGCCGTCGCGATCGACCCGCGAACGCCGGGGGTCTGGGTCCCGGCTCCAGACCGGGACACGAGTGCGGCGCTTCTCCCCCTCGCCGCCTACACGCGCTTCCTCGCCGCCCTCCCCGACACTGCCCGAACCAGAATCTTCGACCGCTGGGATGCGCCCGAGAATGACCCAACCTTCGACCGCGCCGCCGGCGGCTTCCGCCTTACGTTGCGCGCTTATGGCAACCTCGTCCTCGGCGTTCAGCCCTCGCGCGGCTTCGACGTCGACCCGAAGGCCGCGCACCACGATCCCGACCTGCCGCCGCCCCACGGTCATCTCGCGTTCTACGTCTGGCTGCGCGAGGTCTTCGGCGTCCATGCGGTGGTCCACGTCGGCAAGCACGGCAATCTGGAGTGGCTGCCGGGCAAGTCGCTGGCGCTGAGCGCGACCTGCTACCCCGAGATCGCGCTCGGGCCCCTGCCCCACGTCTACCCCTTCATCGTGAACGACCCCGGCGAAGGCGCGGCCGCCAAACGCCGGGCGGCGGCCGTCATCGTCGCCCACCTCACGCCGCCGCTGGCGCGCGCGGAAGGGACCGCTGATTTGCGCGAGGTCGAGACGCTGGTGGACGAATACGCTGAGGCGCAGGGGCTCGACCCGCGCCGGGCGGCGAGCCTCGCGAAGGAGATTCTGACACGCGCCGCGAGCCTCGGGCTCGACCGCGACTGCGGGTTCTCGATCGCGGACGACCCGGACGACGCCCTGACCAAGCTCGACGCCTTCCTGTGCGAGGTGAAGGAGCTTCAGGTCCGCAACGGCCTGCACGTGTTCGGCCGCTCGCCGACAGGCGCGAAGCGGGCCGAACTGCTGGTCGCGCTGGTGCGCTCCCCCCGCGGCGCGCGGCCGGAGGACGCCTCGCTGACGCGGGCCTTGGCGAGCGATCTCGGGCTCGGCGGCTTCGACCCGCTGAGCCCCGATTTCGCCGCGCCTTGGACCGGCTCGCGGCCCGCGGCGCTGACTGAGATCTCCGACGAGCCTTGGCGCACCGCCGGCGACACGGTTGAGCGGCTCGAGCGCTTGGCGTTGCAGCTGGTCGAGGCTGGCGCGCCGGACTCAGGTCCCGCGCAGCCAGCCTCGCCCTCGCCGTCATGGTCCGGCTTGACCGGACCATCCACGTCCGACGCAGGGCTCCAAGCCGGCGATGGGTCCTCCGGTCAGGCCGGAGGACGACGGCGCGCGCGGGATTTCGGGAGATACCCGGCCGCCTCCGCCGTCCTCCAGGAGCTCGCGACCGTCGTCGCGCCGCGGGTGGACGTATCCGGCGCGGCCGAGATCGATGGCCTGCTCCGCGCGCTCGATGGGCGCTTCGTCGCCCCGGGTCCGTCCGGCGCGCCGACCCGCGCACGGCTCGACGCGCTTCCCACGGGCCGCAACTTCTTCGCGCTCGATCCGCGCTCCGCCCCCACCGAGGCCGCGTGGCGGCTGGGGCGGACGGCGGCCGACGTGCTGTGCCGCCGGCATTTCCAGGATCAGGGCGAGTGGCCGCGCCGGCTCGCCATCTCCGCCTGGGGCACCGCTAACATGCGCACCGGCGGCGACGACATCGCGCAGGCGCTGGCGCTGATGGGCGTCGCGCCGCTGTGGGAGGCGGGCTCGTCGCGCGTGGTGGGGCTTGTTCCGCTTCCCCTCGCCGAGCTTCAGCGCCCGCGCGTGGACGTGTTGTTCCGCATCTCCGGATTCTTCCGCGACGCCTTCCCCTTCCAGATCGACCTGATCGACGAGGCCGTGCGGCTCGTCGGCGCGCTGGACGAGGACGACGAGGCCAATCCGATCGGCGCTCGCCTGCGCGCCGAGGCCAAGGCCGGCCGCGCGGGCCACAGCGTGTTCGGGGCGGCTCCCGGCGCCTACGGAACCGGCCTCGCGCCGCTGCTGGACGCCGGCGCCTGGGAGACCCGCGCGGATCTCGCCGAGGCCTATCTCACCTCAAGCGGCTTCGCCTACGGCCAAGGCGTCGAGGGAACCGCGGCCCGGGCGGAGCTGAACGCGATCGCGCTGGGGGTCGACGGCGTGGTGCAGACGCAGGACGCTCGCGAGTTCGACCTGCTCGACAGCGATGACGTGCACGAGTTCGCTGGCGGCCTGTCCGCGGCGGTAGAGACGCTAAAGGGCGTCGCGCCCGCGATCTACCACCTCGACACCTCCCGGACCGAGACGCCGGTGGCGCGCTCGCTGAAGGAGGAGATCGCGCTTGTCGTGCGGGCGCGGGCGACGAACCCGAAGTGGATCGACGCTATGCGCGAGCACGGCCACAAGGGCGCCGCGGAGATGCTGGCGACCGTGACAAACCTCTCGGGCTTCGCCGCCACCACCGACGCCGTAGGCTCCCACCAGTTCGACGCGCTCTACGGCGCCTATCTCGGCGACGAGGCGGTGGGCCGCTTCATCGCGGAGGCGAACCCCGCGGCGCTCGCCGCCATGGCCCGCGCCTTCCTGGAGGCGGAGCGCCGCGGCTTCTGGCGGCCGACCCGCAACAGCGCGCATGACATGCTGCGAAGGCTTGCGACCGACGGCGCCGTTGCGCACCTCTCCCCGGCGGGGCGAGGTCGGCCCGAAGGGCCGGGTGAGGGGGATGCGCCCTCGCCTGAGGACGCCGCTCCCCCTCACCCGCTCAGCTTCGCTTCGCGACCTCTCCCCGCTGGGGAGAGGTGAAGAACAGGACGGACGCCATGACCGAAGATCCCGCCCGCCACGCCGAGAAGATGAAGAAGCGCAAGGAGCATCAGGACAAGATCGTCTCCGAGCGGCAGGTCGAAAAAGGGCTGCTGATCGTCCACACCGGCAAGGGCAAGGGCAAGTCCACCGCCGCCTTCGGCATGGCGATGCGCGCCATCGCCCACGGCCAGAAAGTCGGCGTGGTGCAGTTCATCAAGGGCCCATGGGAGAGCGGAGAGCGGGACCTGCTGCGCAAATTCCCCAATCAGGTCGAGGTCCACGCCATGGGCGAGGGCTTCACCTGGGAGACGCAGGATCGGGAACGCGACATCCGCGCGGCGCAGGAGGCGTGGGAGATGTCGAAGCGCTTCATCGAAGACCCCTCGATCAAGATGGTGATCCTCGACGAGCTCAACATCGTGCTGCGCTACGACTACCTTGATTTGGGCGAGGTGCTCGCCGCCATCGCCGCGCGGCCCGAGGGCTGCCACGTCGTCGTCACCGGCCGCAACGCCAAGGACGAGATGATCGCGATCGCCGACCTCGTCACCGAGATGACCCAGATCAAGCATCCCTTTCGCGATGGCGTGAAGGCGCAGGCGGGAATCGAGTTCTAGCGTCTGAGCCGCGGACGCAGGACGACGCCGGCGCTCAGCGTTGACGCGATCCGCCGCGCCGTCATTCCGGGCGAAGTCCCGGAATCCATAACCCCGACGGCGCAGGACAATCTCGAACGGCGGGCTTATGGGCCCCGGGACACGCCCGGGGCGACCGCGGAGCGTGGACGCCTGTCGCGTTCACCTGACGAGAAAAAGCAGGGAGCCTGAGCCGACCGTCCGCATCGCGCCGGCTCCGCGGCGCTCGCCCTCACTTCCACTGCTTCTCCTCGTTCACCCAGAACGATCCCGGCAGCAGTCCCGGCTTAATGAAGGCGTCGACCAGATTGCTCAGCAGCTTCGAGATGTTGTTGTCGAAGCCGTTGATCGGCAGCGCCTGGCAGAAGGCGATCGAGCCGGTGCTGAAGACCGCGCCGTTGTTGGGCGTCGGAAAGTACACGAGGTCGGCGCGCAGCCGGTAGTCCTGCGAGCCGGCGAGGCCCGGATAGGGGTAGAGGATCTCCTCGATCGACAGCATGTAGTTGTCGCTGTGGCCGCCCGAGGAGGCGATGATCCTGGCGTGCGGCGGCGTGCCGAGCGTGAGGTCGTAGCGGTCGAGTTCGAGGCCCGCCGCGCCGCCGTAGGCGAGGCCGAAGTCGCCGATGATCTCGCCCTCGATGCCGTCGAACATCCAGTCGACCGTGCGGTGGTAGCTGTCGGGCATCCGGCGGAACGGCCGGCTGGTCTCGAAGCCCTCGCCGATAAAGCCGACGCCGAAGGTCTTCTGCGGCGGGCGGCCGAGGTTCTTCCAGAGGCCGCTCTTCTGGCCGGTGGTGGCGAGATAGTGCTCGCCCGGCCGGGCCTGCCAGGCCCTCATGCCCGAGTCGAGCTTGCGCACCTCCATGACCCACGGCTCCTCCTCCCGGAACGCCACGTTCCAGTAAAAGCCGTTGCCGCCCATGTAGATGAAGCGCCCGCCGCCGGCGACGTAGTCCTCCATCGCGTCCAGCATCGGCTCGGAGGTGTATTCGGGGTGCGAGCCGGTCAGCACGCAGGCGTAGGGCTCGATCGCCGCGAGACCCTCGCGGTGCAGGTCCTCGTCGGTCACGACGTCGTAGTCGTAGCCCTTCGTCTCCAGCCAGGCGAGGATCGACAGGTCGGCTGGAAACGCCCAGGTGACGCCCATGCTCGACATGCGCGCCTTGGGCCGCATGTTCAGGATCGGGCGACGGTAGGAGGTGTAGCAGACGCCGTTGCCGTCGGCCCAGCTGTCGTAAGTCGAGAAGCCGAACTCCCAGTTCTTGTACATCTCGATGTCGATTTCGGTGACGATCGGCGGCTGCCCCGTCATCGGCTGGATGATCTGCGCGTCGAAGCTCAGGTGCTCGTTGGCGTAGGCGAGATAGGTCGCGGTCGGGAACAGCAGCGCGACCTTGCCCTTCGGCGTCTTTGGCCGGACGAAGAACACGACGTATTCTTCCGCGAGGCCCTTGCCCGGCCCCGCCCTCAGGCGGATCGCGTAGCAGCCGCTCTTGAGATCTCCGGGCAGACGGACAGTGCGCGTCTTCTCCCAGTTCGAGTCCACCACCTGGTCGTAGTGGAACTCGACCCCGCCATACTCCTCCGGCGCCAGACGAAAGCAGTCGTTGCGGCCGTTCCAGTTCCAGCCGGTCTGGGCGCGCACCGGACGATTGAAGCCGAGCGCGTTCAGCCTGTGGGGGCCGACGTCGATCACGACGTCGCCGATGCCCTGGTCGGTGTAGCCCGCGGTCGTGTCCCAATAGGCGACCAGGCCGTCCGGCTTCGGCGGCTTGCCGTCGCGTATCTCGTCCAGTTCGGCGCGGGTGAGAGCGCGCCCGTAGACGCCGGGGCGGTCGATCTTGCCGCAGTAGGTCTCCGACACGAAGGCGCCGCGGGTCTCGTGGAAGTCCTGCGAGCCGGCGATCAGGAACGGCGTCTCGGCGAGGTGTTTGGGCCGGAAACGAAAGGTCTCGGCGACGTGGCTGCGGTACTCGATCGGGCAGACCTTGCCGAGCAGGCTGTTGTACCTGTTGGCGACGCTCTCCTGATAGATCTCCGTCCGCCCCGTCTTGGGATCGTAGCTCGCGGCGACGAAGTACCACATCTTCACCAGCAGCGGGGCCTCCGCCTGGATGTAGTCGACCTCGCTCCCCTGCCCGACCCAGAACTCCAGGTGGCCGCGCTGGTTGATGCCGAGCGAGTAGCCGAAGTTGCGGTCGTTGTTCCAGCGCGCGAGCAGGCACTGCCGCAGGCCTGCGTCCGGGATGCCGGGGAAGATGAAGGCGAACAAGGTGATCGGCCCGTCGAGCGCGAGCACGTTGGTCGGGTCGTCCACCTTCAGGTAGGAGCCGACCTGCGTGTACTGCTTGCGCACGGCCCAGGGGCCGTCAGCCTCGCAGACCACCTCCTCCTCGATGAAGCCGGGGCCGTCCGGATGCTCGTCGCCGTGGATCAGGCGCACGAGCTTGGCGTCCGCGGTCTCCACGCCGTCGGCCGAGACGTGGATGTCGATGCTCTCGCC
>Ga0256876_1000084_pt1 | contig 17352 bp, 15 predicted proteins | sample MC6MC0419MT_FD_186340 | JGI IMG/M metagenome (GOLD analysis project Ga0256876, IMG submission 186340) | Metatranscriptome of enriched soil aggregate microbial communities from Iowa State University, Ames, United States - MC6-MC0419-MT... | ecosystem: Environmental > Terrestrial > Soil >...
CAAAGTGATCGCCTTGAACCGGCGGCGGGGAGCGTGCGACGTTTCCCGCTCCGCGCCCCGCGATTGCGAGTTGGTCACCTTCCATGACTGCGACTGCGCCCCATCCGACCGTCTGGATCGCCGAGGACGCCCTCGTCGACTCGATCGCGGCCGCGCTGCAGTTCGTCAGCCACGTCCATCCCGCCGATTACGTCCGTCATCTCGCCCGGGCGTATGAGCGCGAAGAGAGCCCGGCGGCGAAGGACGCCATCGCGCAGATTCTGGTGAACTCGCGCATGGCGCTGATCGGTCGGCGGCCGATGTGTCAGGACACCGGCGTCGCCGCCGTGTTCCTCAAGGTCGGCATGAACGTGCGGTTCGCCACGCGCCGCTCGCTCGACGACCTCGTCAACGAGGGCGTTCGCCGCGCCTATCTCGACGACGGCAACCCGCTCCGCGCCACCATGATCGCCGACCCGCTGTTCGAGCGCCGCAACACCGGAGACAACGCGCCCGCCATGATCCACGTCGACCTCGTGCCGGGCGACGCGGTCGAGGTCATCGTCGCCGCGAAAGGCGGCGGCTCGGAGAATAAGGCGCGCTTCGTCCAGCTCAACCCAAGCGCGTCCGTCGAGGACTGGGTGGTCGAGACCATGTCGACGCTGGGGGCCGGCTGGTGCCCCCCCGGCCTCATCGGGATCGGCGTCGGCGGCAGCGCGGACAAGGCGATGCTGCTCGCGAAGGAATCGCTGTTCGAACCGATCGACATGCTCGACCTGCTCCGCCGCGGACCCGCTTCGAAGCTGGAGGACATGCGGATCTCGCTCTACGAGCGCATCAACGCGCTGGGCCTCGGCGCACAGGGGCTCGGGGGCCTCACCACCGTGCTCGACGTGAAGATCCGGACCTTCCCCACCCACGCGGCCTCGAAGCCCGTCGCGCTGATGCCACAGTGCGCCGCGAACCGGCACGTCAGCTTCACCCTCGACGGCTCCGGCCCCGCGACCTTCGAAGCCCCCGACGCGGCCGACTGGCCGGAGATCGTGCTCGCGCGCACGGCCGACGCCGCGCGCAGGGTCGACCTCGATCGACTGACCCGCGATGAGGTGCGGGCCTGGACCGTGGGCGAGCGGCTGCTGCTGTCAGGCAAGCTGCTCACCGGCCGGGACGCGGCGCACAAGCGTATGGCGGATCTTCTCGCCCGCGGAGAGCCTCTGCCCGTCCCGCTCGACGGACGGGTGATCTACTACGTCGGGCCGGTGACAGCGGTCGGCGGCGAGGCGGTGGGTCCCGCGGGACCGACCACGGCCACGCGGATGGACGGCTTCGTGAATGCGCTTCTGGCGAACACCGGGCTGCTCGCAATGATCGGCAAGGCGGAGCGTGGGCCGGAAGCGATCGAGGCCATCGCGCGGCATGGCTCGGCCTCGCTCATCGCGGTCGGCGGCGCCGCCATCCTTGTCGCGCAGGCGATCCGCTCGTCGCGGGTTCTGGCGTTCGAAGACCTCGGGATGGAGGCCATCCATGAGTTCGAGGTCGTCGACATGCCCGTCACGGTGGCCGTGGACTCCGCGGGCGCGTCGATCCATCTGATCGGCCCGGATCTCTGGCGGCGCGCCTGAGCCCCTTCCTTCCCTGAACGACAGGACGCCCTCGCTCGTGAACGCTCCTTCTTCGCCGCCGTACGATCCCCTCGCCCATGGCTGGGAGAGGTTTCAGGACGCCGGCTTCATCGACCTCGTCGGCCCCATCGTTACGCGGCGTGGCGAGGGCGGCCTTCGCGCCTTCGGCGTCACGGCCGAGACCAAGCACGCGAACCTAATCGGCGTGGTCCACGGCGGCATGCTGATGACGCTCGCCGACCGCGCGCTGGGCGTCGCGGCCTGGGACGCCGCGGGCGGAAAGCCCTCGGTCACCGTCCAGTTCGACATGCAGTTCGTCTCCACCGCCAAGATGGGAGACTTCGTCGCCGTGGAGCCGGAGCTTGTCCGGCTGACCTCGTCGCTGGTTTTCATGCGTGGAACGCTGAAGGTCGGCGACCGCGCTGTCGCGGCGGCGAACGGGCTCTGGAAAATCCTCTCCCGTCCCGCCTGACAGCCGACGCGCCATAAGCCTTCGAATGCCGCCCCGGACGGCCGCCACGTTGATCGAGACTGGATTCCCCCGGAACTCATGTGACTGCGCTCGCATTCCAGTAAGCGACTCAACATATATTGCTGCGGCGCGAGGGATCTCGTATCTCGTGTCGCAGCGAGGGTTGGGACGATGCTGACGAAGAAGGCGAAATACGGCCTGAAGGCCATGGTCGATCTGGCGCGCCTTCAGCCGGGAAAGTCGACCTTCGTGGCCGAGGTCGCCGAGCGCAACGCGATCCCGAAGAAGTTCCTCGACGCGATCCTCGGCGAGCTTCGCAACGCCGGCATGCTCTCCAGCAAGAAGGGGAAGGCCGGCGGCTACATGCTCTCGAAGTCGCCGGACGACATCACGGTCGGCGCCATCGTCCGGGCGCTGGACGGCCCGCTCGCTCCGATCGCCTGCGCCAGCCGGTCGGCTTACGTGCCCTGCGACGATTGCGAGGACGTGCGGTCGTGTCAGGTGCGCCTGATGATGCTCGAGGTCCGAAACGCCATTTCGACCGTGCTGGACCATAGGACGCTGACCGAGATGCGCGATCTCGGCGGTCTCGCCCTGCTCGAGGCCGACTACCAGATCTGAGCTCCCGGCACGGCCGGTTTGCGTTTGCCGCCACAGGGGTTCAGGCTCCTGCGGTGCTGCGCCCCTCCCGTCCAAAGGCCGATCGCGCCGCTCACCCGCTGATCGCGGGTCTGGAGCCCGACGCCGCAGCTCTCCTCAAGCGTCATCTCCGGCGTGGCGAGAGACGCCGAGGCGATCTGCTCTCGTCCGCGGGCCATTCGATCCAAGCGGTGTTCTTCATAAGCGACGGCCTTGTCGCCTTGTTCGGCCGCGCGCCCGATGGAGGCACGGCCGCGACCGGCATCGTGGGGCCTGGCGGCTTTGTCGGCGTGTCCGCGGCGCTCAGCGCGCAGCACCCCGCCGTGAGGGACGCCGTGGCTCTGACAGGGGTTCAGGCCCAGGCGATCGACGCCGAGGCGCTCGACCGCATCGCCACCCTGCACCCCGAACTGCGGCGGCGGCTGATGCTCTACGCGAACGACCGCATCATCCAGGCGACGCAGCTGTGCGTCTGCACGGCTCTGCACACCGTCGAGCAGCGATTGGCGCGCTGGCTGTTGGAGGCTTACGCCCTCCGCGGCGATCGTCCGATCGAACTCACGCACCAGCAGTTGAGCGACCTTCTCGGCGTGCGCCGCGCGAGCGTCACGCTCGGGCTGCACATGCTCGAGGGCGAGCAGGCCGTCCGCTGTCAGCGCGGGCGGATCGAAATCCGAGACCTCGACGCCTTGGCGCGCCGCTCCTGCGGGTGTCACCTCGCGGGCTTGGGCCGAAGCGAGCGGGCCTACCCCGCCTTGTCGAGGGCTTCGTCGACGGACAACCCGCGCGACTGAAGCCGCCACATCCGGGCGAAGACGCCGTTCGCCGCGAGCAGGTCGCCGATCGGACCCTCTTCGACCACCCTGCCCTCGACCAGCACCACAATCCGATCGAAATCGGCCAGCGTCGAAAGCCGATGCGCCACGGCGAGCACGGTGCGGTCCCGCGTCAGACGCGTGAGCGCCTTCTGCACCTCGATCTCGGATTCGGTGTCGAGCGCGGAGGTCGCCTCGTCCAGCACCACGATCGGCGCGTTCTTCAGGATCGCGCGGGCGATGCCGATGCGCTGACGCTGGCCGCCGGATAGCTTCGCGCCGCGCTCGCCGACCAGCGTATCGAAGCCGTCGTCCAGTTCGTCGATGAACCCGCAGTGCGCGGCGGCGGCGGCCTCGCGAACCTCGTCGTCGGTCGCTTCCGGGCGGGCGAACCGGATGTTCTCCATCACCGAGCGATGGAACAGCGAGATTTCCTGCGGCACGACCGCAATGGCGTAACGCAACGACTCCTGGGTGATCTCGGCGGCCGACTGCCCGTCGATGAGCACGCGTCCGGCCTCCACGTCGTGGAGACGCTGTACGAGGTGGATCAGGGTCGACTTGCCGGCGCCGGAAGGGCCGACGATGCCGACCTTCTGGCCCGCAGGAACGGCGAAGTCGAAGTCGCGCAGCACGGCGTGCGATCCGCCATAGCCGAAGGACACCTTCTCGAAGGCGATAGACCCGCCGCGCTTCTGGAACGGCCGGGCGTCCTCGAGGTCGACCACCTCGTGCGGCGTGCCGATGACCTTCAGCGTCTCGGCGATGTAGCTGACGTGCCGCTCCATATCGACCAGCGCCATCGCGAGGTCGCGGGAACCGTGGAGAATTCGGAACACCAGCGTGGAGACGACGACCACGTCGCCGGTCGTCACCGACCCGCGCGACCAGAGCGAGACCGCCCACAGCATCATGGAGCCGGCCATCGCCCAGAGAAGCACGTCATGCATGACGCGCGCCTTCTCCGTGAACATCCAGCTCTTGCGCTGAGCCGTCGCTTCGCCGTCAAAGATGTGCCGAAGCCGCCGACGCTCGCGAGCGCTGGCCGCGAAGGCTTTCACCGACCAGATGTTGGTGAGGACGTCGATCAATTCGCCGCCGACGAGGCCAGCCTGCTCCGCATACTGCCGGTGCAGCGGGCGGCCGCGCCGGCCGAAGAGCACCAGTCCGATCGTGACGATCACCGCGAACGCGGACAGAGCGACCGCCATGCCGAGGTTGATCGTGAAGAAGATGACCACGGCGCCTAGAAAGCTGACGATCGGCGGCATGACGTTCCACGTCATGTTGTTGGTCAGCACGCCGAAATCGCCGGCCGTCGAGGTGATGCGATGCCCCAGCGCGCCGGCGCGCTGGTCTTGAAAGTACCGCATGGGATGGCCGGCGACGTGGTCGAGCAGGTCGAGCCGAATGTCCACGCCGACGCCGACCGTGGTACGGCAGCCGAGCCAGCCCGACACGCGCCAAAATGCGCCTTCGAGCGCCGTCGTCGCCACGAAGAAGCCGAGCGCCCACCACAACGCCGGCGAGGCCGGCGGCGGAGACGCCATGGCGTCGACCAGAAGCTTCATGCCGTATTGGGTTGCAACCATCATGCAGGCGCCGGCCGTCACCACCAGCCCGAGCGCGATGAAGTGGCCAGGCCAGCGCTTGGCGTACCGCCAGAAGAAGGCCGACGGGCTCTGGAGCGACGCCGCAATGGCGCTTCGCTCCTCCTGCGTGTCGGGCCGGAACGCCATGGACGACGCGCTCACGACGCCGCCCCCCGGCGGATTGGGACGACGCGGTCCGGCAGATCCCAACGAACCTTAGGCTCGAACTCAACCCTTCGGCGACGGAGCTCTTCCGCCAAAGGCTTGTACACCTCGCGCTCTCCGTTCGCATTGGGCATGCTGAAGAGCCCGACTTCGCAGATCCGGCCGTTGTCCCATCCGGGGTAATCGAGGATCGGGTACAAGGTGACGCCTTCCACTTGGACGCCGCCCTCTCGAGCCGCGGCGACCTCGTCGCAGACATAGTGCAGCCAGGCCGCGCGGCCTGTGCCTTCGGCGCCCGTCTCGGAAATCAGCACAGGCTTGCCATAGCGAGCGGCCGTTTCTGCGAGCATCTCGCGAAACGGCCGATAGTCGTGATGGCCCATCGGGATCGTTCCGGCGCCAAGAACCCATTGGTTTTGCGGATAGAAATTCAAGCCGACGATGTCGAGCTTGTCGGGCGAGCCGCCCAGCTCGGGATGCAGCCGTCCGGCCACCATGTCTGTCGCCTCGAATTGCGCGAGCCGGTAGCCTTCAGCTGCGGCCTTCGCAGAGGCTGACGCGCTCGCCGGCGCGACGTGAATGGTCGGTTCCGCCGTCAGAAACCGGGCGCGCGGGTCCACCGAGCGCACGGCCTCGATTGCGGCTATCGCGGCGCGCGCGAGCTGGCGCTTCAGTTCCGGCCCGCGCCCCTTGGTCATAGGATTAAACTGACGCGTGTCGCCGCCGGCCCAGGCCCAAAAGGACATCTCGTTGATCGGGCAATAGTAGGGAACGTCGTCGCTTTCGGACCGGACGAACCGGGCCGCCTCTCGAGCGAAGCGCGCGAAACGTTCGACGAAGGCGGCCGACCAGATGTCCAGCTTGTCTGGATAGCCGTAATGGCACAGGTCCCAGATGACCTGGACGCGCGCGTTCTGGGCCGCGCGAAGCATCGGCAGCACGCTCGACCAATCGTAGAACCCGGGTCCCTTCTCGATCAGATGCCACCGCATGCCGTCGCGCACCGTGGTCACGCCAAGGGCTGCGAGGAGTTCGAAGTCCATGGCGGCGAACTTGTCGTGGCCGGTCGCGGCGATCAGATCGAGCCGGGTTCCGTCGGCGCGCCGATGGGATGAGCACTCGAAGCCCGCGACGAAAAAGCTTTGAAGGCCGGCGGAGGCCGGCGGCGCGTCGATGGTCACGCAGCGCATCTCCTCTCCGTTATGTGGCGGTGTGTGCTCTCGTGCCGGTTTGGTCCCGCAGCGCAGCACGTCGACCCTTTGGTACGGAAACGCACAGAGTCACGTCTCCGGGAACGTCCGAACCTAGGTACATGTTCGAACACCGAGGCGTGGCCACGGAATCCGGCGAAACCGGCGTCCCCGCGTCGATCCGGCCGACGTCGCGTTTCCGCGCCGTGGTTCGGTCATCCGAGACGGGAGAGATCATGCGACCCACCAGCAGTTGCGCGCCAGAACTTGGCACCGCAGGGACCTCGCGGATTGAAGACGCCCCGGTGATCTGCTTCTCGCACCTTCGCTGGGACTTCGTGTATCAGCGGCCTCAGCACCTCTTAAGTAGGATCGGCAAGCGGCAGCCCGTTTACGTCGTCGAAGAGCCTGTCTTCGACGACGTCGCTGCGCCCTCGCTCCGCTCGTCGGCGCGCTCCGAAGGCGTCACGGTCGCCGTCCCCGTGCTTCCTCACGGCCTGAGCGAAAGCGGCAAGATCCTCGCACAGCGGCAATTGGTCGACGACTTGCTCAAAAGCCTCGGCGCGGAGCGCCGGGTGTTTTGGTACTACACGCCGATGGCGTTGCTCTTCAGCCGCCATCTTGAGGCCGATCTCACCGTCTTCGACAACATGGATCAGCTGTCCGCCTTCAAGGGCGCGCCGCCTGAACTGGTCGCGCTCGAGGACGAGATGCTGGCGCGCGCCGACGTCGTATTCACAGGCGGGCGCAGCCTCTACGAGGCGAAGAAGCACCGCCACGGCAACATCCACGCCTTTCCCAGCAGCATCGACGTCGCGCACTTCAGCAAGGGCCGCGCCGAGGATCGCCAGGATCCCGAGGATCAGGCCGCCATACCACACCCTCGCGTCGGCTTTTTCGGCGTAATCGACGAGCGCATGGATATCGAGCTCGTCGGGGAGATCGCGGCGAAGCGCCCGGAGTGGCAGCTTGTGATGGTCGGGCCGGTGGTGAAGATCGACAGGGCGGATTTGCCCAAGGCCGCGAACGTGCATTGGCTCGGCGGCCGCGACTACAAGGAATTGCCGTCTTATGTCGGCGGGTGGGACGCCGCGTTCATGCCCTTCGCGATGAATGAATCCACGCGCTTCATCAGCCCGACCAAGACGCCGGAGTTTCTCGCCGCCGGAGTGCCTGTTACTTCGACGCCGATCACTGACGTGATCGCGGACTACGGCGAAACCGGGCTCGTCAAGATCGCCTCCACGGCGGACGAGATGATCGTGGCGATCGAGGAGCAGATGGCGATGGACCGCGGCCCTTGGCTCGCCCGCGTCGACGCGAAGCTCGCCGACAACTCCTGGGACCAGACCTTCGAGCGGATCTATGCGCTCGCGACCTCGGCCGCGCACGCGCGTCGCCGCAGCCGCTCGGCGGCGACCAGCGTCGAGTCCGTCAAGGAAGCCGCCCATGTATGATTGGCTCATCGTCGGCGCAGGCTTCGCCGGGTCGGTGCTCGCCGAACGGATCGCCGCGGAGCGTGATCAGACGGTGCTCATCATCGACCGGCGATCGCACATCGGCGGCAACGCCTACGACAAATATGACGACGCGGGCGTACTGATGCATCAGTACGGCCCGCACATTTTCCACACCAACTCCGACGCCATCGTCGAGCACCTGTCGAAGTTTACAGAGTGGCGCCCCTATGAGCATCGGGTGCTCGGTCGCGTCGACGACAAGCTCGTGCCCATCCCGATCAACCGTACGACGCTGAACGAACTCTACGGCCTCGACCTCAAGACCGATGAGGACGCGGCGGCGTTCCTCGAGTCGCGGGCGGAGCCTGTGGAGGAGATCCGGACATCCGAAGACGTAGTCGTCAGCAAGGTCGGCCGGGAGCTCTATGAGAAGTTCTTCCGCGGCTACACCCAGAAGCAGTGGGGCCTCGACCCGTCGGAGCTCGACAAGTCGGTCACGGCGCGGGTCCCGACGCGCACCAACAGCGACGACCGCTACTTCACCGACACGCACCAGATCATGCCGAAGCATGGCTATACCCGCATGTTCGAGCGGATACTGGATCACCCCAACATCCAGATCATGCTCAACGCGGATTTTCGCGAGGTGCGCGAGACGGCGCAGTTCAAGCGCCTGATCTTCACCGGGCCAATCGACGAATTCTTCGACTTCCGCTTCGGCCGCTTGCCATACCGCTCGCTGCGGTTCGAGCACCGGTCGCTTGAGCAGGAGCAGTTCCAGCCGGTCGCGACGGTGAACTACCCGCAGACCGAGGACTACACCCGGATAACCGAATACAAGCACCTGACCGGACAGACGCACCCGAACACGACGATCACTTACGAGTATCCGGCGGCGACCGGCGACCCGTATTATCCCGTCCCGCGGCCCGAGAACCAGGAGCTCTATCGGCGGTATCAGGCGCTCGCGAACGAAACGGCGGACGTGCATTTCGTGGGCCGGCTCGCGACCTACCGCTACTACAACATGGACCAGGTCGTCGGGCAGGCGCTGGCGGAGTTCCGCCGGATCCAGGAAAGCGTGCCGATGTACGACACGCCGCCAAACGGCAAGGCCGAAGCCCGGCCGGCCGTGGTCGGCCCGGCCGCGACAGTGTCCGGCCGCGCGCTGAACTGACGGGCTCCATCGACGGACATGCGAACGCCCGGGCCCTTCCGAAGGTCCGGGCGTTTTGCGTCAGGGGGCGACGCAAACGGCGCTGTTTACCCGCGCAAAACCAACGGCCGTCATTCCGGCCGCAGCGCCGAAATCCGTGACCCGCAGGTTGAGAACAGCCCCGTCGTGGATTGATGTGCACAGGGCAGCCTCAGGGCGACGATTGAGCACGAGACTCCCTCGCATTTACCTGACGTCAAACCACCCGAAGCGTCACACCGTTTTGGCCGGGGACGCGTCGGGATCCGTAGGCGCCGACGCACCGTCGGCCGCTTGCGACGAAGGCTCGACCGTCGGCTCCGCCGTGGCCGCCGGCAAAGCGGGAGACGCCTCCTCGGCAGGATTGGGCGCCCCGGAGTAGGCGCCGGCGACATGCTCCCGCGGGCCGGGCGCATCGCCGCGCGCCTTGGTCATGGGCTCGCCGATGCGCTCCAGCATGCCGCGGGCGATCTCGCGCTCGCCCATGATCACCACGTCCGCGCCGAGCTTCGCGAGATGGTCGACCTCGGCGTCGGAATGCGCGCGGCCGATGATCAGCAGGCCCGGGTTCTGGACGCGCGCCTGCTCCGTCACCTGTCCGCCCTCGAAGGCGTCGGGAATCGCGACCGCCAGACGCGTTGCGCCCTTGAGGTTCGCCAGGGCGAGCACGGCGGGATTAGCCGCGTTGCCGACGATGACCTCGACGCCCTTCTCACGCAGTTCGGCGATGCGCTTCTCGCTGTCCTCGATCACGAGGAACGGCGTGTTGGCGGACTTGAGTTGATCCACCACGATGGCGCCGACGCGACCGTAGCCGACCACGACAGCGTGGCCGCTGAGGGTCGTGGGCTGGGTCTCGCCGTCCGTCTCGATATCGGGAAGCGTGGGCTCCTTCTCCTCCTCCGGAGCCGGCCGGACCCCGGCCGGAGCGGCGGCGGAAGGTTCCGAAGCCGCCGTGGGGGCGGCCGGCGCCTCGGCGGACGCTGTCGCCGTAGGGCTCTGGCGCAGAATCCGCGCCTCGAGCCGCGGGCGGATGCGGTCGGCGGCGAAGAACACGATTGGGTTGAGGATGATCGACAGGATCGCGCCCGCCAGGATCAGGTCGCGGCCCTCCTCCGGAATGAGGTTTAGCCCGACGCCCAACTCGGCCAGGATGAAGGAAAACTCGCCGATCTGCGCCAGACTGGCGGAGATCGTGAGCGCCGTCCCGACCGATCTTCGGAACGCCAGCACGATCAGGAACGCCGCCACCGACTTCCCGATCACGATGATGAACAGCGTGCCTACGACCGGCCAGGGGTCCCGCACGATGATCGTCGGGTCGAACAGCATGCCGACGGAGACGAAGAACAGCACGGCGAAGGCGTCGCGCAGCGGCAGGCTCTCCTGCGCTGCGCGGTGCGAAAGCTCGCTTTCGGAAAGGATCATGCCGGCGAAGAAAGCGCCGAGCGCCAGCGACACGCCGAAGAGCTTCGCCGCGCCGAAGGCGACGCCGAGCGCGATCGCGAGCACGCCGAGCCGGAACAGCTCCCGCGAGCCGGTGTGGGCGATGCGGTGCAGCAGCGCCGGGATCAGCCGCCGCCCGACGACGAGCATCAACGCGACGAACAGCGCCACCTTCAGCAGCGTAACGCCGATGACGCCGGTGAGGCCGAGGTCGACATTCAGGGCGCGGCTGATGAGCAGCGCGACCGGATCCCCGTGGGTCGCGTCGCCGCCCTGCCCGCTCGCGATCCCGGCGGCGGCGGGGATCAGCACAAGCGCGAGGACCATCGCGAGGTCTTCGACGATCAGCCATCCGACGGCGATCTTGCCGCGCTCGCTTTCGACGAGCCGCCGCTCCTGCAACGCCTTCAGCAGCACCACGGTCGACGCGACCGAAAGCGCGAGACCGAACACCAGGCCGCCGCCGTGCGACCAGCCCATCAGCCAGGCGAGAGCCCAGCCCATGGCGGTCGCGACCGCCATCTGCGCGATCGCGCCCGGCAACGCGACGCCGCGCACCGACAGCAGGTCCTTCAGCGAGAAGTGCAGACCCACGCCGAACATCAGCAGGATCACGCCGATCTCGGCGAGCTCCGGCGCGAGTTGCTGGTCGGCGACGTAGCCCGGCGTGTGCGGACCGACCAGGACGCCGGCGACGAGGTAGCCCACGAGCGGCGGCAGGCGGAAACGGTTCGCGATGGCCCCGAGAATGAACGCCAACACGAAACCCGCGACGATCGTCGAGATCAGCGGCGTTTCATGCGGCATCGGCCACGTCTCCTGAGGCGCTGAGTGATGGGATGCCGCAGTATGCAGGCGCACGGGCGCCGGCGCCATGCCGGACCCGGCGCAGAGGACGATTTTCGTTTCGAATGATCAAAGAGCCGCGCTCACGAGAGCGCGAGCGGCGCAGACCAAGCCTCTCAGCGACTTGCGCGGACCGGCTGAACACCCTCGGCCTGGTCGTCGTCCGCCGTCATCGCCGCTTCGAGACGGCGCAACGCCGCGTGCTTGGCGTCGACGTCCCCGCCGAATCGCGTGAGATACCGTTCGAGAATCCGGTCGGCCAGATCACCGTCGGCGTCGCCCATCATCTTAAGAACCGCGACGATCGCGCGCTCCAAATCGGGCATGGTCATCGGCGTTCCTCGTGGCGCGGCGTCGTGGTCGTCGGCATTAGACGGCGCCGGGCTTAACGCCGCCGTAAGCGTAGCCCGCCACCACATGGGGCGGGCTGCGCGGAGGCCAAGACCTCACCGAACCAAGACCTCACCGAACCCAGGCTCACTGCACGAAACGGTTGCGCAGCGTCCCGACGCCCTCGATCGTCACCTCGACCACGTTCTCCGGGTCCCTCATCGCGCCGACGCCGACGGAGGTGCCGCACATGATGAGGTCGCCCGGCTCCAGCGTCATGTCGAACGAAAGCCGGCTCACCAGCTCCGCCGGCTCGAAGAACATGTCGGCGACGGGATAGTTCTGGCGTTCGGAGCCGTTGAGCACGGTCTTGATCACGAGCGCGCTCGGATCGAGCCCAGTCGCGACGCCGGGGCCGAAAGCCCCGAACCCGTCGAAGCTCTTCGCGCGCGCCCACTGCGGGAAGGACGGATCCTTGTCGATCAGGTCCGCCGCCGTGACGTCGTTCACGCAGGTGTAGCCGAAGATCGCCGCTTCCGCCTCGGCCGGCGTCGCCTCGCGGCAGATCGCGCCGATGACGATCCCGAGTTCGCCCTCGAACACCACGCGCCCGCCGTAGGACGACGGCCGGCGGATCGTCGCGTCGGAGCCGATCGCTGAGGACGAGGCCTTCAGAAGGTAGAGCGGCTCGTCCGGCGGGGTTTGCCCGAGCTTCGCGGCGAGGCCCCGGAGGTTCTTCCACAGCGCGATGATCTTGCCCGGCGTCGTCGGCGCGAGCAGCTCGACCTCGCTTAGCGCCACCGTCTCGCCGGTCGCCGTCGGCCCCGCGAACATGTCGCCCTGATGCACTTCGACAGCGTCGCCGACCAGACGGCCGAAGCCCGCCTGTCCGGCGCGATCGAACCGCACCCAGAGCGCGGTCGCGACGGCGGTCGCCTCAACCATTGGCCACCTTCAGCGGCTGCTCCTCAGCCACATCTTCCGGGAAGGTGGGATAGACGCCGAGCGAACGGCCCATCTGCTTGGTCAGGCCGAGCACGAGGTCGATCATGGGCGTCGCGACGTTCGCGAGGCGGCCCATCTCCTGCACGGACGAGAGCAGGGCGTCGAGTTCGATCGCCTTCCCGGCCTCCACGTCCTGCAGCATCGAGGTGCGGTGCGCGCCGACACGGGCGGCGCCGTTGATGCGACGCTCGACGTCCACCTTGAAGGTGGCGCCGAAGGTTTCGCCGATCTGCTGGGCCTCGAGCATCATGCTCTTGGCCAACGCGCGGGTCGCGGGATCGATCGCCACCACGTCCAGCGTGGCGCGGGTGATCGCCGAGATCGGGTTGAAGCAGAGGTTGCCCCAGAGCTTCAGCCAGATGTCGTCGCGAATGTCGTCGTAGACGCGGGCCTTGAGCCCGCTCGCGTTGATCGCGTCCGCAAGCCGGGTCAAGCGCTCGGTCGTCCGCCGGTTGGGCTCGCCGAGGCCGAAGGCGTCGCCGTAGATGTGCTTGATGACGCCGGGTTCGGTGATTTCGGTCGCCGGGTAGACCGTGCCGCCGATCACGCGCTCGGGGCGGATCGCGTTCCACTGCCGGTCGCCGGGGTCGACGCTCTGCAGGCGCAGGTCGGCGTACTTCCCTTCCAGTCCGTGGAAGTACCACCACGGCACGCCGTTCTGCATGGTCACGACCGCGGTGTGCTCGCCCATCAGCGGCGCCATGTCTTCGGCCGACTCCCAGGCCTGGTGCGCCTTGAGTCCGTTGATGACGTAGTCCTGCGGGCCGAGCTCCGCGGCGTTCTTGGTCGCCGGCATCTCCGCGACGAGCTCCTGCCCGTCGATCAGCAGCTTCAGCCCCCGCTCCTTGATCGCCGCGAGATGCGGGCCGCGCGCGACGAGGGAGACGTCCACGCCCGAGCGCTTCAGCATCACCGCCATGTAGCCGCCGATGGCGCCGGCCCCATAGATGCAGATCTTCATCGCGTCAGTCTCCCGTGTGGTCGTGGCGCCGCGCGAGGCTCGGCCAAATGTCGTGACGCCGCGGCGACGCCCGGCCGCCCCGCGGCAGCCGGCTCCGCGCCTTCGGCCGTCGAGGCGTCAGTGCGTCTTCGCGAGCGCGTCGGCCATGGTGCGGCCGACGAGGCCGGCGCTCGGCGCGATACGCACGCCCGCCTGCTCCAGCGCGGCGATCTTCGCGGACGCCGCGGCCGCCCCGCCGATCGCCAGCGCGCCGGCATGGCCCATGCGGCGCTCGGCCGGGGCGTGGGCGCCGACGATCAGCGCCACGATCGGCTTCGAGGGCTTCGCCTCCCGGATGAACTCGGCGGCCTCCTGCTCCTCGAAGCCGCCGATCTCTCCGATGAGGACGACGCCTTCGGTCTCGGGATCGGCGAAGAACAGCTCGAGGCAGTCCCGCATGGAGAGGCCGTGGATCGGATCGCCGCCGACGCCGACGGTCGTCGACTGCCCGAGCCCCGCGGCGCTGACCTGCGCCACCACCTCGGAGGTGAGCGAAGCGGAACGCGACACGATCCCGACGCCGCCCGGACGCTCCGACCCCGTCGCCATCACGCCGAGCTTGGCGACGCCCGGCGCAAGCACGCCCTGACTGTTCGCGCCGACGAGGCGGGTGCGGGAGCCGGCGAGCGCCTCGCGCACGCGGATCATGTCGAGCAGCGGCACGCGCTCGGTGACTGTCACCACCAGCGGGATCTCCGCCTCGATGGCCTCGATCATGGCGGCCGCGGCGGAGGCCGGCGGCACGAAGATGATGCTGGCGTTCGCGCCCGTCTCGTCGCGCGCGGCCGACACCGTGTCGAACACCGGAAGGTTGAGGTGCGAGCGTCCGCCCTTGCCCGGGCGAACGCCGCCGACGACCTTGGTGCCGTACTCCATCATCTGCGTGACGTGGTGCGTGCCGGCCCAGCCCGTGATGCCCTGGCAGACGACGCGCGTGTTCTTGTCGAGCAGGATCGCCATGCTCAAGCCCTCCCGCTGGCGGCGACGGTGACGGCGCGCTGGGCGGCCGACGCCATGTCCGGCTCCTCGATCACCGCGCAGCCGAAGTTCTTGAACCGCGTGCGGGCGAACTCGGCGTTCAGTCCGGCGAGGCGGACAACGACCGGCAACGACCGGCCGGAGCGCCGGAGCGCGACGCCGAGGCCCTCGGCGATGGTGTCGCAGGACTGCATGCCGCCGCCGTGGACGTTGACGAGCAGCGTCTTGATCGCAGGATTGTCGAGAAGCAGCGCGAACCCGTGCGCAATGTCGAGGCTCGTCGCGGTGGTGCGGATGTCCATGAAGTTCGCCGGACGTCCGCCCGCGGCCTTCACCATGTCGAGCGTCGCGAGGCCCAGCCCCGCGCCGTTGGAGACGAGGCCGATGTCGCCGTCGAGCTGCACGAAGTTGAGCTGGTCGCGCTGCGAGGTCAGCTTCACCCGGTCGTCGTCGTCCTCGTCGCGCAGGGAGGCGAGGTCGCGGTGGCGGAACAGCGCGTTGTCGTCGAGCGTCATCTTGACGTCGAGCGCGAACAGGTCGCCATCCGCGGTCACCGCCAGCGGATTGATCTCGATCAGGCTGGCGTCGAGCTCGATGAAGGCGCGGCGGAGGCCGGCGACGAGCGTCGCGGCCTTCGCCTGCGCCGCTCCCTCGAGGCCGATCGCGCCTAGAAATGCGCCGAGCTCCGTCGGGTCCGGCTCCGCGCCGACCGACAGCGTCATCCTCTCGCGGACGAGGCGGCCTTCCCGCTCGCGCCGCTCGATCTCCTCGCCGCCCTGCGCCGCGCCCAGCAGCGCGAAGCCGCCGAGCGCGGGCTCCACCACGAGCGCGAGATAGATCTGCTTCACGGAGGAGGTCACGGCTTCGACGTAGACGCGGCGGACCGTCAGACCGTCCTCGCCCGTCTGCGCGGTGACGAGCTTCTTGCCGAGCAACGCCTCGGCGGCGGACCGGACCATGGCCGGCCCATGCGCCATGCGGACGCCTCCGGCCGCGCCACGCTCGCCGGCGTGGATCTGGGCCTTCACCGCGAGCGGCGCGACGCCGAGATCGCGGGCGATGCTTTCCGCTTCCGGGGCTGTGATCGCGACCGCCCCCTTTGGACAGGGCAATCCGTAATCGGCCAAGAGGCTCTTCGCCTGAAACTCATGAAGTCTCATTGGCCCCTCACCCCTATCCCAAGCGTTCCCAGGCGGCCCGCATGCGCGGCAAGGTCATTGGTATAACTAATGCCAGAGGCTGCCTATTAACAGAAAGGCTGAAGGCGGCGGAGGACGGATGGGATCAGTCGAAGATGTCGCCGTGCTCGTCGACGTAGATCGACAGGCCGAGGGTGTGGTCTCGCGAAAACCGCTCCGCGGCGTCGGCGTCGCGCTTCTCCAGCGCCTCGATGATGTTGAGGTGTTCGACGATCGAGCGGCTCGCGCGGTCGTCGCGGCCGATTGTGATCTGCCGGATGCCGCGCACGTGCACCAGCAGGTTCGCCGTCATGTCCGCCAGCACCTTGGAGCCGCTGAGGCGGATGAGGGTCTGGTGGAACAGGATGTTCGCCTGCGAGTACTCGCTGACGAAATCGGACGGCTTATGCTCTTCGCCGAAATCCTTGAACAGCGTGCGGAGCGTCGCGATCGCCTCGTCGGACGCGTTCTCGGTCACGAGCCGCGCCGCCATGCTCTCGAGCGCGGCCCAGGCCTGCACCATCTCCACGACTTCGCGCCGGGTCTTCTTGAGCACCATGATGCCGCGGCGCGGCATCGACTTCACGAAGCCCTCCTGCTCGAGCATCGCGATCGCCTCGCGGACGGGCGTGCGGCTGACGCCGAGGCGCTCCGAGAGCTGCCGCTCGTCGATCCACGTCGGCTCCGGCGTGGAGTAGATGTCCATGTTGACGATGGCCTGCTTCAGCGCGGCGTAGACCTTGGTCTTGAACGTCTGCTCGGGCGCGAAGCGCTCCAGCACCAGCTCGGAGGCGGCTTCGTCCCCGACAGGCCAACGCAGCGGGACTTTCACGGCGCGGCTCTCCTTGACGCTCTTCATCGACATACTCGCCGGATACCAGATGCCAGATGCGTCACGAAGGACTCCTTTGGACGAGATGCCGCAGCGCAGAGATGGGCGCAGGCGAGACGTTCTTGAGATTTCGCGGTCGACGCAACCCGCGAGCGCTTCGATCGGCCGCAGGCGCGAAGGCTTCCGCGGCCGCTGAAACGGAAAGAGGCGGCCCGTCGGGCCGCCTCTTTCTTGGCGCTGCGACGCGCGTGTCGGGCTAGAACGACGCGCCGGCCACGCGGGCCGGGCGGCCCTCGCCTTCGCCTTTCAGCAATTCCACGAGCGTTTTCCCGAGCCGTGCGGGGCTGGGCGAGACCCGGACGCCGGCGGCTTCCATGGCGGCGATCTTGTCGTCCGCGCCGCCCTTGCCGCCCGAGATGATCGCGCCCGCATGCCCCATCCGACGGCCCGGAGGCGCCGTGCGGCCCGCGATGAAGCCGACCGTCGGCTTGGCCCGCCCGCGCTTCGCCTCGTCCGCCAGGAACTGCGCCGCGTCCTCCTCCGCCGAGCCGCCGATCTCGCCGATCATCACGATCTGCTCGGTCTTCGGATCGGCGAGGAACATCTCC
>Ga0256876_1000090_pt1 | contig 17017 bp, 9 predicted proteins | sample MC6MC0419MT_FD_186340 | JGI IMG/M metagenome (GOLD analysis project Ga0256876, IMG submission 186340) | Metatranscriptome of enriched soil aggregate microbial communities from Iowa State University, Ames, United States - MC6-MC0419-MT... | ecosystem: Environmental > Terrestrial > Soil >...
CGACAAGCGCCGCGGCCTCAAGCAGTGGCGCGGGCGCATCCGGCATCGCCGCTGTGGCGGCAGGCGGCGGCTTGGCGACGTTTGCGCAGCAGGCCAGCGCTGCGTCCACAGCGATCTCCAGCGCGTCGACGTTCGCCGCAGGCGGCGTCAGCGCCAACGTCGGCGCGGCCATCGTGCCGGTCATGACGCAGGCGTTGAACGCCAGTGGCGACCGCATGGCCGCCTTGAGTTCCGCCGTTGACACGCTGTTCAACTTGCCCGACGTCAATCAATCGAACATCCCGTCCGTGGCCGGCGCCATCCTGAGCATGCCGGGCCTGTCATCGTCGTCGGTGCCGGGCGTGATCGGCGCCATCCTGCAATCCCCCACGCTTGCCACCGAGACCTTGCCCAAGGTGGCCGATGTGCTGATGAAGATTCCCGGCGTGGCCGATTCGCCGCTGCCGCAGATCGCGCGCGATGTGCTGGACACGATTGGCCTCGGCCCCGTGGCGCGCACGCAAGGCACCAACCTGCCGGGCGGCACGCCGTCGCCCTCGGGCTCCGGCCGCGTGGTGCCGGGCATCTCCACCTACCGCGCCCGCCAGGACGGCGCGCGCCTGCAATACGTCAACCTGGCCCAAGTGGCCGACCGCTGGAACGACGGCAGCGCGCTGACCACCACCGAACGGCAATCGAACCGCCCGCGCATCCACGTGGAATTCAACCGCCCCGGCCAGCACCGCTTCACCATCACGGTCAAGGCCGACTCCGCCAACATTCCCTACTCCGCGCGCGAACGCGGCCGCCGCGCCAGCTATCAGGAACCGCACAGCAACCCGCGCAGCTACGTCACCAACGCCGACGGCACCCGCATCGTTGACGACATCACGCTGCCTGCCGCCGGCCTGAACCTGTACCTGTTCGAAGTGCGCGACGAACGTGGGCAGTTGATCAAGACCGAACGCGTCGAGACCGTGCGCCGCCTGTACATCCAGGAGGTCATGTGCATGAGCGCGCATCCGGCCGGCCACCTGGCCGACGTCACCCCCGTCACCGCGGAATTCGCGCTGCACGGCATCGACATGATCCAGCTGCCACGCCTGCAATTCCGAGGCCGCTCGGCGGTTGACGCGGCCGACACCCCCGAGTCCCAGCAAGCCATCATGAGCGCCGTGCGCGCCGTCTATGCCAGCTCCGCAGGCAAGCAGCGCGAACCCTATACGCTGGTCGTTTGCCACGTGGACCGTCTGGCCGCGCCGGGCGTCAGCGGCGACATGCGGCTGCCGGTGCCTGCCGGCCCCGGCGGGCGCGTCATGACCGTGCCCATCGTCAATGACGACCGCAGCCGGTCCAGCCTCTGGTACGAATTCGACGCCAGCGACGACTGGCTGGTGCACGCGCGCTACCTCTACACAGACGCCTCGGGCGCCGAGCGCTCGATTCCGATTCCGCGCCACCTGATCACGCCCATCCGCGAGAGCAATGGGTCGGTCTGGTCCGTGTCCGTGGACCTGACCCGCGTGTCGCCCACCCCGCTGACTGGCATGCTGAACATCCAGTTCAACACCGTGGCCGCCAGCTACGCCGGCCTTGCCATCACGGGCACCAACCTGCTGTTCGTATCCACGCTGGACCCTTACGAACCCAATTCGCAAGCCTACCTGACCGAAACCCTGGCCCACGAAATGGGCCACTTGCTGGGCATGGTGCCCAGTGGCCCTGATTGGCCTGGGCTGCGCAACCAGGACGAGTCCGCCGACGACTCAAAGCTGGACCCGCCGCCGCACTTCTACTACAACGCAGGGGGCCACTGCTATTACGGCCTGCCCGACCAGAATGGCGAGTACAACGAAGAAATCGGGCAGTGCGTGATGTACGGCATCACCTGCGCCAACATTCATTTCTGCCCCAGTTGCAGCAAGGCCGTGCGCAAGGTCGACTGCTCCGAAGGCTGGACGGCATTCTGACGCCGCCTTAGCCCCGACGACCTCCGCCGCCCGCTTACGCAAATTTAGATTCCGACATGCCCATCATGACGACCGATTGGATTGAACCCGCCACTTTCGCCTCGGTGCCTTCGCACTCGCAAAAGGAACACGCCTGCATGCCGCCGCTGCAAGGCTACGACGCGCAGATGCGCATCGCCGCGCCCACCCGCGTGACGATCCGCGACGGCAGCACACTGACGATTCCCGTATGCGCGCGCGGCATCCTGCCCGTCGTGGACGACCCGCAGCTTCCGCGCTTTGTGGCGGTGGACACGCGCACCGGCAAGGTCTATCGCGGCATCGCCTTCAACTACGTGCGGCCCAAACTGCCCAATGTGTCGGTCGATCCCAGCGAAGGCGCGCCCCCGCCCAAGATTCCGCTGCCGCCAGGCATGACCGTCGAAACGCGCTTCACCACGGATATGGCCGGCGTCCTGCATCTGCCCGCCACGCCCGCGACGTACGAGGTGTATATCGAGGCGGAAACCGTGAAGTCGAATACGGTGACGATCGAGGTCGAAGCCGGCAAGAAGTAAGCGTGGCAAAGCAGAAAGCGCGCCGCGCTGCCCGATGCGGGCCCAACCCAACCCGCAACACGATCCTTGCCCTACGCAGGCCTGCCGCTCGCGCCGTCAAGGCCGGGTGGGTGTCATTTGTTGCATGTTCTGCTCGGATCGTGCCGCCAGAGCTTCCACCTTTTCCGCGTTGCGCATGTCCTTGGCGCGCTGCTCCATTTCCGCCTTCGCATCGGTCTTGGCGAATATGTCTTTGTCGCGCACGCGGAAGTACATCGTGGTGCTGGCCAGCAGATGATCGGGCCAACTGCTCAACATGGCGTCGTGCACCAGCCAGTCGAACAAGGTCATGACCTTGGGTGGCAACTGCGTTTTGCCGTCGCGCGCATCGCGCCAGGCGGTCAGCAGGCGCCTTTGCATGGCGCGTTCTGCCTTCATGTCGGCCAGCGGATCGGGGGCCTTCTGTGCGGTCTGGGCATCGCCCGGCTTTACCCCATTGCGCATGGCTTCGTTGGCATCCCGTTCTCGATCCCACATTTCAATCGTGCGAAGAATCTGCGGGTTATTCTTTTCCAAATCCAGACGACGCTGCTCGGTGTCGGCATCCCGCTGCTCGGCTCTTTCCAGGCTTTTGTATTCTTCTTCCAGGCGATCCCAGAGTGGCTTGAATCGTTGCGGTGGCGCTTCGCCCCGGCTCGCCATGGCGCGCTCGCGGCGTTCTTTCGCAAGGGCTTCGAGTTCGCGATGCCTTGCGGTGGTTTCGGGCTTGGCAAGCTCTTCCCGGGACAGCGTCGACAAGCGCCGCGCCTCCTCCTGGGCCTCTTGCTCGGGAGTCATGTAATCGCGGTCTTTGAGCCATGCTTCGGCGGGGTCTGAAAGACCGGCGCGAAACACCGGGTCCTGATACCGCACCGCCAGCCAGCGCAAGAAGATTTCCATGTGCGGAGCGAAATCGCAACCGGGCTCGTATTTGACGAGTTCGCGGTAGGCCGCGACGAGTTCCGGGACGTGGTAGCTCTGGCCTTCGTCTTCGATGGGGACGGCGAGAGTCATTAAGTTGTAGGCGGCAGGCAAAGTCTTGGCCAGATATTCCATGCTATGAATCGCGGCTCCCTGCGATATCGCGAGGTTCATCATCTCTCGTAGAGGAACACGCGATAAGGATGCCCGAGCCCCCAGTGCGCCGGGAGGTGCTACACCCGTAACGTCGCCACTAGAACCCGGATGCAGATATTGCATGCCGCGCGTCTTTTCCAACGAATCCATGCGCTGGTTGCGACGTAGTTCATGGGCCGCAGCGAAGTGAACGGCCTTTTCAACAGCGGCGGGCACGGTCAGCGTGCGATCCTTATGACTTTGCTTGAGAAGGTCCGTGAAGGGAAGAAACCCCAGAAAGGTATTCTCGTCCATGATCGACGCAACAGAATCAAATAGCCCCAAGAATCGGATACGAATTTCAGCATCAGGGGCTCCATCTTTGCCAATGATGGCAAGGTCCTGATCATGACGGCGCTTATACTTTTTTACGATATCGTTGATAAACTGTTTTGCGATTACTCCGCCTCGGTCGGCGCCAAATACTGAAATCTCGATACGTACGACTTTTTCAGTACCCGCGTTGGCAGTTTCGTAGGCTAGCTTGAATTGACGCTTTGCCGCATCCAACCGAGTGTCTATACCAGTGCCCATCAGAAGAGCAACGCTCGCGTTGTCCCGTATGATCGGAACGCCTTCCATGATGGTGGCCTTGGTGGCTTCTTTGGCACTGGTCCATGCGACCTTCAATGGGTTTTTCTTAAACCCCGTCCAAGCACCTCGAATTGTGGCTTCTGCGCGGGTGCCGACGCGCTCCAAATCCCACGCGTTCCAGATCCGCACGGTCTTCTCTGGCAGAGTTCGGACTTCCTTGATGACATCCTTGTACGTCTTAACCATAGGTTGATAGGAGCCATTCTTGAGGGACTCCTGCACCGCCTTTCGTGCCCGAGCCATCCCATCAACATTGGGAATCTCGTCAAGGCGAGTGATATTCTGGGCAGCGCCCTTTACACTAGCTACAGCCTTATCGGCCAGCTTTCCACCGGCGATCGCCATCGCGTTGACGAATTCATCAACCTTGGCGCCATGGTTAAGCTCGACGCCGATGCCGGAATAATAAAAACGTAGCCAATGCTGCTTCTTTGGGCGCTCGCTATCCTCCTCGGTGAAATGGGCCATCCACAACCTGCTCACATTCGACAAGAACGTTGGCGCATTCTCGTCCAGGTCTTTGTTGCTCCCAAACCCATCAAAGAAGAATCCCATCCGCAAAGTCAGACCGCATTCGGTGCAAGAATCCTTGGGGTAGGCGGCCTCGTTCTGCGCGATCGCTTTCAATACCGAGGCTGGGGTGCGATCCTGCTCTGGCAACTGCAACTTAGACATTCTTATCCCCAGGAGGCGTTCCAGCAGCCTTAACTTGGGCGATTTTTTCCTTGGTAAGGGCGGCGACGGCACGACCAAAATCACCTGGCTTTCGCTTCGGCTCCTGCAGTAGTTTCGCCAGGTCGGCGTCGTTATCAAAATTCGACGCAACAGTGAAGTAAAGATACATATACGCCCTCATATCCTCGACGTCCTCGATACGATAGCGAATCCACGCTTGCTTCGCGACCTTTGCGAGGACATACCGTAGTTCATGTATATCCTCGTAATCCATCAATTCATCTCGGTGATGCTCGTAAAGCCACCTGGTCGTCTCTGGGATTGGAATTCTGGCTTGGCCAAGCAGCTTTCGACTCAAGGCAAACTCCATGTGCTCATCTGGATAGATATGCAATTCCAAAAAGATGGGACCGTCTCCAGGAGGAGACTCCTGAGGAGGAAAGTCAACTTTGGTCTCTTTGGTAAAGATCACGTCATCGAATTTCCCATCGAACATGTGTTTTCGCATCAAGTCTGCATCGCCGCCACGCCACTTAACAGTAAAGTCAGTTCCCTTGAGCGTGTAGCAGCATGAGACACTGCCTTCCCCCCCTCCGGACCGAATCATTCCACTCCCGGCCGCGCCACCGAACGCATCGACGATTCGAACGGAAGTTAAGTCCCACGGCGTGTAGTTGTAGGTAATGACGCTCACACCCTGGTAGGTTGGTTCGCCATTGCAGCCCGCCAGTAGGCCAAGCCAGATGAGCACGCCGATCAACCCTTTACGCATCCTTGACTCCCGAATTATTCAGATTCACACAATCTCTTTGCTACGACTGTCCATTGGGCTTCGCACCAGACTTCTTGCCTCTCCGGATACTGCATGCGGTATTAAGCTGATCAATAGCCCTTGCAGCAACATCATGTCTCCCTAATGAGATATCCAGGCTGCACGGCGATCAACCCGCCCAATGCAACGCCTGCACCTCATCCCACACCGCATCCGGCACGCTCGCCAGCACCTTCGCCAGCGCGCCGTCAGCATCCGGCCGATATCCCCGCAAGCCCTCACGGATCAACGGATGCTCATCAAAAGCAGGTGAAATCGACACGCCCCACGCCACATAGTCGAACGTGTCCTTGTCGCCCTTCACCCCATGCGCCCGCGCGCGCTCCAGCTGGGCTTGCACGCGAGGCACCAGCGCATCCTGATCCGGGTCGCCGGGCAGCAGCCCGGGATATAAGCGGCGTAGTTGCACGGCAAGCTTGTCCGGGTAGTCCAGATCAAACAGCATCTGGTGCTGCTCGGGCGTGAAGCGTTGGATGCCGTCGGGCGCGTCTGCGGGCAGCCTGCCCGTGCCGGACACGTCCGCCTGCGTCCCATCACGCAGCGCGTAGCGCAAGGTGATGAGCGGCGAGGCGAAGCGCGTGCGCTGCTCGGCGGTCCAGACTTGCAGGGCGCGCGCCAGGATGCGGGCGTCGTACCAGTGCAGAAAGAACTCGCTGGCGTCGGGCAAGGCGTAGTCGCAAAACCTTCCGAAGTGCGCGATGAGTTTTTCCAGCGGCACGGCGGACGCGAAGCTCATCATTGCGTAGCGGCCGCCATTGCGTTCATGCAGGGCGTTCAACACGCGCACGAGCGACGTACTGAAATCAGCCCGGCGCGGCCCGCGCAGCACGCCTTGCGAGGCGCCGTCCACTTCGATCAGCAGGGGCGCTACGTCGCCATAGATATCCAGGCCGGTCTGCGCCCAGATCGAACCAAAGCTCAGGTCTTCAGTGGCGGTGATGCGCGCCAGCAGATCGGGGTGGCCACGAAAGTCGACGATCACATAGGCACGCGCGGCTTCGCCGTAGGGGCCGCGGTGTTGCGGCAATTCAGCCATCGTGGAAAGCAGCGCCTGCTGCCAGGAATAAGCCATCGCCATCACGCCTTGTCAGTGATCGACTGCACGCTGTCCTGGGCGTCCAGAATGCAGGTCTTGCACACGGTGAATTGCGGGAACGGATACGGCATTTGCGTCGGGCCGGCGAATTGCTTGTTGCCGGTCTTGACGTCGATGCGGCCCGGGGCCGTGACGGTGATGTTGCCGCCTTCGATGACGATGCTGGCGCCCGCCGCATTGGCGATGCGGATGCGTTTGGGCGACGCGTATTCGATGCCGGCGTTGGCGCTGATCATGCGCAGGTCTTGCTGCGCCTGCACGGTCAGCACATCGTGCTGCGAGATCACGTCGACTTCGCCGGTGCCGGCGATCAGGTCCAGGCCCGACTCGGCGCCGCCCTGCTGCACGCCGGCCACGATGCCCAGCGCCTGGCCGGTGTGCACGCGCAACGAGCCGATGACGGCCAGGTTGTGGTCTTGTCCCGACGACCAATGCACCAGCTCGCCGGCCGTGATTTGCACGTTGCGCCCCGCGGCTTGCGTGAGCCCGGCGCGGCCCGCCATCAACACCAGCGGATCGGTCAGATGCGGCACTTTGCCGTCGGCCACTTCCGTGTGCTTGGCCGCGGCATCGCCCGATGCGCCTCCGAGGGCGTCGCCGGCGACGGTGCCGGAGACGGCGTGCGTCATTGCGGCCAGCGGCGCACGTTCGCCGTCCAGCCGGCTGGCGCCTGCGGACGTCGTGCCGCGAGCCGAGGCCAGCCGCACGCCCTGGTGCGCGCCGACCACGCCGTCGAATGACTGCGCCATGATGTCGGCCTGCCCGGCCAAGGCCAGCGGCGCTGCGGCATCGCCGGCAGGCTCGCTGCCGCCCGCTGTGTAGGTGGTCAGCAGAACACCGCCGCCGCCGCGCAACGCGCCGAAGCCGTCGGTGCGCAATTCCGCGCCCACGCCGCGCACGTTGCCGCGATAGTTGCCCGCTTGGTGGATCAGATGGCCCAGGTTCAGTTCGCTGGCGGACTGCGTGGACTTGATCTGCATGCGCAGCTGGCCGTCGCTGTCGTCGAACACGATCTGGTTGTAGCCGTCGCCGCCGAACTCCTTGCTCTTGAAGCCGCTTAGCGCGGCCGCATTGCGATGCTGCTCGTCGCCGCCCGCCGCGCCGTGCCATGCTGGCGCGTTGCCGCTGGCCAGGTTGGCTTGTGCGCTGGGCTTGCCATCGCTGGCCGCGGCATAGACCTCGGTGTTCATCGGTTCGCCGGCTTTACCGCCGGGGGTGGATGGAATGCCGCCTTCGCCCCGCCCGTTGTATAGGGCGCCTACGACAAGCGGCTGGTCGATATCTTCATCCAGGAATCGCACCAGCACTTCCTGGCCGATACGCGGCACAAAGCTCATGCCCATGCCCGCGCCCGCCTGGCGTTGCGCAACGCGCACCCAGCGGCTTTTGGCCAGACCGTCGCCGTCGGCTTGCCAATGAAAACGCACGCGCACGTCGCCGCGCGCGTTGCGGTAGATCTCATCTTCGCCGCTGGCTTCGGTGGCGCCCTCGGCGTTGGTCACGATGGCGGTGTGCACGCCTACCGCCGAAGGCGCGCCGGCAAGCCTTGCGCCACGCGCGGTGGGCGGCATGGCGCGCCAAGGGCGGTCGCAGCGTACCGCGCGAAAGCGGTTCGCGTAGCCGACTTCGTGCGCACGCGCCAGCACGGCGGCGTCGGGGCGGCCGACGCCGATGTCGCCGTCGTCGTGCTGTGCGTTGCGTTGCCCGTCGTGCTGTCCGTGATAGTCATCCCCGTCGCCCGCCGCCGGCTCGTCGTCTTCAAAACACAGAAAGTCGTCCAACGCGCCCAGCTTGTCGGCCAGATTGGCGTCGGCCTGACCGGGCAGGTTGTTCACCCCGGCATGCTCGACCCGGTCCAACGCAAACACCGGTTCAAAACCCGATTCCCCTGACGGCCCCAACGGCGACATGTCTTGCAGCGTGAAGCGCGTGCCGGATCGGAACGTGCGCACATTGCCGCGCCCCAGGAATGTCTCGGCGCTGGCCTGCACGGCTTCCATCAGCAAGGTGGCCTGGAACTGCGCATGCGCCTGGTTCAGCAGGCCGCCGTGGCCCAGGGGTTCAAACCATTCCAGCCCCGCGCTCTCGTCATCGGCGCCGGTGGCGGGGCCGGCCAACGCCTGTCCCGTGACGGCGTGTTTGCCGCTGTCGTGCCAGGCCAGCACGGTAACGCGTTCGACGCCTCGGCGCTGCCTGCGCGCCAAGGCCTGCACGCCGTCGCGCGATTCCGTTGCATGCGCGCGCTGAAAACGCACGCCCGCGCTGGCGGACTCGGCGTCTTCGGCCAGGCTGCGGCTGTCGGCAAAGATCAGCACGGCGTGGCGTGCGGGTGCGGCGTCGTCTTCAACAGTGGTCCAGCCCAGGCCGGATTCCGCTAGCAGGCGCGACAGAAAGGCGTAATCGGTTTCGCGGTACTGCGTGGTGTAGGAACGCGCGGGCAGATCGGCCAGATGGCGTTCGACCTCGGCGGCGATCTTGTAGGTGTAGCCCTCGTAGCTATCCAGCACGTGGCGCACGATTTCAAGGACGGGCTGATTTTCATAGATGCGGCTGTCGCGCCGTTGAGTGGCCAGCCACAGCCACGGCGCCAACGTCACGCGGTAGCGCGCCTTGCCCGCGTTGCCGCCCAGCATCTCTGCCGCGCGCACGACACCGCTGCGGCCGATCTCGCTGCCATCGGCGCGCGTGGTCCACAGCGTGGCGGGCCGCGACACCATGTCGTTCAGGTCCAGCGCCGCGTCGTCGGCCAGCGCCACGACGCGCATCTCAGCCAGCGCTGACAGCCCTTCGCGCGCGACCCAGCCTTCGACTTGCAGGGACGCCATTGCGCCCTCGGCGTCAAGACGGTAAAGACGGGAGTTGGCGCTGGCGCTGCCGTTGCTTGCGTTCACAGCCATGGAGCAAAAACCTCGTGGGGGACGTTAGCGATACCGGCCCGAAACGGACGGCAATTTCAGGGTTCGACGTTGGCCTGCGGTGTGGGGCATTCGGGTGCGGTGCCCCACTGCCCTGCGCACACGCGCAGGCGGCATTGTTCGCCTTCGATAAAGCTGAGCTTGCGGCATTCCTTCAAGCGCTCGGACAGCGGCGAGCCCGGCATTTCACGCATGAAGACGCCTTCCGACTTGTACACACGCGTGCCAGGCGGCGATGCAGGCGGCAAGCCATAGTTCATCAACGCGGACAACAGCGCGGCGTCGGTATCAGAAGGCTTGGCGGTCTTGCGCGGCGGCGTGCTGGCGGGCTTGGCGGCGCGCGGTGCGTTCGCGTGTTGCGCACGTTGCTCAGCGGCTTGGCGCGTAGGACCAGGGGCTGCGGCAGGCGAACCTGCGGCAGGCGACCCTGCGGCGGGCGTTCCTGCGGCGGGCGGTGTCGTCATCGCCAGCATCGATAGCGGATTCGTAGGTTCGCCTTGCGGTTCGGGTTCGCCACGGCCTACGCCTGCATCGCGCGCGGGCGGCGCTTCGTCAATGATGGCGGCCACGTCGGGCGGCTTATCCATGGGCTTGATGGCAAGCTCGCCCGATGGCGAAGACGGGCTCGGCATCGATGCCTGCGGTAACGAGGCCACGGGGCCGGAAGCGGATGCCACGGCAGGAGCCGGGGCCTGCGCCACCATCGGCGCGGCCCCGTCTTCATGAATGATCCAGCTGATGCCACCCGCCATCAGCGCCAGCAATACCGCTAGCGCCACCCAACGCCGTGCGCGGCCATCACGTGGCGTCGCAAGATGTTTGACTTCGGCTTCCGGCGCGCGCCCTTCAAGCGCGGCAAGAATTCGCGACGACTCTGCCTCGCCGCGCGCGGGCGCAGAGGCGCTGAGCAAACTCGGCGCGGTCATCGTAGGGCGAGCTTCTTTTTTCTCTTCTGCCATGCGGGTTCCCGTGTCAGCAGGAGGCGTGTGCAGCCCCCCTGTAACCAAGCTCGACGAGAATACCCGATAGGCCTATTTCGAACATTGCTCCTTGTTACGATTCCTAAGGGTCGGACGCTGTTTGCAACGCCGGATCACTTGCCTCATGCGCGAATAGAACAAAAGATTACGCCTTCACATGAGGGACCTAACTTGCTGCTGCTACTGCCCCTGTATTTTTTACTGGCGGTGGGCGTCTCCGCTCTCCTGTTTTTTCCGGCGCTGCGCCAAGGTGCAGTCCGGAGTTTGCGCGCGTGCGTACAGGGCGTAGCACGGGGCGCAACGCGTAGCGCGAGCCATGCCGGAGGCGCGGTGGGCGGCACGGCGGACGCCGTCAAAGGCGGCATGAATGCATCGATGGATTGGGTGGGAAGGTATCGCTGGCAGGTCGCAATCGGGCTGACAGTTGTATTGCTTCCGTCACTTTTCGCTTTCGTCATGCGACACAATCACACATTCGTTTACAGCACCCAAACGACCGGTCCAGACCGTCGAATTCAGGCTTTGCTGGAGGGTGAACGCCTGGCTCCGCCGCCTGCGTTGCCCCCTGAAGCGTTCACCACGCGCGAGGTGGAATTGGTGCGTCCGAAGCTGGGTGGCGCGAGCCGTAACTGGGATCTGTTCGACGCGGATTTCCGTCAGCGTCTGCTGCTGGCGTATCGCATCATGCGTGAGCAGCATGGCTATGAAATGGCGCTGATCGAGGGCTATCGCAGCCCCGAGCGGCAAGAAGAACTGGCGGGCATGGGCACGCACGTGACGAATGCCGGCGCGTTCCAGAGCTATCACCAATATGGCTTGGCAGCGGACAGCGCGTTCTATCGCGACGGCAAGATCGTCATCTCTGAAAAAGACCCTTGGGCCATGCGCGGCTACGAGCTGTTTGGCGAAACCGCCGAGCTGGTCGGCCTGACGTGGGGCGGGCGCTGGAAGATGATGGACTTCGGCCACGTCGAGCTGCGCCGGCCGGGCGTCATGCAGCGCGCGCGGGAGGCCGCGAAATGACCGCGCTGTGGTGGATCGCCCTGCCCTCTGTCACGAAACCCCTTTGATCAGGCACCCATGGCTCGCGTACTGAAAAAAGGATTGCTGATTCTGGCGCTGTTCGCAGTGGTGTGGCTGGCCGTCATTATCTGGTGGCAGGAATCCCGCACGCTGCCCACGGGCGTCGACATCGGACTCTACTTATTTGCGCTGCCGCTGGCGATGCTTGCCGCGCTGTGGCTGGGCGTGCGCGCCGTGCGGGCCGCACGCGCACCAAAGCCCGAACCGGCCGCCGCGCCGCAAGCCGCCACTGAGGCGCCCGCGCGTGCCGTGGAACTACACGTCATCGCCGTGGCCGCGCGCGCGTCGGCGGGTGACGACGCCGCATCGATCTCGCAAGCGCTGGCCAAACAGAAGCGCCCCGAACTCGACCCGGAACTGAAAACGCAGCAAGGCTTTCCGGTATTCGCCGCGCGCGTGCCGGGCCTGGACGACATGGCGCTGTACGCGACGGCGCAAGAACGCGGCGCGCCGCCTGACGCATTGGCCATCGCCGCGTTGCGCGTCACGGCGCTGTTGACGGATATCGCCAGCACGCTGACTCGGCAAGCGCATCGCCACGTTACGGAACTGGACGTGCCCGCCCGGGATGAAGACTGGCCCTTGCTGCGCTTCGAACTCTTGCTGCCGGCGGATTGGCCTGAGGCCGCGCGCCAACGTGTGCGCACCGAAGTGTTGGCCGCCGCGCGCATCTGGCCGGATGCGCGCGTCAGCGCCACCGAGCATCTGGCGCGCGACGCCATCGCTGCTGACCTGCTGCTGCGCGAACTGGCGTCCATTCCCGATACACCGCCGCAGTGGCGCGTGGTGCTGGCGGGTGACGGTTATGTCGATGCCGAGCGTGTCGCGCAATGGGATGCCGAGACCACCCTGCTCACCCACGCTAATCCGCACGGCCGCGTGCCGGGCGAAGCCGCGGCGGGTTTGCTGCTGGGGCCTGCCGATGCCGACGCACAAGTGCGCGTGGCGCTGTCGCCGGTGCTACATCGGCAGAAGCCCGCCGATGCGCGCGGCGCGCAGGCCGAAGCGGCGTTCTCTGACCTGGCTCGCGATCTGCTTGAACGTGCGGATGTCACCGCCGATAGCGTGATCCAGATCGTCAGCGACGCCGACCATCGCGGCAGCCGCCCGCTGGAACCGCTGGGTGTGGCCTCGCAACTGTTCACCCACATGGACGCCGCCAAAGATTGCCAGTCGGTTGGCGCAACCTGTGGCCACACCGGCGCGGCGGCGTCGCTGCTGACGCTGGCCGTGGCGGCGGACGCCTGCGTGCAGTTCGATCAAGCCGTGCTGACCTTAACCCTGCAAGACCCCGCATTGCGCTGCGCGGCGCTGGTCTCCCGACCCGCCGCCCGCGCTACCGCCTGACCCTAAAACAACAGCGAAAACCATGCGTAGCCCATCAGGATTGCTTTCTCGATTTTCCAGCGCCATGAGCGATGTCCGCTATTGGGGCGCGCGCGTGTTCGCCAACCCGCGCACCTTCATGGTCATCGGACTGATCGCGTTGATCGTGTTCCTGTTCCTGTTTGCCGACACGATGCAGATTGCCTTCGTTTGGGCGGGAGTATTGCTAGGCGTGCTGCTGGTGCTGTGGCTCTGCGTGCAGCTGTGGCGCCGCCGCCGCACACGGCGCGCAAACCAAAAACTGGGCGACATGCTGGAGCAGCAGGTGCAATCCGGCGCCGCCGCCAGCCCCGCCGCCAACCGCAGCGAAATCGATGCGCTGCGCACGCGCTTGACGCAAGCCGTGCGCACGATCAAGACGTCCAAGATTGGCCAGACCTCGGGCAACGAAGCCCTGTATGAGCTCCCCTGGTACATCGTCATCGGCAACCCGGCGGCCGGCAAAAGCAGTGCCGTCATCAATTCCGGTTTGCAGTTTCCGTTTGCGGACAAAAACGGCGCGGCGGTGCGCGGCGTAGGCGGCACGCGCAACTGCGATTGGTTCTTCACCACCGAAGGCATTCTGCTGGACACGGCGGGCCGCTACTCGGTACACGAAGAAGACCGCAACGAGTGGATGAGTTTTCTGGACTTGCTCAAGCGCCATCGCCCCAAGGCGCCGATCAACGGCATCATCGTGGCCGCCAGCATCAGCGAGCTGACCGACTCCGGCCCCGAGTTCGCCATCAACCTGGCCAAGAACCTGCGCCAGCGCGTGCAGGAACTGACCGACCGGCTGGAAGTGTTTGCGCCGGTGTACGTGATTTTCACGAAGGCGGATTTGATTGCCGGCTTCTCTGAATTCTTTGCCGACGCCGATGCGCGCGAACGCGATCGCGTGTGGGGCGCCACGCTGCCCTATGGCGCCGATGAAAGCCGCGATGTGCTGACGCTGTTCGACGATCGTTTCGACGAGCTGTATGAAGGCCTGAAGGAAATGGGCACCGCGCAGATTTCGCTGCGCAGAAGCGGCGCGCTGCCCCCGGGCCTGTTGACCTTCCCGCTGGAATTCGCAGGCATCAAACCCGCGCTGCGCACCTTCCTGTCGACGCTGTTCGAGACCAACCCGTTCCAGTACAAGCCGGTGTTCCGTGGCTTCTACTTCACCAGCGCCTTGCAGGAAGGGGCCTCGCGCAGCACCTCCACGGAGAAACTGGCCGAGCGTTTCACCTTGCGCCCGGCCTCGCAGGAAACCACGCGCAGCGTCACGTCGCACAACGGGTTCTTCCTGCGCGACCTGTTTTCCAGCGTGATCTTTGCGGACAAAAAGCTCGTGCGCCAGCACGCCAGCCCGAACAAGGTCCGCATGCGCTACCTGACGTTCTTCGGGCTGGTGCTGGCCTTGGGCCTGGTGTTGGGCGGCTGGAGCTGGTCGTATCTGGGCAACCGGCAACTGGCCACCAATGTGCAGGCGGATCTGGACAAGGTCGTGCGCCTGCAAAGCGAGCGCACTGATTTGCAGAGCCGTCTGGAAGCGATGGAGATTCTGCAAGACCGCATCGAACAGCTGGACCGTTATTCCGCCAGCCGGCCGCTGTCCTTGGGCCTGGGGCTGTATCAGGGCGACGTGTTGAAGCAGCGCCTGCTGGCCGAGTACTACAACGGCCTGCGCCAGTTCATGCTGGTGCCGGTGAAAGCCAGCCTGGAAGATTATCTGGGCCGCGTCGATGTCTCGCAGGCCGCCGCTTCCGGCACACGGCCCACGGCGCCGCCTCCGCAGGCGCAGCCCGTGCGCGCCAATGCCGGCGACACCCTGTTCCAGGACGCCTCGCCCACCAACGTTGACGACGCCTACAACGCGTTGAAGACGTACCTGATGATGGCGAATCGCGAACACGTGGACCCCACCCATCTGTCGGACCAGATCACTCGCTTCTGGCGCGGCTGGCTGGAAACCAACCGGGGCGCGATGCCGCGCGATCAACTCATCCGCAGCGCCGAACGGCTGATCTCGTTCTATGTGGCGCGCGCAGCCGATGCCGATTGGCCGCAGATTGAGACCAACCTGGCCATGGTCGAGCGCACGCGTGGCAACCTGCGCAGCGTGATGCAGGGCATGCCGGCGCGTGAACGCGCCTACGCCACGCTGAAGGCGCGCGCCGCCACGCGTTTCCCGGCGATGACGGTGGCGCGCATCATGGGCGAAGCCGACGCGGCCGTCGTGGCCGGCAGCTACGCCGTGCCCGGCACCTTCACCCGCGAAGCCTGGGAGCAATACATCGAGCCCGCCATCGGCGAAGCGGCGCGCCGCGAAGTGCAGACCAGCGATTGGGTGCTGGGTGTGAACGCGCGCGACGACCTCACGCTGGAAGGCAGCCCGGAGCAGATTCAGAAGAGTCTGGCCACGATGTACAAGACCGAGTACGCGCAGGAATGGCAGAAGATGCTGCGCGGGGTCACGATCAAGCCGTTCACCAGTTTTGATCAAGCGGTGCATGGCATGAACCGCTTGGGCGATCCGCAGAATTCGCCGCTGGTGAAGCTGATCAACACCACGTATGAACAGACGTCGTGGGATAACCCATCGTTGATCAACACGGGCATTTCGCAAGCGCAGACGGGCGTGGTGGCGTGGTTCAAGCGCGTGATCTTGCGCCAGGGCCAACCCAAACCCACGGAAGTGGCGCCGGGCGGTGAGCAGATTCCGATGGGGCCGGTGGGCCGCGAGTTCTCTGACGTGGCGCGCTTGGTCGTCACGCGCGAGAACCAGTCGCTGATGGGCAACTACATGAACGCCCTGTCGAAGATCCGCACGCGGTTCAACCTGATCAACAACCAGGGCGACCCCGGCCCCGGCGCGCTGCTGCTGATGCGCCAGACGCTGGAAGGCAAGGACTCGGAACTGGCCGACGCGCTGAAACTCGTCGACGAGCAGATGCTGGCGGGCCTGACGCCCGCGCAGCGCGAGACGTTGCGCCCGCTGCTGGTGCGCCCGCTGATTCAGGGCTATGCGGTGGCCATGCAACCGGCGCAGACCGAACTCAACAAGGTCTGGAACGCGCAGGTCTATCAGCCGTTCACGCAAGGGCTGGCCGACAAGTATCCGTTCTCGACCAAGGCCGGCATCGAAGCCAGCGGCGAAGAAATCGGACAAGTCTTCGGCCCGCAAGGCAGCATCGCCAAGTACGTCAACGACACGCTAGGCCCGCTGACCGTGCGCCGTGGCGACATCCTGACCGCACGCACCTGGGGCGATATGGGCATTGATTTGCAGCCGTCGTTTACCGCCAACTTCGCGCAGTGGGTAGCGCCGCTTGCCGGTGGTGCGGCGGGTTCGGGCGCGGCCAGCCAGCCGCAGACGCTGTTCCAGATTCAGCCCAAGCCGGCAAGCGGCGTCACGGAATACACGATCGAGATCGACGGCCAGCAGTTGCGCTACCGCAACACGCCGCCGCAATGGGTGAACTTTGTGTGGCCCAACGCGCAGGGCGCACCGGGTGCGCGCATCACGGCCACCGCGTTTGATGGCACCGTGGTCGAGATCGTCAACGAACCCGGCCGCTTTGGCCTGGAACGTTTGATCTCGGGCTCGCAACGCAAGCCCAACCCGGACGGCAGTTTCGAGATGAGCTGGGCGAAGTCCAACATCACCGTGCCCGTCAAGCTACGCATCATCAGCAACGCGCAAGCGGCCAGCGCCGGCGGCACCGAGCCGGGCAGCCAAGGCTTGCGCGATCTGCGCCTTCCCGCTTCGGTGGCGGGCGCGTCCCCTCAACCCTCCGTCGCCCCGACGCCTGCCGGAGCGCAGCAATGAGCAACCCGCAGTCTCCCATGTTC